>Ga0105104_10000004_pt1 | contig 317278 bp, 259 predicted proteins | sample PPLLaktember2015_3_FD_87034 | JGI IMG/M metagenome (GOLD analysis project Ga0105104, IMG submission 87034) | Freshwater sediment microbial communities from Prairie Pothole Lake near Jamestown, North Dakota, USA - PPLs Lake P7 Core (6) Depth... | ecosystem: Environmental > Aquatic > Freshwater... | reverse complement strand
TCTTTTCAACACGTCTTTTTGCCGTAACCTCTTTCCTTGTAACGGCTTAAATTCTGGACCCAAACGGTTGTATAAAACAGTTGTATGATACATTTGTTCGCCAAAAGCGCGCAAGTGTTTTTTTGCCAAATCCAAAATTCTGAATAAATTTTCTACTCCTTATAACATAACGACTTAAGTGCATTTGGAGGCATCCCCAAAATCGGATTTTTCGTCAAAAGCGCGCAAGTTCGCGCCATATATAGAGGAACATCTTATTCCTCACAGCCCATTCATTGGGAGAAAGCAGGTATTCGGTTTAATGAAGCAGTCAGCTTATAAGGACAATGCAATTGGCAGGGTGGACGAAACGCGGGCCTTGCGCACAAATCGTATTTGGAGCAAAGGCCGTGTTGAGTACACCAAGCTGACTGTCCTCTGTGTGCTCTGTGGCTAAAAAAAACCAGCGTAACCAGCGCAATCTGCGTCTAAAATAAATCAGTGTCATCTGCCTGCCCTGCGTAGCCGCTTCGGCGAAGAAGGGTGTTCTCAGTGGCTTAAAAAAACAGTGTTCAAAAATCAGGTAGGGAGTTTAACAATGCGGCTATCAAAATATCTTCCAAAATCAAAATATCTTACAAAAAAACAAAAGGGTGTTCTTGAGGATTTGTTTTCCGGCCCTCTCACTGTGCAGGATGTCCTGGAAAAATGGTATGTCACTCGGCGGACTTATTTCAGATGGCATGCGCAGGAATTTTTCGCCTCAGAGTTTAAGCGGCTGTTGAATCTTACCCACATCGAATCCGAATTGATTTGCGCTCGTTATTCAGCCCAGGTTGCGATGAAATTGGTTAGTTTGACCGTCGCTGAAAAAGATGAAATTGCTCGCAAGGCCTGTATGAATGTGATTAATCATCCCTCCCGTAAGACAAAAAATCAAATCGTAACTAAAAATCTGCCCACCCCTGAGGAGGACTACCCGCCTCTCCCGCCGGAAGTTCAGAGTAAATTATTAGCTTTCCTTGCGGATGACACGGTGCTCTGCGATAAGCCCGCTTCGGACACGCAGCGAAGCGAAGAGCCTGCTTCAGAAAAAGATCTCTGCGTTCTCCGCGATGAAAAATTAAAATCGCCAATCGACAATCAGCAATCATAAATGGAATCCGTGTTAATCTGTGTTATTTACTCGGCTCGTTATTGAAGACCAAATGTCTTCGCGGGCAAGGCGATGGTTTTTTACAGAAGCTCGCTTCGTGAAAAAACCTTGCCGCTGAACGCTAGCCGAATAAATACAGTGTCTAAAAAAACTCTGTGAACTCTGTGCTCTCTGTGGCAAAAAAATTCTCCGTGGTGAAAAAACCGCAATAAAAGGAAAAAAACGAGCCTCTTTTTCAAAAAAATTCAAAAAATCGGGCTTTTTTTAGGCCGTTTTTATGCGTTTTTCCGCGTTTTTGAGGCCAAAAACACGGATTTTAAGGAGTGCTATTTTTTATGTGGCTGGGAGATTTTGAAGGTATTTTTGCCGGCCTGTTTCGCCTCGTAGAGTGCCTTGTCGCTCCTGCTGGCAATATCATCGGGCGTGTCCTCGGCGTCATACTGGCCCAGGCCCACGCTTATGGAAATGGGAATTTCCTCTTTTCGCCAGACAACGGGTGAGCTGGCAACAACGCCGACCATACGCTCGGCGACGACGGCCGCATCGGTGAGCGATGTATTGGGAAGGATAATCGCAAACTCATCGCCGCCATATCTTGCGGCGGTATCTATCTGGCGAATCGATTCCTGAACCCGCTTGCTGACTTCCTTTATGGCGCAGTCGCCGGCGCGGTGGCCGTAGCTGTCGTTTATCGCCTTGAGATTATCGACGTCAACCATAATCAGCGAAATCTGCTCGCCGTATCGCTTCGACCGCCACAGCTCCTTTTCGAGAACCTCATAGAACGTCCTGTGGTTGACTAAACCGGTGAGACCGTCGGTCCGGGCCTGGTGCTGGATTCGCTCGAACATCGCGATATTGCCGATAGATGCGCCGACCAGCTGGCCGACAAGCTCGACTAAGGCGATATCATCGCGTGTGAACCCCCCCGGGCCGGACTTATCCGCAAGATTCAGCACGCCCACAACTTTATCCTGGCACAAAAGAGGGGCAATAAGGCAGTTTTTCGTCTCATAATTGCCGGCGTATGGCCTTTGTGACTTTCTTATGACCACCTCGGCCCCAGAGTCAATGTCGTTGATGTAAATGAGCTTTTTGCTTTTGGCGGCGATAACCATTGGCGAAGGCGGATTTTGATTCAGCGAGACGATTTTATTTATAAGATACGGGTGGTTATTTTTCTGAAGGTGGAGCATATCGCTGGCCTCATCGAGAATGTAGAGGGAGGCGAGGCGGGCATCGAGAAGCTTGGGAATCTTTCGGACGCAAATTGTGGCGATACGCTCGATATCCAGACAGTTTATCTGCCGGGCCAGCGGTGTTATCTGCTCAAGCAGAGAAACAGCGGGGGCGCCGGCTTCGGTGTGTTCATTCGATTTGGTGCAATGTCGTCCCATAGTATTTATATGCTTACCGGGTAATAACGTTTGCTATATCGGCTGCCTGACCGCGGCACATAAGGCGGAGGCACATAAGGTGGAAAACAGGTATCGCCAAGAGCAAATCGGTGATTGAAATCTAAGTATTATCGGACACCGGATTGGGCGGAAAGCGAATTCAAAAATATTCCAAAAAAAACTTTAAAAAAACCAAAAAAAACCTTGACGCCGAACATAATGTCTTTTACATTTTACAAAACGTAAAAGCTATTTAGAATACTGCCGGCAATAAAACCGAGAGGAACAACAGTTGGTAATGCGAACAAGGTCAACAGGTGTGATGTTCAGAGTGCCCGTCAAGCTGTATCGAATCGGCGACCTGGTTCGGTACACTCCCTTTTCAAGACAGACAATCCACAACTACACAGCGATGGGATTAATCCGCGAAGCTGAGTGGACACAGGGCGGACATCGGCTGTATGACGAATCGGTTTTCGAGCGACTGGGCCGGATTATGGAGATGAAGAAGACGAAGTCGCTTTTCGAGATAAGGAAGATATTAAGCAGAGAAGCGCAAACGGTGCGGCCGGGAAGAAACGGCGGCCCAATAAATAATTAACGGACCTGCGGCACAGAGGCCGAGGCCCAACATGGATGAAAACGAGAGGTGCAGGGATGAGCAAAAGGTCATCGTTCTTTGCGACTCGACTGAGTTGGAAGTCAGGCAGCAGGGAAGCGGCCAAAATGCGATGCGGGATGCGGGCAGGTTATCAGGGAGGTGAAATATGAACCTGCCAACAATGACTACAGATAATATCACCGAGGTCCTGTTCAAGATAATAGATTTCACGCAGAGCAGACAAAAAGTCCTGATTCAAAACATAAACGCAATGCACAAGGCGGGTTTTGCGCCCAGGGATTTGCCGGTGGATGAATTTTCGAGGTTGATTGCGCAGGCGCTGGCGGAACATGCGTGCAGCCAACGGCTTGTGCTTCAGGACGGCAAGAACGTCAAGTTCGGAGCGAATGGTGACTTCGAGGTAATGCCGGTAATCGACGAAGAGGCAAGGATGCTTTTCGAACAAAACAGAGACGAGTACCTGCGACGCCAGATAATCAAAATGCTGGAAAATTCACTCAATCAGCGGATAGCCGTGGATTTGCTCAAACAAAAACAGACGAATGAATCCTGTCCGGGACGCTGCTTCAATTAATCGCACCCCCCACTGCTTCGCTTTGCGAAGCAAAGCGTGGGGACGAATGGCCTGAAAAGTGAAAAATTAATATCGGCTGCGGCGAATCGGCGGACACAGCCCCCGCAGCTTCGCCTTTGCGAAGCAAAACGGCGGGGACACAGCAAGGTTTAACTAAAGTCGCCGGCGAAAAGACCGATAAGGGATGTGAATACGCGTCGTTCTATCGAGACGACAGCGACTTATCGCAAGTGAATAAAAAGTCGAGTTGTTATAGGACTCGGCAGTGAAATCATAAGAACTTATTAGGGGTCATAAACCGAGATGGCTAATCTTGGACAAAATTCAGGGAGGAATCTTGTGAAAACCAACCAACAACCCAACACTGCTCCCCATGGGCAAATTGATATCAACCACGTCTGGGAACGTTTCCATAAAACCCGCGATGAGCAGAACCGCAATCTTTTGATGGAGCACTACCGTTATCTTGTTCGATACACAGCGGAACGTCTGCATACCAAACTGCCGGGCAAGGTGGAACTCGACGACCTAATCAGCTCGGGCACCTTCGGATTAATGGACGCAATCGACGCGTTTGACCCCGGCAGAGGAGTGAAATTCGAGACATACTGCTCGCCCCGCATACGCGGCTCGATTCTTGATGAGCTTCGCAGTATGGACTGGGTGCCGAGATTGGTCAGGGCCAGGGCACACCAGTTGTCCCGCGCCAAGCAATCGCTGGAGGCACATCTCGGCAGGAAGCCACGCAAGGAAGAGCTGGCCGAAGAGATGGATATGGACATCACGGATTTTGAACGATTGCAGCAGGACGCGGACGCGGTGGGGATAGTATCGCTCGACAGCCAGTACGGCGACGATGAAGGCGATAAGGACATCCGCGAAATAGACATAATCAAGGACCGCAAAAGCGAAGACCCCCCTATCGAGGCACAAAAGCGAGACCTCAAAGACCTCCTGACAAAGGGCCTGACACGGGCCGAACGGCTGATTGTCGTTTTGTATTATTACGAAGAAATGACGATGAAGGAAATCGGCGCGACGCTCGATTTGTCGGAGTCGCGGGTTTCGCAAATGCACTCATCGATACTTCTCCGCCTGAAGGCCCAGCTTAATACCCGCAAACGTGAATTCTCGGCGTAATCCCCCTGCCGCAAAAAGGCGCAAAAGGTTTAGACGCTGATTGCGCAGATTCCGCAGATTTCCGAAACGGGCTCTGCGCTTCGCTACGTGTGTGATTGCGGATAGCCTCAGCTGCTTTTAACTATTAATACAGCCCTGTGAATTTCTCCCCTACCGGATTGCTGTGTAGGGGTTTCCCCCGTCAGAAAATGCAGGTGTTTGACTTACAGCAAAAACAGATGTGCCCCTGATTTACAGAAATGTGTCTCATGTTATTATAAGACTATACGTTAGCGGCGCCGAGAAAAGGAGTTTTCGGCTGCAGGCATGGACGCCGCCGAGAAAAGGAGTTTTCGGTTGCAGGCATGGACGCCTTGGAGCATTGGAATAGGCGGACAACTTGACAGAAACAGCTTCGGAGAGGGTGCGAGCCGGGATTTGGCAAAAAAGCAGGACGGCGTTGCCAATCCTGGCGGAAAATGAACGCGGCAGGGAAAGTCGCGAAGTGTATTGTTGAACAGATGGTTTTATGAATACTTCTGGCAGTGACAATTCCGGGCCGGGGGATAACCTGGCCCGCCTCACAAAGAAGCCCCAAATGCAGGTTTTTGCTGAATGTGAGGATTGTTTGACTGTTAGCGGCCAAAACACAGAAGGCATAATCGCCGAGGCCTCTGGCCCCAAATTACGACCTCAAATAACTCCTTCAATATTGCAGTATATTGCCTGGCTGCCGCCGGCTCGCAGAAATAAAATTCTTGAAATTCGCAAACAGCTCGCCCGGGGCACATACGACCCCAACGAACGGCTGGATGCTGTTCTTGAACATCTTCTTAAGGCCATTACCACTCTGGACAACACAGATAACCGTTCCCGTTAAATGGTTGTTCCGTTGCAAATCGATGGGCCCGTCGAATAAAATGCAAGTCGTGACTCGAAATCGGCGTTCAGCGGGTACAAGGAACTAAGCGAAAATCAGCAGACAGCGAATAGTTAAGACGCATAACGCAGAACTCATTACGCTCCACAATCGTATTTCCTAAAGCCGTCGGACAATGTATAATGGCCGACAATAGGAGACAGCAAATGAAATTTACGAAAATGCAGGGAATCGGGAATGACTATGTGTTCGTGGATTGCTTCCACGAGCGCGTGGCGAATCCCACAAAAATAGCGCGGGCGATAAGCGACAGGCATTTCGGCATCGGGTCTGACGGCCTGATTCTGATATGCCCATCGAGGAAAGCAGACGCCAGAATGCGGATATTCAACGCGGACGGTTCCGAAGCGGAGATGTGCGGCAACGGGATTCGATGCGTGGCGAAATACGTTTACGAACACAGACTGGCAAAAGCAGGTCCGGCTGTTTTAATGGGCAATGGAGCGAAATATCCGGCGTCGCTCAAAATCGAAACCGGCGCCGGCATCCTGGCCGTCGGACTGGCCCTGCGCGAAAAAACAGTGCAGGGGGTTTGTGTGAATATGGGCGAGCCGAGATTTCGGCCCAAAGAGATACCCGTGAAACTTCCCAGCGAAAGGGTTATCGAACACAAAATCGAGGTCGCCGGCGAGAGATTGGCTATGACGTGCGTATCGATGGGCAATCCTCACGCGGTATTTTTCTGCGATGACGTCGCGGCGGTCGAGCTTGAAACTATCGGGCCTGCGATTGAGAATCACAACTTGTTCCCCAAAAGAACGAATGTGCATTTTGTCGAGGTCGAGACAAAAAGCAGGTTCAAAATGCGGACATGGGAGCGAGGCAGCGGGCAAACGGCCGCCTGCGGAACGGGAGCATGTGCATGCACTGTCGCCGCGGCGGTAACGGGCAGATGCGGCAGGTCGTCAACCGCACAATTACCCGGCGGAGAGCTGCAATTGAACTGGTCAACCGAGGATAACTGCGTGTATATGACAGGCCCTGCCGTCGAGGTTTTTGAAGGCCAGTGGTTCGGTCGCTGACGTCGTCACCGTATCTTTCCGGAAAACGGCTCCACTTCGACTTGGCTCTGATTCGCCTGCCATTCTTTGCGTAAAATGCTCATCAAGTGACAGTTCCAGAAGGAATCGCCGACTTTGGACGACTCTCTCAATGTCCCTTCCAGCGTAAAGCCCATATTTTTATAGCATTTGATTGCCGGTTTATTGAAATCGAAGACGCCGAGAACGATGCGATTCAGCCCAAGCTCGCCAAATCCGAACTTCAAAACACTTGCTATCATAATCTGCGCAAGACCTTTGTTGCGATATTTTGGCGATATAATAACGCGGGACAGATGCACCGATTGCGATTTGCGGTCATATCGTGCCAGCTCGCAGTAACCGACTAACATATTGCCGCGGTATAAACCAAACGGGAACAGTGTCGCCGCTTTGCCTTTGGCTGCTTGAAGCTGCTTATGAAACTGCTTTTGGGTCACAGGCCATGAGAAACTCGGCCCCGCCCACTGAACCATTGCCGCTTCGGACTTTATCCAGGAGCAAACCCTGCTGATGTCTCTAACTTTGAATTTTTCAACCTGTAACTGCATATTCCAAATCCATATATTAATTCTTGTCTCCTGGATGTAATGATAGCAGATTCGCGGGGAAAGTGAACCCGCTGTTTTGGGGACGGGTGTTTTCTAAAAGGATTTATACTCCCGGAAGATTGATTTTGACGATATATTAGATGAGCTTGGCCCGGGCTGGAGCTTGACAAGACGTTAAATTGCTGAATAATCGGCCAAGGGTCGTTTTTTGAGTCAGAATGTTTTTTGCGGTGCGGGATGAAAGGAATCAGAGTATGCCGACAACCATGAGGAAGGAATCACCCCCAAAACATACCGACTTTGGCAACACCGATATTCGCACCGGCCGCCGGCTGGAAGACATCAAGCAATCATATCTCGATAACCTGTTTTACGGTATGGGCCGCGCGCCAATGGCGGCCACACGCAACGACGTTTACACGGCGCTTGCGCTTACCATCCGGGACCGTGTGCTCAAGCAGGGTGTGCAGACACTCGAAACGTATGCCGAGAAGGACGCTCGCATGGTCGCTTATATGTCCGCCGAGTTTCTGCCCGGTCCGCATCTGGCGAACAACCTGCTTAATCTTGGTATGACCGAGCAGGTCCGTGAGGTGATGGCCAATCTCGCTATCGACCTGGAAGATGTGCTGGAACAGGAGGATGAGCCGGGTCTCGGCAACGGCGGCCTCGGGCGGCTGGCGTCGTGTTATTTGGATTCACTCGCGTCGCTTGAAGTACCCGCTATCGGATACGGCATTCGTTACGAGTTCGGAATCTTCGATCAGGTCATCCGCGACGGATGGCAAGTCGAGGTTACCGACAAGTGGCTTCGGCTTGGCAACCCGTGGGAGATTGCCCGGCCCGAACTGGCTTTCGACGTAAAGTTTGGCGGGCATACCGAGACATATACGGACAAGCAGGGCAATTACCGTGTGAGATGGGACCCCGAGGCGGTGGTCAAAGGTGTGGCGTATGATACGCCCATTCTCGGCTATCGCGTGGGCACGTGCAATCGATTGCGCCTTTGGAAGGCCGAGGCCGTCGAGTCGTTCGATTTTTCCGCGTTCAATCACGGCGATTACTATCATGCCGTCGAACAGAAAATGTCTTCTGAAAATATTACCAAGGTTTTGTATCCCAACGACCTGGCCGTCCAGGGCAAAACCCTTCGCCTGCAGCAGCAGTTCTTTTTTGCCTCCTGTTCTCTGCAGGATATGATTCGCGTGCATCTGCTGCTGGGACGCCGGCTCGAGCAATTTCACGAAAAATTTGCCGTTCAGCTTAATGATACGCACCCGTCGATTGCCGTGGCGGAATTAATGCGGCTGCTCATCGACGAACACCATCTGGACTGGGACACTGCCTGGCACGTTACCAGTCATACCTTTGCTTATACCAATCATACGCTCTTGCCCGAGGCGCTGGAAAAATGGTCGCTGGGTCTGTTCGGCAAACTGCTGCCGCGGCACCTTGAGATTATCTATGAAGTCAACCGCCGTTTTCTCAATCAAGTGCGGGCAAAGTTTCCCGGCGATGACGCGCGTCTTTCCCGAATGTCGATTATCGATGAAAGCGGTGAACGGTATGTGCGTATGGCCAATCTTGCCGCAGTGGGCAGTCACCATGTCAACGGCGTGGCGAGGATGCACTCTGAGATGCTCAAGAAGATGGTGATGCAGGATTTTGCGGAGATGTGGCCGCAGAAGTTCTGCAATATTACCAATGGCGTTACGCCGCGGCGGTTCGTCGCGGTCAGTAATCCTGAGCTGACGGCGCTTATCAGCAGCCGGATTGGTGACGGCTGGCTGCGTGACCTTGAACAGCTCCGCAAGCTCGAAACTTTTGCCGATGACGCCGAGTTCCATAAGCTCTGGCGTGAAGTGAAACTCACCGCTAAAAGCCGTCTTGCCTCGCTGGTCGAACAGCGCACCTTCGTCAAAATCGAACCCGACACGCTCTTCGATATTCAGACAAAACGCATCCATGAGTACAAGCGGCAGCATCTTAATGTGCTGCATATCCTTACGCGGTATCTGGCTCTCAAGAAAAACCCGCAGGCCGATATGCCCGCTCGCACATTCATCTTCGGCGGCAAGGCAGCGCCGGGTTATGCTATGGCCAAGCTCATTATCAAGCTTGTCAACACCGTCGCCGAGCTTATTAATAACGACCCCGACGTTCGCGGCCGGCTCAAAGTTGTATTTTTCCCCGATTACAATGTGAAAAACGCCCAGCATATCTACCCGGCAGCCGATTTGTCCGAGCAGATATCAACGGCAGGCAAGGAGGCGTCAGGCACAGGCAATATGAAATTCTCGCTCAACGGCGCGCTGACAATCGGCACACTCGACGGCGCCAATGTGGAGATTCGCGAAGAAGTCGGCAATGAAAATTTCTTCCTCTTCGGTCTTACCGCCGAGCAGGCTCAGCAGCTGAAAACAAGCGGCTATCGTCCTCGTGACTACTACGAGCAAAACCCCCGGCTGCATGAAGTGCTGGACTTTATCGCCTCGGGTACACTGGCGAGCGGCGACGATCACCTCTTTGGTCCTCTGGTCAACGACCTGCTCGAGCATGACCCATTCCTGCTGCTGGCCGATTATCAGGCCTATATAGACAGCCAGGACAAAGTCAGCGAATTGTGGCGTAATCAGCAGGCGTGGACACGCACTTCCATTCTCAATGTCGCGCGAATGGGCAAATTTTCTTCAGACCGTTCAATTCGTGATTATTGTGAGCAGGTGTGGAATATCAGGCAGGTCTCGGTCAAAGTGATGTAGCGTATAGAGGGTGTCTGACCATAATTTAAGCAAAAAAAACCCGCCTTATCACACTAAAAACGCAGATATGTTGCTTTTTGTCAACGTTAATGCTTGACAAAATCAACGCAATTATTATTATTGATATTGTAAATCATTTCTAATTTCGGGTAGCTACCGGGCAAGGATCGCCCCAACAGGGAGTCAGGTAAAACGATGGCTGAAAAGACGATTCTCGTGGTGGATGACGACAAGGTAATTCGCGACTGCCTCACGGAGTTTTTGAAGGCCGAGGGTTTCAAAACGGGTGTTGCCGCAACAGTCAAGGATGCCGCTGCTGAACTGGAAAAACAGGACTACGCATTAGTCATTACCGAAATCAACCTGCCCGATGGCGACGGCTTTCAATTATTGGATTTAGTAAGGCATAATCATCCTCAGACCGTTGTCGTGGTCATCACCGGTTATGGAACTATTGAAAGCGCGGTGAGGGCGATAAAGACCGGGGCCTACGACTATTTAACCAAGCCGATTAACGACGACGAACTGCGTCTGGCGGTTACCCGCGCAATAAAACAACAATCGCTTATCAGTGAAAATGTCAGCTTGCGTTCTCAGCTCGAACAGCGATACTCCCTGGATAACATCCTCAGCCAGGATTACAAAATGGCGAGGATATTCGAGCTTGTGGAAGCAGTCGCCGACAGTAAAACCACAATTATGATGACGGGGCCATCGGGGACAGGCAAGACAATGCTGGCCCGCGCGATTCACCACCATTCAGGGAGGCGCAAAGAAGCGTTTGTGGAAGTAAGTTGCGGTGCGCTGCCCGAAACACTCCTCGAAAGCGAATTGTTCGGCCACATTAAAGGGTCTTTCACCGGCGCGGTAGCGAACAAGAAGGGGAAGTTCCTCGCGGCGGACGGCGGAACTATTTTTCTGGATGAAATCGGGAACGCCTCGCCCGCGCTGCAGGTCAAATTATTGCGTGTGCTTGAAAACAGGCAATTTGAGCCGGTGGGCAGCAACAAGACGATTACGGTCGATGCGAGGATTATATTGGCGACGAACAGAAACCTTATTGATGAGGTAAAGCAGGGCAGGTTCCGGGAAGATTTGTATTACCGGATAAACGTGGTGACAGTGAATCTGCCGGCATTATCGGAAAGAGTCGGGGATATACCTTTGCTGGCGAAACATTTTTTGAAGACATACAGCTTGCAGCACAACAAAAAGAAGCTGGGAATAACCGAGGAGGCGTTGGGTTATCTTGAGAGATACCCCTGGCCGGGAAACGTGCGGGAGCTTGAGAATGTAATCGAGCGTGCGGTGCTGCTCGGTAAGGGCAGTTTCATAACGCCAGATGATTTGCCGGCGTCGGTAAAACAGGAGCAGGTCAGCCGGGGCGGGGAGTACAAGGCGGTGAATTTGAAAGAGGCGGTTGCCGAACCGGAAAAGAATATCATACGGCAGGCACTTGAGGCGCATAAGTGGAACCGGCAGGAGACATCGCAGGCGCTTGGTATAAACCGCACGACACTGTTTAAGAAAATGAAACGCTACGGCCTGTATGCCGAAGCAGAGCGGTTAGGGCTACTGTAAACCGGTTTTGGCCCCGATGTCCCCATTATTCCTCATTATTCCTAACGAAAAAACCCCGTCACACGCCTTCGGCGATGGTGACGGGGCTAAATATTTTGAGAAAACCTGATTACGCGTTTTTGCGCCGGGTTTTGCGAACGATATCCTCGTAATCCTTAACTTCGTCGATGGATTCGAAGCCGACGACGACGGTATCAACGCAGCCGAGGTTGAGGACGAAATCTGCGCTTTGCTCTCGCAGCTTGCGGTCATCGCGATATTCGCCCTGACCGATAAGTTTCATTCCTACGACGCCTTTGCCTGCTTTGTGAATTTTGCGGATAATGGGGACAACCTCGTCAGGTGAGCCATCCATATCTGTGCCGGTGGCGTTGATTCGAGCGTGGACGGATTCGACCCAGGGCTCTTCTGCGGCGACATTGAGGGCGTCAATCGAGTGGCAGGAGACGCCGAGCGCGCGAACTTTGCCTTTTGCCTTGGCTTCGCTCATTCCGTCCATATAGGGTTTCAGGGTTTTGTTCCAGTCGGGAGCCATCATACAGTGGAGCAGGAGCAGGTCGATGTAGTCGGTGTTCATTTCCTTGAGGAAGCGGTCGATTGTAACCATGGGCTTTTCTTTTTCTTCGGCGGGCGGGTCCCAAATCCCCAGCTTTGTAACAATGGTGAATTTATCTCGGGGCACACCTTTGAGGCCTGAGATGATATAAGGGTGCGAGCCATACATATCGGCACAATCGAAGAGGCGACATCCGCGGTCGTAGGATTCTTTCAATAACGATTCGAATTTTTCCTTGCCGAGGCGGGTTTGGTTCGAGGCGTGTCGTCCGCCGCTCATACCTGTGCCGAATCCGACGCGGGTAACTTTGATGCCTGTATTTCCGAGGGGGACAATTTCCCAGGGGTCAAATGTTTTGCCCTGCGCCAATGTTACAGTTTTTGACGCGCATCCTGTCAATGTCGAGCCGAGAAGCAGTCCTGATGCGCCGACGAGCGAGCCGGCAAGAAATTCACGACGTCCGATACGTTTCATTTTTATAACCTCTCAAATATTGCCCTTTTCTATTTTATATAGCAGACCTGCCTTATTATCGCCGCCGGCGAGTTAATTGTCAAATCTTCCGACCGACAAAAAACTTGCGAAAACGCGCCTGTTTGGTTATCGTTTGAGGTTTGTTTTGCAGTCAAAATATGAGAGTTAACCCTTATTTTCAGGAAAAATGAAATGGGCGAAGGCGTAAGAGTGAAAGGCGTGAGCGAGCTTGATGAGCTTTGCATTGATACGATACGATTTTTGTCGGCGGACGCGGTGCAGAAAGCGAAATCGGGGCATCCGGGTATGCCGATGGGTTTGGCGCCGGCGGCGTACACCTTATGGATGCGGCAAATGAAATTCAATCCGGCCAATCCAAAGTGGTTCAACCGCGACCGGTTCATTCTTTCGGGCGGGCACGGGTGCATGCTGCTTTATTCGCTTCTGTATCTGACGGGCTATGATATGACACTGGATGACCTGAAAAATTTCAGGCAGTGGGGAAGCAAGACGCCGGGACATCCGGAATACAAACCCCAACTTGGTATTGAGGCAACGACGGGGCCGTTAGGCCAGGGCATATCGAACGCGGTAGGTATGGCGATTGCGCAGAAATACACGGCAAACTATTTCAATCGCGAGGGATTCCCCATTGTCGATTACAAGATTTACGTAACCTGCGGCGACGGCGACCTCGAAGAGGGGATATCATCAGAAACAAGCTCATTAGCGGGACATCTTGCGCTGGATAACCTGATTGTGATTTACGATGACAATCATATTTCAATCGACGGCGAGACAGGATTATCATTCACTGAAGACGCGGCGAAGCGATACAAGGCGTACGGATGGAACGTAATTGAGGTGCCGGGCGACGGGAATGATATGGAGGCATTTGAAAAAGCGCTGAAAAAAGCGAAACGCGCGAAAGACAAGCCAACACTGATAAAATTGCGCACGCATATCGCCTTCGGCGCTCCGACAAAACACGATACATCGGAGGCGCACGGCTCGCCATTGGGTGAAGACGAAATTAAAGCGGCCAAGCGGCAATTCGGCTGGGACCCGGAAAAGACATTTAATGTCCCCGAGCAGGTCCTGCCGCATACACGCACTGCTGTTGACAAAGGCAAAAGAGCGGAGGCGGCGTGGAATCGATTATTCAAAAAATATGAAGCGGCACATCCGCAGCTCGCGGAACAATTTAAAAACGCCATTGAAAATAAAATCACGGTCGATATCAATGCGCTGCTGCCGAAATTTGACGTAGTGAAGGAAGGTAAGCCAAATGCTATTGCGACACGCTCGGCCTCAGGTAAGACACTGGACGCGCTTATGCCGCAAATGCCGTTTATCTTGGGAGGCAGCGCGGATTTGACGCCATCAAATAACACGCGATGGAAAGATGTGAAGGATTTTCAGCCAAATTCGCGAGACGGCAGATATATCCGTTTCGGCGTTCGCGAGCACGGGATGGGCGCGATTATGAACGGCATCTCGGTAAGCGGGCTGACACGGGCGTTCGGCGGGACGTTCCTGGTATTCAGCGATTATATGCGGGGCGCGGTGCGGACGGCGGCAATATCACATTACCCGACAATTTTCGTCTGGACGCACGATAGTATCGGAGTCGGCGAAGACGGGCCGACGCATCAGCCGGTTGAGCATTTCGCGGCACTGCGGGCGATACCTAATATGCTGGTCATAAGGCCTGCGGACGCAAACGAAACGGCACAGGCGTGGAAATTCATTTTGCAATACCGCGGCGGGCCGGTAGCGCTGCTTCTTACTCGCCAGAATCTGCCCGTTATTGACCAGACCAAATACGCTCCGGCGGACAATCTCGCCAAAGGCGCTTATGTTTTAATTAGTGCGGATAAGCCGGATGTTCTGCTTCTGGCGACCGGTTCGGAGGTGTCACTGGCAATAGAAGCATACAATAAGCTTTCAGCCGAAGGAATTAAGGCACGGGTAGTAAGTATGCCCTGCTGGAAATTGTTCGAGAAACAAAGCAAAGAGTATCGCGACTCAGTGATACTGCCCGATGTTAAGGCGAGAGTCGGCGTCGAGGCGGCTATCGAGCTTGGCTGGCACAAGTGGATTGGGGACAAGGGGACATTTATCGGTATGCACTCTTTCGGCGCATCGGCCCCCTTCAAGACCTGCTATGAGAAATTCGGGATAACAACTGACGCGGTCATCGCAGCGGCGAAAAGGTTGTTGGGTAAATAGTCGCAAATACAGCTAGTACAGACACTTACAAAGGCGGACCGCGTTAAAACGGCCCGCCTTTTTGTTTTGCAACTCTTAAAACCAGCGAGATAATAGCACGGGGACAAGTAATCCCCCTCAAGAAGGTTTTCCTTGACTTACGGAATTGCCCATCATACAATAGCTGAATAATAAAGTCGTTTTTGGAGGAGACAAAAATGAAAAGAATGGTGTTTTCCGCAATCGTATTAACCGGTATCATTCTGTTTGCCCCCATGGCCATCGCAGTCGAACGAAATGTTCCGAGCGAATACGCCACAATACAAGCGGCAATCAATGCTTCAATCAACGGCGATATAGTAATTATTGCTCCCGGCACATTTTATGAAAATGTCCAAATTATTAACAAAGGTATCACCTTAACAAGTGAAAATCCAAATGATTCGGGCATAGTAGAGTCAACCATTATAAACGGCGGGCAATCGGGCAGCGTTATCACAATTAATAGCGCAGCTTTAACTGTAACGATTGCAGGTTTGACGATAACCAATGGTTTGGCACATAGCGGCGGCGGTATCAAATGCTTTACATCAAGTGACGTTAATTTGGTAATCACGAATTGCCGGATAACGAGTAACTGGACCGCCAGCGGTTCAGACGGAACATCATCATTAGAACCAGCAATGCCGGGGGGCGATGGTGCCGGAATCTATTGCTCTACGGGAGTAAATCTCAATATAAAAGAATGCACGTTAGCGAATAATATTTGCGGAAAAGGCGGTGATGCTCTTAACGAAATGAATACATTAGGAGCAAAAGGGGGAAGAGGGGGCGGGATTTACTTTGCAGGCTCAAGTTTAAAAATAAAAGATTGTCAAATAATGTCTAATACCTGCGGTAACGGTGGTAACGGAGCGGTTATGTATGGCGGAACACCAGGTAATGGAGGGGAAGGCGGCGGTCTTTTTTCTCAGAACTGTTCCCTCGATATAAATAATTGCCTTTTCGAAGATAATACAGCAGGAACCGGAGGCAGAGCGAGGTTTTACGGTGGAAATGGAGGTAAAGGGGGAGGGATATATTCTGTTTCGCCATCTGCAATCATAAAAGACAGCCGATTCATAGGAAACATCAGCGGATATGCGGGAGGATGCCAATGGTGTGACGGGCTGACACAATATTCCGCTGGTGACGGAGGAGGAGTATTCCAAACAGGTTCGATGGTTATTGAAAATTGTCTTATAATTCAGAATACGGCTGGTGGAGCCACGGCGGTGAGTGACACAGCGGCGAAAAGCGGCAACGGCGGCGGTATTTTTTGCACATCCTCGGACATTAAAAGCTGCACGGTCACGGATAATACAATTGCAGCATCAAGCCAGGGTGGAGAAGGAGGGGGTATCTATTCCGGTAGCGGGGTTTCATTGCGGAATTCAATAATCTGGAACAATAACGCACAAGCAAATCCGCAGATTTTTGGCTCTCCTGCGGTCATTTACAGCGATGTTCAGGACGGCTTTGCAGGAACCGGCAATATTAACGCCGATCCTTGTTTTGTCTCGGGGCCCGATGGAGATTATTATTTAAGTCAGGTTAAAGCAGGCCAGGCCTTCGACAGCCCCTGTGTAAATTCCGGAAGTAATACAGCAGCGGATCTCGGAATGAATTTAAAAACAACACGAACCGACAGAATCGGTGATAGTGGAATCGTGGATTTGGGTTATCACTATCTTAATGCTATTTATGTGGGCAGTCCTGACTTGGATGGAAATGGGGTTGTTAATTTTATTGACTATGTGATATTTGCTAATGACTGGCAACAAACATCTGATCCTTGTAACCCCAAAAGCAGCGATATCATAAAAGACGGCCGGGTAGATATATACGATCTCGGCGTGTTTGTCGAATCCTGGTTGGCTGGCTCAACACTTGTTCCTATTGAGCCCAATCTTGTCGGCTGGTGGAAGTTTGACGAAGGAAATGGGACAATTGCATACGACTCTGCCGGACATAATAATGGAGCTATCTCCGGAGGCGCTGCATGGACAACCGGCCAAATCAACGGCGCACTGAATTTTGACGGTTCTGATGATTATGTCAGCGTTCCTGATATTGATAACTCTCTCGATATGGATAACCAGATGACTATCACCGCATGGATTATGCTAAACAATGATTCTGAAATTTATTCTATCGTAGACAAGCAGCCATCAGAAGCTGGTTCAGGTAACTATCATTTTCTAATTATGTCCTCCGGTTTATATCTATTGCACCAGACAGGAACAGGCGAAGAGGCAGGCTACGTATCAACATCTTCTGTTACAGCAGGAGTATGGCAGCACGTTGCTGTAACTTTGAAAGAAGGGGATAGTGTCAAGTTCTATATAAACGGCACCCCTGCGGGAACATCACAAACCGAAACATTCGGATTTGTTAATAATGGCCCCGTATTGATAGGAACATCAAGTGATTTTGCGATTCCATTTGACGGAGCCATTGATGAAGTTCGCATTTACAATAGGGTTTTGACAGCGGGAGAAGTTGCTTCGCTTTATCAGCAATGATATGGACGGCTTGCTGTTTTAGTTTCGGCGGGAGTTTAATGCGATAGGAGCAGCATAAGGACGCCGATGATGACGCCGACGAGAGCGACGGCCTTGTGGCGAATCTGGACTTCGCCGAAAAGAAAAGCCCCGCCGAGGAAAGAAATCACGACGCTTCCGCTTCGGACGGCGGTCACAAGCGAAATCATCGCACCCTCATAACCAAGCGCTTTGAAGTAAGTAACATCTGCAATCGCCAGCGAAGCCCCAATAAGAAGGATACTCCATCGCCATTTGAACGGGGTGTGTTTTGCGCGGACCGGCCACCAGAAGGCCAACAGGACAAAGGCCATAACGGGAACCGAATACATCATAAACCAGACCTGGACGCCTACGGCGGAAAAGCCGAGTGTGTGGACGAGGTATTTATCGTAAAGGGCGCTGCCGGAACCGATGAGAACCGAGAGGACGAGAAGTATAACCCATTTATTAGTATGAAAGACGATGCCTTCCTTTTTTCCGACGAGAGAAAAGACATAGTAGGAAACAAATAAGACGCCAAATGCGGCCCATTGAAACGGGGTAAGTCGCTCGCCGAAGACCACCATAGCACCGAGAAGCGTCCAAGCGGGGCCTGATGCGCCGATGGGGGCGTATATGGAGATGGGCAGGTGCTTGACGGCAAAATTGCCCAGCAGCCACAGCCCAACGACGATAATGGCCTTTATGAAGCAGCAGAAATGGGCCAGTAGGCCAAAAGGCGGGATATATATTCCCAGCGGCGTCAAAAGGTGAGGCGAAACAGCGGAAAGCACGATGATGGGCAAAAGCATCACTGCTTCCACTAATATCGAGAAGAACAACAGCGGTATTACCGCATTATTATGGATAGCCCTCTTCCTGCATACATCATACAGCCCTATAAAGACGGCTGAAAGAGCGCTAAGATATAACCACATCATAATTGTTTCACCAAATAATAACAGATAGATATGAAAGGCGGTATTTCTACCATAATAGAATATCGTTTGCACACTAAAAAATCTGCAATGATTCCATATCTGCGCCGGGGGCTGGCTTAACGGGGCGAACAATCGTAGAATAGCGGAAGCTCTGCATGTAATTTACGATTTATGGAGCTTGGTAACGACAAGTCGATTAGTGAACTGACCTCACGACTGACTGCTGCCGGGGGGGTGGTAAAAGTCGCTGGGACGTGGGGGTCTTTTGCGCGCCTTTTGGCGGCGCATCTGTCCAGGCAACTATCCCGGCCGATTATTTATGTTTGTCCGCATATTGATGACGCGGATAACGCAATCGATGATTTGCAGACGTTTGGTTCGACTTCGCTCCCTTCGACTTCGCTCAGGACAGGCACCACAGGCGGAGCTGAGGATGTTCAATTACTGCCCGCATGGGAAGGTGAGGAGGAGATAGCGGATGCAACTGATGAGATTCGGGCGGACCGGCTGAAAACCGTCTCTCGTTGCTCGGGACTCGTGTCTCGTGAAAAAGACAAAAGCATAATCATTGCGGCGTCGATGCAGGCGATTTGTCAGCCCATACCGAAGCTGTCGGCTATCGAGAGCGGTTCGCTGTCGCTTCAAACCGGCAAACAAACGACGCCCGAAGAGGTGAGCGCGTGGCTGATTGACAACGGCTTCGAGCGGACGGACAAGGTTGACCTGCCGGGGCAATTCGCCAGGCGAGGCGGCATCGTAGATATTTACTCGCCGATGATGGATTCCCGCTGGAGTTTACCCCTAAGGGGCGGGAATGACAATGCTATTGGGCAATCGCAGGCAATAAGGGTAGAATTTTTTGGCGACACAATCGAAAGCATTCGCACAATCGATTTGGACTCGCAGGTATCGACACATCAGTTATCTGCGGTCAGTATCATATCAGCGACATGCGGAGACAAACAGGAGCAGCGCGAACTTTTCCTGAACATCCTGCCCGCTGACGTGATTGTGATTTTAGATGAGCCGGCGGACTGCCAGGAAGTGGCAAAAGTATTTTTCGAACGAGCGGAGCAGAAAGAACGGCTTTACAACTGGCCCGATATTCATAAATCACTCGCACGATTCACGCAGCTTCACATTTCGCGCTTTGCGACTGAAAATCCGGATGAATTTATCAAGCTGGATATAAGGAGCGTTCAGCAGTATCAGCACAAGGCCGTCTCGCTTTGGGCAGGACACAAGGAGGCGCTGGCAGAACTGGTCTCGCTGGCAAAAGAGCAGGAGGTTTTGCTTTACTGCGAGGCCCAGGCGGAGATTGACCGGGTGAGCGAAATCATCAGGCAGGAACATGGGCGTATTCCGCCGAGATTCAAACTACTCAAGGGATTTATTCATCAGGGTTTCGCGATACCGGCGCTGAACGTGACAATTCTGAGCCATCACGAGTTGTTCGGGCAATTCGCGCTTAGGCGAAGGCAGAGGCCGATGCGTGCGACGACGCCGATTGATACGCTGGAAGATTTGCAACAGGGCGATTACGTCGTGCACAGCTCTTACGGCGTGGGGAAATTCTTAGGTATCGAGACCATCAAAGAAAAAGACGGCCAAAACGAATACCTCACAATCGAATACGACGGCGGCGTCAAGGTACAGGTCTCGGTGAATAATATCGGGCTGGTGCAGAAATACATCGGCACAAGCCCGAAGCGGCCTAAATTGTCGAAGGTCGGCTCGAAAAGATGGCAAAACCAGAAAGAAAAAGTAGCGCAATCCGTAAAAGACCTTGCGGTAGAATTGCTGGAGCTTCAGGCGAAACGCCAGGCGATTGGCGGATTCGCGTTCCCGCCGGATTCGAAATGGCAAAACGAATTTGAGGCATCGTTCCCGTACCAGGAAACGCCGGACCAGACAACAAACGCGGCGCAGATTAAGCAGGATATGATGCGGCCCGCGGCGATGGACCGGCTGCTCTGCGGGGACGTTGGATACGGCAAAACGGAGCTTGCGATGAGGGCGGCATTCAAGGCGGTCGAAAACGGAAAGCAGGTCGCGGCGCTTGTCCCCACGACGGTGCTGAGCATCCAGCACGCCCGGACGTTTACGGAGCGCTTCGCGGATTTCCCCGTTGTAGTCGAATCGCTCAACCGGTTCAAAACAACCGCACAGGCAAAGGACATTATTTCCCGCACAAGAGCGGGCAAGGTCGATATCCTGATAGGGACACATCGGCTGTTAAGCGGCGACGTCAAGTTCAAGGATTTGGGGCTGGTGATAATCGACGAGGAGCAGCGATTCGGCGTCGAGCACAAGGAGAAACTCAAGAAGCTCCGCGTAAATGTTGATATCCTGACGATGACGGCGACGCCGATTCCTCGCACGCTGCATATGGCAATGCTGGGACTCAGGGACATAAGCTCGCTTGCGACCGCGCCGCTTGACAGGCGGAGCATCGTTACGAGCGTTACAACCTATAACGATGAATTGATACGCAAGACCATCATCCGCGAACTGAACAGGCAGGGACAGGTGTTCTTCGTTCATAACCGCGTCAAGTCAATCGAAAAAAAATGCTGGGAGATTCAGAAGCTGGTCCCCGACGCCAAAGTCGCGATTGCCCACGGGCAGATGACCTCGCACGAACTGGAGAAGGCGATGATTGCGTTTGTGCTGGGGCAGACCGACGTGCTGGTCTGCACGACGATTATCGAATCGGGACTGGATATCCCCAACGCCAATACGATGATTATCAACGACGCGGACCGATTCGGGCTGGCGGAGCTGCATCAGTTGCGCGGGCGAGTGGGCAGATACAAACACAGGGCATACGCGTATATGCTTCTTCCCGCGTCGAGGCCTATCACGCCAATCGCCTCAAAACGGCTCAAGGCCATCGAGGAATACTCGCATCTCGGCGCCGGTTTCAGAATTGCGCTGCGTGATTTGGAGATTCGCGGCGCGGGAAATATACTGGGCGCGGAGCAGTCGGGACATATTCAAATGGTGGGTTACCAGATGTATTGCGAGTTATTGGCCAACGCAGTGAGACAAATGAAAGGCGAGCCAACAGAGACGACACCGACCGCCAACGTCGATTTGGGATTCGCGGCGTATATCCCCAGAAATTATATACCCTCCGACAGAATCCGGCTGGACGTGTATCGCAGGATAGCCGTGGCGAAACAAGCGGAAGAATTGAGTCATCTCGAAACTGAGCTTGCGGACGTGTATGGCCCGCCGGCCGAGGAGACAAAATCGCTTTTGAGCATCGCCGAGCTTCGCATCGCCGCGGACAAGCTGGATATAAACAGTATTGTGGCACACGGCGGCAATCTGGTATTCTCATTTGCGGCAGACGCCGCTAAACACGCAAAACGGCTGTTTAAAAATGTCGCGGCCAGACACACCGTCGCCGATGAAAAAACTGTTTACCTGCATCTGCCTGAGAGTTATTTTGAAGAGCAGACACTGCTGTCGTTTTTACGAAAAATTCTTAACCGCAGAGCACGCTGAGAACGCAGAGAAAGGAAAAAATGAAAAAAAGTTTAATACTGGCCACCTGTATCGTTTCTTTGTGTGCGACGGTGCGGGCGATAAGCCCCTCGGAAAAACAACAGTTGGACAACTTCAAGGTATCGACCCTGAAAGGACTGCGTTGCGCGACAATCAAGGTAATAATCGTGCGGGATGGGCCGGACATACTGCCTTTTCTAAAAGAAACCGCGCTTCAGAAGGAAGTCGAGTTCGCCCTGCAAGACGCCGGCCTTGAAATTGCCAGACCTGCACCTGACGCGGGGCTTTACGTCGTGCTGGTCAAAGTAACTGCCGCGACTAATGACAACCTGAACTTCGCGATGCACGTCCAGTCGTCGCTTTTGCAGATTGTGCAATTATCGAGAGAAACAACTATAAAGACAGAAGCTCAGACATGGCCATCGCTCGGCCAGTACAGGTTCGGCGTCGTCTCCGTCGCAATCGCCAAAAGCACCATCGAAAACGCCGTCAAAGAACAGGCAAAGGATTTTGTCAATGACTGGAAGGCGGCAAACCCGAAAAATTAACCGCGAAGACCCTCCTTCGCCCATAAAACGGGCTATGGAGGGCAGGCCGCAGAAAAATAGAGTGAAGGGATGTAACCTATGAACAGAAAAGTTAAAAAAGTTAGTATCGTTATCCTGTCGGTTTTGCTGAGTCGGGTCTGTTTTGGGGCGGACGACAGCAAGGCGGGGAAATCGCCGTTAGATAAGCTGCCGGGGTATATAAAGCAGGTGACGTATTTCGGCGAAAGGGCCGACTGGTCACTGGACGGCAAAAAGATTTTGTTTCTCGCAAAGACATTCGGCGATGTCTATGAGGTCGAGCTTGCTACAGGCAAAATTCGCCTTGTGACGGGACATTTCTATCATGAAGGTTTCACGCGGGCGCTGTATTTATCCAACGGCGATATCCTGTTGTCCGGCGCGAGGAAATTCGACGCGGCAAACCCGCAGGCAAGCAGAAGCGGAAAAAACGCGGAATTGTGGGTTCTGAAAAAAGACCTGTCGGCAGCGCCTGTGCCGCTGGGTGAGAAATGTTCGGAAGGCCCGGCGGTATCACGCAGCCGAATGACTATCGCCTGGACGCTGCAGGATGAGGGGCTTATCTATATTGGCGATATCATCTATGAAAACGACAAACCCAAACTGATAAATAAAAAGCTCATCCTCGACGCCAACAATCTGCCCTTCAAATGCAGCATCGAGACGCAGAACTTTCGTCCGCCGGATGAAAAGGAACTCATCTTCAGCACCTATATGGAGCATTATCGTTATGGCGATGTAGCGGGGCTGAATCTTGAAACGGGCAAAATCGTCAACTATACGAACAGCCCGAAAGTTTATGATGAACCGGAAGGCATCTTTCCCGACGGCAAATACACGCTCATCGAGTGCGACAGACACAACCCCAAAGGGACGCAGTATATCGATATTTACAAGCTTGCCCTCGACGGCTCAGGCCAAATGGAACGATTGACGCATTTCGCCGACTATCCGGGCTACAAGGCCAGCAACCCGGTTGTCAGCGACAACGGCAGGTTCATCGCGTTTCAATACGCCAAACTGGGCGACCAGGCCGGCGTCGGCAGAGGAATACTCGTTCTCGACATCGCGGGCTATGAGGCCGCAAAGCCAAAATAGAAACATTCAAACTCACTGCTTTGTAAAAAACTATAATGTCATTCCGAGCGGAGCAAAGCGCAGTCGAGGAATCTGTTTGGTTGAGCAGATTGCCCTTCGGGGCACGAAGCTTCGCTTCGTGTCTCCGCTGCGCGACGCAAAGCGTCGCTTCGGTCGAAATGACATTAGCAATACGGACACATCAATCAATTTTGTATTGTAATTCGGTCAGGGGTCAAGTAAACTTTGGCCGCGACAAAAATTTTGCCACGAAGGCACCAAAACACAAAGTTTTTCTAAATTTTTCTTCGTGCCTTTGTGACTTAGTGGCAAAAAACGAAGGCCGAGGCCAACGGAATGGCAAGAAAGAGACAAAGAGCTGCATCGAATCAATGGTTCAACTTCACGCGCGACTCGTATCTGGAGCGGACGAGCCGGCCCATCTATGCAATCGTTTATCTGCTGCCCTTCATAATCTTTTATGAGCTGGGGACGATATTCATCAATACCGATGTCCTAAGCCAGACACAGATACGGGTGGTAGCGTTTGTCTGGCTGCAGGAATTACTGCGGTACCTCGGCTTCGGCGGCAAATTTCTCTGGGCGGCACCGGCGCTGGTTGTAATTGTCATACTGCTGGCCTATCAGCTTGTTTCGAGAAAACCATGGTGGTTTTCGTTAGGCGATATGCTGCCTATGACGATTGAGTGCGTGCTGTGGGCCATACCGCTTATCGTGCTGAGTTTATTTTTGAACACCACGACTCCGTCGAAACACAGCAGTATTAACAGTATTACGCCAACGACAATTGTTGTGCAGTGCGCAGCCCGCCAAAACACGGCGCCTGCAAAAACAAAATATCAACAGCCAAAGGCCGCGGTTGCCGCGAAGCCAAAGCCAAAACCGCAATCATCGCTGCTTGCCGATATCGTTACGGGTATCGGCGCGGGAATATACGAGGAATTGCTGTTCCGGCTGATTCTGATATGCGCCCTGATGCTGGTGCTGCAGGACGTGATGGGAGTAAATCAGCACTCAGCCGTCATCATCGCGGTGCTTGTTTCCGCCGGTCTTTTCGGCGCACATCATCACATAGATTTCCTGACCGGGCGGGCAAACCAGGGCGATTTATTCGACTGGTCCAAGTTCGCATTCCGGACAGCGGCAGGCGTGTATTTCGCCGCACTATTTGCCATACGCGGCTTCGGAATCACGGCCGGAACTCACGCGTTTTACGATATAATCGCAACTTTGATTAACGCCCTGATGTTCCAGCGATAAAAAAATACGATATATCCGCCCGACCATAATTTTTTTTATCAAAACCCCCCTTCTGTTAACCGTTTGAAAATCGTGGTTTGTGTAATAATCGTCCTATAAGTATAGGAAACACACTTATCAATACTGATAATTGGCTTGAATTTTGTGCCCATTTTCCTGTATAATGAGGTCGTGGAACGAGATTACAACAATAGATTTTAAGGCTTGAGGAACAGAGGAACTATGGAATCACCACAAGTCAATGTAGCCATCGAGGAATTATCCTTCAGTTTATTCCAGAGACCATTGCATCCGGAATTGTTCAACATTTACGCCAGCAGACGGCTCAAAAGCGATAAGTACGAGGCGCTTATATGGGTTACGGGCTGCACGCATGTCGTGAGCGTTTTCGCGGGCGACGTATGCCTGGCCGAGGTCATCAGCACGCCAACCCAGATGCTGCCTGAGCGAGGACTGATTGAGCGTTTCCAGTTCCACGGCCCCCGCTCTCATAAATGCACGCTCAGCAAAAACGTCAGCTATATGACCGACTTCCAGGTTGAGCGTCTCAGCGCAAGTATGTATCGTCAGAGCTTCACCGACCTTGAGCGATTCGGCCGCGACCGCGGCGTATTCGTCAGGTTCCCCGAGCTTGAGATAGACGGCCTGCAGCCATTCTGTTACGTCGATTTCGAGGCGAGAAAAACCGAGCTTCACATTCACACTTTCGCCGCGTATCCCGACCAGATAGCGATTGTAAAAACACAGTCGCTGTTCAACTTCCAGTAATAGTCGGATTGCCGGGCCGCGCATTACCCCTGTGAACTGAACAATCACTTCCGCTCTGCGCGTTATTTTCGAAGTTGCTCTCTACTCGCTTTTTTCGGCGTGGGTTTTGAGGGCTTCGAGTTTTTCGCGGATTTCCTCGGCCATCCGGCTGTTGGGGAAATCGACGATAATTTCCTCTCCCGTCGAAAGCGCCTTTGCCCATTGTTTTCCCGATATGGCCAGTGAGAACTGGACGCCGAGATTGTGCAGTTTGGTGCGGAAGACGTCCCTTGCCCCTTCCTGCAGGGCAAGGCCCTCGTTGGGCGTAAGATACTGGTCAAGCTCACGCAGAATTTCGATGCTCCGGTCGGTGGCCTGTCTTTTTACGGCGTCGTCCCAGGCATTGAGCAGTATCTTCTTGCGTTCCTCTTTCTTTTCCGCCAGACGCTGCCTCATCGCCAGGGCCTTGTCGTTAGTCGGGTATTCCTTTATCAGCCGTTCAATCTGCACGCTGGCATTGGCCCACTGATGGTCTTCCAAATGCTTCTCAATGTGCGTTATCATCTGGCTCATTCTGTCGACATCGGTGGCGTCGCGGTATTTGTCGGCCTGGACCTGAAGCTGGTCGGCGAGTTTCTTGTAGCCGGTGTTGTGAGCGATATCGTCGATGATTTCGTAAGCCGTTTCGAAATCCTTTTGCTGCAGCTTGTCAAAAACGGCGTCCCTGAGGGTCTGAGTATCGCTGTCGCGGAAAGCGATTGTTTTGGCCATTTCACTGACGTGAGTGCTGATGTTGACCTGATTGACGCTCTGCCGGAGCCTCTCCAGCTCGTCGGCGACCTTATCCATTTTGGCATTGCTGTCGTCGGTGAGGTCGAGCATTTTCAGGGATGATATGAAGATGACTACCAGCGTAATCAAAGATAATATCGCCACAAGCAGCGAGATTGCGCTGGTAATCCCGAATGAGTCCTTTCCGAAAACGCCCGCGACAAGCGCCGCCAGCACCACGACGGCAATCACGCCGTAAATTACGAACAGGTTCTTGAAATTAGCCAGCGGGTTGTTCTTTCCGAAATCCATAGCCGTTCCTTAAAAATAACTACAACTACTGTCAGGAAACTGCGTATTTATTATAATCCTTCTGCGACAACCTTGTCAACAGCAACGAAAACAAGTATCATATATAAAAGATTTTACGGGAGGCGTTGAAAATGGAAACCATCAAAAAGTTAACCTTAGTCACAGTCCTGTTGGCCGGTATGACAAACTCAGTCAAAGCAGCCACTGACCCAAACCAGCAAGCCGCAGCGGCGGGTAATAACAAATTCGCCCTTGAGCTTTATCGGAATCTGCAAAGCCGCCAGGGCAACCTGTTCCTGTCGCCTTACAGCATATCGACCGCTTTGGCTATGACCTGTGCGGGGGCAAGAGGCCAAACAGAAAAACAGATGGCCGAGACCCTTTGTTTTGGGCCTGTGAAAAACGAGCAATTTCACGAGACGTTCGGCAAAATCATCAAACAATTGAACGCTTCGGGCGCAAAAGGCGGCTACGAGCTGACAGTCGCGAATGCTCTGTGGGGGCAAAAGGATTATAAATTTCTGCCGGACTTTTTGACGCTTGTCAGGGAAAATTACGGGGGCGATTTGCAGCAGGCAGATTTCGTGAAGCAGACCGAGGAGGCCCGGAAAACAATCAACGCCTGGGTAGAAAGCAAAACCAAAGACAAGATAAAAGAGCTAATCAAGCCGGGAACACTCGATTCGATGACCCGACTTGTCCTGACAAACGCCATTTACTTCAAAGGCAAATGGGAAAGCCCGTTCAAACCCGAACGCACACAGGATTCGCCGTTTGTTCTTCCTGACGGTCAAAAGGTAAATGTCCCAACGATGAGCCAGACCGGCAAATTCGGCTATATGGAAACCAACGACATTTGGGTATTGGAAATGCCTTATGTGAATAACGATTTGTCGATGGTCGTTCTGCTTCCTAAAAAGGTTGACGGCGTCAAAGGCCTTGAAAAACAATTTGTTTCTGACAATCTCGCCGGCTGGCTGGCCAATATACACAAACGCGAAGTGCAGGTCTTTTTCCCCAGATTCAAGATGACAAGCGAGTTCGAGCTGGCCAAGGTGCTTAGCGCGATGGGAATGCCGGACGCGTTTTCGGGAAAGGCGGATTTTTCCGGTATGACTGGCAGCCATGACCTCCTCATATCAGCTGTGGTTCACAAGGCATACGTCGATGTCAACGAAGAGGGAACCGAGGCAGCGGCGGCAACCGGCGTTACTATGAAATTAACCTCTATCGGCACTCCGCCGGCGGTTTTCAGGGCAGACCACCCGTTTATCTTTTTGATTCGCGACAACCAGACGGGCAGCATCCTGTTCTTAGGCCGACTGGCAAACCCTAAAGACTGAACTGCCCCTGTTTTTGCTAATGAAACGCAGGATGTGTTGCTTTTTGTCAACATTCAGGTTGGCATATCGCAACTCTAATCAGAATGGCACGGCGGCAAGTTATAAGCGAAAAACGGCGGTATAAACGTGAATTAAGCCCCTGCTCAGGCGTTACTTTTTGGCAACATTAAGCCCCAAACCGCAAATAGGTTGCACTCGTGAATAGTCAAACAAAACTCAAGGCCAATACAACAAACCGGGTTTGCGAACCGTTATCGCAACCAGAAAATCATCGCAACAAATAATAATTAAATTCGCAAGCGAGTATGTGTTTTGCACGTAGAAAAGAGAGACAGTGCCGATGATGGAACAGCCGGCAATGCCAATCAAGACTTTGCGAGGGTACTGAGATGGATGAAGCACGGCTGGCAGATGAGCTGAACGAACTGGTAAAGCAATTCGGAGGCGCAGCAGACCCCACTTCCAAACGCCTTGAACTCCTTGCCAAAAAAGCGGAAGTAGACCAGAAACAACTCCAGGCAAGCGTCGATTGCCTGCGAGAATCGCTCGATTACCTGCGGGTTTGCATTAAGTACCTTCTTTTGGATATCGAGGCCACCCGCCGGGAAAACGACTACCTGCAAAAGCTGCTCAAGGATAAAGACCGGGAAGAGTAACCTCCCGGCCGCACAATCATACTCTGTGAGCGACTACCTGTTTTTTCTATACCGCAATTTGCTTATCTATTTGCCGGCTGGTATCACAGGTGTCGGCTGGCCTGGGTTCATCTGCGGCGATGGCGGCATGGGCTGCTTCTGCATATTCTGCTGCATCTGCTGCTGCATCATCATCTGAAACGCCATCATCATCTCGGAAAGATGCTCCTTTGGCAAAGCGAAATCGAGTGCGAATGAGCCGTTATCGACTTTGGCCGCGAAGACAAGATTGCTCTTGCTCGGCACATCGGGCATCGTAAACGGCATCGGGGCAAAAGCCCCCATCATTTTCATAAGACGCAGATAGTTATAAGTAAATACGGCATCCTTGCTGCCGGCGTCCGGGATAAAGGCAATCGCCTTTTGCATTTCCGAACAAACCTGTGCCGGCGTGCCTGCCTTTGCCTGGTCGATGAGTTTGTAAATGGCGTTGGGGTCGCCTGATATCCTGCATACCCACAAGCCGTTGACAATTGCCCAGCGATACTCAAAGCCGCTGCCATACATCGTTTCAAGCGCCTTGGCTTCGGGCGAATTGGTATCGGTATATTTCATAGACAGCTTCGCGACGTCTATTGAAACGCCCTTGTAATTTTCTGCGCCGCGTTTTACGGCAAAGCTGGTTTCCATGCCCAAACTTTTGTAGAGGTCGTCAAACACACCGCCGGTCCAGAGCTTGACAAATTCATCACTAACTTTGTTAAACCGGTTGACATCTTTGACTTCGAGGACATATTTTGCGTCGAAGAACGGCTTGGCATTGGGGTCAATCTTGAACGAGCAAACAACAAAGTCGCCAATTGAATCAGCACAATCATCGAGGATCTTTTTGGTTTTAACAATATTGGGGTCATTGGCGTCTTTTCCTGCCATTATCGCCATCAGGTCAATGGCCTTGGCGTTGAGTTTTTTATACGCGGTATGATTTATACGTCCGACCAAATTCATAGCCGTGCCGTCTTCGGTATAGCCGATAAGCGGGTTATTTTTCGCTGCGCCTTCGGCAACGAATATTCCGGCCATTTCGGTCCCGGGCAGGGCATCCAGACCAATCCTGAAATTGAGCACGGCGGGTTTCGGATTGCAGGAAAGCGTAACCGACTTTGACTGCTGCATAAATTCCCTGGCGTAACCAGCGAAGGCGTTCATAAAGCCGGCCATAAACGCCGGACTTTTTGGCATCTGTGCCTTTTGGGTTTTCAGGGTCTCAATCTGGGCATCAAGGCCGGCAATCACCGGACTGTTGGGGTCCTTGGCAGCTATCTGTTTTTTGGTCTTTTCGAGATTATCGATTTGGGACTGGATGGACATTCCGGGGTCGGCCATGTGCTTTCTCATTTCCTCCAGGCCGTCGGAGATTTGTTTTTTGTAAACCGACGAGATTTTTACCATATTCGCATAAACCCATATCGACTCAGAAGCCGACTGTTTGGCCTGTGCGGCATTGAGAGACGACGCTAAACTGGCCGCTTTTGCGCCGGCGATTGTCGAGGCCATAGAACTGAGTTTGCGATAATCCTTTGCCATCAGCGCAAAGGAGTTGACCTTTTTGATGAAAAATTGCGCCGAAGGCCCCATTCCAACCGCCGATATGCCGTTGGTATCGGGCGGGCTGACGCGGAAGTTGGGGTCAGTAACCTGGGCATAATCGGTGACGGACAGCAGAATGTATATATCCGGCTCCTTATCGCCTGATTCGGCTGTTGCGAACGCAGCGAAACTTCCATTGACGTCAAAACCCTTAAGTTCGAAGTTGCCGAACATTGCGCCGAGCTGGCCCTTGATAAGACCTGCCGTTGAGACCGGCATCGGCGAGACGCCCATAATATACTGGTCGAGATTGCCGGTGGCTTGATTAAGATTGTTAATCCGGGCGCATAAAATCGCGTCTGCGGGTATAACGCTCAAAACCGCATCACCCTTGTCAGCCCCCTGCACAAGTGCCGGGATGGATAAAGCTAATATGATTACTGCAAGTGTTGTTAAAATCGTGTGTCTGAACATTGTATTGCCTCCCTAATTAATTGTTTTATTTTTTATGTGGATGAATTTAACTTCGCGGTATTTATACACACAAAATGAGCAAACGGCAAGAAAATAGAGGACGTTTTAGGGCTCGATGCATCTCTTTTTTACGCCTTTCCTTTGCAAAAAGAGGGCTTTTGTGAATAAGTCAGGCGTTGATTTGGCCGATATCAAAGCATGGTCTTCGGTTAAAGGTCTTATAATGAACAACGGTTGCTCTTCGGCAATAGAATATAGAAGGAAAGTCCTGTGCAGCATGCGACAATCGTTGACAGGACGAGCAAACAGAGTAGAATAGTAACTGCGGAGAACACAAAGGGTCGAGGCGTTTAACAAACTTTGAATAATGCTATCCGAGGTAAACGATGTTTGAGCGATTTACAGACAGGGCACGCAAGGTAATGGCGCTTGCCAATCAGGAAGCGCAGCGTTTCAACCACGAATACATCGGGACCGAGCACATCCTTCTTGGTTTGGTCAAGGAAGGAAGCGGCGTCGGCGCAACCGTTCTTAAAAACTTAGACGTGGATATAAAGAAGCTGCGTCTTGAGGTTGAGAAGCTCGTCAAGAGCGGCCCGGATATGGTTACGATGGGCAAACTCCCTCATACGCCGCGCGCCAAAAAGGTAATCGAATTCGCGATAGAAGAAGCGCGGTCGCTGAATCATAATTATGTCGGGACAGAGCACCTGTTGTTGGGCCTGCTGCGCGAGACCGAAGGCATCGCAGCGCAGGTAATGATGAATCTTGGTCTTCGGCTGGAGGACGTTCGCCAGGAAGTGCTGAATCTGCTTGGGGCCGGGGTCGATACGAATGAGCCGACGGGACTTGATATGAAGATGGGCGGCCCCGGAGCGGCGGCCATGGGCGGAAAACCCAAGAGCAAGACGCCGGCACTCGACAGTTTCGGCAGGGACCTGACGCAATTAGCCATCGACGGCGAGCTTGACCCGGTCATCGGCAGAAAACGCGAGATAGAGCGCCTGATACAGATACTGTGCAGACGCACAAAGAACAACCCTGTGCTGCTGGGCGAGGCGGGCGTGGGCAAAACCGCGATAGTCGAAGGACTGGGCCAGCAGATAATCAACAAGCAGGTGCCGGAGATTTTGAAAGACAAACGCATCGTCGTGCTCGACCTTGCGATGATGGTAGCGGGGACAAAATACCGGGGACAATTCGAAGAGCGAATAAAGGCAGTAATCAACGAGGTCCGAAGGGCCAAAAGCGTAATATTATTTATCGATGAGCTGCATACGCTGGTCGGCGCCGGCGGCGCGGAAGGCGCAATCGACGCGTCTAACGTTCTTAAGCCCGCTTTAGCCCGCGGCGAGGTGCAGTGCATAGGCGCAACCACCCTCGATGAATACAGAAAGCACATCGAGAAGGATGGCGCACTTGAGCGAAGATTCCAGACGATTATCGTCGAGCCGCCCTCAAAAGAAGAGGCGGTCGATATACTCAGGGGATTGCAGGACCGTTACGAGGCGCACCACAGGGTCAAGTTCACCGATGAGGCGCTGTTCCAGGCGGTAGAGCTGTCGACGCGGTATATCACCGGCAGATGCCTGCCCGACAAGGCGATTGACGTTATGGATGAGGCGGGCGCGAGAGTCCGGCTGAAAAATATGACCCCCCCGCCGAATCTGGCGGCGCTTGAGGAGAAAATAGAAAAGCTCCAGCGAGAAAAGGACGAAGCGGTCCGCAACGCCGACTATGAACGCGCGGCATCGCTGAGAGACGAAGCACAGCAAATGCTCAACGAAAAGACACAAATGCAGAAGAGCTGGTACGATGAGAACAAAGAAACAACAGGCATAGTTGACCCGGAGATAATCGCCGAGGTCGTAAGCAATATGACGGGCGTGCCTTTGACGCGGCTGGAGAAAAAGGAGACGCAGCGGCTTCTCGAGCTTGAGGCGGAGATACACAAGCAGGTCGTTTCGCAGGATGACGCGGTGGCCGCAATCGCCAAGGCGGTTCGTCGCAGCAGAAGCGGTATGAAAGACCCCAACCGCCCGATGGGCTGCTTTATCTTCTTAGGCCCCAGCGGCGTGGGTAAAACGCTGCTGGCGCAGGCGCTGGCGGAATTTATGTTCAGCGACAGAAACGCTCTTGTCCGGCTGGATATGAGCGAGTTTATGGAAAAGCACAACGTCAGCCGGCTTGTTGGCGCTCCTCCGGGATACGTCGGCTACGAAGAGGGCGGCCAGCTCACCGAGAGAATCAGACGCAGACCGTACTCAGTGCTGCTGCTCGATGAAATCGAAAAAGCGCATCCGGACGTTTACAACATCCTGCTGCAGATAATGGATGAGGGCCGGCTGACCGACAGCTTCGGCAGAATCATCGACTTCAAAAACGTTGTCGTCATTATGACAAGCAACATCGGCGCCGAGCTTATTAAAAACAACAGCGGGTTTGGCTTCGGCAAAAAGACCCCCGAGGCAAACTATGAGAAGATGAGAGATATGCTCCACAAAGAGGTCGAGCGTCACTTCAGGCCTGAGTTCCTCAACCGCGTCGATGACATAATTGTTTTCAAGCCGCTCTCAAAGGAAAACCTGCGAACGATAGTCGATTACGAGCTTGCCAAGGTATTCAAACGGCTGACCGAACACGGCCTGAAGCTCGAACTGACCGAGGGGGCCAAGGAATTCGTCATCGAGAAGGGCTACAACCCCGAATTCGGCGCACGGCCGCTGCGAAGAGCCATCGAGCACTACATAGAAGACCCGCTGGCAGAAGCGGTGCTGCGAGGCGAATTCAAGGGCAAGAACACCATCAGAATCGATGTGCAGGACGAGGAGCATCTCAAACTCGAAGGATTCGAAATACCTCAGCCAGCCAAGAACGAAAAGGCGGTTGTCTAAACCGAAGCCGTATAGGCGAGGTCTTTTCGGCTGACCCGCCGAAAGGTAATTACTTGGACATCATTTCCAGCTCCAGCGGGGTTTGCTGGCTCGCGATAAGCTTGTCGAAACTCGCCTTGTCCATCCACTCGACGCGACTGTTATATCGAAGCACAATTGCGCCGGGACGAAAAAACAGGGAATGAGTATTTTCTCGCACGTAAGCAAGAATCGTATCAGGAGACGAATCAACCGATATCCACCTTGCCCTGTAGTTCAGACCTCCAGCCCGCGACCGCCCTTCGAATGTTCTTTTCAGTCCTTCAACATGCGATTCGGACGGCACAAAGCCGTTTTTTTGTCTGTAAGCCGTGACTGCCTTTTGAAGCTGCTCCATCGCTCGCGTCGCCTCTGAACGATTTACCCAGTTCTTCAATTCAATCATCCCAACGACTGCCGTAGCTGTAATCAGGATTGCAAACGTAAAATTTGTCAAAATCCATTTCTGTAGTTTGTTCATATCCGCACCGCCTGCTTTTTACCCTGCGATAGTATTCTCACCCGCCGGCCTTCAACAACCAATTTTCCTTCAGCGAACAACTGGATTGCCTCCGGATAGGCAATGCACTCCTGCTCGAACACCCTTGCGGCCAGCGTATCCGGCGTGTCGTCATCTTTCACGGGGCAGCACCGCTGGACGATAACAGGCCCGCTGTCGTATTCATTTGTGCAGAAATGCACGGTGCAGCCGCTGACTTTGCACCCCGCCTTCAAAACCGCCTCGTGAACATGATGTCCCCACATTCCCTGCCCGCCGAAACTCGGCAAAAGCGCCGGATGTATATTCATTACCCTGTTGTCATACTGCTTTGGGATTTTCCAGAGGCACAGCCAGCCGGCCTGCACAACAAGCTCGACTTTGGCGGCGACCAGCTCCTTCTCAATACATTTGCTGAACTCATCAATATCCGGATGGTCTTTGGTGCGAACGATTTTGACATCGAGGCCGGCGGCATTAGCCCTTTCGACGCCGGCAACGGTTGAACGCGAGCTTATCACGACAACCACTTCGGCGTCAAGTTTGCCCTGCTTGATACACTCAACCAGGTTTATCAGCGTGGTGCCGCCCCCGCTTATTAAAACGCCGAGACGTACGGGTTTTACTTTTTTTGCTTTATCAGCTTTCATTTCGACATCTTTTTTGCCATCGAGGGCGCGATTTACAAGTTCGTCGGCTTTTTTGTTGTCTTCCCTGAAGATATGCCTGACCTGCCAGTTCTCGAATTCGGCGAGCATCGCGACGGCCTGAGCGAACAGCGGCCTTATCTGGTCGCTTTTAACTTTGTATTGTCCGTTTATCTGCCTGACTAACAATTCGCTGTCGCTGTAAACTGTGATTTGTCTTGCGCCGAGCGATTTAGCTGACTCAAGGGCCTTGTGAATGGCGGTATATTCCGCGAAATTATTGGTTGCATGCCCAAGGAAAAATGCTTTGGCCTGCAATTGTTTGCCTCGCGAATCGGTCAGCACAAACGCCGCCGACGCAGGCCCCGGATTGCCTCTGCTTCCGCCGTCGATATGAGCGATTACACTCTGGGCCAAGGTATTATCTCCGCAATTTACTTTGAATTGAGAATTTAGAACGAAGAATTTAGAATTTAAAGCCTGGCCGACGTTTGTGTTTCTGAATTCCTAATTCTCAATTCTTAATTCGTTTATTCCTGTGTGGGACTTAGAACCAGGATTCGCGTGCAGTTTGCGCAGCGGATAATATCGTCTCTGGTCATAAGCTGATTGACGCACTCGTCGGTGACGCCCATAAAGCAGCCCCCGCAGGTGTAAGCGCCCGTCCTGCCTGTGTTCTGCTCGATAACGGCAACCGCTTCGCCGTCGTATGTCTCGGCGACACGCTTGAAGATTCCCAGCTGCTCGGCGGGCACCTGTTTGGCCGCCTCATCCCACTCGCTCTGAATCTGGTCTGTCTCAGCTTCGTACTTGGTCGCCAACTGCTCCGACTCCTTGCGGACCTGGTCGAGTTTTCCTTTTTGCTCGTCAATCTGCTGCTGGATTTTCTGGCTCTCCGCGTTGTCAATCTCAATATCCTTCATCAGATCGAGAATCTGGGACTCGATTTTGGAATTGTCGGCCCTGGTAGTGTTCAACTGCGTCAACACCGCCGCGTACTCCTTGTTGGTCCTGGCAGTATTCAGCGACGCCCTTAACTTGGCAATATCCGCATCACGGGTCTTAAGCTCAAGCTCGAGACGGTCCGACTGTATCGTGGTAAGCTGAATTTCTTCTTTCTTTGCTTCGAGGGCGTTTTGAAGCGTGCGAATCTGATTTTCCTGTATGATGACGTTTCTTCTGCATCTGGCAAGCTTCGCTTTGGCCGCCCGCAGGCGGTTCTCCACGCTCTGAAGCTTGACAAGCGCCTCTAATACCGAACCCATCTATTGCCTTTCAAAATTGCGTGCCAGAATTCGAATTCGTAATTATGCGCGATTTTGACGATTGCCGCAACCGGTTTTATGACATTTTTTTGCCGGCCGGCCCCAAATCGCCAAAGCCGGCTTAAAATTTCGACTCGCCGCACCACCAGTCCTCGGCGGTAATCGGAAAACCCCGATTAGACACCTCGCAGAAGGTCTGATATACCCGTCCGGTGAAAAATACCGCCGGCGGATACCTCCGACACTCACCCAGATGCCTATTTACCCCGTCTTCAGCAAGTTGACTCCACCACTTGCAATCCTTGCAAAATGTATAAGTGTGTTTCATTTCCTCTCCCCATAATGCAAATCCCCTGTATTCATTTTTCAATCAAGCGGCAAAAAATTAAACTCGCGGAGCTAATTATAGGACTTTTATCTCGCAGAAAGCAAGAGGGAACAGAGAAAATTCTCTATGAAATGAAACCCCTTTTTTCAATCTATGCCCGGAAACCGCTGCAGAACCGTTCAATATCTCTGGCCACGATACCCGCTATGATGGGGTCGCTAAACCCTTCTGGGAAGCTATGAATGCTCTGGGATGGCCTTAAGGCCACTGCCCCCTCAGTTTGCTTGCGCAAACAAGCAGAGGGGGCGGGAGATGGGGTAAGATTAGCCGGTTCAGGGCCGCCCGGCCCTTTGCGGCGCACGGCGGTAAGTCGGCGATGTTCTGCCATTATGTCTTCGGCAAGGTCAAAACGCGGGATATCAGTATTGCTAACGCCCTTGCCCGATGGACTGGCAGCTCCGGGTATTATGTCCTTTGCCCGTAAAATATCGGGTCTGCGGGGCGTCTTATATTCGTCAGCTTGTCTTTCTTTCTCGGCCATTTGTCAATTTCTCTGTCCCTGCTACTTTATCTATCTTAACATCAGAGCAGGTGCAATTCAAGCAGGAATCGCAAAAGGCGAGGTAGGTTATGGGGCAAAAAAATAAGGGTTCGCCCTTTGTAGCGCAACAAAAAAGGGCCTGCCCTCCACGCAGGCCCTCGTCTATCAATCGGCTGGACTTATCCGCCATACCCTTTCGGGAGACGGGATTATTCGCTTTGTAAATCTTCGACTGCATGGGGGAGTGACTTTAGCGCAAGCTTCCATAAAATTATTATGCGCAGAACGCATCTATTACTCACAGTTTTTTGAAATTACCCCATGATTTGTCAGGCAAGCTTGCTTTTAGCGGATTTTTTATGCCTGGTTATCAGCAGGCCTAAACCCAATAAAAGCAGCGTAGAAGGTTCTGGAATTGTCCATGTAGGGTCATACTCGCCAATGCTAAGGTCACGGCCTGGCGCCACTTGTTCGAGCCAGTCAAGAAACGGCTCGTAATGTCTTGATTTGGCTGAGGCGGCTAAAGACCCCATGATACTTCCATTATCAATGATAGGATTCGCAGGGTCCACCGCACCACCGGAGTACTCATCATACAAACTAAACATATGCCCGACTTCATGTGCCACGTATGCCCCGTTATATGCGCTTCCCCACTCCGTGGTTGTGTACCATGTCACCATATTCCCGCGCCCGGTGCCTGCCACAACAGTCACCGTCTGGTCCACGGACACAAGCGGGTCAGTGGGAAAAACCACATCAAAATTCACATGGTAATGGTAAGGATTGACCGAGAGACTATCTGTCGTATCGATGATATCGAACTTTCGGCTCCACATATTCTCGATACCGTTTTCCCATGTGGATAATAGCGCGGCGCCGGGACTTGCTCCTGTCAGGCGTATGCCGAGTTCGACATTCAGCTCATAATTGGTGAAACCGATGCCGTAGGCATAATCCCAGCCGTAAGGCGGGCTGATCCTGTAGCCCTGCACCGTTTGCTCCTGTATATTCGAAATCGGCGATGCTGCGCAAAAAGGCAGGCCGACAGACAACAGAATGATTGTGAAAATAACGCAGGTCCGAAAAACGCTCTTCGTTACACCCATAACGCTTCCCAACCACTCAAAAAATGAAACGATATATTCGCGCAAAAACACCTTCTGCACTGACGACGACGATATGAGTTCTCTACCACCCAGCTGATTATTATATAAGAAAGTATCTTTAATGTCAAGGAAAAACCAGGAAAAGTATCCAACCGATTCGACTTGTCATACCTGCGGAAGCAGGTATCCAGCAGCTTACAGGGGCATTGGGATTCCCGCTGGAGTTTACCCCTCAGGGGCGGGAATGACAGCCGTGAAATGGCTTTTAGGCGTTTTGCGCGGGGCCTAAGGAGAACTGTGCGAACTCTCCGGGAGGATACTCTCTCAGAATCGCGTTAATCTCGGCAACCGTAACGGCTTTAACCGCCTTTACGTCATCTTCGACTAAGCGATATTGTCCGAGGTACGTCCAGTTGAATCCCAAGTCGACCAGCCGGCCCATTGGTATCTCGTTTTTTATCACAAACGCGCTTAGCACCTTGTTCCTGGCTTTTGCAAGCTCGTCTTCCGTGACGCCGGCTCTCGCGAGGTCTGCGAATATACCTGCGACTATTTCCATCGCCCTGGCGGTATTTTCGCCGCTGCAGCGGATGTAAGTGCAATAGGCGCCGGTGCCGTCCATCGGGGCAAAGTCGAAAGACGCTGTTTCGACTATGGCCTTGTCCACAAGCTCCCAGAAAAATCGTGAGCCGACGTCGTCGCCGACAATCATACTCAAAAGCGCAGCCGCAAATCGTTTGTCGCTCTGGGCGCTGACGGACGGACTCATCATGCAAATATGCTCTCGCGTAAGGTTGGCTTTATCCAGTCGTTGTTTCTCCCGTGCGCCCCGCGTATCGGTAATTGTTCTTTTGACGTCCTGGTTTTTCCAGTCCCCGCAGCCGGCCTCGACCATATCGCGAATCCGTTCCCACTCGAAATTGCCCGCGAACGCCGCGACCATATTGTTCGGGGCGTATCGCTGGGAGAAATATCCGCGCATCTGCTCGGCGGTCATCGCATCTATGCATTCTTCGCTGCCGAGGACGCTGTGGCCGCAGGGATGGCCCGCGAAATAAATCGCCCGGCAGCGGTCCATCACATCGAAACTGGGCTGGTCCTTGTACATCGCGATTTCTTCCTTGATGACCTGCTTTTCAATGTTGAAATCCTCCGTGCGCAGCGCCGGCCTCATCATCTCTATCCAGAGCCGTGTTATTTCCGCCAGATACTCAGGCAGAACCGCCGCGTAAAATACGGTGCCCTCCTCGCTGGTAAAGGCGTTATACTGCGCCCCTGTTTTATCGAATGCCTCGTTGACCGCGAAGGGACTGAGACGCTCCGTGCCCTTGAAAACCATATGCTCGAGAAAATGCGACACGCCGTTGATTCTCAAATCCTCATCGCGTGAGCCGGTCTTCACAAAAAACCCGACAGCGGTCGATTTGGCGTTTTTATTCACCTCGCCTATGACCGTCAGTCCGTTTTTCAGCTTGTGACTTTTGAATTCCATACCGATATTATCCAACCTTCACTTCCTTCGGGCCGATTGTTACGACGGTAAAATCTTTGAACCTGTTTTCGCGAAGGAAATTCAGCACTGAATCGACGCTCGTCTTGTCTATTTCGGCTTTGATTTCGTCGAGCGCCCGTACTTTGCCAAGCATATAGTAATCGCCGCCAATTGAACCGGCCCTGCTGCTGGATGACTCGCTTTGCATAATCAGCAACGATTTCAACCCGACTTTGGCCCGCTGAAGTTCCTCTTCGCTGATACCCTCGGCCAAACGGTTGAATTCCGCGACTATCACGTCAAAGGTCTGCTGCGCCTTATCAGGCGTTGTCCCCGCGTAGCATATTATCCCCGCCGCTTCTTTCATCGCGTGGTACTGCGCGCCGACGGCATAGCAAAGCCCGCGTTTTTCCCTGACCTCTGTAAACAACCTCGCACCCATCCCGCCCGACAGCACCGCCACGGCAATACGCGCGTTATAGTAATTTTTATCCTGCAATACGACCGTCGGTGTCATAAGGCCGATGTGCACCTGCGCACCGTCATTGTGAATATGTTTGTAGCGTCCGCCGCTGGCGCCTGTTTTCAACGATTTGGTCCGGCCGGCGACGCTTGAGCCGAATAATTTTTCCATCTGGCGCACAATCGCGTCAAAATCGTATTTTCCCGCAACCGAAAAAATTGTCTTCGCGGGATTAAATCTCTCGGCGATAATTTTCCTGGTCGTTTCGGGAGTCAGGGCCTCAAGGTCGGCAATCTCGCCGGCGGTGCTTCTGCCAAGCGGCTCAGGATAAAACTGCTCCCGCAATTTCAGCATCACCTTGTGCCGGGGGTCATCATCGAGCCCCTTTACGCCCTCTATTGCGAGCTGCCTGGCCGGAGCAAATTGCTCATCCTCAAGTTTTGCGCGAAGTATGATATCGCCATACAAATCAATCGCCGAAGACAGGTTGCTCGCCTCCAATGCCGCGCCGGCTGAGATATGTGCGCTATCGACGCCCCCAGAACGCTGAAGGCCCAGCCCATCGAGTGCGTCGCCCAATTGCCTGTTGTCTCTTTCGCCTGCGCCGCGAAATATCCAATCCGATATTACGTTGGCCGCACCACAGCAGCCCGCGGGCATAACCGAGGCACCGGCAGGCAGCAAAAAACTAAACGCCACCGATTCCACGGCTTCCATCCGCTCGCCAAGCAGCATCATTCCGTTGCTCAGCTTATGTTTATCGAGATTTTGCTTCATATCTCAATCCGTTTCACTCCGCAGATGACTTGTCATTTCGACCGAAGTCCCGACTTGTCGGGACTAAGCGGAGCCACGCTTCGAGCCCCGCTTCGGGAAATCTATTAAAACAGATTCCTCGACTCGGCTACGCCTCGCTCGGAATGACAAAACATATCCGCAAAAGAATCGGTGATTGTAACCGCCCCCGGCCCCTTTATCAATCTTCAATAATCCCCGCTCGCTTTGGCGTTGATATTATTTACCCCGGCCATTATGCTCTTGTGCCTATGGAAAAGATAAACGCAGTTATTTTTGATTGGGGCGGGGTCATAATTGAGGACCCGGCGCCGGCATTATTCAAATATTGCGCAAATTCCTTCGGCGTAAGCGTCGAGCAATACGTAACCGCCTTCGATATTTGTATAAACGATTTTCAGACAGGCGCCGTCACCGAACAGCAGTTCTGGGTGAATATGGCCAAGCACCTGAATGCCGCAGCGCCCAGGGCAAATTCCCTCTGGTCCGATGCCTTCGCGGTTGCCTATAAGCCGAGACCGGAGATGGTCACATTAGTATCGAATCTTCGGAAAGCCGGCTGTAAAACCGCGATACTATCCAATACCGAAATGCCCGTTGTCAAAATCATAGATAAGCAAATATGTGATTACATGGACGTAACGGTTTTATCCTGCCTCGAAGGCATAGCTAAACCGGGCAGGGAAATTTACGACCTTACACTTAACCGGCTCGGGATTCCGGCCCGGCAGGCCATCTTTATCGACGATAAACCCGAAAATATCGAGGGGGCGAAACGGGCGGGGCTTAAAACTATTTTCTTCGAAACTATAGAAAAGTTCAAAAAAGACATAGCCGGATTCTTCCCGAATATTGTATAATACTATATACACCCAAGAAAGGATGGCATTATGTCGCACAAAATGACTCGTCGGGGCCTCATAGCCGGCTCAATCGTTGGAGCAGCGGGCATTATGGGGTTGGAGGAAAGAATCCTTTTAGCCGCAATGCAGGACGGCAACGACCCAAACAGCAAAAAAGCCCCTCCCCCGCAAACCGCTAAAATGCCTACCGGCAAGCTCGGTAACCTGACAATCAGCCGAATGATTCTGGGAGGCAATCTCATCGGCGGCTGGGCGCATTCCCGCGACCTTATCTACGTCTCGAAACTCTTCAAGGCATACAACACAAAAGAGAAAATCTTCGAGACGCTCGCCCTGGCAGAACAGCACGGCATCAACACCATTCTGCTTGCCGAGAGCTTATTGGACATCATTAACAAATACAAAAAGGAGACCGGCGGCAAAATCCAGACCATAATCGACTTCAGACCCAACGAAAACAATCCTTCTGCCGGTATCGACAAGGTCATCGACCAAGGCGCTGACACGATATACATACACGGCGCCTCCGGTGACAGCCTCGTTAAGAGCAACAAAATAGTCGTTATGGAGAAAACCATCGAATACATAAGGAAAAAAGGCCTGACTGCCGGCATCGGCTGTCACTCATATTTTGTCCTCGAGCAGTGCAGGGACATCAAACTTGAGCCGGATTACTGGGTCAAGACCTTCCACCATGACAAATACTGGTCGGCACATCCAAAGGAAAAACGCGAGCCGTTCAGCGTTGACAACAAACAATCCGATAACCACGATGAAATCCACGACAATATGTTTTGTCTCGAACCGCAGGAAACAATCGACTTTTTCAAGACCGAGAAGAAGCCGTGGATTGCCTTCAAGACACTGGCCGCGGGAGCGATACCGCCCAAGAACGGCTTCACATACGCATTTGAAAACGGCGCGGATTTCATTACCGTGGGCATGTTCGATTTCCAGATTGCAGAAGACGCCCGCATTGCGAGAGATGTCATTGAGAGCACAAAACAACGACAGCGTCAGTGGTACGGCTAAAAATTCCGATTTGAAAGGCGGGTAGTAAGTATGCCGCACAAGATGACTCGTCGTGGCCTCATGGCGGGCTCAATCGCAGGGGCAGCGGGCATTATGGGGTTGGAGGAAAGAATCCTTTTAGCCGCAATGCAGGAAGGCAGCGACCCAAACAAAACAAAAGCCCCTCCCCCGCAAACCGAGAAAATGCCCACCGGCAAAATCGGCAACCTCACAATCAGCAGAATGATTATTGGGAGCAATCTCATAGGCGGCTTCGCGCACTCACGCGACCTCATATACGTATCGAAGCTGTTCAAGGCGTATAATACCGAAGAAAAAATATTTCAGACACTGCATCTCGCAGAGCAATACGGCATCAACACCACTTTCATCGACATACCCCAGATGGACCTCATCAATAAGTACAAAAAGCAAAACGCCAGCAAACTCCAGATGATAGTACCCATTAAGCCGACTGAAAATAACCCAATGGCCGATATCGACGTGGCCGCAGACAAAGGGGCATCGACAATTTACCTGCACGGGATGTCCTGTGATGCCTGCGCGAAAAAAGGACGGATAGACATTCTCCCGAAAGCGCTCGAATACATACAAAAGAAAGGGTTGCAGGCGGGCATCGGCTGTCACTCATATTACGTCCTCGAACAGTGCAGGGACGTAAAAATTGAGCCGGATTACTGGGTCAAGACCTTCCACCACGACAAATACTGGTCGGCCCATCCGAAGGATAAACGCGAGCCGTTCAGCGTTGACATCAAACAATCCGATAAACATGATGAAATTCACGACAATATGTTCTGCCTCGAACCTGAAGAGACAATCGAGTTTTTCAAGACCGAGAAGAAGCCGTGGATTGCCTTCAAGACGCTGGCCGCCGGCGCGATAACGCCCAGAAGCGGCTTCACATACGCGTTTGAAAACGGCGCGGATTTCATCGCCGTGGGTATGTTCGATTTCCAGATTGCCGAAGACGCTCGCGTTGCCTGTGAGACCATCGAAAAGACAAAGGAAAGACAGCGTCAGTGGTACGGTTAAAAATTCCGGTCACTATTTTTTCTTGCCGGGCCGGTCAGAGGTTTTCTTTTTGAACCGTGATTTCAGCTTTTCCATAAATTTCTCAGCAGCGGCCCTTTGTTTGTCGTTGAGAAACTTTCGGAAAATGAATTTGCGAATCCCCAGGAGTTCCAGGCCGATTAAAGCGAGCCATGAGCCGGGCGTAAAAGGCGTGAACAACGCTATAAGCCCAACGATGATTAAAATCACTCCGATTATCTTTTTTATTATTACCTTCATTTTCCCCGGCAATTATAAACCAGCCGCCTTGAACGGTCAAAACTATTGCCAAACGACGCGGTTGTCACTATAAAAAGAGAAATGAACCAACACCTGGCCATTTTGAAAAAGCAGTATTTGGACGCGATACTGGCGGGACGCAAAACAATTGAGTCGCGTCTATACCAGACAAAGCAGAAATGGCTTTCGCAGGTAAACGCAGGCGACAAAATATTCCTCAAGGCAAGTTCAGGCGCTGTTATGGCGACGGCGGTAGTTGACAAGGTGAAATATTTTGAGAATCTTACCGCCGGACAGATTGCCCAAATGCAAAAGCAATACAATCAGCAAATCCTCGGCGATGAACAATACTGGCGGGAAAAAGCAAATTCACGATACGGGATTCTGGTCTGGCTAAAAGACATCCGGCCGATTCCCCATCAATTCATAAAAAAATTCGACTGGCGCGCATGGGTAGTCCTGACGCCAAAAGAAAATTTCGGATTGCTCGCCACAGACATGTCAAGCCGTTCGCAAAAGCTGCTCAAGGGAATGTTTTAGGGAACGAATGGCGTTGCCGCGGTGGGAAATGGCGTTTTTTTCAACAGAAGCCATCTGGGCAACGGTCTTATTCGATTCCGGCACAAAGAAAATCGGGTCATAACCAAAGCCGTTCTCGCCCGCCGGGGTATCGATAATCAATCCCTCTAATTTCCCCGATGTCTCAATCAAAATCTTTTCGGGAGAAGCTAAGCACAGGCAGCACATAAATCTGGCTGTCCATTTTTCCTTTGGCGCGCCCTCCAGCAGCTTTAAGACCTTGGCCATATTTTTGTGGTCGATAATTCGTCTCTCGTCGCTCGTGACTCGTCGCTCGCCGAAATCCGAAGTTTGCTTTTTATTTTTTATCTTTTCTTTCTTTGTGTCTTCGTGTCTTTGTGGCAAAAAACCGGAAAATCTTGCGCTTTTTACGCCGGGTTGTCCCCCCAGCGCATCTATTACCAAACCCGAATCATCCGCGAGCGTCCACAGGCCGGTCGCTTTGGCGTAGCCGATTGCTTTTTTGCGTGCGTTCTCGGCGAATGTTTTCCCGTCTTCCTCAATCTCACTTACGTCGGGGAAATCCGATAAGCCAACCCATTCGATATCGCCTCCGAGCATCTCGCGAAGTTCTTTGAGTTTCCCCGGATTCGTGCTGGCTACAAGTATCTTTCTCATAGAATTTGTTTTTAGAATCACGGATTACGCGATTAAACAAACTTAGCTCATCAGCTTTTTAACAAGCGCACGCTGGAAGTGCAGGCGGTTTTCGGACTGGTCAAAGATAATCGAGTTGGCGCTTTCGACGACCTCGTCGGTGATTTCATAATCTCGATACGCGGGCAGGCAGTGCATAATTTTTATGCCGGCAGGCGCGGACTTGAGCAATTCGGCGTTGACCTGGAAACCTTTGAAGGCCTTGATGCGTTTCTGCTTTTCAGCTTCCTGACCCATACTGACCCAGGTATCGGTATAGACAACATCCGCACCAGCAACCGCCTCAGCAGGATTATTGGTAATCGAAACGCTGTCGGCTTTAATGCCATTTGTCTTTTCTATGACGCCCCAGTCAAGCTCGTAACCCTTGGGCGAGGCGACGACCAATTTCATACTGAATTTCGCGGCCGTAAAAGCCAGCGATTGCGCAACGTTGTTGCCGTCGCCGATAAACGCAATCTTGACGCCCGACAGTCGGCCGAGGTGCTCTTTTATCGTAAGCACGTCCGCCATCGCCTGGCAGGGATGCGATAAATCGGTCAGCGCATTTATCACGGGCACAGTCGCGTATTTGGCAAGCTCCACAACGGTATTATGTTCGAACGTCCGCGCCATTATGCCGTCAACGTATCGGCTGAGCACCCGCGCCATATCCTTAATCGGCTCGCGTTTGCCTATGCCGCCCACATCTTCGGGACGAATGAATATCGCGCTTCCGCCCAAATCACTCATCGCGACCTGAAAGCTGATTCGCGTCCGCAAGCTCGGCTTCTCGAAGACCATCGCCAGCACTTTGCACACCAGACACAAATCCCGCCCGCCGGATTTATAGAGCTTCTTCAGCGAGCTGCTCAAATCCAGCAGCTCATTCAGTTCTTCGGTTGAACAATCAGCTATGCACAAAAAGTGTTTCATTTCCGTCTCCGCTACGCTTCGCCGTGACGAGTGCTTTCACCCATTACGCTATCAAGAATATTTATCGCCTCGTCGATTTGCTCTTTTGTAACAATCATCGCGGGCATAAAACGCAGAACGGTATTGTTCGTGCAGTTGATGCGCAGGCCCCGCGCGAGGCACTTATCGACTATTTCCGCGCCGGGCGAAGAAAGCTGTACGCCAATCATAAGACCGATTCCGCGGACTTCCTTGATAATTGTATATTTTTCGCCGAGCTGTTCGAGTTTGTGTTTTGCGTATTCGCCCATCTTCACGGCGTTTTCGATTAAGCTGTCTTCTTCAATCGCCTCGACGACGGCTATGCCGGCAGCGCAAGCGATGCAGTTTCCGCCGAAGGTCGAGGCATGTTTGCCGGGGACTAATTTGGCAGCAAGCTCCTCTTTTGCCATCATCGCGCCGATTGCGACACCGCCGCCGAGTGCCTTTGCCAGCGTAATAATATCCGGTTCGATATCATAATGCTGATACGCGAACCACTTGCCGGTACGTCCCATGCCGGTCTGCACCTCGTCGAAAATCATTACCGCGCCTTTTTCGTCGCACAACTGGCGAATCGCCTCGACGTATTCCTTCGTCGCGACGTTAATGCCGCCCTCGCCCTGAATCGGCTCAATCATTACCGCGCAAACCTCATCGGTGAACGCCTTTTCGAGTGCGGCTATATCGTTGTAAGGGACATAAACGAAGCCCGGCAGCAAGGGCAAAAAGCCCTCATGATATTTTGGCTGAGCCGTAGCAGTAACAGTCGCAAACGTCCGCCCGTGGAAACTTCCCTCGGCGGTAATGAATTTGTATTTGCCGTCTGCTGTCGCTAAACGCGCCAGTTTCAAAGCTCCTTCATTTGCCTCTGCGCCGCTGTTGCAGAAAAAGCATTTTCCGCCGAAACCGCGTTCGCTAATCAGTTTCGCCAGCTCACCCTGCTGCTCTGAGTAAAATGTGTTATCGATATGCAGAAGCTCGCCCGCCTGCTTGCGAATCGCATCGACCACTTTCGGATGACAATGGCCGATTCCGCTGACCGCCCAGCCGGGGAACATATCGAGAATCTTGTTGCCCTCGGCGTCGTAAAGATAACTGCCCTCGCCTTTGACAATCACCCGCGGCAGCCGTTTGTAATTGGCAATTACGTATTTACTGTAAAGCTCTATTGTTTCCTGTGTAGTCATCTTCGTTTCTAAATTCTCCATTCTAAATTCTCAATTCTTACTTCACAATTTCCGTTCCAACGCCTTTGTCTGTGTAAATCTCAAGCAGAAGCGAATGTTCAATCTGCCCGTCGATAATATGCGCCTTTTTGACGCCCGCCTCAAGGGCGATTAAACACGCCTCGACCTTGGGGAACATCGCGTCGGTAATAATTTTCGCGTCAATCATTTCCTTAATCTTCTGCTCATTCAAGCTCGAAACCCAGCTATTGGGGTCTTTCATATCCATCCGAATGCCGTGGGTGTCGCTGACCATAACTAATTTTTCGGCATCGACTGCCGCCGCTACTTTGCCCGCCGCGGTATCGGCGTTGACGTTGAGTGTCCCGCCGAACTGGTCCATCGCGACCGAGGCGATTACCGGTATCGTCCCGTCGGCACAAAGCGTCTTCAAAAGCTGGCCGTTAACATCAGTCACCTTGCCGACAAAACCCAAATCGATTTTGCGTCCGTCAGGCCCATCTAAGCGCAACTGTTCGGCGAACAGCACACAGGAGCTTAGCGTATGAAGCGCCATCGTCCTGCAGCCCAGCTCGCCTAACACTTTGCAGACCGGCTCATTTACGCTGTGAACCAGCGTATGTTCGACAATCCGCAGCGTCCGCTCATCGGTGTAGCGTCTGCCCTGGACCCAGACCGGTTCCAGTCCCGCCTCGTTCATAGCACGGGTTATCGCCTTGCCGCCTCCGTGGACGATTATCGTCCTGATGCCGACCGTTGACATAAACGCCACATCAGTAAGCATCTTCTTTTGCAGACACTCATCATCCAGAACGCTGCCGCCCAATTTCACCACCACAATTTTACCCCGGAACTTGCGGATGTACTCCATCGCCTCGATCAGTCCCTGGGCCTTGGTAATAGCTTCTTCCACGCCTGCATCTCCAAAAAACTTAGTGTTCGTAAAATTGTAAGTTTATGATTGCTGCGGGCACACGTCAATCAGCAATTTCCGCCGATAACAGTTTTTGGCCTCCGAAAGCAGTGATTTTTCGCGGTTGCTATACAGCAGCCAAATTTGTATACTCACGCGGGTTAGCGAACAAGGGAATTAAAATGATTAAAAACCAGCAAAGAATCGAACAGATAGCGGGACTAATACTCATCGGCGCGATAATTGTCGGCTGCGCGCTTGTGCTGCGGCCGTTTGCGCTGGCAATTCTGTGGGCGGCTATCCTGTGTTTTGTCACATGGCCGCTGCGTGAGCTATTATCGAAATGGTTTCGCGGCCGGCACAATCTTACCGCGGCGGTGATGACTATCGTTCTTTTGCTCGTGCTTTTCGTGCCGTTTTTTGTGATTGGTCTGACCTTCACCGAAAACCTCAGTTCAGGACTGCAATGGCTTGAAACCCATAAGGACACGGCATTGCTGCCTCCCCCCGCATGGGTCGAACGCATACCCTTCGTTGGCCCCAATATCAGTAAATCATGGTCTGACCTCACTCAGGGGGCCGAGCCCGTCTTAAGCCGGCTCAAACCCTGGTTTGAGCAAGCGGGTTTGTGGCTGCTGAAACACAGTTTCAATTTTGCCCAGGGCATCTTTACCCTCGCGATGAGCGTGCTGATTGCGTTTTTTCTATACCGTGATGGCGAAGGCATTATCGCCAATCTTCGTGAGGCCTTCCAGCGGATAAGCGGCGACTATGCTCAGCGTCTGATGAATGTCGTAAAAACAACCGTGCAAAGCGTCGTGTACGGCACGATAGGCACGGCTTTGGCCCAGGGAATTGTCGCGGGCATAGGATTCGCCATCGCGGGAGTGCCTTCGCCGATGCTGCTTGCGACGTTTACTTTCATCCTGGGTTTTATTCCCTTTGGCCCGCCGATTATCTGGATAATCGCATCTGTATGGCTTTTCGCGGAGGGATACACCGGATGGGGCATCTTTATGGTTCTCTATGGCATATTCTGTATCAGCGCAATCGATAACTTCATAAAACCCTACATCATCAGTCGGAACTCCAAGTTGTCATTTATCGTTACATTTATCGGCGTCCTCGGCGGCATCGCGACCTTCGGTTTCATCGGCGTTTTTCTCGGGCCCACCCTGCTGGCTGTGGGCTATAGTTTGGCACACGAGATTCTCGTCAATCGCCGCTCCGCTCTTGTGCCAGAACCGGCTTGCGAGCCCCAAAAGCCATCGACTGAGAAGACCGCCGGGGCTGATGGAAAAAATTAATAATTGATTTCTGAACCTGTTCGAACCGGCCTCCGTATAGATTACGAACGATGACCACGGGCTGCGGTAATTCTCTCCTCTCCTCCCTCCTGACCGCAGCCCAATCTTTTTCCCCGCAAATATCACGGTTATACGCATAACCCATAGGTTTTACGCAAATGCAAGGGTATCTTGAAATGGCAGATTTGGGGGGGGTATTTTCCGCCAGGAACGCGAAAAATACATGTTTTTCCCGAAAATTTCCCTTGTTGAACCCGGCTGACTATGGTAGAATGATTTCGTTAATGATGTAGAGGCGAGAGTTTGCCAAGATACCCCACACCCTTAGGCAGTATGCGCCGTTTTTTTGATTTTTGTACCAACAACAGGGCTGGGATATCTCGCTTTCTCCCCTCCCTCCGACCCAGTCCTGTTTTTTTTATTTTCTGCGCCGAAATACCACCCTCATCAATAAATTCTATGTCGTGTTTGCGTATTATGTTCGTGGTTTATGAAGAAATAACGCAGGGCGTCGATGGGGTGGTCATAAACGCCGTCTTTGAGGGGTAGTTCGTCGCAAGCCGGCGAATCGGGATAGTGATAGCAGGTCAGGGCCTCTATGAGGCGGGCACATTTGGGCGAGATGACTAATCGGCTTTTGCCTGCACCATCGCATATCGCCCGGCGGATTGACTCAATTCCCTCCGCGATTCCGCTTCTGCGGTAACGAACATTGATGCCAAGCGAACGCAATTCTCGCACCGCGCTTGTGCCGGTAACGTCATTGGTTCCCGCGCCGGCAGGGTCGCAAAATGTCGCTATGATTCGCGACTCACCGCCAGGGATTCTGGCCTTCAACTCAGCCGCGTGAACATCGATTGTCGCACGAGTCCGCACATATTCATCAATCACCCGCACGACGCCTTCGCTATCGACCTGAATCCACAGGCAAACAAATGGATTGGCAAACCCAAAATCAAGCGAGCGATACAAAGGCAAATTCGCGTCATATTCAACGGGCCTGATGTGGACAGCAGAGTCGAACTGGTCGAAGACAACGTTTTCGAGATTAGGTTTCAGGCACAGCATCTCGGCTTCCCAGCCCGCCCTGCTGCTGCGTCGCATCTGCGTAATACAGTCATCGATTTTCAAATAACCTCCTGCCTGTTTTGCCTTGCCAGAGCAATCAGCCCACAAGGGACATTGCGAGCAGTTTCTGTCTGTGCATTTCTCAATTGTTTCCCAGACACACCATTTGAAAACAGGCGTGTTTGTCTTCGCTGCCGAGGAAACAAGCTTTTGCATAAGGCCGTAGGGTTTATGCATTGTGCTGATTGTTTCCATACCAGCGATAATACTGTCCGTACTTTGTGTCGTGAACTTCGCCGCATTAAAAACATCGTTATCGAAAAGCTCAACCTCATCGCAGCGGAGCTTCTGGATGTGCTGGCCCCGGACGCTCGCTTGTGATTGCGTGAGAACATCAACAGCCGAACCATTAGCAAATCGGCACCCTGTCTTTCTGATTGGCTCTGAAAGTAACCGCTCGTAACCTTTACGCAAAAAGCCGGTGAGATATTGATACATCCTGCCCGCCTGTTCCTCTGAGCCGGCCAATATCCGCACCTGGCAATCCGGCTTGAATACACAATCCAGCAGCGTCGCCACAGCCGCGAGGTCGGTTTTGCCCCCGCCCCGGTTCGCCCAGACGACACAATCAGCATTTGCCGGCTTTGAAAATTTTACCGCAGAGCACGCGGAGTTCGCAGAGGTTATTTTAAATTGATTCTCTGCGTTCTCTCCCGAACAGGGATGGCCAAGCCAGGCGGTCTCAGCGGTGAGCACATTAAAATCGCAGTTGAAGCTGTGCCAGAGATAATTCAACGGGCTGTTGTGCTCAGAGCAGATTCGCCTGTCTGGCACGTCGATTCCCAGAAAAACCTTGATATAGTTTTTCAGGTCGTCTTTTGTTGAAGGCCTTGAGCATCTTAGTGATTCATACAGACAGGCAGCGCTGGCGGACCATACCGGCAGCAAAGTGATATCGTCAGACATATTTTACCTCCTGAATTCGAATTGGTTTGTTTAAAAAAACTTATGGCTTACCCAATGTGAACTTGATAGCATTTTGCCTGTGGAATGGACTTCACTGTTTATTACTTGAAGGAACCATATATGGAACAAGAGACCCTGTCAGTACAAGCACCTCCTGAAAACAAAGGAATCGCGGCCAAGCTCAATCTGTTTCGTCAAAACTATAAAAATCTCATCCAAGGCCTCGGAACTTTAGGGGAATTCTTCTCAAAAATCCCCGTTGAGAACCCAGCCAGCCAGGGACAGGCATCTGTGCCTTACTGGTCGAACGGATTCCTGCCGCCGGGCGATGCTATCGCCTTGTGCGGGTTCCTGGTCAAATACAATCCGGTCATTTATATGGAAATCGGCTCCGGCAATTCTACAAAATTCGCACGGCGAGTTATCTCGCATTTCAAACTCAGAACGAAAATTATTTCAATCGACCCGGCCCCGAGAGCTGAAATCGACTCACTGTGCGACGAAGTCGTCAGGGCCCCTCTCCAGATGGTCCCCGTAAGTGTGTTTCAGAAGCTTTGTAAGGACAACTTCTTATTTGTTGACAGCTCGCACCAGTGCCTGCCAAACTCAGACGTCACATATATGTTTACGGAAGTGCTGCCGAATATCAAGCCGGGGGTCATACTGCATTTCCATGATATTTTCTGGCCTCTCGATTACCCCGGAAAGTGGTCTGACCGCGAGTATAACGAACAATATCTGCTGGGAGTTTTGCTTCTCTTCGGCTCATGTTATGAGATTTTATACGCTGCCCACTATGCTGGCCACGATTATGAATTAAGGTCCGAGTTTGAAGCGGTTCTCCGGCCATTTCTGCCTGACAGATGTACGTGCGGCGGCGGTTCGCTGTGGATGAGGTTTAACACGGTTTCCCGTTAAAGTTTCCGCCTGTCAATTCTAAGAAGCCGGCGTATTACGTTATTCCGCGTCGATTTTTTGTATGCGGGCGGGATATCGGTCTATTTATTTTTTAGCCGGTACTCATACATTGTCCGGCCGATGTCCCGGCTGGCGGCGATTGTCTCCGGATAGGGCGTGTCGGCGATATCGACAAAACCAATCTGATAATTCTCGCCGTCGCCTCGTCCGGTCGTCGCCTGGTCCTGGTATTGAAACCAGTGCGCGCCGACGATATACGGATTGCGAAGCGCCCCGCGAACATATTCGGCGTATTTGTCCGCCCTGTCCTGCTGGTCGGCGGCCCTCTTGAGGCCTGGGTGGAAAAGGCCCCGGTCAAGCGCACCAAAATGGAACTCGCCGATGATTATGGGCATATCGATATTGTCAGGCAGGCGCCGCCCTTCCACGCCATATTCGTAGTAATTGAAACTGACCACGTCGCAGTATTTCGCCGCGGCACGTATCGCGAGATTGTTGACCCACGCGAACCGGCAGCCAAGATACAATTGATTCGGCGCTATCTTCTTCACCTCGTCGCGGACGACGGCGAAATATGTCTCCGCTGTCTTCGTGTAGAACGCCGAGAGGTCTCCAAACGCTTTTGTTTTGGCCCAATTCTCCTTATTGGGCGGGGTGTATTTGCTTTGCAAAAGCGCTTCCCAGTCCGCAAAATTAGAGTCCCATGCGGCGTTGAGTTTTTCTATCGTCTGGTATTTTGCCTTCAGGTCATCGACAAATATTTTTTTGGCCTCCTGCTCTGCGGGCGAAGCAAGCGTCGCAAGGCCCAGCGACGTCTCATCGCCCCAGGACAATTCATTATCAACAAAGAATCCGACGCACCAGGGGTCGCCGGCAGATTTCCCTTTTTCCTGCTGCATCCGCTGCCGAACCGATTGCCTGAAACCGGCGTCGAAGACATCGTAAAACTTGCCCCAGTAGCCCGTCGAACCTTCGAGTTTCTTCGCGTTACAATTAATGGCGACTACGTATGGTGTCTTTCGAAGTAAATAAACCGCTTCGTTCGACCAGTTCGCGATTGTGTTAAGTCCCCAGTTCCGAAGACGCTTGTGGGCGGTCTCGCTGCTTATCCGCTGCCAGTCCTGGCCGTATTTCTGCATAAGGTTAGCTCTTGAAAAATCATACGTTTTATAAGGCAGGTGTGTCTTGTAATATCCCTGCGGCCCCCAGTTGCCCATGCCGTAAAACCTTGCAAACGGGGAATTGGCTTCCGGCAGATTGGCAAAATAGTTTTCGCGGTCGGTAATCGGCGTTGAATTTTCCATCCGCACGCAGTCAATCCCGTGCGACCAGAAGAGGTATCCATTCGGGTCAACCAGCCACCAGTTGCCCTGGTATTTCTCGACGCGGAAAAATCCGGTCGCGTTTAGTTTCGGCCCCGCTTTATATCCGCCTAAGGCATCCCAGTTATCCGGCGAGGGATTTTCCGCCAACTGTTTTTCCTCATACTGTTTACGCTGGAGCAATTCTTCGAGCGAATGTGTTTTGCCGGGCCAGTCGTTATGAATAAACTGCCCGAACTGGTCGATAAACGGAATAAATTTATCTGCACTGAGCGTCCGGAACTGGCCGTAAGCCGTGATGCTTTCAATCTCGAAACATTGCGGCGTTTTTGCGCTGTCCGCAAAGATGCAGACCTGTGTAACTTTCGACGGATTTATGCCGCCTTTGTCACCCGGACTGCCTCGCAAAGCAATCAGCTTAAGTGGTTTATCGAATCGCCACGGGCCAAGCATCAGGAACGTCGAGAGCTTGCGCTTTTCGCCGGGTTTCAATGTTACGCTCTGCAAATTACTGTTTGACCACATATCCGCATTCGAATTATCAACCCGCAAATATAACCTTACCGGCTCAGCCCCGACGTTGCTCAGTTGCGCCGATACTTCCGCATAGTCCGACAGATTCCACTCGCCCGCCTTTGGCTTAAAAATAACACTGCAGGATTCTTTGTTCGGCTCGGATTGAACTCGCAGCGCCCCTGTGCTTGTGACGGAGGTATTCGCGCCAACCGCTTCGATTTGCGTTTTGTTTACAGCATCAAAGAGGACAAGCGTTTTTGGTTTTGGCTCCTCCGCCACGGAGATATGTGCAAACAAAATGGAAATTAACAACCCGATTGTCTTTTTCATTTTCGCATCTCCAAAAATTCTTATTCCGCGTCTATTTTTTGTATGCGGGCAAGGTGTCGTCCGCCGTCGAATGGTGTATTGAGCCAAAGCTCGACAATTTCCAGCGCCTCCTCAATCGCAATCATGCGCTCGCCCATCGACAGAATATTGGCGTCATTATGTGCCCTGCTCAGCCGGGCGGAACGCAAATCCCAGCACAAGGCGCATCGCACGCCTTTTACCCTGTTGGCGACCATCGCTTCGCCGTTGCCTGAGCCGCCAAGTATGATTCCGCGGTCGTATTTGCCCGCGGCGACTGCCTCGGCTACGGGTCTCATAATGTCGGGATAGTCGCACGGCTTTTCCGAATCCGTGCCGAAATCGTCAACCTTGTGGCCCTTCTCGACAAGGAACTTCTTTATGGCTTCTTTATATTTGAAACCCGCCTGGTCAGCACCGATAACTATCTTCATCAATCGTATCCTTTCCGGCTATTTCGCCGAGCGGCTGATTATAATGGAAATCGCCCGCCGGCTCAAAAAATTTCTGCCGTATCCATTTTGGCCGGCTGATAATCAAACGTATATTTTAGTTGGAAGAATGCTCCGCTCTGTTTTGGGAGGGTTCGGCTTGCTTCGCCGAAGGGCGCGGAAGCTGACAAAAGCTGTGGCAACGATAACTGCTGCGGCTTTCCCAAAACAGAGCGGGGTTGACACTAAAAGCTTTTTGTAAAGAGAGACGATGCCCTTTGGAAGAAAGCGAGGGCGAGAAATTTTGGGCCTACGTCTCTCTTTTTTTGCGCTTCTGATTGTCCCCCATAGCATAATCCTCAATTCAGATTTTCTGCAAATCGCACGCGATATTTTTTGCTTTTGCTGAATCACGTCATATACTTTGTGTGGAGGATGGTGATGGGACTCGCGAGTCCGGCAAGGCATGAGGCCTCAAGAAAGTGAAAATAAGAAGGCGATAACGATAAAAGCAAAAGGGAGACCGCTCACAAATTATGCGTACCCTAAAAGAGCGAGTGCCTCCCTTCTTTTTTTTTATCAATTCTATTCTTGCTATCAAATGTGTTTCTTCAAGTTGGTCGCCTGCGTTTGTATCCGTTCGATTCCCACACGAAGTTCTCTGCAACAAGTTTTAATCTTGTCTAAATCGAGGTTTCTGATAAAATTCTCCGCCCTGTTTCCTGGAACATATGTTTTTTGAAATTGCCCAAATAACCTCTGCAATTCTTCTCTGCCCAAATTTCCGGCATTCTTATATTTTCGAGGGTTTCGTTTTGACTTTTTAGCTCCCAAGAAGCCGTAAATGCCTTCGATATCATAGAAAAACCATGCTTCTATTTCCGGGTCAGCCATTATGGCATCTACACTCAAAACGTTGGTCATCTGACTGCTCTTTACCAATTCTCGAACATACCCAATATCGAGCGGAGTTGCGCGTAATTCATTTCGATCAGTATCCGAGCAACAGTAAACTCGAACTAAGTTCCCTGGATTGTTATAAGTATATGTGAAGATTTTACTGAGCACTTGCTTGTTAATATTGCCACCACTGTGAACCTGTCGCAGTTCAACCCTTATGCCTCTGAGAAAACGGTCACGTATCAAGGGATAGAATACGCTCTCGGTATCGCCTTCAAGAACAAGCAACGATACGACATTAGAGCAAATCCCTTTGCCGTGTTGGTCTGGCACGATTACTTTTCCTTCAGAACTTCTTCAAAGTTCGAGACAAGCATATCCCCGATACTCATAAAACCGCTCTTGAGGTAATCACGCAGTTGCTTTGTGTTTTCAACTTTCTTAAAGTTAGTTGCCCCGTTGTCATCCACCACCGCAACTGAGATATCTTCGACGTTTTTGACGCAATTGAGCAGATAAGGCGAATGCGTAGTAATCAACACCGGCCATTTATCTGCGTGGTCTTGCAAAAACCGTAACAGCTTTTCTAAAGCCGTCGGATGTAGATAATTCTCCGGTTCTTCAATACAAACTATTGGTTTGCTTGGTCCAATTGAAATAACCCCTGCTAGTATTGCCGCTGCTGTGAAGGTGCCGTCTGAACATTCATCGATAAGGCAAAAACCGTCCTCTGTCTTTTTAACCATTAGGAATCTCATTTTTTTATTAGTTTGCCCCTCTTTTTCTTTTCCGTTCTGTAGAGGAGGAACAACTGCCTCAAGGCGCACATCTTTGAGGTTTAATATATCGCAAAGCGTTTCCTTAAAAAGCTCGTAGTATTCTCCTTTCTCTTTTATTTTATCAACGGCAAATGGTAGATCAAAAGAGGATATCCTAAGACCTCGTATATCTTTCTCGCTATCAATCGACTTGACGAGGTTTGCCGGAGAAACAGCAAAAATATTTGTGTTACCCACGTTATATATCGCCTCTACAAAATGTCGCATCTCTAAAGGCAACTTTTTATAATCAGGGTATAATGACTTCAAAGCAGAAAGCGACGAAATGTCTTTGGAAATAGGATGTTTTACGCCAACTATTTCGAGTGTCTTGTCGTATCTTTTAATATATTTGGACGCAGGACCTGTAGCGGAAGGATTTTTAGCTGAAAGAATTTCTGAAATAAAACCGACATCTTCCGCCTTCTCTGTACGAGGTTTGCATTGTATTTCAAGATCGTAGTCAACTTTCCAAATGTTCTCATTGCCATTAATATCAAACGTCAACCCAATTTTCAAGGACTTGTTAATGTATGGTCCAATATGACAGAGAGAAGAACCTCCACGTGATGGAGGAGTCATACCGCTGAATATCCCTTGCCTGAGCTTGTCGTCTCCAAAACATATAGGCCATATCATCTGGATGACTTCGAGCATATTTGATTTACCACTGTTGTTTGGGCCAACCAGAACATTGAAATCACCAAGGTCAAGAACCGCATTTATCAGGTTCTTATATCCATCCACGCGTATCTGTTTTAGTTTCATAACTACTCTCCTTTTAGCCATTAGTTGGCCGAAAACATGCATGTTTTAACTTATTTTCGTCCCAACTTAGTACGAAAGTAAGCATAATTAGTTCGAATGCAAGTGTTTTCTTGCTTTTTTTGTGCATATCCTCATTTTTCAGCCGCTAAGGCCGATAATAATCTGCTTGCGAGTTCCGGCGGCAGATCAGGCAATTTGTCGGCTTCGGGTTGTTCGTCGGGGCCGGGCTCGGCCTTTTGCCGGAGATAATTTATAACGTCCAAACAGGCCTTGCGAGACGTTTCCTGATTCTCTGAGGTGGTTAACTCCACCAATTTAGTCGCGGCCACATTGGCGAATCTCGCTATTACCAGCTCGCCTCGCCTATGTGCGGACCTGATTCGCCGGTCAAATTCATTCGCGAAATTCTCCTCTGTCAGCCATTTATCGTAAACGCGTTTGTTAATCCTGTGCTTTTCGAAAACCTGCTGCTCTTCAAGCTCGCCCGCAAACAAATCATCAATTACCGAAAGTTGTCTTGCGGTGAGCTTTGTCGAACTGTTTTTTGTAAGTGGTTTCACATCCGGCATTTTTCATCCTCCGTAAACTGGCTTGCGATTTCCGTAATCGCCGCGGCACGACGCTGTGCCTTTGACCCCGGCGAGACGGGGTCATTCCTGCGAAAGCAGGAATCCAGTTTTTCAATTGCTCGCTCAATAATATCTTTCTGCTCAGCGGTTACGAAAAACACAAGCGGAACAGCAAAACTCTCGGCGTTCAACTTTACGGGGACACTATTCAGTTTAAGATTTGTCAGCCGTTCAATCTGCTTAGCGGTTTGAGGCAGCAATTTGGCTAATTGGGCTGTCCTCATCCGCTCCGTAAGCTTTTTCAGCAATTCGACCTTCTTCGCAAGCGTATCCGAGCCGGCCAACCGATTCAGCGTCGTCAGCAAAACGGCTGTCTGCTCATCATCAACGTCCCAGACAATACAATCCGCCTCTTTACGCCCCAGTTGTTCCAAAGCTCTTACGCGATGATGGCCGTTGATAATCTGAAAGCTGCCCTTCTTGTCCGGATGAGGCCTGACGACAATCGGCTCATACAGCCCTGTCCGCTCGATATTGCGAACCAGCTTGCGAAACGTCGCATCGCTCATCACATTCGGATTGTCCGGATGCGAGACAAGCTTTTCTATTTGTATCGACCTGATTCCTTCAGACATAAATTTCTCCCATCGCAAACTAAATCAAACAGCAAAAATCAAATAGAAAAAATACAAAGTAAAATGTAAAAAGGCTGTCGCTTGATTTATCTTTTTTATTTTTTATTTGCATTTTTGCTTTTTACTTTTTGCTCTTTACTTTTGTGCATGAACTGATATTAGATGATTAATTCAAGATTTTGGTTTTTCCAAATGTAATACACCGGTCTGTCGGTAAGTTTGCTGAGAATGAATCTTGTGCGAACGATACCGGGCTGCATAAGCCGTCTTTGGCCATAGCTCTGAAGAAATCGCGTCATTTCGCGTTCGATGAAAGTGTGTTTACCGCCGAGACCGCAAAGACCGCGGAGATTATTTTTAACTATTTTTTTCTCTGCGTTCTCAGCGTGCTCTGCGGTGAAAATTGCTTCCAGTTTTTGCTGCACAATCGTCGGGTCGATTAAATCCTGCTCATCGATGCCGACTGCGCTGAACGCCTCAATTAGCCGTTTAGCCCCCAGGCCCGCCTGAGGGTCATCCTCGTATTTCGTCAATCCGGCTTTTTCAAAAAACGGGTTCGCCCTGCCCATTACCGCCAGCGCCTCGACGAAGGGAACATCCATAAGGGGCATCGTTTCTTTAACCAATCGCACCGCAAGCCCCAGCGAGCGAAACCTCGGCTCGATAATCACCCTGCTGATTGTGCGGATGTTCTTGTTAATGAGTTTGAGCTGCGTGCCCTTATCCAGCCCCCCGAAAACACCGCCCGTCGCGACATTTCGCATCTGTGCCCCAGCGGTCGGCATCGAATAAACAATCACGCCCACAGTTTCGAGCTTCGTAGCTGTTCTGAATTTGCCCTTGAGCGAGAAAATCGCCGCGCAAGGTCCAAGATGATTTTCGCGGTAATGATAATGCGAAAGCGATTCGTAATCCGCCCTCGTACCTGGAACGATTTCAAGATTTTTTGTTATAGTACATGTTTCCATTTTTACTTCTTGCTCTTCCCTTTTTGCTTTTTACCTTTTACTTTTTACTTTTGTATATGACTTCCGCCTCGCCCGCGAAGTTTTTTACCACCAGCACATCCGGCTGCAAATCCGCTAATATGTCCTCGTGGGCCGACGCGAGAAAAAACGTAACACCGTTGTGTTTCGCGAACCTGCGGACGTTGTATGCGATAACGCCCGCGGTAATGCGGTCCAGGTTGCTGCAGAATTCGTCCGCGAATATGAACTTTTTGCCCGAAGCCAGCGCACAGGCCAGCCGAAAGCGATATTTCTGCCCCTCGCTCAGATTCGCCGGCGCATTGAGCATGCAAAACACGTCGCTCAACCCCGCGTAGCTCAAAAGCGACATTGCTTCAATCGTTCCTCCCTGTGGCACGGCCATCTTGGCCGTGTTCTCACGGGCTGGAAGCCCGTGCCACGAATAAACGCAGTCAATCGCTGACTTATCCGCCGGCAAAGCTATCTGCTCAATAATAATTTTATCATCGTCGGCCACCGCCTTTTCCATTTCCCGCAGCAGCACGCTTTTACCCGCGCCGGAAGGCCCGGTTATATAAACAATGTCCCCATCCTTAACCTCAATTGTGCAGGCGTGCGTCGTTTGCTGGTCTTTGAGCCGGTCGATTCCCACGCCGAACATACGCATCACCGTCGTTACGCGGTCGCTTTTTTGCGGATTCACCTCGAATTTCTTCTCCACTGATATTCTTGTCATTCGATCCTCCTTTCACTTACCCTGTGTCCGCTTGCCACGGCGAAGCCCCTTAGGGACGAAGCCGGGTGAGCCGCTGAATCAGTTTCATCGTTTGCCTGACTGTGTAATACGTCGTGTCATGCCTCCAGGCGATTTCGCTCATCGGCAGACCGTCCACAAAATAATCTCTCGCCATTTCGATTTGCTCCTGCGTTAATTTGTCCCTGCTGCGAAGACAGGCGATGTATTGCCCGTCGAGAAGCCGGCGAACCAGCTTGTGAATCCTTCTGGCGACATTCGCCTCATTGACGCCGGCCAATCTCGCCATCTGGCCGATTGTCCCCGTGCCATTCAGGTACATCTGCATCAGCGCGCCGTCTTTGCCCGTCAGCAGCCCCGCCCTGCTCCGCAAAAGGTCGATTCTCTCTCCTGCTCCTGTTTCTATTCTTTCGCCCCCGTCAATTTCTCGAAATGTCCTGCTTCTTCTCATAGCATCCCTCCATCTTTATTTTTGCATTTTTCTTTTTGATTTTTGCTATGTTCATCCGTCCTGCTCCTGGCCATAGCTTTCTTCCTTACTTTTAACTTTTTCCTTTTTACTTCCACGCTGTCCGCTATACGCTACCCGCTGAACGCTGTCTAAACTCCGTCCCCTTCGGCTGTGCCTTGCACCCCCGCGATTAGTTTTGCTTTGCAAAACTGCGGGGGCGGCCTTCTAACTTCCCTGTCCTCGACTCAAGCTCCATAGAAACCGCTATCGGGGATCAATTCTAACCTCTAACTTCTTGTTGTTACCTATTAACCTAACAACAACATTGTATTTTATATTCATCTTAACTTATGTCAAATGTTTTTTCGTAAATAAATGAATATTTGTTATTGTTCACTATTTACATAACACGGGAATTGCTAAAAAACCGCTTTTTCAGCCCAATAACAAGGATTTTTAGGGATTCCGAAGATGGAAAACTTCGCCGGACAAGCCCGGTCAAATCTTTCGGCTGGGTCAACTACAATAGCAATGCCAGCCCGCATTGATGGTCTTATGCTTGTAACAGGCAATCTTCAGGTGTAGAATCACAACCCTATGAAAATGAAACACAATATAATTACAGCGAATGTGCGAAACCGGGCGGGCATTGCGATACTCTCCTTCTTCCTGATTCTGCCTGTCGCAATCCCGGCAGCCACTATCAAAGTATCCGATGGCAATGACCTGCAGGCCAAAATCGATGCCGCCGCAGGAGGCGACATCCTCCTCCTTGACTCCGGCACTTACAGCGGCTTACAGATAAACAACCGGCATTTCACGCAAGCCAACCCCTTAATCATTAAAGCGGCACCCGGCGCCAAGCCGCTCATTTCAGGGAGCGGTAACGGGTACGTCGGGCACTTAGTCGAAATCAGCAACTCGAGCTACATCGTGTTCGATGGGTTGACGCTGGAGTACGGCAACCAGCCCTTTTACTGCACCAATATCGACCACTGCATTTTCATAAATCTTGAGATTCACAACACAGGACAGGAGATCATTCATGTAACGGGAACGTCGCGATATATCGACATCCGCAACTGCAAGCTTTACGACTCTGGCCACAACTGGCCCCAGTGGTCAGAAGGAATTTATATTGGAAGAGGCAATCCACCCTTCGTTAACGTGGAAAACGTATGGATTGAGAAGAACGAAATTTTCAACACCGGCAACTCCGAAGGCATCAATATCAAGGGCCAGAGCTACCATGTGACCATTCGCGGCAACAAGGTGCACGACATCGCCCCTGGAACAGCCACACAGCACAACGAGGCCGCCATTAGCTGTGAGGCGGCAGATCTGACTTTCAACCCCGGCGTGAACCCCGACGTCTGGATCGAAGACAACGAAATCTATAATGTCAGATACGGGCGGTGGGCCAATGGCATCATGGCATCGACCATGGGGCCGAAAATCGTCAACAACCGCATCCACGACTGCCAGCAATTAGGAATCAAATTCAACGACCACCTGAGCGGTCCGGGAATGTTTACCACCTGGCTTTGGGGAAATACCATCACCAATTGTGCCGAAGGAACCTTAAACCCCACGACTCTTCCGCATGAATTCAAGAATCCAGGCGCCAATCCGAACCGGCCGCAGACCTGGTACCAATCTGAAAACACCACCAGTTCGGATGCAAAAACGCATTAACTGTTTGCCGCCAAATAACAGTTATTTTCAGGGATTTACTTCAAGAAGGAAATTTTGTGACTTTTTTTGCTTTTGGCTTGTTTTCCCTTGTGAGTCTTCAGAACAACACAAATGAGGGATGCTTTTCACACAGCTTTATGGCTGCGTCACAGCCTTTGTACTTTCGTCCAGAAGCGATTGTTGGCCTACCTTTCGATTCCTGCGAGACACAAGCCAAACACCCAGAAAAGTACATACCCAAAGAACTACCAATTCAAGAACGTATGAACAAGCAAGGAGAACTTGTGCTTGGTTTTTAAAAGACCATGCAACTAACCAAATGGCTTGCCATAAAAGAAGAATGTAAAATATAGTTACTAAAATAGCAGCAGATATCGTTGTGAACATCCGATTATTTTTCGACACAAAACCGATCAGCACCCCCATCAAAAGACCTGAAATGACACAACTTATCGTGCCGGGCATGAAAATAGTTATAAAAAGACGTAAGTGGCAATCAGATACCAATCTCCCAATTTCAAGGTCCGCTTCTATCCCCAGAAACAAGGACAACGGCAGAAATATAAACCCACACAATAACGAGGCGGCTATCGCGACAACAACGCTTTTCGTTATATTCATGGCTTTCAACGATAACATTTTTCACCTCCCAACAATGATTATGCAGCCGGCATAAACCGCCAAACACCGCCTGTTTTTGCCATTATAAGCAGTTCCCATTGCTTGTTCAACAGTGTAAAATAGTGTTAATCCTCCTTCGCTGAAGCTACGGAGGACAGGTCCGCGTCTGAAACTTTTCGCTCGGCCTGGGCATAGTGACATTGAGAAGGAAACGCTAACAACCTATGATTAACTTTGGAATTACTGAACAGAAAAAACAAGAGCTACTGCAACGAATGCAGAAATGCAATTTGTTCGAAAAAGATATAGAAGAAAAATTTGTCAAAAGCGGCGGTTCAGGAGGCCAGAAGGTCAATAAGACATCCTCCTGTGTTTATCTGAAACATATCCCCAGCGGGTTATCAGTGAAAATCCAGGAGAGCCGCAGCCAAAAACTTAATCGTTATTATGCCAGAAAAAGGATGTGCCAGCTGCTTGAGAATAAACTATTGGGCAAAAAAAGCCCGGAAGCAAAAAGGATAGAAAAGATTCGAAAGCAAAAAGACAGAAATAGACGCAGAACCTCCTCGTAATCAGTTCCCGTCGTTTGTTCAATACCCGCCCGTCCTGCCTGCACTGAGCCTGTCGAAGTGAGCTTGTCGAAGCCTGCCCGCCGTAGGCGGGGCCATTTTCCGCTTTGATTTTCGCCGGCAAAAAGGTATAATGAAATTGCTCAGGGAGGGGCAGGGGACACTGGTACATTATGGTTTATCAACGGATTTTGAATCAAATGAGAAGAAAGGTTCTTTTTGTGAAAGAATTTATTTGTATTTTATTCGTCGTCCTTGTTTCAGTGAATGTTTATGCCGCGGTAACAATTACCGCAAATGACCCGAATATTCAATATACGGGAAGAATTGACTTTTCCAACCCTCTGGCGCCGGTTTTGTCATGGTCCGGCTCATCGGTCATTGCGAATTTCCAGGGAACATCCATCAAGGCAACACTAAATGAAATGGGCGGAAATTATTTTTATTCCATTATCGATGACGGCACGCCAAACAAGATATCGCTTTCGGGGGGACAAAGGACGTACACTTTAGCCTCCGGACTGAGCGATACAACGCATAAAATAGAATTGTATAAAAGGTCAGAGGCCATTAACTGGCCCACGGCGTTTGTGAATTTTATTATCGATAACGGCAAAAAGCTGACGCAACCGCCGGCGCGGCCCATACGGAAGATGGAATTTTACGGTGATTCAATCACCGCGGGGCTGGCGCTGGATAGCACCGCTGATGATCAGGCCGCCGTGAATACCAACAGCTACCTGACATACAGCTCGATTACAGCGAGAAATCTCAATGCCGAACACCATACGATAGCGGTAAGCGGCATAGGCCTTGTAAAAAGCTGGTCGGACGGGAATATGCCCAAGGACTATTACTACAGGCTCACTGGCTCAAACGCTTCGAGCAACTGGAACTTCAGTCTGTGGAAGCCGGATTGTATTGTAATTAACCTCGGTCAAAATGATAACTGGCTCGGCACGACTCAGTCGCAGGCCGTCACCGGATACGTCGATTTTGTCAATCTCCTGCGAACGAGGTATGGCGATATGACAACAAAGAGAATTCCCATCATAATGGCTCTCGGCAGTATGGATGCCACCTATTCCGGCTCTCCATGGCCGGGCTATATACAGCAGGCGATCGATTCACTTCATAGCACATATTCTGACAATAATGTCTATAAAGTTATTTTCCCGTGGTGCGGGATTTGGACGCATCCCCATGCGCCTCAGCATGCGGCTATGGCACAGCAATTGACGGACTTTATAATTGATAATATCCCCGGCTTCAGCCTGCATATCGGTGATATAAATAATGATGGAGTTATCAATTTTTCGGACTTTGCGCTGCTCGGCAACCACTGGCTTGAAACGGGCTGTGGTCCTTGTGCCGGCGCAGACCTCTCAGGCGACAACAATGTTACGATGGCTGATGTTTTAATCCTTGCCGAAAACTGGCTTAGCGATTATTAAAATGACAAACAAGAGCGTTGATATGTCATTGCGAGCGCAGCGAAGCAATCTCATATTGACAACATTTGTTTTTTTAACAGCTTACTTTCCCTTGCCTGACAGCCGTAACAGAGGTAACATTCTGTAAATCATGGAAGGCAAAAAACCATCCGATAGCGCTGTTGAGAGCAGGTATCTGCTGATGCCTAATCAGGCCAATCCTCACGGAACTGCTTTTGGCGGGGCGATTGTGGCGTGGATTGATATGGTCGCATCAATGGCCGCTCAAAGGCATTGCGGCAAAGAGGTCGTCACGGCAAGCATCGATTCGCTTTCGTTTCGAGAGCCGATTCACGTCGGGGACCAGGTCGTGCTGAAGGCCTCTGTTAATTACGTCGGCCATACCTCAATGGAGGTCGGCGTTCGCGTCATTCGTGAAGACCCGTATGACGGCAAGCAGGTTATCGCTACGACGGCTCATCTGACTTTTGTCGCGCTCGATAAAGATAAACATCCCTGTCCTGTTCCGCCCATATTGCCCCAGACAGCAGATGAAAAAAGACGCTACGAGAACGCCAAACTGCGCGTCCAGGCCAGGAAAGATTTGTTGACCAAAATCACCCGCTGATATCACTGGGAACAATTTCATCGCTGTCATTCCCGCCCCTGAGGGGTAAACTCCAGCGGGAATCCATGTCATCCTTCAGTCAAAAATGGCTTGGTTTTTCGGCGATTTTATGGTATGATAATGTTTAGTTGCTGGCAAATCGTAAGATAACACACACCGGATCGTTGAATCGGGGGCATGATGAAAGGTCGTCTCGTTTTTATCGCCTGTCTTGTCGCGGCGCTTCCCGTCTATGCCCAGTCAATCCTCGTTTCCGATTTCAACGGTACCGAACCCGCCATGCACACACCCTGGACTCTCACATCTTATCTCGACCCGAACATCTCTTATTCCGGCTGGCGGCTCGGCCAGGGCACAATACCCACTTCAGGCGTCAATAACGCCCTCGCCTTCTATGTCAGTTCCACCGCCGCAGACAGCAACCTCGCCGAAGCAATCACAGACAAGGAATATATCTATTTCTCGATTCAGCCGACAACAGGAACGCTCAACCTCAGCGGCAAAAAGGTCAACTTCGATATCCAGCGAATCGACTGGTTTGCCCCGCGAACATACGCCGTCTTCACAAGCGTCGCCGGCTTCAACAACGGCAGTCAACTTTTCACCACCGCATCACTCGGCAACGGCGACTACACAAACCACAGTCATAGCTTCATCATCCCGCCAACCGGCTACGACGGCCTTACAGGCCCAGTCGAATTCCGTATATATGGTTACGAAGCACAATACAGCAGCCACGACACATCACTAACCGCGTTTTCAATCGAACAAGCCACGCCTGTCCACACACTGAATCTTGTATCCGGTCCCGGCGGTACAGCATCTTCAAATCCGCAGGGAACATATTTCGAGCAGGGAACAACGATAAAACTCATCGCCTCTCCCGACGTCGGCTATCATTTCTCCGGCTGGTCGGGCGACATAAATGGTCTGGGCAACCCGCGAACAATTATCCTCAACGCTAACCTGAATATCACAGCCAACTTCGCTCCCAACCCTGCGCCGCAAATGACCATCGGGATGAATCTCGGCGGCATCGAGTACTGGGCGACCGATTGGGTCTTCGTTGACCAGTTTAAACTGGCAAGTACATGGCTCACACGCCCGATGAAGGACTGGGATTGGAATAGTAGCTGGGTATGGGATAGCGGAAAATCCGCCGAAATTCCGCTCGATGTCAATGGCTGGCCCGCTTACCTGCCATTTACCGCAAGCGACGGTAATCAGCAATATGTTCATACAGTTTTACCCGCATTTGTCTCAGGCAATTATACCGTTATTGTCGATGGCGCGGGCCAAATACGTTTTAGTAATGCCGCCGACGCAATCTTCAATCCTGCGGGCGGAACAAACATTTACACCATAACCGTCCCATCTGGCGGGGGGCTTTCCATCGAAATCCATCAGTCATCCGCTTTAGACCCGATACGCAACCTCCGCATAATAATGCCCGGCTTCGAGACAACTTACCAGACCCAGCCGTTTCATCCGCTTTATCTCCAATGCCTCCAGCCCTTTACAGCATTGCGTTTTATGGACTGGGGCAAGACCAACGCCTCGCCTCTTGTCTCATGGTCCGACCGCACAACCACCAATAGCTTCACACAAACGCGTGCACAGGGCACATCGCTCGAATACTTGATTCAGCTTGCCAATACCCTTAAAAAAGACCCCTGGATTTGTATTCCACATCAGGCAGACGACAATTACATCAGACAGGCCGCTCGATTACTTAGAGACAGCGTTGACCCGAACCTGAAAATTTACGTCGAATACTCAAACGAAACCTGGAACGGAATTTTCTCGCAGACAACATACGTTCAGGATATGGGCCAGTCGCTTGGCCTCGACCCCGACCGATGGACAGCGGGGCAAAAATACTGTTCGCTTCGCTCAATTCAGATTTGGGAAATCTTCAACGACGAGTTCGGAGGCGATTCGCGTCTGATAAAAGTGATGGCGACGCAATCATCCTGGACAACAATCACCAATATTCGCTTTGACGCCCTTAACGACCCAGTCATCAACCCGAATTACACGATGCCCGACGTCCTCGCTATCGCCCCTTACTTCGGCAAAATCTACTCGCCGAGCGATATTCCTCCTGCCGTACCAAATTATCCGACGGTCGATGAAATACTCGAAACGGTATCGCCCGCGATAATCAATAACGTAAAGGCCCACGTCATCGCACAAAAGGCAATCGCCGACACACAGGGTTGTCGTCTTGACTGTTATGAAGCCGGGCAGCACTTCGTCGGATTGTATGGGGCCGTAAACGACGATACACTCACAAACATCCTGATTTCCGCAAACCGCGACCAGCGAATGTACGACCGCTACATCGAGTATCTCAATATGCTCAACGCCAACGGCGTCGATATGTGCGGAAACTTCAGTTTCATTTACGCACCAAACAAATGGGGCTCATGGGGCGTGCTCGAATACCAGGACCAGTCAATCGACTCAGCGCCAAAGTATCGCGCCCTCGTTAACTGGATAAACGCCAAAAGCCGGGGCGATTTCGATTCAAGCGGCTGCGTCGATTTGCCAGACCTTGTTACCCTCTGCAATCAGTGGCTTATAGCCGGCCTTGATGCAGACCTCGACGAATCCGGCCTGGTTGACTTCCGCGACTTCGCCTTGTTTGGCCAAAACTGGCGCCGATAATTATTTTGGCCTTTCTATCCCCTCCCCCCCACTAAAACCTCGATTTTTAGCTTAAAAACAAGGATCTGTCCGCCCTGATACCGGCTATCAGAAAAAACCCCTGAAATTTTCGGATTTTTATTGCTTCCCCATGAAAAAAGTGTATGATTTTAGGACGTATCTGGCCGATTCAGGCTAAACTTTACTCAAGATTTTTAAGGATGATATGGGAATGAATACAAGAACACTTCTAACTGTATTGGCAATTGTAGCTGTCGCTTTTGTCGCGACTAACTGCCTCGCGGCAACAGTTGACGCCAACAAACCCTGCGACGCAAACAAGCCCGCTGAGCCGAACAAGGCCACCATCATCAGCGCAAGCGATTTCGGCACCTTAGCCACAAAAGACGTCAACAAGCCCTGCGACGCAAATAAGCCCGCTGAGCCGAACAAGGCCACCATCATCAGCGCAAGCGATTTCGGCACATTCGCCGATGCAAATAAGCCCGCTGACGTGAACAAGCCGGCAGAGCCGAACAAGACCAAGCTTTGCGCAGTTTCCGAAAAGAACACAGACGCAGAGAAGGGCAAAGGCTGCGACAAAGATAAAGACGCAAACAAACCAGCGGACCCGAACTGCAAGAAATAATTACGCGGTATCCCGCTATCATAATTGAGAGAGGGTATACTGAAAAAACATCAGGCCCGGAGAAACCATCCGGGCCTGTTTCTTTCCTGTCACGGCGCAGGCGCCGACATTATCCAGAAAACATCTTCAATACCCGCCGAAGCCGGATTGATTTGACCCCGCCTGTCGTGTATCATCCCTTCTGATTGGTTGTTGATTAGAGTCCTGTCATTCCGACCGAAGCCCCCCTCGGGGCGAAGCGGAGGAATCTGTAAAAACAGATTTCTCGACTCGCCTCTGGCTCGCTCGAAATGACATTTTCTTAACGTATATTTGGTAAATAACTCAACCTTGGTAACGAACATGGGCGATTTAGACAATCCTCTCATACTGGCCATCGAGACCAGCGGCCGGCTGGGTTCGGTTGCGCTCGCTGCGGGCGACAAGCTTCTGGCCGAAACTCGCTTCTCCGGCCCAATGCGCCACAGCGCAGAAATTTTCCCCGCTGTTACTGATTTATTGAGCAGATTCAGCAAAAAGCCGGACCAAATCGAACAGGTTTATATCTCCGCAGGCCCCGGCAGCTTCACTGGCCTGCGCATCGCCGTAACATTCGCTAAAACTATGGCCTTAGCCAATAGCGCACAAATAGTTGCAGTCGATACCCTCGATTGCATCGCCGCCAATGTATTAGCCACAGAGAACACAGATATTTTTAGCCACAGAGAGCACACCCCTGAGGGGCAGGAAGGACACAGAGAAAATAATAATGATTGTAGGGCGGGGCTTGCCCCGCCGTCTCCTCTTCCGCAACTCAACACTCAACACTCAACACGGAGCGAAGCGACGGGCCCGCTTCGGAAACTCAAAACTGATGACCGCCTGGCGGTCATCCTCGACGCCAAGCGCGGCCAGTTTTTCATCGCCGTTTACGAACAGACTCAAGACCCCAGCCCCCAAACCCCAAACGCACAAAGTGACTTGTCATTCCTGCGAAAGCAGGAATCCATTGATAACCATCCGCTATCCGCTACCCGCTATCCGCTAAAGAAGGTTCTTCCAGATTCCCTGATGACCCCCGAAGAATTCCTCGCCCGATTCACTGACAAACCCATAATGCTGATTGGCGAAGGCCTGGTTTTCTACAAAGACAAATTTGCTCACAAAAACATTCACGTGCTTGATGAAAAGTTCTGGAACCCTTCCGCCGCCAACGTTCATAAACTTGGCTGGCAGCTTGCCCTGCAAAATCAATTCTCCGACCCGCTTACCTTGATACCAAATTACATCCGCGGCCCAGACGCAATAGTTAAGCAAATGTGAACCGGCCATTCTCGTGGATACAAGATAATTTTGTCTGGTTTTGAGGTCAATGCGGCAATATAATACTGGTCAGTCAGAAACAGGTGGTCACAAATTGTGACCACAAGAGAGAGATTGAACAATATGAAAGACAAACACACCGTGCACAACGCATCATTAATCCCTATTGAGCGGATTCAAAAGTGTATTTACCAGATACGCGGTCATAAAGTCATGCTCGACAGAGACTTAGCAGACCTCTATGGCGTTAAAACTAAAGTTCTGCTTCAGACCGTTAAACGTAACATCGATAGATTCCCTCTCGATTTTATGTTTCAACTTTCCGATGACGAATCAGAAAACTTGAGGTCACAAATTGTGACCTCAAGTTGGGGTGGTCGTCGTTATACACCTTACGCCTTTACCGAACAGGGAGTCGCGATGCTCTCGAGCGTTTTACGAAGCAAACGGGCGGTTGAAATCAATATCGCTATTATGCGTGTTTTTGTCCACTTGCGTGAGATTCTCGCCGATAATGCCGTCTTGAGAAAAAAGCTCGAAGAGCACGATAATAAAATCAAATATATCTTTAACATCATCGGGCAGATGCTGCATGAAGAGGAAAAATCTAAAAAACGAATCGGATATCTGACAGAGATAGAGGGACATAATAAACACCGCCAGTCAACTTAATTGCATCCAATTACATCCGTGGCCCTGACGCAATAGTAAAACAGGTTTGATATTCTATTGGAAATGAGGCTCAGCGGTGTAGCTGAGCAAGAATATACAATGTTATACGGAAAATCCCAGATAAGAGGGAATATTAGATATCAGGATCGCCATTTTGTCTATCTTGACATCGCCTGCTTGTGTGTTGGCAATGGACTGGCAGGACTAAAGAGAGGTCCTATCGATACGTTTGGACAGATAATTCTCCGGTAAGGGACTTGTCGTGAAAAAAGTAATATTCCATGATTTTGCCTCTTGACTTTGTCCCTGCCGTCTTGTAAATTTAAAAAAGCGACATTAGAGGAAGTAATTGGAGAGTGATTCTTGGGATATCCTCAAAGATTATGGATGATTATGGAGGTTTGGACACAATGAGGATTAAAAGCATACTTAATATTTCTTTGCTATTTGCGTCAGCCTTGTTTCCGGGCTGCGGCAAACCATTGGCTTTAGACCTTAATGACTACGAAAAAATCGATGCCACAACCAAATACAAAGTAATCTCTGAAAATGATTCAGGATTCGAGCTGGGCGTGTATATCAAAAGAGACTATTTTTACACCGAAAAAAGACATCTCGTTGCCGAAGCCAAAAATGAATTCAGGAAAATATCAAAGATGATATGTGCAAAAAAACTAAAAGAGGTTGGCGATATTGATGAAAACGCTTTCATTGAAAGCGTTGATTTAGGGAACAAGGCAGCTCTTGTAAGGAACTGGGTTTTTTATAAAAAGTGAAAGGAAATTCTAATGAAGATGGTGACACTGTTGTTGCTGGCAGGCGTGTTGCTTGCGGGTGGGTGTTCGCAAAGACTCGGCGATTTTACTGTACTGTCCACGAAAAATGTGGACTTGAGTAATTTCAGCACACAAACTGCAAAGGGATTGGACCGGGTAAGAGGAGAAGATGTTGGACATATTATTATTTGCTTCCCGAATAAAATTCCAACATTTAAAGAAGCAGTTGACATAGCATTAGAGGAGAATAACGCATATATGCTCTCAGATGCCGTTCTTAAGTATGAATTGTTTTACATTCCCTATATATACGGACAGGAAAAATTTATTGCAGAGGGTGTACCCGTAAAGAAAAATTAATTAAGAATTGATTTTGATATAAGGAGAAATAAAATGCGTCAAGGTTTAATAGTAGCGAGTGTTTGCCTTTTACTTCTTAGCGGTTGCAGTAGGCGTCTTGGAGATTGCACCATAATGTCAACAAAGAATATTTATTGCAAAAACGTGGACTTAACAAAATTAGCGCAACACCCAGGCCTTGTCGGCAAGGATATTCGATTCTGGGGCATTGGTTCAAACATGAAGGATGCCGCCGACAAAGCCCTCGAACAAGCCAACTCAAATTTACTGATTGATGTCGTAATTTACTATGAAGAGTTTCCTCTTGTTTGTGGAGGTTATGTAGTTAAAGGAAATGGCCTTACGGTTCCTTATGCGACAAGAGCGGAAGCCGCAAAACCGACCACAACAACCGACCAAAATGGCCGAAAGATTATTAGCTGGAAACGAGCACCAGGTTCGCCTAATGAAAAGGCCAAGTGGATTCCCGTTTATGAATCCGACAAACCTTAAACCGCTTACCTCTATCGGTCTCGGTGCAGTGATAATTAGAAAATTCAGGTCTTGAAAAATGCGCCTTTGTAGGTTCTCTTGTTAAAAAGGGACATAACCCCTTTTCGCTCCTTGTACTGTTTTAGTTAAAAAGGAGAAGGGACCATCGTTTTCCGCGACACCCTTTTGTGCCGGCTATGTTTATTTGCCCCGCAGCCCATCTTGCGTCCCAGGTTTAATCTTCCGTTAAATTTTATTTTGTATGATTGCCGGCACGGGTGTATAATCTGGGCAATATGGAAACAACGCTGCCCCGGTAATGCGGGGGAGCAGGTATTATTTATTGGAGGAAACGACGATGGCATTTGGAATCGGGGAAAGAAAATTCGAAGTCCGTAAAAGCACAGGAACAAGGATTGTTGAACTGGGTGGGACAGAAGAAACTTCAGGAGAAGCGACAATGGAAAAAAAGACCAGAACAGGGCGAAACCTGGCGGGCGGCATGGAAATGCTCGAAATGGATTTTCTGCTGGGCGTAATTGAAAACACCGACGGCGAAGACAAAAACGACGTCGCGATGCGCCGGCTAAGCTTTAACGAGGTGCTTCGCCGCAACCAGCAAAGCGAAATAGACAGCTCCTCGCTGATGGTTTATTCCGTGGACGAAAAAGACCTTTACGGCAAGGACATTCAGTGCGCGGCGATGAAGGAGCTGACCCGTCGAACTGAGCAAAAGGTTTAATCGGCGTATGCCAAGCGAGGGCCTGTGAGCCGGTATCTTGCGGTTATTGTTCTGGGAGCGGTTGAGGACGAGGGAACATTCTGGATTCAACTGCTGATGATGGTCATATTGGCCGCCGGTGTCGGTATCTATGGCCTGTTCAAAGCCCGCGCCAAACGCGTCGAGCAGGAAACCCACGATGAGATAATCGAGACCATCATCGAACCCCCTAAACCACTCGTTAAAAAACACGACCTTTCCGGCGGCATGGAGCTTTTAGCAAGAAACTTTTTAGCAGGCGTCGTTGAGCAAACCGACTCGCCCGACCAGAGGGATATCGAAATGCGCCGGTTGTGCTTCGCTGAGCTTGCCCGCAGGGGTGAGCTTTGGGCACTGGCGAGCAGTGCACTTAAAATATACACGCTGGACGAGAACGGATTTTACGGCAAGGTTATCCGCTTCGAAGCGATGGCGGAATTGGCCGGACGGACACGTCCCGGCGAAGGCGCCGCTGAGAACTCAGAAACAACCAATGAGCCGGGCCGAAGCCGGACGGCTAATTCACCGCATTCCCGTGAGGGACACCAAACGGCGGATGCCGCCGACTCCGCACCTGTTTTCCAAAACCCCCAGGGACTGGAAACATCCGTTCCCAAAGGGCAAAAAGAACACACAATGTAAATTCGCCAGCCGCATCACCCATTCTCCGGATTATTTCCCGAAAGCCGTTAGGGACGTGGCGGTAAAATAGTATATTATAAATAGAGGAATACCGCCGAATTTATGCCCGTTCAAACGGAATTTTCCCGGACCTTGCGAACTTGAGTGCAAATAACAGCGATGGCTAAGAAGGAATTTTAAGAGAGAGTGTGATAATGCCGATGGATTAGTGTCGGCACATTGGGACACAGTGCTTTGACAGGAAAGGCACGGACTTGGCGAAAGTGTGCCTTTTGAACGAAAATACGGTCCGCCTGAATATATAATAAATGGATAAAAGCACAATAAAATGGCTCGTGTTCGCAGCTATAGCCATCTGCGGGATGCTCGGCTGGAAGGTTGCCACTCAGGCGTCTAAAGACGGCAAAAAAGAGGTGGTGGTTGAACGCCCCGAACCAAAGTTCGGTGTAGTAACCGCTATCCTGTATTGCGACGACAATCCGACCGTTCTCATCGAGTACCAGATGCTCCACAAGGGCGACACAATCCACGAAGTCAAGGTGCTGGATATAAAGGTGGACAAGGTTCTGTTCGACAAGCAGGGAGAGCAGTGGGAACAGAAGGTGCAGGAGTCAGCCAACCCGGGATGGTGGAAGAGAAAAGGCAAAGACAAAGAACCCTCCACCTGATCTCGTAACATTATCATTCGACTCGGCCATCGCCGGGCAAAACGACAATCGCCGCTTACCCAAAATAGCGACTTCCAATTGACATTTTTTCGCATACCTCCGTCTGTTCCCTGCCGAATATGCCAAAAAGTCCTCGAAAACAAACCCAGGTAAGCTAAAATCATTGTAAAACAGGTGAAACGTCAGCGGGTCATCTACGCACAGCCTGCTGGCTCGACGGGATACAAAATACGGATATGCGAAAAAAAGTACTGGTGGCTGTTAGCGGCGGCGTTGACTCGGCGGTGGCCGCGGCATTGCTCCTCAAAGAAGGGTTCGACGTTACAGCCATATTCCTTTGTTTGCAAATGGAACGCGCTTTCGAGAGCAACTCCCGTTCCTGCTGCACGCCGCAGGATGCCGCTGATGCCAGGCGAGTTGCAGGCACGCTTGGCGTAAAGTTTATTTCCCTGTCTGCGACCGAAGATTTTGAAGCCGTAATCAAAAGCTTTATCGATGATTATGAAAAAGGCCGAACGCCCAACCCCTGCGTCCGGTGCAATGAAAAAATCAAGTTCGGCAAACTCTTCGAGCTGGCGGATTCCATGGGCGTTCAATATATAGCTACAGGGCATTACGCCAGAATTATCGACTACAAAGGACAACACGCCATCGCTCCCGCGCTTGCTCCGGGCAAGGACCAGTCATACGTCTTATTCAGCCTGCCTCGCGAAAAATTAGACAGGATTATTTTTCCCGTCGGCCTGTTGAAAAACAAGCAGGCCGTAAGAGATATCGCCAAAGAACTGGGACTGGAGGTCCACGACAAACCAGATAGCCAGGATATTTGTTTTGTCCCTGATGGCGACTATGTGAAATTACTTGAGGCACGCAATAGTTCGGCGCTTCGGGCGGGAGATTTTCTTGACACATCCGGCAAAATTATCGGCAGGCACGACGGCTACGGCAGATTTACTATCGGCCAGCGTCGCGGCACAGGCATCGCGGCGGGGCATCCGGTTTATGTCACCGAAATAAATCCTCAAACAGCCGACGTAACCATAGGCGAAAAAAACGACCTGCTGGCGAGTGGTTTGATTGCCGATTGCGCAAACTGGCAGGTGGATGTGCCCACTGACTTTGAGGCAACTGTAAAAATACGCTATAATCATCGCGGCGCAGCAGCAAAAGTTATTATTACAGGCAAAGACACCTTCGAGGTGCGTTTTGACAAGCCCTTAGAAGCGGTTACTCCCGGCCAGGCGGCTGTCGTTTACTCCGGGGATTGTCTCCTCGGAGGCGGGTGGATAAAAGAAAAAATAAGATGAATCAGGATTTATCACGCTACGCAAGACAGATAAGCTTCAAGCCCTTCGGCGAAGAAGGCCAGCGACGGCTCGCCAACAGCAGCGCCCTCATTGTCGGCGTCGGCGGTCTTGGCTCGTGGGTTGCGGAAATGCTCGTCCGCGCAGGCGTCGGATGTCTCCGGCTGGTGGACGATGACTGCGTTGAGCTGACCAATATACACAGGCAGTCGCTATACACCGAAAAAGACGCGAAGGAACACACCCTCAAGATAAACGCGGCGGCAAATCATCTGCGGGAAATCAACAGTAATTGCGAAATCGAAACGGTCTTTGCGAGAATAGACCGGCTGACCGCGAACCGGCTGACCGAAGACGTCGATGTGATTATCGACGGAACGGATAATTTCCCCGCGAGGTTCATCCTCAACGATTGCGCGATAAAAAAATCCAAACCGTGGGTGTTCGCCGGCGTCCTCGGCACAGAAGCGCAGGTGATGGCCATAATCCCAGGCAAAACTCCCTGCTTACGATGCCTGCTCGATTCACCTCCCGCGTGCGATGGCCAAACCTGCCGACAGGCCGGCGTCCTTGGTCCGGCGGTTGCGATGGTTGCCGCGGTTGAGGCGTCGGAGGCGTTAAAAATTCTCTCCGGCAACTCGGACAAAGCGGGACAATCCCTGCTTGTTTTGGACGTATGGAATAATATTGCCAAGCAAATCGATGTCTCGAAACTGAACAAGAACGCCGATTGTCCCTGCTGTGTTCACAAAAATTTTGAGTTCCTTGAGCCATAGGTTCCCTGATGGAAGCCAAAATAAATAAACCCGTATATCTCGATTACAACGCGACGACGCCTTTGGATAAGCGCGTGCTGGAAAGTATGATGCCCGCCCTTACTTCGGCATTCGGAAATCCTTCCAGCGAAAGTCATTCGCTGGGACGTCAGGCGCGGGACATGGTCGAGGCCGCCCGCAATCAGACCGCCAAACTCATCGGCGCATCCGCCAGGGAAATTATTTTCACGTCAGGCGCGACGGAGGGCTGCAATCTGGCGATTAAAGGCGCAGCCGAGGCGTATCGCGAAAGAGGCAACCATATCATAGTTTCCGCCATTGAACACAAAGCCGTCCTCGAACCCTGCAAACGACTCCAACAGCAGGGTTTCTCGCTGACGATACTTCGTCCAGATTCTTTTGGTCGTATTTCACAGGAGCAAGTGGCCGAAGCTATTACAAAACAAACTATACTTGTCTGCGTTATGCTCGCCAATAATGTCGCGGGAACAATTAACCCGGCGAACGAAATCGGCGCAATCTGCAAAAAACACGGCATACTGTTCTTTTGCGACGCCACCCAGGCGATTGGAAAACTCGCGGTGAACGCCAACCGGATAAACGCCGATTTGCTGGCGTTTTCGGCGCATAAAATTTATGGTCCCAAAGGCGTCGGCGCTCTTTATGTGCGTGGCAAAAGCCCTAACGTCCGGCTGGCCGCCCAAATCGACGGCGGAGGACAGGAACGCTTCCTCCGCAGCGGGACACTTAATGTCCCCGGAATTGTCGGACTGGGCAAGGCCTGTGAATTATGCGAAGAGGAACTGGGCGATAAATCATCAGCATCATCCGCGCTGCGAGACAAACTCGAAGCCGGCTTGAAAGCGGCTATCCCTGATATACAAATAAATGGCCACCCGGAAGAACGCCTGCCAAATACCTCGAATATCTCATTCAAAGGTATTGACGCCGTTTCCCTGCTCGGTAAAACTCCCGATATTGCCGCCTCCGCCAGTTCGGCCTGTGAATCCGGGACCTCCGGCTCAAATTACGTCCTGCGGGCAATGGGCGTCAGCGAGGACCTGGCATCAAGCGCAGTCCGTTTCAGTATGGGAAGATTTACCACCAATGGGGAAACCGATTTTGCCATAGAGCGGATATGTAAATCCGTTTCATCACTGCGCGGGAAAATCATCGCATAGGCGGGCAGCGTTACTGGGCAGGAACGACTTTTTGAAGGATGCTTTTGTCCACTGACTATCTGACTAATTGAAGACCAGCAAGGGCGACAAATTTATCGCCAACAACTTTAAAGACGCCATCAAGACCTGTCACGGCAAAAATGCCCTTCGTGGCCGGCGAAATATTGCAAAAAATCAACTGATGCTCACAATCCGTCAGTACTTTTCGCAGCTTGAGAAACTTCGATAAGCTCGATGATGTTATAATGTCAATGGCGGAGAAATCAATTACCACGTCGCAATCACCTCTGTCTTTTATAATGTCCGTGATGGTCTTCAGCTCATCGCCCATCAGCGGTTCGGCAGGCAGGTCAACGAGAACTATATTTTCCGACCAGTTCTGAATTCCCATTTTTTAACCCTCGGCCACACAAAAAAAACGACTATTTAATACAACCAAACTATCTATCGACACCCGCCACTGGCCGGTTAAGCAAAAAATTCCGCAAAAATAAGGCATTTTGGAAGGATTTAACAGGGGTGACTGGACCGTCAAATATAAGGTTTTGGGGACGAAAATCGGGTTTCTAATAACATTGCTGTTTAGTATAATCATTTTTTAGCCGATTGTTTAAAATGCCGATGATTATCGGGCAAAGCCAGCAAAAAATTTACTCGAACGAATAATTATGAACATATTAGGCATATCCGCATTTTACCACGATAGCGCTGCCGCCCTTGTGCGCGATGGTGAGATTATTGCCGCCGCACAGGAAGAACGATTCACCAGAAAAAAGCACGACAATAGCTTTCCGGTAAATTCAGTGGATTATTGCCTGCAGACAGCCGGTATCGATGCCGAACAGCTCGATTATGTCGTTTTTTATGAGAAGCCGCTTTTGAAATTTGATCGTCTGCTCGAAACATATATCGCATATGCGCCTCAGGGATTCAGGCAGTTTTTGACTGGGATGCCCGGCTGGCTTCGGCATAAATTGCACCTGCCCCGCGAAATGGATAAGGCATTAAAAAACAAATATAAAGGGTCATATCTTTTTACCGAACATCACGAGTCCCATGCGGCAAGCGCATTCTTTCCATCGCCTTTCGAGGAGGCCGCGATTCTGACGTTCGACGGCGTCGGCGAGTGGACCACTTCCAGCTATGGGACAGGTATAGGCAATATAATTGAACTTACACATGAGATTCGATTTCCGCACTCACTTGGGCTGCTTTATTCGGCTTTTACATACTTCACCGGCTTTAAGGTCAACTCTGGTGAATACAAGGTAATGGGCCTTGCCCCATACGGCGAGCCGAAGTATTACGACCTCATAATGAAAGAGTTGATAGATATAAAAGAGGACGGGTCGTTCCGGCTGAATATGTCGTATTTCCCATACTGCCACAAGATGGTGATGACAGGCAGAAAATTTGAGAAGCTCTTTGGCGGATCTGCACGCAAACCTGAATCTCCTCTGACACAGCGAGAAATGGACATGGCCGCTTCGGTACAAATGGTGTGCGAAGAGGTATTGATGCGCACTGCCCGGCATGTGCATAAACAAACGGGAATGAAGAATCTTGTCCTGGCCGGCGGTGTCGCTCTTAACTGTGTCGGCAACGGCAGAATATTACGAGAAGGACCTTTCGAGCATATATGGATTCAGCCGGCTGCGGGGGACGCCGGCGGAGCGATCGGAGCGGCATTGGTGGTATGGTTCCAGCTTTTAGGAAACCAGCGAAAGACATCGCCTGCGGACGAGCAGAAAGGTTCTCTGCTCGGACCCGCTTATAGTGATGAGCAGATTCGACAGTTTCTGGATTCTATCGGCGCAAAGTACCACACCAATGGCGATTTCGAGCAGTTAGCTGACAAAGTCACAGACCTGATAAGCCAGGGTAAAGTCATTGGATGGTTTCAGGACAGAATGGAATTTGGGCCGCGAGCCCTGGGCAATCGAAGTATCATCGGGGATGCTCGCAGCGAACAGATGCAGTCCAAAATGAACCTTAAAATCAAGTTTCGTGAGTCGTTTCGGCCTTTTGCTCCCTGCGTTCTGAGAGAGGACGTTGACAAGTATTTCAAGATGCGGCAGGAAGAAGACAGCCCATATATGCTTCTGGTCGCGGATGTCAAAGAGGATAAACGCCTGCCTGATAGTGCGTCGGACAAGTCGCTTCGGGGACTTGATAAGCTGAAATCTAAACGAAGTGTTGTGCCGGCCATTACGCACGTAGATTACTCCGCCCGAATACAGACAGTTGACAGTCAGCGTAATCCCAAGCTTCATCGCCTGATAAGCCGATTCAAGGAAAAGACGGGTTGCCCTGTTATTATAAATACAAGTTTCAATATTCGAGGTGAGCCGATAGTCTGTTCCCCTGAGCATGCTTACAGGTGTTTTATGGCAACGGATATGGATGTGCTGGTTATGCAGAACCAGTTGCTATTAAAGAGCGAACAGCCGCAGGCAAAACAGCATCAGGTCAATGAATATATGGCTCAATTTCAGTTGGATTAGTATGAAAGGCGGGCATTATGTCCCTTGTTGAGATAAACTGGAATCCTGAAAAAAAAGAACTCCGCAAATTCGGCCTGATAGCCGTAATGGTGCTCAGCACCGCCGGGATTATTCTTCGATTTGGATTCGGAGTTGCCGGCATCTGGGCTTGGATGCTGGCCGGGGCGGGATTGTGTATATGTCTTATTTCACTGGTATCCGCCAAAGCCGCGAGATTAATCTATCTCGGTATGACTCTTGCCGCCCTGCCTATCGGCTTCGTTGTAAGCATCCTGTTGATGGGAATATTCTACTTTCTCGTTTTGACACCCGTGGGTCTCATCTTCAAATTGCTGGGCAGAGACCTGCTTAATCGAAGATTCCCGCCGGACGCCGCTACTTACTGGTCTCCGCGCCAAAATATAAGTGATAAAGAACGTTACTTCCATCAATCCTGAGGCACCAAAACGAATGTCAAAAATAACAGACCAAAAAAATATGGATTTTGCAAAGCTTTCCGGGCAAAAACGCCCGAGTATTATCTCTGAGTTCTGGTTCTTCCTCAAGCACAACAAAAAGTGGTGGCTGCTGCCGATATTAATTATACTCCTGCTGCTGGGAATACTCGTCGTTCTGGGCGGTTCAGCCGCGGCGCCTTTTCTATATACACTGTTTTAGCAGATATTTGTTTCTGCGTTCCTGTTATTTCACGGTTTGGGAAGAGGACCGCGCTGCATAATCAGGTTCGGGTCCAGCTCCATTGCTTTCTGACGTTCCTTCTCGGCTTCTTCGAGTCGCCCCTCTTTTTGGAGCGATAACGCGAAGTCGAAATGCAAAGACGCGTCGGTCGGAACCGCTTCTATTCCCTTTCGATAAACTTGTTCGGCCTGGTCAGCTTTGCCCTGCTTACTTAAAATAAAGGCCAAACTTTTGTAATAAAGAGGGACTGCATGTTTTAATTTTATCGCTTTAGTTATGTGCTTTACCGCTTTTTCATATTGGCCTATATTCCCATACAGCCTTCCCACTGAATAATTGGATACATCGCTCAGCGAATTTAATTCGACTGCCTTGACAGCGTGTTTCAAAGCTGAATCGCTGTCCCCCATCCTATACTCCATTTCGGCAAGCTGATTGAGCATCAAAACGTCATGGGGTATTCGTTCGACAATCTGGCGATACATCGCAACAACGGCAGAAAGCGGGTTCTTATTGCTCTGGCACAAATACATAGCGTATCTGCGCCACAGGTAAATGTCATTGCTGTCGAGCTTTATCGCCTTTTCATATTGCTCCATGGCGCTGTTAAATGCGCCGGGGCCGATACCAGCATTGACTTGCTCCGTCTTTTGCCTCCAGTAATCGACGGTCTCATCATGGTAAACCTGATTGGTGAATACCGCCTGTTTATTAAGCATATCCAAGTTAAATTTCGTGAGGATGAAATTGTCAAAGTCGGTATAGGCCGTTAGTTTGGCGCAGTCGGCTTCACTCACCATTGTGTCTGTGGACTTCTGTTTTTTTACCGTGTCCGGCAGAATCTGGGCAACGCACCCCAAAAAAGTCCTCGCCAACAGGTAATTTCCCGGGAAAGTTAAATGAACATGCTCCCAAAGCAGCTCATAACCCGGGCTGTTATGAGGACTGTTCCTCGCAAATACGTCGGCAGAATCAACAAAATAAACGCCCTGTGCCGTCTTGTCTGCGCTGACCTCGCGTATAATCCGGTTTATGCTCGAATCCGCGCGGAACCGCAGAGTATCAAACTCCATCGCCCGGGCATAATATTCTCCGGCCTTGTCAAACTGACCCAGATTCCACAGGCATTGCCCCATACGAAACTGCAGCTCCGCATAGGTGTCGTCAATCCCCGCAGCGGACAAATAACTGTCAAATGCGCCGTTGAAATCCCCCGCTTTTTCAAGCTCGATGCCGTGCTGGAAAAAACCGTCAAACTGTTTCAACTGGTCACCAAGATTAGGCCGGTGCATAGAAGAAAACGGGGGGCAATCCTTCAAATTTACCGCAACAGTTGAAACGATTGTCTTGGCCCCGGCCTTCTGCGCAGATTTAATGATATCTTCAAGATTGCTCCGGAAGTGGCTGTAAACATACTGCATCTGTTCATCGTCACGCCGGATTTGCTTATCGAGATGCGCATTCAGTCCCACCCACTGCTCAGGACTTTTTTTTATACTGCCGGCTATGCTGGTCATCAACTCGCCAATCCTTGTCCCCTTGACTGCGAGGCCCATCCGGATAAGTAATAAGCTCTTTGAAAGCGGGGCAAAAACCGTCCCTGCGCCGTATGGTCCTATGACTTCATTATTGCCCATATAAACCACAAATAAATCGGGCTTGAGCATGGCACAATCTCTGGCAATCCGGGCAACAGCGTGAGAATTTATTGCGGGCATGGCAGCGGTAAAAACCTCGAAATTGACCGATGGATACTGCTGGTGCAGCATCACGCGCAATTGACGGCCAAAACAATACGCCGGTTCCGGCTGGCCCAGAGCGGCAGATTCGCCGAGAACGAAAATCCTGTAGGAATTATTCGCCTTTTCCTCAGGAACAACGAAAGGCGGATCGAACTGTCGGCTTATTTGGGGAGGGAAAAATTGCCACGCGAACTTAATGTTGCTGCAATAAACGGTTCGATTATCAACACGGCATTTCACAAACGCACTTGCGGGATATCCGTATCCAATCACACGAAGCGCAATCTCTAACAAAACAAGCGCCGCGACCGGCATAATTATCGCTGCTGATATGCGAAACAGCCACAGACGAGTTGCCGATATTTTCGGATACAACTCCGCCTTGCCGGTGTCATCGCCGGCCGTAACTCCGTCGTTACTATTGGATTTGTTTGTTTCCATCCTTGTTCATTACGCGGACATTTACTGAGTGTTTCGGTTTTGCCTTAACATGCAAATTGTACCGATTTTTCACAAGCCGTAAAGAAAATAAACGGATCGGATTTAGAAACCCTTAGAGTTTCCTGTCTAATTTACGATAGCCGATTGCCTCGGCAACATGTTCGGGCCTTATGTCCTCACAGCCGGCCAAATCCGCTATGGTGCGGGCGACCTTGCAGATTTTGTCGTGCGCACGGGCCGACAAGCCGAATTCCATCATCGCCTCTTTGAGAAGCATCTCGCCCGACGAATCCAGCTTGCAGAATTTCTCAACCTGCTTGTGCGTCATCCTCGCGTTGGTTATTAATTTGCCGTCGTCGAATCGCTTCGCCTGAATCGTCCGCCCCTTCATCACGTCCCCCCTTATCGTCACCGAGTCAAGCTGGCTTGCTCTTGAACGCAATTTATTGAAACTTACCGCGGGCACGTCTATATGAATATCGATTCGGTCAATCAGCGGGCCTGATATTTTCGACAAATATTTCTCCACCTGCCCGGGAGTGCATTTGCACCGCCGGGAATCCGACCCGAAGTATCCGCAGGGACACGGATTGCACGACGCCACCAGAAGAAACGCCGCGAAATACTTGATAGATTTTTTGGCGCGGGAAACCGTAACCGTGCCGTCCTCAAGCGGCTGACGTATCATTTCGAGAACGTGACGCGGAAATTCCGCGAACTCATCGAGAAACAAAATCCCGTGATGCGCAAACGATAATTCGCCGGGCCTGGCGTTTACGCCGCCGCCCACAAGGGCAGGTCCACTCGCCGTATGATGAGGCATACGAACAGGACGCGTCGCCAATAGCGCCTTGCCTTTTCCTAAAAGGCCAACGGAAGAGTATATGCGAGTCGTCTCAAGTGATTCCGCCAGCGTCAATGCCGGCAGAATCGTCGCTAACCGCTGCGCGAGCATCGTCTTGCCCGCTCCCGGCGGACCAATCATTAGAATGTTGTGTCCACCTGTCGCCGCTACAGTCAACGCACGCTTGACACTTTCCTGTCCCTTAACATCCGAAAAGTCAAAATCGTATTTGCTTTCCGCTCCGAAGATTTTGTCGATATCAATCACGGTGGTCTGCAAAGGCAATCTCCCGCTCAGGAAATCAACCGCCTGCGTCAATGACCCCACGCCGTAAACCTCCAGCTCCTCAACGACCGCCGCCTCCGCCGCGTTATCCAATGGAACGATTATCCCCCGAAAGCCCGCCGCCTTGGCCGTCATCGCCATACTCAAAACACCGTTGACTGGCCTCACCCTGCCGTCCAGCGCAAGCTCGCCCACAATAACATAATCTTTCAAAACCGTGCTGCTGAAAACGCTTTCCCCCAGAAGAATACCCAGCGCAATCGGCAAATCAAACGCAGGCCCTTCCTTCTTTGTATCCGCCGGGGCAAGATTTACAAGTGATTGTGTCTTTGGATATTTGTATCCGCAGTTGACGATTGCGCTGCGCACTCTTTCGGCGCTTTCCTTTACCGCCGCGTCAGGCAGTCCGACGATTAACGTCTTGTCGAACCCGCCCCGTGCGACATCGACCTCGACCTCACAAATGATTCCTTCGATACCCTCAAGCGCGACGCTATACAGTTTAGCTAACATAAATCTCCCGTATCTTTATCATAAATAAGGGGCATTTTAAGATAACACACAGCCGCCCGCAAGTGTTTTAGGATACCAGAGAACCTCTTTTACTTCAATCCTCCGGCTATTCAGCAGCGAGGGCGCTCTTACCTTGCGGGCCGGCCTTATCCGGGCCTTGTATTTTCGCCTTTATACCAATAGCTTCTTTATTCTGCGGATCAATCTTCAGAATATATTCCAGATGTGTCATGGCTTCTTGTATATTCCCCGTTTGATGCAACGCAAGAGCCAGGTGAAATCTCGCGTCTGTAAATTCCGGCCTGATATCCAGCGCAACACGGAACCATTGTATGGCGTCCTTTACCCGCCCCTGCCTGACTAAGAACTGCCCCCAATAATCCGCCCCTATTTCATCGTTTTGTGTCTTCGCCGCCTTCTCCCATTGTTCAACGGCTTCCGCGTGACGTCCGGTCTGTTCCAGCAAATGACCAAGGTTGTATCTCGCGGAACCGCAATTCGGCCGCAAACACACGGCGCGTCTGAGATAATCCTCCGCCACTTTCAAATCTCCCGCTTTTATGTTCATTACGCCAAGTATGTTCAGCGCCTGGACATTTTTCGGGTCAAGTTTTAATACCTGATTATAAATGGGAACCGCCGCCTGATAGTTACCCACTGTCTTGGCGAGAAAATCGAGAACCTTTGGATTGTCCTGGTAGATAATCACAAGTTTCTGAAGATTAGGCAAAACCTGCTGGTTAAGATGCCGCATCTGACGATAGCGAATATCATCCGGCAGCAGGGTGTATGCCTTTTCGATCTGCCCCGTCAAAGCGAGGCGATTGGCCTTGACCCGCAGCGCAATCTCTTCACGCAATTGAGTCGTCCGGCGCTCATCGCCCGTATTGGTCAGGTAAGGCCAAATGTCCTCGCCGGCCTCGATTAGCCGGGCGGGATTGAGCAGGATTCCTTTCGAGTATTTGGTTTTATAATAAGTATAGGGGAGGTCGTCTGTATTGATGGGACCAGCGCCGGCCCACTTGCGCAGCGCGTCCTCAGCGCAGAGAAAAGAATCAAGGAAGCCCGTAGGCGTATTCAGCGCAAACGGCTCAAGGTCGCGACGCACAGGTTCGGCATCAAGCCGCTCACTAAGCTTTCCCACGTCAATCTTCAAAGGCGCCGGCATACCAGCCAGCAGCGCATAAATCCCCATATGACCCTGTTCGCCGGCCCCCTGGGTAATCCACAAAACACTATGAGGAAATACCGACTGGAATGTTCGGATGATAATTTTGAATTCCTCTGCGCGAAGCCCATGTATCGGAACCCACTGAACAAAAACGCCGTCGCCGGTCAAATGTCCCTGTACATGGTGATAAAACTGCTGCGAATACAGCACCCAGCTGTCGCCGCTCTTGGGGTGGGTGGAATCGGAGATAATCACGGGCCACTTTCGGTGCGACATCATTATGTAATTGCGTCCGTCGTCTATCACAACGTGCGCCTTCGGATTGCTCAATAGGCCGTTGTTCTCTTCTGAAAACAATTTCGCCGCTTCAACCACGCTGCTTTCCAAATCCACAATCGTGAGTTGTTTGACCTCCGGCAGTTGCGTCGTCGCCCCCGAGGCGATGCCCCCGCCGAAACATATCATCAGCACGTCCTGCGGGTCGGGATGAAGCATTGGCCCCAGGTCGCCTATCATCTTGAAGCATAACTGATGGGCGTAAAAAAGAGGCACCTCGTTTGTGCCGTCGATGTAAAGCGTCTTGCTGTTATCCACGCGGTTGCGGGTAACAATGGCCGTGCCCGTCCGGCCTTCGCGGTAAAAAAGAATGTCCGTGTGCTTAGCCAGCCCAAAAGCCGTGGCAAAAAATACCTGCTGACAAAGATTATTTGGAACTTTGACAAACATAAAAAGCAAAGCCGCCCCACAAACAACGGCTGTGCCTATTGTTAAAAACAGGTTTGATTTGACGCCTATCCCCAGAATCGCTATCCCCATCACCCCGTATATTACGGAGATGAGCATAATACTTTTCTGTATGCCCAAAAACGGCACGAGAACAAATATCGGCAAAATCGCCCCCAATACCGTCCCTGCCGTGTTGACCGCGTAAACCAGTCCGATTCGCCTGCCTAAGGTCGCTATTTTGTCCCCATATACCGCGCACAGCAGCGGAAATGCTATCCCCATAAGCACGGCAGGCAATGTCACTATAATCAGCACCATTGTCTCTAATTTCATAGGCGGCGGCCCGCCCGCGAAAACCATCGCGCTGGTTATAAACAACACAGGAACCGACAGGCCAAGCATCACCTCTACAACGCCAAGAGCTATCGCGGGCCTGCGAATCCGTCCCGCGAATAAACCGTATATCAATCCGCCCAGCCCCATTCCGAGCAGATAAATACACAATATCGTGGGAAACACATAAGCCGCGTGGCTTAGAAATCCCAGATATCGAATCCACAGCACCTCGCACGCCAGGGCAGCCAGACCGTTAAAAAACGCCGCAATCAGCAGCATCCAAGAAAATACCTGCGGCTCTTTAACCTGATTTTGCTGCACAGCAATAGTTGATTTGCCCTGATTAGTATTGGCCGAAGCGGAAACAATAGCGCCCGCCAGCGGCTTCGACAGAGCAATGGCTGCGATGACAACCACGATATTAATCCCGACCGCCGCCATGTTTGTCTGCCGCAGGCCAAACGTCCCTAACATCCAAAAACCCGCCGCAAGACAACCCAGCGCCGCCCCCAGAGTGTTCAGGCAGTATAACACACCGATTCGGGAACCAATCAGCCGGTCGGATTCAGTCACGGCTCGCACAAGTATCGGCAATGTAGTCCCCATAAGAAAACAGGGCACAAGCAATATGGCAAAAGATAAGCCGAATCGCGCCAGCGTGCTGACCAATAGTGAATCCGGCGATAACGCCGCTAATGTCGGAACAACAATTCTTAGCCCGTCGAGCAGCGTCGGAATCGCCATTGCCCAGATTGTAATTATCGCGACAGCCGCGCCATAAACGACTGCCCGCTGCGTAACCTTGTCCGCAAGCCAGCCGCCGAAAAGCCCGCCCAGCCCCAGACCCGCCATATAAGCGCATAACACGACGCTTATGGCGTATGAGCTATTGCCGAAGACGGTTACAAACTCCCGGCTCCACAACATCTCGAATAAGAGCGCAGTGAAACCGGATAAAAAGAAGCAAACATAAATCCCCCACCGTATAGACACTATGCGGAGCTGCCTACCTGTCATCATGGGCAACTTTGTGCTCATACGACCAAACTCTCCTCGCAGCAAAAAACGGCTCTTTATAGAAACCGGAAAACTTCCGCTTGTTTTTCACTTTTGCCTACGAAGTTACCTTCCTGACCCTGTTGCCAATCCTGATACTCAACATATCTTTATTTCCCTGATATGTCAAGCCAACTTAGGTGCCTTCTCGAAACCGGCTCGCAATAAAACCGCACCCCCGGACGTCTATGTTTACGAACTATTGACTAACGAAAATCTGAAAGGGGTCAAATATGACAAAAAAAATCATTACAGGCGTAATAGCGGCCGTTTTAGTGGTAACAATAGCGGTATTCGCCGCGGAAAAAGTAAGGGAAAAGGCAAGGGCCTGTGGACAACCTGGCTGGCACGGGCGCCTTTTGGACAAGTTAGCCGAGGCCTATAAGGCCAACGACAGAGAGAAAATGGGCAAAATCATCAACAAAATGCAGGAACGCAGAGAAAAAATGGGTAAATTCGCAAAAGCCAACGGATGGCACCGGGGGGCACATCGCCGAATGATGGGGCAAATGGGGCCCGGCTGGGGCCAGGGTCAGCAAATGGCCGGACCGGGCTGGAATCAGGGCTGCCCAATGCGAAGCCCCCGTGGAAATTGCGGCTGGGCAATGCGAGGCCAAGGCCCGAAGCAGGGTTGCCTCCCGTACAGGGATGGCCAAGCCACAATGGCTGGGCCACGCTGTGGGCAATTTCAGGCAATGAAAGGACGCGGATTTGGCGGCTGCAACAATATGATGGGTAATTGCGGGCCAATGGCCGGCGGATTCGGACAGATGCCCTGTCAGCAAGGCGGTATGGGTATGGGCAACCGAATGCCGCAGCAAAACGGCCCCGGACCAATGCCCGGCTGGGGTCGCGGCGGTTTCCAGCAGAATTGCGCACCGAGACCTGAAGGCGAAAATATGGAACCGCAGGGATGCGATATGCCTCGCCGTGAAAGACAAAACAACGTCCCGCCTCCGGAATGGGGCTGGTAAAAAAACACTTAACCTCCTGATCACGAGTTTAGAGCTTTGGCTGTGTGCCGGGAAAGGCGCACAGCCAATTTTTTTCCGATGCCGCAACATCTTCTTTTCCTTGCCGAACAATGCGGGTTTTGATATTGTTGCACAGAATATGCTACTCAAAAGCCATATGAGTAAATTGACAGGAGATTTGAAATGCGAACAAAATGGGTAATTCTCAGCTTCGTACTCGTTGTCGGCCTTTGCATAAGCTGCCGACAGGCACTGCAATGCGGCAAGACGTGCGGCAAGGGCGAACTTAAAATCAGCAAATCAGCTCTCGAAGACAAAATAAAAGGCGGCTGGCTCGGCAAGACCGCGGGTGTTTGCGCCGGCGGACCGACTGAATTCAAAGCTAAAGGCAAAATGTTTACCGGCTCGGTCAATTTATACCCTCGTATGGACGGCGGCTTCGGACAGGATGACATCTACGTGCAGATTACCTTCATCGCTGCAATGGACGCCAAACTCGCCGACCCCGACGGAATCTTCGCCGCGACTATGGATGATTACGGCGATGCGTTCAAAAAAAGTGGCTACGAATTATGGCACGCCAATAAAGCAGGCAGGGACAACCTACGCAAAGGCATCTCGCCGCCTCAGTCGGGAATGTGGGCGGGGCCGGATAAGCGATTTAACAAATGCGCCAACGATATCGACTGGCAAATCGAATGCGACTGGGTCGGCCTGATGTGTCCCGCGATGCCGATGACCGCGACGCAAATCAGCGACCGCGCAGGCCGCGTTATGAATTACGGCGACGGCGTTTACGGCGGCCACTACGTCTGCACGATGATTGCGCTCGCCTTCGAATACAACGATATTCATAAAATCGTAAATCAGGCAATCGAATCAATGCCTCGAAAATCGCGGTACTATCAAATCATCAAAGATGTAATTGATTTCCACGATAAAAATCCCGATGACTTCAAGGCCTGCTGGAAATTCATCAACGACAAATACCTCGAATCCGCTGTCGATTGCAACGCTGAGGACGATAATTTCAATATCGCAGCGTCATTTAACGGCGCGTTTATCACTATCGGACTTCTTTACGGCGACGGGGACATCTTAAAGACCATCGAATGCGCCACGCGCTGCGGTCAGGATTCCGACTGCAACCCCTCGAACGCCGGCGCTATCATAGGGACAATGCTCGGCTATGAAAAACTCCCCGTACAGTGGAAAGAATCTATCGAAAAATATCCCAACAACAAATACAGTCACACTAATTACACTTATACCGACCTCATCAACAGCTCCTTCAAACGCGCCGAAAAGGCAATCCTGCAATCAGAAGGCCGACTCGAAGGTGACACTTACACAATAAAAACTCAACCCGTCTGCCAGCCAAAGACACTCGAACAATACGGCCAAGACCCTGTCCCTAACCCCGATTTTGAGTGCAAATTAAAGTAATCGATGACCCCGTTTCGGGGATTTGGTTAGCCCCGAAGCCTGCTTCGGGGTTGTTTAGCCACCGCCGGCATTTATCCTCCGTAGCTTTCAGCGAAGGAGGACGACGGTGCAGTATCCTATCCTGCCCCGCAGAATCAAATTGGTTGCACCTGCCGGAAAATATGGTACAATACCCTTCTTTTGCGGAGCAGGTAATGAAAATGAAGCATTAATGGAAGAGGAGCTTAAGGAGGATACATTTATGAAACGCGTAATTTTTACACTTCTGGCTATTACAATCGTCACGTCAGCACAGGCCAAATACTCCGGCGGTTCGGGCGAGCCGAACGACCCGTATCTGATATCAACCGCCGAGGATATGAACCAAATCGGGCGAAACTTCACCGACTGGGACAAATGCTTCAAACTGATAGCTGATATAAACCTCTCCGCCTATACAGGCACACAGTTCTTTCGCATTGGCCCCGATGAAAAACACGACTTCAGCGGCGTTTTTGACGGCGATGGGCACACGATTTCCGGCTTCACATATACCGCACCGGGCACCGACTATATCGGCGTCTTCGGAAATATCAACGCCGCTGGAAGAGTTGAAAATGTCTCTCTTGTCGATGTAAGCGTAACCGGAAACAGCTATGTTGGCGGGCTGGTGGGGTACACCGAGGGAACTATCAGCAACTGCAATTCGACAGGTTCGGTCAGCGGCAATTATAATGTCGGAGGACTGGTGGGAAGCAGCAACAGTAGTAGTATAAGCAATTGCTTTTCGGCGGGTTCGGTCAGCGGTGATAGTGCTATCGGCGGATTGGTGGGATATAGCGGCAGCGATATCAACAATTGCTATTCGACGGATTCGGTCAGCGGCAATTATAATGTCGGCGGGCTGGCGGGAGACAGCAGCGGCAATATAAGCTATTGCAATTCGACAGGCAGCGTCACAGGCGGAGATAATTCACAATACCTCGGCGGACTGGTGGGACGTAGCGGAGGCAGTATCAGTGACTGCTATTCGACAGGCGCTGTAACCGGTGGGTACTACTCATATTATATCGGCGGGCTGGCGGGGTATAGCTACAACACTATCAGCGACTGCAATTCGACAGGCACTGTCACCGGCGAAGATAATTCACAATACATCGGCGGGCTGGTGGGATGCAATTATAGTAATATCAACAATTCCTATTCGACAGGCGCTGTCACCGGCGGGGATTATTCATACTGCCTTGGCGGGCTGGCGGGATATGGCCAATACGACAGTGGCAGTATCAGCGACTGCAATTCGACAGGCAACGTCTCCGGTGGAAATAATTCACAATACATCGGCGGGCTGGTGGGATATAGCGGCAACTATATCAGCCATTGTTATTCGACAGGCGATGTCACCGCCGGAGATGAATCATACGACCTCGGCGGCCTGGTGGGATGCAACAACAGTGTTATCAGCAATTGCTATTCGATGGGCGCTGTTAGCGGCGGGTATAATTCAGATTATGTCGGCGGGCTGGCGGGAGATGTAATTTACGGATATGTAACGAACTGCTATGCCGCGGGTGAGGTCGCCGGGGATTATGATGTCGGCGGCCTGGTGGGATTGAACGACAATAGCACTATTACCAGATGTTACTCATCAGGTGGTGTGTCAGGATATATGTATTTCGGCGGACTGCTGGGATGGAATTATGAAGGAACAATCACGGATTCATTCTGGGACACTAACACCAGCGGCCAATCCTGGAGCGACGGCGGAACGGGCAAAACCACCGCCGAAATGCAGACAAAAAGCACCTTTGCCGACGCCGGCTGGGACTTTTTTACTATTTGGGATATCGTTGAAGGCCAGACATATCCTTTCTTCAAAAATGAAGGCAGCGGCACACCAGATGACCCATACCAGATTTGGACGGTTGATGACCTGCTGACACTTGCAGCCGATACCAATTACTACGACAAAAGCTTTATTCTGATGGCGGATATCGATATGGAAGAGCAGGTCTTTACAACAGCAATCATAGCTGCAGAATGTTTTACAGGTACGTTTGACGGCAACGACCATAAAATCACTAATTTTACCATCAACGGCGGAAGCAATGACTACGTTGGTTTATTTGGCCAAATCTGCTCCGGCGGTGCGATTAAAAACCTCGGTCTTGAGAACTGTGATGTCAGCGGTTATTCTGCTGTCGGCGGGATGGTAGGATGGAACGATGGTATCGTCAGCAATTGCTATTCAACTTATTCAACTGGTTCGGTCAGCGGGACTTCTGCTGTCGGCGGGCTGGTTGGAGGCAATTCCGGCAGTATCAGCGATTGCTATTCGACGGGTTCGGTCAGCGGTGATACGTGCGTTGGCGGGCTGCTGGGAACCAACACCGAAAACGGCGATATCACTAATTGCTATTCGACGGGTTCGGTTAGCGGTTCCGGTGGTATTGGTGGTCTGGTGGGATACAGCGACAGCGGCAGTATCAGCAATTGTTATTCGACAGGCACTGTCAGCGGTTCTTATCAGGTCAGCGGGCTGGTGGGATGGAACGATAGCACTATCAGCAATTGCTATTCAACAGGCGCCGTCAGCGGGACTTCTGAAAGTGTCGGCGGACTGGTGGGATACAACGAGGGAACTATCAGCAACTGTAATTCGACGGGTGCTGTCAGCGGTTCTGCCGATTCTTATTATATTGGCGGGCTGGTAGGAAGCAATGCCGGCAGTATCAGCGATTGCTATTCGACGGGTGTCGTCAGCGGGTATAATTTAGGCCATCTCGGCGGGCTGGTGGGATGGAACGATGGCATTGTCAGTAATTGCTATGCGACAGGCGACGTCACCGGCGAAGATTATGCAAACTGGCTCGGCGGGTTGGTTGGATACAACACCGGCAGCATCAGCAATTGCTATTCGATTGGTTCGGTCAGCGGTTCTGATTATGTCGGCGGACTGGTGGGATACAATGACGGTAGTATCAGCAACTGCTATTCGACTGATACGGTTAACGGCACTTATCATGTCGGCGGCTTGGTGGGATGGAATACTTCCCCCGGCACAATTTCAAATTGTTATGCCACGGGAACAGTAACCGGCTCTTGTGATGTCGGCGGACTGGTGGGATGGAATAATTCCTCCGGCACAATTTCGGATTGTTATGCCACGGGAACAGTAACCGGCCTTGATTGTGTCGGCGGCCTGGTGGGATGGAATACTTCCTCCGGCACAATTTCAGATTGTTACGCCACGGGAACAGTAACCGGCTCTTCTAATGTCGGCGGGCTGGTGGGATTTAGCGATAGCAGTATCAGCAGTTGCTATTTTCTTGATGTGGCGGGACCGGATAACGGAAACGGGACGCCGCTTACGGATGAGCAAATGAAACAGCAAAGCAGTTTCGTCGGCTGGGACTTTGTTTGGGAGACCGACAATGGGACGGATGATATCTGGGCAATCTGCGAAGGCGCCAGTTACCCGAAACTTGCCTGGCAATTTGTAGCCGGCGATTCTGATAATGATAAAGATGTCGATTTTATTGATTTCGCTGCTATGGGCAGCAAATGGATGCAGGCCGACTCTAATCTTTACTGTGGCGGCTCAGACCTCACCGGCGATGGATTAGTCGATTGGGAAGATTTAGCCGCACTTGCAGAAAACTGGCTCCACGGCCTGTAAATTTCCGACTTGAATTGTTCACCGCCGAGCACGCGGAACTCGCAGAGACACGGAGCGAAACGACGAGCCCGTTTCGGAAAAACACAATAAAATAAAAACTCTGCGGGCTTTGCGGTCTCTGCGGTAAAAAGCTGACGCTTATCTCCAGTTGGTGGGATAGAAGATTTTGGTCGCGGGGACGTTGAATTTCATCGACAGCGCCTCAACCAGCGCCTCGGCCCTTTGAATCTGCGAGCCGCTCGACCGGACGCTCCTGCCGTCGGCCACAAGGCACACTCGGATTGTCCTGCTTGAGCCATACCAGGTATGGTCCGGTATTACCGACCACTGCTTTTGCCATTTTTCGGTGGTTTGTATCTGACCGTCGCTGCCGCCTAAGCCGTTGCACACGACGAAGTGGCAGTTGATGTCATCGGAATTGACCAGGCCGCTCAGCGACGCTATCTGTTCGATATTGCCCGCCTTTGTGCCGCTGTAGTAAACCTCGATTGACTCCCATCGGCCCGGGGCCTGTGTAACGCGAGAGTAAACTGCCTGCTGGACCGGGTCAAGCCGATAATAAGTCGAAAGACAGAACGGGCCCGCTGACGGCGGATGATTACCCAAAGCCATCAACACTACCGCGCCTGTCGTCATCGAAACGAGCAACACCACCAATACCTTCGTTACTCGCGGTTGATTCGACATAATTTTTCTCTGAACGTCAAAAATCTCTCGGATTACCCGACCAGCATAAATACAATCGGTTACACAGTGATTCATCGGCACCTCCAAGCCCATAGCTATAAATTTTTATGCGCAAATTTACTAAATTATTGAAACTAAATCCGACCTTTCCAACCTCTATCTCGATACAAACGGAATTTACTTGACCTGACCCTCGCCGGCGGTTAAACAATCAGCTTTGTTGCGGTCGTGCTGCGCAGCCAATTGCCCGGCAAGCGCCCGGCGCTGACGCGGCTGCCACCGCCATAGTCCAATAATAAAAAGAGGCGAAAATGGCTTCCAAATGGCGACCCTTAACTCCCGCTGAAATCTCCAAACTGACCTCTCAGGGCTGCACCTGCCCCGACTGGTCAAAAGTACAGGTGGCCGACGGTTTCAACCCCGAACGGGTTAAAACAACCGGCTTTTCAGGCGATGTCCGGCTCGGACTGTTCCAGAAAGACGTCAGCTTCGAAGGCGGCCTTATCAGACCCTCGGGAATCTCCAACGCCACAATTCACAACTGCTTCATTGGCGATAACGTTTACATTAATCAGGTCAAAAGTTACATCGCTAACTACACAATTGAAGACGATGTCGTTATCGAGAATATTGACCTGCTGGCGCTCGACGGACAGACAAGCTTTGGCAACGGAACCGATGCCGCCGTCATAAACGAAGCGGGCGGCAGGGAAATCCCGATATATGACAACTTATCAGCACAACTGGGTTATGTAATCGCTCTCTATCGCCACAGGCCAAAGCTCATCGAAAAATTGCGGGCTTTAATAAGCCAGTATGCCGCCTCTGTCGCCTCATCGATGGGCCTTGTAGGAGCAGGAGTGAAAATCCTCAACTGCAGAACCATCAAGAACGTCAGGATAGGCCCCGCCGCGACAATCGAGGCCGCCAGCCGGCTCGAAAACGGCTCCATCAACAGCTGTCCCCAGGATCCCGTCTATATCGGACCCGGCGTCTTCGCGCACAACTTCATCGCCTGCTCCGGCTCAAAAATCAGCGACGGCGCAATCCTATCGAATTGTTTCATAGGTCAGGCCACAGAGCTTGGCAAACAATACTCCGCCGAGAACTCCGTCTTCTTCGCCAACTGCGGCGGCTTCCACGGCGAGGCCTGCTCAATCTTCGCAGGCCCCTATACCGTTACACACCACAAATCAACCCTGCTCATCGCCGGTCTCTTCAGTTTTTGCAATGCCGGTTCAGGGACCAACCAGAGCAACCATATGTATAAACTCGGCCCCTGCCATCAGGGTATCGTCGAACGCGGCTCGAAAACCGCTTCCGATTCCTATATGCTCTGGCCCGCGAAAGTCGGCGCATTCACCGTCGTCATGGGCAGGCACTACCGCAACAGCGACACCTCAGATTTGCCTTTCTCATACCTCATCGAACACGAGGACGAAAGCGTTCTGGCTCCCGGCGTCAATCTGCGAAGCGTCGGCACAGTCCGCGACGCCAGAAAATGGCCCAAACGAGACAAAAGAAAAGACCCCAAAAAGCTCGACCTCATCAACTTCAAACTGCTCAGCCCCTACACAATCCAGAAAATGCTCAGCGGCTGTGACATCCTGCGAACACTCAAAACCACCAGCGGCGAGGCGAGCGAATATTTCACCTATCACAGCGTTAAGATTAAAAGCGACGCACTCGACAGGGGCATCAGGTTCTACCAGATTGGCATCGACAAATTCTTAGGCAACTGCCTCATCCGTCGGCTTGAAGGCAAACAAATAACAAACGTTCAGCAGTTGCGCACCGCCCTCAAACCCGAAACAGATACCGGAACGGGAAAGTGGATTGACATAGCGGGAATGTTCGCTCCCGAAAATGTCGTCGCTAAAATCCTCGACGACATTGAATCCGGCGCACTGGGTACCCTTGACCAGATAACCGCGGCGTTTACCAGGGCGCATGAAAGCTACCCGGCTTATGAATGGGCCTGGGCGGCAAACGTCCTCCAGCAGCGGCTCGGAAAGACCATCGACGCGATTACCTCCGCCGATGTCATTGATATGACCAACAAATGGAAATCCGCTGTCGTGGAGCTTGATAACACTCTTCAGGCCGACACCAAAAAAGAATTCACCGCCACCGCGCAAATCGGTTTTGGAATAGATGGTGACCTCGCAGACCGCGCCGCAGACTTCGCCGGCGTGCGCGGAACCTTCGAGACAAACTCCGTCGTCAAGGAAATCAAACAGCACATAGAAACTAAAACCCAGCTCGCAGAAGAGCTTATTCGCCGAATGCAGAAAATAAGTTAACGTTAACCCAATTTCCTAACCCAATGCCAAAAAGGAGGACACAGTATGAGAGTTATCATTCAGCCGGGCTACGACCTTGTCTCGAAATGGGCCGCCAGCTACGTAGCAAAGAAAATCAACGAGTATGGCCCGACAAAGGCAAAGCCGTTTGTCCTGGGCCTGCCGACCGGCTCGTCGCCCCTCGGTATGTACAAAGAGCTTATCAAGCTCAACCAGGCCAAAAAAGTCAGCTTCCAAAATGTCATCACCTTCAATATGGATGAATACGTAAAACTCGCTGAAGACCACGCCGAGAGTTATCACTCTTTTATGTGGAACAACTTTTTCAGCCACGTGGACGTCGTAAAAGAAAACGTCAATATCCTCAACGGCAACGCCAATGACCTCGCAGCCGAATGTGAACAATATGAGAAAAGAATGAAACAGGCGGGCGGCATTGAGCTTTTCATCGGCGGCATCGGCCCCGACGGCCATATCGCCTTCAATGAGCCCGGCTCGTCGCTTGCCAGCAGAACACGCGTCAAAACCCTCACGCAGGACACAATCATCGCCAACTCACGTTTCTTCGACAAGGATGTCAATAAAGTCCCCAAAACCGCGCTGACCGTCGGCGTCGGGACCGTTATGGACGCAAGAGAAGTTATGATTCTCGTCAACGGCCACAACAAGGCACGCGCGCTCTGGCACGCAATCGAAGGAGCGGTCAATCATCTCTGGACAATCAGCGCACTCCAGTTGCATCCGAAGGGAATCATCGTCTGCGACGAGGACGCCGTTGACGAACTCAAGTATGGCACAGTGAAATACTTCAGGGACATTGAATCCTCGAATCTCAACCCCGCTTCACTGCTGAAATAAAAAAACAGCCCGGCTTCGTCGTTGACTACGCCGAGGTAAACGTATAGTTAAGGCGCGGCATCAGCCGCGCCTTTTTTATTTTGCCACGGAAAGTTTTGCCGTTGAAAAAGGACTCGGTTTGGGTAGAATTGGGGGTTGATTAAGATTAAATTTTAGGACACCCAGATGGTTCTTATTAGGCCTAGATTAATAGACTGTTTTGATATACCTGTTTGTCAAGAGAATACAGATTTCGCAATACCATTCCTAGACGAAGATATCCCATTTTGCCTTGATCCTTTCTTGCTTTGGCGTTCCCCATCAATGCAGGACGCAAGCCTACATGCTATGTTGGCCAATTCTTTCAACTATTTAGGATTTTTGGTCAATAAAGGCGAAGAAGCAACCGCAACAGAAATCCTAATTAAATCCTCAGAGTGTGATGAGGTAGGTTTGGGTTTCTCTGGAACCCGCCAAGGACATAAAATAGGCCCTAAGGTTGCTTCTGAGATTCTTTCGCTTTTCAGATTAATCCCTCAAATTCAAAAAAACGGTTTCACACACTTTGAAGAGATACAACTTTATATAGATCAAATTTCAAAAGACAGAATCAGCGATATCGCATGCAATTATCTTAAATCATGGCTTATTGATTACACAATGGATCAATGCCAAAAACTTGGTATCCCCATGGCAGATGTTACTTTGGAGAATGTTTATGATACAAAGAATAACGTCTTCAAAACAGAAAAAGTCAAATTGCCATTCAATCCACAGAATAAAAGACCTGTACTGCTAGTGCCAAAACGATGGCTGAGATGGGCACCTTGGATTAACTGTGAAGATTATATCAACGAGTATTATATTAAGGACGTTCTAAAAGAAGGTAAAAGTTTAGCCAGAATTGAAATTCTTAATTTTAACAGACAAAATTATGACATTGTTAGCATTTACGTAAAATTAAAAGAGAGAACACAGAATGATTGTCGTAACGATCCATTATTTAGACCGATTCCAATAACCTCTGCGAAGCGTAAATTTTCGATAATTGGAAAACTGCCAACCGGTAAAACTGATAACGCCGATAAGAAATTTGAGGATTACACTTGTCAACTTCTTGCATCCATGCTTTATCCTCATTTGGATTTTGCAGCAGAACAAGTTCGAACTGAATCTGGTTCCCAAATCAGGGACTTAATTTTTTATAACACCCGTTCCGAAAAATTTCTACAGGATATCTATGAGATTTACGGCAATAGGCAATTGGTTTTTGAACTTAAAAACGTACAGTCAATAGAAAGAGAGCACATAACACAATTAAACAGATATTTGACAAATGACTTTGGTAAATTTGGCATAATTTTAACGCGCAATCCGCTTTCAAGTGCAATGCTCCAAAACACTATCGATCTTTGGTCAGGGCAAAGAAGATGTATCATTGCCTTGACTGATGCAGACATAAAATTGATGGTTAGCGTTTATGAAAGCAGACAGAGGATGCCAATAGAAGTAATAAATTCGAAGTACATTGAATTTACTAGAAGATGTCCAGTATAATACGAAAGCGATAACAAGGAGTAAGACATGATTAATAAAAGTAGTGATATTGATAAATTCGAGAAAATAGAGGCCCAATTAAAAGCATTGCACGAAGAGATTGAATTGCTATCAAAGAAAAAACCTGATGATGGTATTAACCAATTCAAATTAAAATTGGTTAATAGTTTGCTAGTAAAGGCAAATGAAATTCTTGGGACAGAATATAAACCATTTTCTGATTTTGACATATTTGATTTAAATAGTATCCCTACAAATAGCGATGTAGTAATGATATTAGCGCAATATCTAAATTGTATGGAGAAATTCCGATCAGATAATATTGAATCCAATGATTACAACGTTTGGACATGGAAAATTAAAGGTAAATCAACCGATATCGAAACTGCATCCCCCCAAAAACTTAACAGGAGGTAATAAATGGCTAATAAGGCACCAACAGAAGCACAAATTGCAGAATTTGAAATGCTTTGGCCGATCCTTAGAAAACTTTTACACGAGACGAAAGATTTATCTAATAAGAAACCAGATACCCCACTAAATAAACTTAAAGTAGGAATGATCAATAAAGTTATCGAACCTCTTAAAGTGATTCTCTCCAATGAACCTATAGCACAATATTTAGAGTTATTAAACGATGAAACACTGCCTACAAATAGTGATGCTGTATATGTTATGGCACAATTTGATGCGGCTATGCAACAATTCAAAGATACCCACTACAGACACGATGTTGTGAAAGGTGGATACAAGTGGTTTACCAGAGGTTAATCGTTTATATAAGATCGAGGATGCGACAAATAAAGATGAGTAATTTTAGATTGGAAAATTGATATGGAAATTCGTCCCAATCGCGAGGATCTATCACGCTTCTTGGTCCACTTGACACGGGATTATGATGGGGAATGTGCATCATCCAATCTGATTAGCATATTGAAAGATAAAACGATTTATGCAAGAAATGCTCACTGTCTCGTGACACATAAAATAACAAATATGGGCTTCAGTGATTTATTAAAACGCAAATTTAATACTGTTTGTTTTACCGAAACTCCATTAACTCAAATACGGCAACTTGCCTCAGAGATTGAAGGTCGTAAAATCCAATTGAAGCCTTACGGTATAGTTTTTTGGAAGAACGACCTGTTTGAAAAAGGGGCAAGTCCAGCAGTATATATAAATGCGAAAGGCACTTCAATATCTCGGTATCTATTAGATGAGTTTGATTCGCTTTTCAAGAATGTACCAACCTATAAGAGGTTGAAAAAGGTCGAACCTGCTCATGTTAAGAACATAGTTCATTATTATTCCTTAATTAATGTTGTAAAAGATAAACACGATTTTTTGTGGGAAAGGGAATGGCGATATCATGGCAACTTTGCTTTTAATTATGCAGACATAGTTGCCATTATTGCAGATGAGCCGGATAGATTCGAAAAGATGTGTAAAGAAAACCTCGGAGATAAGAAGTTCGACTACATAAAGAAAATCCCCATAATAAACCCCGAGTGGACGTATGAGGAATTATTAGAGAATTTTGCAGTAATGATTTGGGGAAAACTTTCAAAATAGGTGGAATAATGGGGACAGCAGCCGTTTTTTCCTGCCCCCGTTTTTCAGCTTAAAAAACGGCGTCAACATCTTTCCTCATCAGCACTTATAAATAACACGGTGACATTTTTTGCGCGTTTTTTGTGCCTTTTCGTGGCTTAAAAAACACTCTTTTCCTGTGGTCATTTTTGCTATAACCTCTTTCCTTATAACGGCTTAAATTCTGGACACAAACGGTTGTATAAAACAGTTGTATGATACATTTGTTCGCCAAAAGCGCGCAGGTGTTTTTTGCTCAAATCCAAAATTCTGAAAATTTTTTTTATTCCTTTTCCCACAAGAGCTTACTGATTTTGGGCGGGGAAAAAATATTTCGTAACTCCTTAAAACACCCGTAATTTCACCCTATATATAGAGGGACGTTGTTCCTCTGTAGTAGCGCAGAAGCGCAAGCATTTCGGGATAGATTCCCAAGCGGGCATTTCAATTTTTGATTTAATAAGAAACTGGATTCCCGCTTGCGCGGGAATGACCCTCCTTCGTTAAAACTACGGAGGGCGGGCAAAATTAAAACCCTGCCACTCGCCAAGGGCGGAGATGGCAGGGCTAAATATGGAAGCTGGGCCCCAGATCGTAGTCTGGGGTCTTCGCAAAGCTACGAGAGGTGAGATATGGAAACTGGCATTAACATTTCAATAAAGATTCCCGTTTGGCTGGATTTGTTTTTCGCGTGGCCGGTGATGATTTGGCGGCAATTGAAGTTCGGCTACACATATCGCAAAATTTACTTAGACGAAGGACTGTGGACAATCCTGGACCCCAGGGACTACTGCCGATTTGCCTGCTTCAAATGGTGCATCGGCGGAGACAAAGGTAAATTCTATGCCGTCAGGGGCCAAATGATAAGTCCGGCTGATTCGAAAATTGTGCAATTGCACAGATTGATTATGGATGCCCCTAAAGGCCTTGTAGTTGACCATATAAACAGCGATGGGCTTGATAATCGAAGGTCTAATCTGCGACTGGTAACTCACTCGCAGAACCAGTGGAACAGGCAAAAAAGAAAAAATACAACGTCACGGTTCGTTGGAGTCAGTTTTTACAAAAGCCGCGGGAAGTGGGCCGCTTATATTAATGCGGCGAAAAAAAGAATAAATATTGGTCACTTCAATTCTGAAATCGAAGCAGCCCGTGCTCATGACCAAGCCGCTGTTAAGTATCACGGTGAATTTGCCCGGTTAAACTTCCCTGAAGTAGCTACTCCGTCCTGAGCTTGTCGAAGGGCAAGGTTGAATTTTCCGGAAGAAAATTCACTATCCGCTACCCGCTGAACGCTGTCCGCTGAACGCCATGCCGCTGAAACATTTCTCACATTAAGCGGCGTCTGCGGTTATACGATATAAATGTGGCGGTTCAGAAGGGAGTTTAGTCCTTTTCAAATATAAATCAGATTAATATGCCGCCATTATTTAAGTCCTATAGTCAGTAGATTTAAACTGCCAGGGACACAAAAAAGCGAAGGTAGTTGATGCTGAAAAATATGCCAATAAGGATTCTCGGTGACTGCAAAGCCGAAAGACGCCCGGCCGACGGTTCAAAAATTATCGGTCTTGAGCTGGATATTTTCGGCAGGCGGCTGGATTTTTACATTGCCGCCCTCGGCGACGCCCGGCTTGCCGACATCGTACCCGCGGCAAGGGTAATCTGTGATAAAATCACCGGCACCGCAACTGAACAAATACGCGTACAGGGGGCAAGTATCCCATGTCATAAAGCGTGCCCGGCCTGCTGCAGTTATCTTGTGTCACTGTCGGTTCCGGAAGTGCTGTGTTTCGGACAGGAGATTTTCCATAAACAGAAATATCAGCTGAATACTCTGCGAACATACCTTCACGCGGCAAGGCGGATTATAAGACATCGACCGCCAAATCATGTACCTGAGTCCTCCTCAGGTTCATCCAATAATCCTTCTGAACTAAACGCCCTGGCAAACTGGTATGCCGGCTTGAATCTTACCTGTCCTTTTCTTCATAACAATCAATGTACGATTTATGAGCAAAGGCCTTTTGTATGCAGAGAGCATTTTGTCACCGGCTCAGCAGATGGCTGCCGCCGAAACTCCGGCGAGGCGCAGGTAATCGAGATGCCTGTTCAAATGGGAAACGTTCTTTGCCGGCTGAGCGAAAAACTTTGTGATACAAGTGATGCCGTAATGATGCCGCTGGCGCTTGCCTGGTGCGATGTAAATAAACAGCTGTGTGAACGCACCTGGCCTGCCGAGGTGATGACTAAGCTGTTCGTTGAAATTATAAAAGAAACGGTTTCTGCGCCCGTTTACAGCTAACACAACACAGACCGGTATCACTGCTGAAATAGAAACGAAACGCAAATAAAAAAGCCGGGCTCCCATTCGCTGCGGGAACCCGGCTTATTATTTTACGCTGACAACACTATGTTTACTTCGGCGCCGGTGCTGACTCAGTCTGAGGCGCCTGCATGTTTGGTCTCGCGCCCCTTGGCATCATCGGCATTTTCGGTTTCGGCTCTTTGCCCGGGGGATATACTATTTTGGCCTCTGCCTTTATCTTATCGATTAGCTGCTTGAATATCTCGCTTTTCTTTTTGTCCTGGAGCTGTTTTACAATATCCGTCTTTGCCTTGTCGAATGGCGTCATGCCGGCCTCTTTGCGGTCGGTAACCTTTATTATGTGGTAGCCGAACTGCGTCTCGACCACGTCGCTAACCTGTCCGGCCTTCATCGAGAACGCGGCATCGGCAAACTCTTTGACCATCGAGTTTCTATCGAAAAATCCCAGGTCGCCGCCTTTGGCCTTCGACGGGCAATCCGAATTTTCTTTCGCCAGCGCCGCGAAGTCCCCGCCCGCCTTCACCTGTTTGAGCAAACCATCTATCTTCGCCTTGGCCGCCGTCTTTTCCTCAGGTGTTGCTGTCGGAGAAACCTTTATCAGTATATGACTGGCCTGGACCTGCTCGGGCGTATTGAAATCCTCTTTGTTTTCATCATAAAATGCCTTCGCATCCGCATTATTAACCTCGACTGTGCCGAGAAGCTTCTCATAACCAAGCGTCTTTTTAATCTGCTCCTTTACCACGTCGAACGACTGCCCCTGCGCGGCCAGCATCGTCTTGAACGACTCTAATGTCATACCACCCGGCTGGGCAGCTATGACTTCGTTCAGCTTGTTATCGACGTCGCTTTCCGTGATATTAATGCCCGCCTTTTTTACCTGCTCCTCCAGAAGTTTTTCCACAATCATACTTTCAACCACCTGAGGCCGAATCTGCTTTCTATACTGATCAATCATATTTGGCGGAATCTGGGCAGCAGCTCTTTGCATATACGCATTTATCTTAACATCAACATCCGCATCGGTGATATCCGTACCATTAACAGTCGCTGCTATGCCGTTATCTTCCACGACAGCCGCATTCGGCTCCGCAACTACCGCTTTTGCTTCCGGGGCCGCTGCCTTTACTTCCGGCTTCGCATCCTTAACCTCTGGCTTAACCTCGGCTTTGACTTCCGGTTTCACTTCCTTAACTTCCGCTTTGACCGCTGGCTTAGCTTCAGTTTTCACGCCTGTGGCCGGTGCGTTGGATTCCTGACAGCCCCAAAAAACCAATCCAGCCGATACAAAGACCAGCATTGCGACTAATTTACTAACTCTCATAAAATATCCTTTCGTGGAGTAAAAAGTTTAATAACCATTTCGAGTTAAAATCACGGAACCGCAAGTTTCCCATAATTGCAGCATAAAGTCAATAATACGCTCTTCTTTAATTTATTGTTCTGGGAATTGCAAAACTGTTGTGCCCCCAAACCGCAATATCTAACACTTGACAGCATCACAGGTTATGTTATCCTTACAAACCGATTATTTAAGCCCATTACCAGTCATTTGAGTACCGAAAATGGGGTATCGAGAAGCTATGTTTCCTGAAAAAACGACAATACCGAGCTGCACGATAACCATCCAGCCGCGATACAGCGAAACCGACCAGGGCGGCGTCGTCCATCACAGCGTCTATCCCGTCTATTTCGAGATGGGCCGAACCGAACTGCTCCGCGCCAACGGCCTAGCTTACAAGGACCTCGAAGCCGCGGGCGTCTTTTTCGTAATAGCCGAGCTGCGCATCAAGTATCGCAGGCCCGCTTTTTACGATGAAAAGCTCAATCTTGAGACCACCTGCACAAACGTTACCGCCAGCAAGGTCGAGCATTCTTACAAACTGATAAGACCTGAAACCGGCCTGCTTCTGGCCGAGGCCGAAAGCGTCCTTGCCTGTGTAGATGCGCAGGGCAAAATCCGCCGAATGCCCGAATTTATGTATCCCTCGTAGCGTAATCGCTGTTTTGATGTGAAACTCCGGCAGCGCAAAGAAAAAGGCAGCGTTCAGGGCGCTGAAATCAGAACTGCTATGTGATTTGGTCCTTCCGAACCTTTCAGCGTTTAACCCTGTTCTTACTGCCTTATTGTGTACTACGACTGGCACAACCGATTGTTTTGTCGATTCTTAAAAAATCGTCTTCCGCTCTCCCTGCCAAATTGTCATTGCGAGCGCAGCGAAGCAATCTCCATAACTCAACACTTAACGCTAAAAACTCAAAACTCTTTTCGTGTCTGTCTGCTATACGCTGAACGCTGATTCTGGGAAATTGATCCGGGCAAACTCCCCGTGATATTTCTTCGCCGCTTCATCGTATGCCTTTGCGGCCTCGATTTCGGAGTCGAAGCTACCTAACGAGAGAGCTTTACCTTTATAACTGATTCGAGCAACCCAGCAACCGGCCAGCTTTTTGAAAGAAACCCCTACGAAGCGTGATGTAGTTTTGGATTTGTCCCTCCGGCGGTTGCAGGCGTTCTGAGAATACGTCGCTAATCGCAGATTTGCCCTGCGATTGTCTAATCCGCAGCCGTTTATATGGTCAACGAGAACTCCCTCAGGCGCACTCATAATTCCTCTGTGCAGATTCACAATCTTTGTCTGTCCAGGTCCTGTTTTAACAAAACGAACTGCATAGAAAGTCTTTCTGTTCCCGCGAATGCCCCATTTCAAATTACCAAACCGATAGTAATCCTGCTGGTCCACAATCGTCCATTCCCCGTCGCTCAGGTAAATACGCCGATACTCATAACCATACTTCCACCGCCGATAAATCATCACCGGCCACGCAAAAATTATGTCTAACCAGTTTGGAACCTTTACTTGAATAACCGCCATAACGCACTCTCCTTCCTCTCAACAATCCGCAATCTGTTTTCTGTCTTCAGTCATCCGTCCTCGGAACGCAAACGCGTCCCTCTATAATTGGCGCGAACTTGCGCGCTTTTGACGAAAATTCCGATTTTTGAGACAGGCCGAAATGCACTTAACTCTTTATGGGAAAAGGAATAGAAAAAATTTTAAGAATTTTGGGAAATGTCAAAAAACACCTGCGCGCTTTTGGCGAACAAATGTATCATACAACTGTTTTATACAACCGTTTGTGTCCAGAATTTAAGCCGATATAAGGAAAGAGGTTACAGCAAAAACGACACCACAAAAACACGCTGAAAATGGCCACAAAAAGGCACAAAAAACGCGAGAAAAATGTCCCCGTGTTATTTGTAAGTGCTGATGGATAAGGATTTTAATGCTGCTTTTTATGTAATCAAAAACCCGGCAACTTTATTGCCGGGTCATAAAAACTGTAAAACCAATTTTATCGCGACCTGTCCGGCGTAGCGAAGTTTACCCGCCATAATGTCAATGAAGGCGGGCGAAGTCGGAAGCGAGGGGCGGGGAAAAACGGCTGTCCTCATTATTTCCCATCAAATACGTCCATCTTTGTGTTCTTCAATGGTTCGCTTCGCTTCGTTTTCATAAGAATCGGCTAAATTTCTGAGTGTGATTGCTAATCGATAATACTTTGCATTTTCCACTTCATCGGCTTGTTGTCTGTATTTGGCGGCAAGTTCCTTTTCCGGGTTGCCTGTTGGATCTACACAATGAACTCCACGGGAGTTGAAAATTCCTGTCCTAAAACCCCTTCGCATATCATCTGCGTTATCTGCATTAAGAGCTTCTGCCAAAGATTTGTGAATCCAAAGTCCGCTGGGATCAGGAATATAATGAATTAACACACTACCTATAGTAAGCATAGCTACATCGAGATGCCCGGACTGCTCGCATTTTATTTTGACAGTATTGAGCCAAGCATTAAAATCATTCACAGAAAAACTCCCATCTGGGTGCATTCCTGGTAGAGTTGCCCAATCATTAAGAAGTCTCCAAACATTTACTGCGACAATTTTCTGCTGCTTTGAGGTTTTTTTATCTGCTTTGGTTTTCTTTTTAGATCGATAAAGCAAACGAATTGATTCACAGAAGAAATCCGCATCAGTAGCAAGCCTTTGTTCTAATAGCTTTGGTGAAGCACTTCTTCCAGGGCCAGTCAGAAGCGGCAAATAGGCAAATTCAATACGAAAGAGATCTTCCCGGTCAGTATCTGGATCATTTTGCAAAGCTTTAATTATTTCAGTAGTATAGTATCTGTCCATCTGCGAATCTGTTTCTTTTGACGACACGGCGTTGAGAAGAGCGTTAATCGCTTTGGTTTTGTCCAAGGGTTTCTTGTCGTGTAATATTCTGTTCAAACAAAAGATTGCCGCATTAGGCCTTTCGTGTTTAATTAATTTGTCAATTGCTATATCTAAGTTTCCTTCATCCTGATAAGGATTAATGCCAACCCTACTCCAATATTCGATTTCATGTTCTCCCAGAAACTTTTCTGAGTATTCCCAAGTCTTTTGAGTAAAGGGAAGGCAAGATAGAAATTTCCCTATTTGTTCCTTAGACCAGCCTGAAGTATCAATGTGATCAACCCATCCCCATCCTTTGTTCCGATATCTTCCCCAAATAAATCCACTTGCGAATATTTCTAATTTTTTATTTTTATCCTCGATCAACTTTGGCAGAATGACTGAATCCGTATCATCTTCAGCAATGAAACCTAAAGAAAAACCAACTTTCTGTGGAGAATCTACAACCTCGGCAAACCGGATTACTGCCTCTAACTTACCCTTTGCAATGATCTCTCGTATCGCATTCTGGCGATTTTCTTCAAGTTTTATTTCTTGCTTACGCCAATCATTATTCTCATATAGTTCGAAATCACCTTCGACAAAAAGGCGACTGTATAAATTCTCCGGTTTAAGGGGAGTTATACTTTTTGCGACCTGTTCAATTTTTCCCACTAATTCTGGACGGAGCGCCCAATCTGCGCCAGCATATCGTTTGTGTTTTGATATAAAGTCTGTCAGCACAACCCATAAAGAAGTGCGGTCTTCTTCAGGTAGATTGACAATTTCTGCAGACCCAAGATACGCTAAAAATTTATTAAAAAATGGTTCCGGTAAATTATCCAAATTTTTAATTAATTCACCAAGTTTGGCAAAATTACCTTTTGCCATCTCTACGGCAATCTCAGCATAAGAAGATATCTGTTCCCAGTACTCTTTATTTGTAACACCTTTTTCCCAATCGTCGGGTATTATTTTCCGCCAAACTGGTTTGCGGCAACCCATAGAAGTTTGATGCCCACTGGGTAATAGTGATAATAATAATTTCCATGCAATTTCAGGGGTTTCTTCCCTAAGTGTTTGGATTGCTACTTTACGCTTGTCAACTGAAGCAATAGTTTGGGGAAGCCACGGCAGAAAAATAGTCATGAGAGAATTATCCGGTCGATTGCCCCAATTACCTCCCGGATCACGTGAAGCCAGTTTTCCAAGAATAACCGTTACTTGAACTAAATATTTTTCATCCCAAGAAAGGGTTTCCAATGCCCATAACAGACCGGTCATATAATTATTGCCAAATATACCAGTGTTTTCTTGGGAAAAAATCACATCAAATGGACATGGCTTCTTTGATAATGCATTTTCAACCGCGTCAAGAAATTCCTCAGGTGCAGCTTCTGCAAGTGTGGGCAATAGAGTATTCAAACTCGCCCATAAAATCCAATCCGAATTTCTAAATATCTCTCTAATAGAACAAATGGCTATTGCTTCTGCCTTACCTCGTGAACAATTTTTCAAGGCATCTGGCTGAGCCCCCAATAATGCTAAGGTTTCAGCAAGACCTTTCCGTAAAGAATGAGAATGTTTCAAAACTTTACCATGAATATTTGCGGCATATCGTTCTTCGGGTGGTAATTCAAATTGCGGATCTGGCTCTTTAAGAACATTAACCACCACATTTTTAAATCTATCAAGATGTTCGTCAAACAAGTATGTTCCAAGAGATTGCCATATTTCTTCTCTTTTTTTAACAGTCCATGTTCCATTTTTCAGAGAAATCGGATTTTCTGGTTTCTGCAATATTTCGCGAATAGCAGAAATCCAATCATTGTATTTTTCATTTGCAAGAACTTCTACAGCCTCAATGTCATTTTTTGGCTTTTTCATTCCATGCTCCTAAAAGGTTAGCAATAGCCAAATAAGTTGCATCTTTATTGCTAATCTTTTTATTGGTTTTTGGGCTAGTTGAACGTTTAGGTTTTATAGAAGAAATTATCTTTGTTGGGGTGTGAATCAAAGGTTTACATTCCATTGCTGGCAATGAAAATGTCGTAGGATTTATTCCAAACGAATTATCTTTCGTCCAACCACCTAATCCAAATTTGGTTTGAATTGCAGGGTTATAGGCACGCCATACGCTTTCGAGAACATTTTTTTCTAAGTCAATAATATGTATGCAATATTGATTTTGAATCCCATCTTCCCTCTGTTCTTTGCTCACGCCTGTTGAACCGCAACTTGCTATAATTACTTGATGTCCACTATCGTATATTTTAGCATTAATATTTCCGCTATGGACATGTCCCGTTAATATAATATTATATTTATGATAGGCAAGTATTGATTCAATGTCACTGGCATTTTCTATTGCGGAATCTTTTTCATGCAAAGGATGGTGCAAAATAGCTATTTTGAGCCGTTCACCTTCTTCGGCGATTTGCAATATTTTTTGAAGTTTTCCCTGGCATACATAACCTTTATGAAATGAACGATTTTCTTTTTCACAACTATTAAGTAATGTAAATTCTAATATCAAACTCGATTCTGAATCTAAATCTAACCGGTCTTGTATTACCCTTGGATAACAATATTTCTCAGGCTCTTCTTTTCTATTTGCGATATTTGAAACAAAACTATTATATGGATGAAATTTCAGTTGTTCATCACCCATTTTTTGAGAATTATCAGCCAAATCCCAATTTACATCATGATTTCCAGGAACCGATAAAATTTTCATTCTATCGATTTTTAAGTCATCAGAAAATTTCCCTAATATATTGATGGCATCTTTAAATTCATCTTGTTGAGCTTGTTCTGTTATATCCCCTGAAAGAACTATACAAAGAGGGACAAACCTATATTCGCCAGAATTATTTCTTATGTCATCTATAAGTCTGTCAATAAATGAAGAAGGATTATTAAACCTATGATTTTTCCCAAATTGCAAATCAGAAAGCTGGATGATCCCAAACCTTGAATTACTATTTGGCAATGAATTACTAAGTTGGTTTTTTCGTTTGGCCATTTTTCATAAACAAGATTTAAGGATATTAGCCGTCCGGCAAAGTTGACCCTCCTTCGCACTTTGTGCTATGAAGGGCAGGCAGTCAAAGGTGTGGATCTCTCTAATTTTTACCACTAAGTCCCTTATAAGACAATAAGTTTTAATGTTATTAACAATCTGCCTGCCCGGCGTTTTCCTCATCCCAAATCAGTGTTTTTTCCGAAGCGGGCCCCTGCGCTTCGCTTGGTGTGTCCGGATTAGGTACGGTAACGCTAAGGAAATGAAGGGGTTATGGAATTTCTTAAGAAATTCAGGAAAATGCTATTGAACAAAAGGCCTTTATATACGATAATATATGTACATCCCTGATAGGAAACTATCAGGCCCCAGGCTTCTTCGGACGCTTGGGTTTTTTTATTTAAGGATTCAAGGATGAGCCGATATTGCTTCTACATAGACGGATTTAACGTCTATTACGCCCTGCAGAAAAATCCCGCTTACCACAAGTACAAATGGCTCAATTATCGCAAGCTCGCCGAATCCGCGATTTACGCAAAAGACACGATTACCGGCATCTTCTATTTTACTACCTTTGTAAAATGGCATCCCGAAAACGTTGAGCGGCACAAAATGTATATAAGCGCTTTGAGAAACGTTGGAGTGGAGATAATCCACGGCCGGTTTTTAGAGAAACATATCCAGTGTCACAAGTGCCATCAGCATTTCAAAACGCACGAAGAAAAACAAACCGATGTAAATATAGCATTGAAAATACTGGGTGATGCCGTCGATAACTTGTACGATAAAGCCCTTATTATTTCCGCTGACAGTGATTTGCTGCCTGTAATCAAATCGGTTCAGCATCACGCACCCGATAAGGAAATAGGCGTAATGTTTCCAATCGGCAGTTCCAGTTTTGAATTGCGTCAAAATGCCGGTTTCAGACGTAAGATGTCAGAAGAATTACTTAGGGATTGCCAATTTCCTGATGAAGTTAAAATCGGGAATACAATAATCAAGCGTCCCCAAAACTGGCGGTAGTACAAAACGAAGTTTCACCTCTTTGCCGCTTTTGCCAGCCCTGCTTGCCACGGCGTATTATAAACGAAGCCGGGTGGCTGTAAACAAAAAGCCCGTTTTCAGCGTACAGTAAAGGTTGCCTGATACTTTACGATTTCCCAGTCGGCAAGACGCTTGACTTAAAGTCCGGTTGCGACTAAACTATTCTTTTACCGCCAAACCCTTGCCTGCCGGCGAAGTGTGGGGCGGTATCCAGGGGTAAATCTTGATGCATTACGAAAGCGAACAATGTCCGCCTTTCAGTGGTGAGCCAATCGAACCACAGGCGGATATTGCGTGCGAAAAGAAGGAAAACTGCGGCCTGTTCGGGATATTCGGCGACCCGGAAGCCGTGCAGAAAACATACTATGGCATCTTCGCCCTGCAGCACCGCGGGCAGGAATCAGCGGGCATCGCGTCGAGCAACGGCGAATCAATCAACTGCTACAGCGGCATGGGCAACGTCCAGCGGGTCTTCCGCGCGGGCACAGGCATCCTTGAAAACCTCGCCAACCCTATCGCCATAGGCCACGTCCGCTACTCAACGACCGGCTCATCGAAGGCCGCCAACAGCCAGCCGTTTTTCGTCGAATACTCACGAGGCCAGTGCGCAATCGCCCACAACGGCAACCTGATTAACGCAGGATTGCTCCGCGACGAATACGAGGCATACGGCAGCATATTCAAATCCACAACCGACACAGAAATAATCGCGCACCTTTTGGCCAAACCCACCCACGTCTCGAAACCCGACCCGCTGGGCCACGTCCTCAACCACTTACAGGGTGCATACTCGTTATTATTCCTTTTCCCTGACCATATCGATGCGGCGCGCGACCCTTACGGCATCAGGCCTCTGTGCATCGGCAAAACAGAAGCCGGCGTGTATGTTGTCGCGAGCGAAACCTGCGCACTCGACGCCATCGACGCGAAATTCATCCGCGAGGTTGAGCCGGGCGAAATCGTTACACTAAGCAAAAATGGCCTGTCCAGCAGGTTCTTTGTTAAGCCGGGCACTATCAAGCCGGCACACTGTCTTTTCGAGCACGTCTATTTCGCCAAACCGAACAGCAGCATATTCGGCGAGAACGTTTACGAATTCCGGAAAAAGCTCGGCCGGCGATTAGCCGTCGAGCATCCCGTCAAGGCCGACGTCGTTGTCCCGATTCCCGACTCAGGGACATCGGCGGCCATCGGCTTCGCTGAAAAATCAGGAATCCCGTTCGATATGGGTATGGTCAGAAGCCATTACGTCGGCAGGACGTTTATCTCGCCGGACCAGAAAATGCGCGAATTGGACGTCAAAATCAAGCTCGCGCCAATCAGGGAAGTCGTAAAAGGCAAACGCATCGTCGTTGTCGATGATTCCGTCGTCCGCGGGACCACCACCAAGGGCAAAATCAAGGCGTTCCGCGACGCGGGCGCAAAAGAGATTCATATGCGGGTGAGCTGCCCGCCGATTCGCTTCCCCTGTTTCTACGGCATCGACTTTCCGACCAAGGAAGAGCTTATCGCCAACAACCGGACCCTCGAACAGATTCGCGAGTTCCTCGGAGTCGAATCGCTCGGTTATATGTCCATCGAGGGCCTGTTATCCTGCGCGACTCTGCCGCCTGATCATTATTGCGAGGCCTGTTGGGTTGGGAAATACCGGATACCGGTTGACGTGGCTATGACGAAATTCGCGCTCGAACACTACCAGTTGAGGATGTTCGAAGATTCGCAGTGAACTATTTACCGCCGAGCACGCGGAGAACGCAGAGAAATACTTTAGAATAAACTCAGCGAACTCTGCGGTAAAATTGAGACGAAAGAACGAATGAGTAAACCAATTACATACGCACAGTCAGGCGTGAACATCGACGCCAGCGACGAGATGGAAGATTTGATTTACCCGCACATCGCGAGCACGTTCAGCCCGCGTGTGATGGCGCTCAAGGGCGGGTTCGCGGGGTTATTCCGTCTCGATTACGATGAACGCCTCTTCAAAAGAAATTATAAAAGCCCGGTGCTGGTCGCCTGCACCGACGGCGTGGGCAGCAAGGTGCTTCTGGCATCGACGATGAACCGCTTCGATACCGTGGGGATTGATTTGGTCGCGATGAGCGTCAATGATATGCTGGTGCTGGGGGCGGAGCCGTTGTTTTTCCTGGATTATATCGCGCTGAATAAGCTCGACCCGCACGTCGTGGCGGAAATGGTCAAAGGCGTCGCGAAGGGCTGCCGAATCGCGGATTGCGCGTTGATTGGCGGCGAGACGGCCGAGATGCCCGACACATATAAAACGGACGATTTCGATATGGCGGGTTTCGCGGTTGGAGTCGTCGAGCGGAAAAAAATAATTTCAGGAACCAAACAGGTCGGCAAAGGCGATGTGATACTGGGCCTCGCTTCAAGCGGCCTGCATAGTAATGGTTATGCGCTTGCCCGCAATATATGCTTCAAGACAAATAACTTCCAGCCGACGGATAATATCCCGGAGCTCGATGGGCGGATTTTAGGCGATGTTTTACTTGAGCCAACGAAGATTTACGTCAGGCCCATTATCAAACTGCTTTCACAATACAAGGTCAAAAAAGTAATCCACGGTATGGCGCATATCACGGGGGCGGGATTGCCCGGCAATGTCCCTCGCGTGCTGCCACGCAATTGCGACGCGGTCCTGAAAAAAGACAGCTGGCCAATACCGGCGATTTTCAAATTCTTAGCTGAAAAAGGCCCGGTCGAGGAAGAAGAAATGTTCCGCGTCTTCAATATGGGGATTGGTTACGTGTTAGTAGTCGCGGAGGATTTCGCCGACTCGATTGCTGAAAAACTGACGAGCTACGGCGAGAAGGTCTATAAGATTGGCCGAATCACGTCGGGGACAGGGAACGTGGTTATTAAAGAATAGCGTTCAGCGGACAGCGGGTAGCGGATAGTTCTTACCCACCAAAAAGAATGGCGGGTAAAGTTTTGAGTGTTGAGTTTTTAGTTTTGAGTTACGAGGGCGGGAAAAAACGGCAGCTGTTCCCATTATCCCCGAATTAGTCCTTCTGTAGATTCTCCGAGAACAAACTCAGCTGCACCGGCGGAATTCTGCTTTCAAAATGTTCCTGAGATTCAATACTTCCATCGTGCCGGATATGCCGTACTTCAATTCCCAGTTTTGCCAACTCGCGTGAAATCAACAGGCCTCTGTGGCATTTAGCCGGGTCTTCCTCACTGCAAAGAATACACAAAGAGTTTTGCTCTGCGCCCTTAAATAAATATTCCAATCCTTCGCGGAACTTATCCGTAGAAGCAAGTTTGGAATAATCGCAGTTTCCCAAGTTGTCTTTGGTCTCGATGCCTGCGGGACGGCCGCCAAGATTATCCCCCATAAAGACGTACTTGATACCTGCGTCATTTGATGCGAGCTGGATTGCTTCACGATTTGCCTGCGGGACATATCGACTATACGGAACACTTCGTACATCGACCAAAATCTCAATGTTGTTTTTCTTAAGCCAGGATAATATCTGTTCAGTATTTTTATTACTGTGTCCAATTGTGAAAATTGGATGTTTTTTGGATACCTTAGTCATAGGTGTCTAAAAGACGATTTCTTTAGCATCGAAGACGGGGCCGTCTTTGCAGCAGAGCTTGTATGCCTCGCCGGGGCCATCGGTTTTACATTTGACGGCGCAGGACTGGCAAAGGCCTATGCCGCAAGCCATCATCTCTTCCATACTGATCTGGCAGTCGATTTTTTTATCGCGGGCGAGTTTGGCGATAGTAGTAAGCATCGAGCGCGGGCCGCAGGCGTAGATAATCGCCTCAGCGGGATTGAAACTGATGGCGTTCTGCGAAAGCCAGTCCACAATGCAGGCGCTGACAAAACCCTTGAAGCCCGCGGAGCCGTCGTCTGTGGCGACGAATGAGCTGATGCTGTACCTGCCGAACTCTTTGAGCCAGAAACCAATCTCCCGCGAAAGATTATCGAGAGGTTTTTCGAAAGGCAAATCCTCTTTTGTCTTTGCGCCAACGAATGCAATCGCGTCCATAGTCGGATGTTCCAAGGTGAGCACCTGCGCAAGATGCTCCAGCGGAGGCGAACCCATGCCGCCCGCGACCAACAGCGCACGCTTTTTGCCCGCGGGGACGGTGAAACCATTGCCCAAAGGCCCGATGATATTGATTGGGTTACCCTTAACCAGCGTTGTCATACGCAGCGTCGCGGGGCCGAGGACACAGTAAACAACCTCGACGATTATTTTGCCAACACCAGAAGATACCGGTTTTGGATGAGCCGGATGGGCCGGTGCGGGATGAGCCGGCGGAGTCGTTTCTTTGGCGACGCGGGCGAAGCTGAACGGCCTGCGCAAAAGTATCTGTCTTGCCGCGGCGTCCTGCAAATCTTCCGGGATGGCCTCTGTCGCGGGCAGCGCAATATTTGAAAGGTCAAACTGGGCGAACTGGCCGGGCCTTGTTTTGGCGAAGGCCTCTGCGCCGGGGCCGGCAAATTGCAGACCCAGCCGGAAGAATTTCTGACGAAGGGGCTTATGGAATAATACAGTCGCCTCGAAAGGTCCTTTGGGGCCATGGCTCGGCGCGGCTGCTGGTGTCGCTGGCGCGGGAGGTTGAGCTTGTTGAACTGGTTGTCCTTCGGTCATAATCGATTGCCCTTAACTTAACGCCAAGAAGGTATAAAAAATCGGCCGGTTGTGCAACCACAAACCGGCCGAAGGTCATAATCAGTTATTAGTTACTTCGCAAAAACCAACGGGCTAAACAGCACGTATAAAACAAGCGTAAACACAATCACAAACACGCCCGCTATCAATGCTCCCTTGGACGAGCGGACATCAATCGTCGTTTTGTGCTCAAATACCATCGGCTGTGCCAGCGGCTTCAAAAGGGTGATAACCGACATCACAATCAGTACTAAAGCGAAGCATATCGCCATACGATTGAGGAACTGTATCGAGGGCACGGCGACTTTCAAGGCGCTATACGCGACCATATTGGTCAAAAGACCTATGACGCCGCACATCCGTGGCGCCCTGCGAACGGCAAGACCGAAGGCGAACACCGCGAGAATGCCGGGGCTAATCAGACCCTGGCTTTCCTGGATAATCGTGAAAATACTGTTACTGATTTTGGGATTGCCCAATAGCGGCGCAAGCACCACTGCTATAACCGCTAAAACCACCACGGAGATTCGTCCAATCAGGACAACCGCCCCCTGCGAGGCCTGCGGGGAGAGGTGTTTTTTGAAAATATCCATCGCGAAAATCGTGGAGCCGGCGTTGAGCATCGCGGCAAGCGAGCTGACGACTGCGCCCAGAAGCGCTGCCAGAACGAACCCGACAATCCCGACTTTCTGCGGCAAAACATTGCCGAGCAATTGGCCGAGGGCCGTGTCATATTTGTACGCGGTAAGTTTTTCGGTTGTTACCAGCTTGCCCGCGGATTTGGCCGACTCTTTGGTTTTCTCGTTATACACATTAACTTCTTCATACAGCGCCGGGAACGTGCTCGGCAGCGATTTATCTTCCGTCACAAAAACCGTAAACTCAGCAGGCGCTGCCAGGTCATATTTGGCCTGAGTCATAGGGAGCACGAAAGGACTGGCGACCTTAACATTTTTCACCGCCGCGTCGTTATCGTAAATCGCGAGCATAAATCGCCCGGGCTGCCATTTCGCAACCGCATCATCAGCGGGAGCTTTTGCAATCTCGACCAGCGTGGTCTGCGGGTTGGCCTTGAAGTATTTGGCAATCAGCGGGGCATTATCCTTGGCCGCCCCAAGCTGCATATCGCCCGCGAAGAGGTTGAACGCGATAATTCCAGGCACAACAATCACGAACGGTATCAAAAGCTTCAGGAACGCCGCGAAGACGATGCCCTTTTGTCCCTGCGACAGCGAAACTGAGCCGAGCGTTCTCTGTGTGATATACTGATTCAGACCCCAGTAATAAAAATTCGGTATCCATAACCCAAGCATCAACGCCGTCCAAGGCAGGACCGAATCGGTGCTGGGTAAAAACATATTCATCCTCACGCGGTTCAAGTCCCAGAACCGCTCTACCGCCCCGCTGCCCGGCTTAAGCGCCTCGATTGCCACGGCACCGGTCTGAACGTCAATAATCTTCGCCGCCTCGGTAACACTGCCGAGCTTTTCGAACGCAAACCACATTATCACGCCGCCGCCGACTATCAGAGCGCTGCCCTGAATGAGGTCGGCCCAGGCACAGGCCTTAAGACCGCCGGTTACGACGTATGCCATCGCTATAAGACCAATTATGAACGAGCCCGTCAGCAGGGACACTTTATAGCCCATCTTGTCGGCAAGCGTCTGCATAGTAAGGGCGCCAGAATAAGTTACCGCGCCCACAAGCAGGACATAAATGAGTATCGTCGCGACAGCCATTATCCCCCTTGCCCCCGCGTTGTAGCGGTATTCGAGAAATTCGGGCATCGTATAAATGCCGGCCTTCAAAAAGTACGGCAGAAACGCGAACGCTATGACCACCAGCGTTATCGCCGCCATCCACTCATAGCTGGCAATCGCAAGTCCGACGTGGCTCGCGGCGTTGCCGCTCATCCCGACGAACTGTTCGGTCGAGATGTTCGCGGCTATCAGCGAAAACCCAATCAACCACCAGACAAGCCCGCGGCCGGCCAGAAAGTAATCCTCGCCGGTCTTTTCGTGCCTGCTTTTGCTGATACCGACAATCAGCACCGTTGCCACAAACGCCACAAATACCACTATATCCGCTGTGCCAAACTGCATAATAAATCCTTTCTTCTATTTACGGCTATAATCGGTTCCAACACCATCCTTAAGAATTGAGAAATTATACCTCTTAGGCAAGGCAAAACAACTACTAAAGAACGACCATCTTGACTGGCGGGTTGTTACGGAATGTATTAAAAACGGAAGGGTCGGCTGTGCACGCCCCCGACACCGTATCGAATCACGCCGACCCTTCTTTCCGACCCCGACGAGAACTATTGAATCCCAGCGGACTCTCACCATTTCTTCGCTGGTCGCCGAAACCGACGATAAATCTGGAAGCAGGCCGGGGTGTGGATGCCTGCTTCCTGTAAGGTAAGTCCATTAATCTCCCATTGCGTTACAGGGATTTTGCGGAATTTCTCAGTTTTTTGAAAAAATAGCAAAAAAATGTGTAACAAATGCCGTCCTTTATGGACAATATATACAGGACAGACATATGGCGACAGCAATGCAAAATATAAGCCCAGCGCTGATTCATGAGGCCAAGCTGGGCAACAAGGATAGTATGAACCGGCTTGCCGAGCTGGCGGGGGACCGACTTTATGCCTATATTTACCGGCTCACGCTCGACCAGACCCTCACGCAGGATATTCTGCAGGAGACAATACTCTTTATGATTCAATCAATAAACCAACTCGAACACGTGGACCATTTCTGGGGGTGGCTCTTCAGGACAGCGATGGGCAAGGTACAGCATTACTATCGGGACCAGAACCGCAGGAAAACAGTTGAACTGTCCGAAGATGAACGGCTGTATATCCATAACCGCGTCAGCGCCGATTTTAACGACGGCCTGACAGAGCTTCTGCGCAAAGAGCTGTCCGACGCGGTCTTTATGGCGATGAAAAAGCTGAAGATGAAATACCGCAACATTCTCATCCTTCGCTGCTTTGAGAACCTGGATTACGCCGAAATCGGCGAGATGATGAACTGCTCCGAATTGCGCTCAAGGGTTATGTTTTTCCGCGCCAAGACCTCGCTGCGAAGGGAATTAGCCATGCAGGGTTTCGGCAAATACTATTTCCTCATCGCCCTTGCCCTGTTCGGCGTTGTTACGACCTCCGCCAAGGCAGCATCTTCCGCAACTATTACCGCATCATCTCTGGAAGTGGGCTTCACCGCGTCGCTGATTGCCGTGATATTGAGCAAAATCGGTATTTCCACGGCAGCCGTCGCGACGGCGATTGCTTTTGTCATGCCCATTGAATCGCTGATGTACATTATCCCGATTGCCTGCTGCGCAGTGCTTTTCATTTTTTTCGTTTACGTCGCCAGCATATACGGCAGTTAACCGGGAAATCCCATCTGACGGTCCGGCCGCCCGGAGCATGGATAGTATTGGGACATCCACATGCCGGCTCTCAATGAAAATCCGGTTCACACCAAACCATAAAAATCCGGTATAATGCCCTAATGCCGATAGTAACATTAAAAGAAATACATGTATCATTCGGGGCGCAATCGATTTTTGAGCGCCTGGATTTGAAGATATACCCAGCCGAGAAGGTTGGGCTTGTCGGGGCTAACGGGTGCGGAAAAACCACGCTGCTGAAAATGATTCTCGGAATACAGCCGCCTGATGCCGGCGAGGTTCATCAAAGAAAAGGACTGCGTTTCGGATACCTGCCGCAGGAGCCGGTTTTCTCCGGTGAAAAAACCGTCCTCGAAGAGCTGCACAGCAGCGCACAGGAAATACTTGACCTGCAAAAGAGGATGCACGACTCGGCCCATACCTTAAGCGGGCTTTCCGGCGGCGAATTAAAATCCGCGATGCATCAATACGACCGGCTGTGCAACGAATTTGAAATTATGGGCGGCTACAGGTACGAGACGAGAATAAAAGAAATCGCCGCGGGGCTGGGTCTTAAGGAAGAACATTATTCATTAAAAACAACGCAGCTCAGCGGGGGACAATTGTCGCGGCTGGGACTCGCAAAAGTCCTGCTGGCGGACGCGAACCTGCTGCTCTTAGATGAGCCGACGAACCATCTTGACTGGGATGCGACGCTGTGGCTTGAAAAATTCTTAAAAAACTTCGGCGGTGCCGCACTGATTGTCAGCCACGATAGATTCCTCTTAGACAGATTGGTCTGTAAAATCGCGGAAATCAGGGACCGCAAGGCGGATGTTTTCACGGGCAATTACAGCACTTACAGGCAGGAAAAAGAAAAGCGAGACCTTGAGCTGGAGCGTCAGTATGAACAGCGGCTGGAGTTCGTCGAAAAAACCCGTGACTTTATTGTACGCAACATAAACCGCAAGGGAACGAAAAAAGTTGCGCAGGGCAGACAAACACGGCTCGATAATCTTCTCAAAAACAATCCTGACTTTCTCGAAAAATCGAAGCGACAGCGAGAGCTTAGTTTTAAATTTGCCGAGGTAGAGGACAAGGGCAAGCGGGCGGGCACGGTGGTGGAATGCAAAAATCTTACGAAGAGTTTCGGCAACCTGACACTGTTTGAAAATATGAGCTTCGAGCTTTTGAACGGCCAGCGGACGGGCATCATCGGTCCCAACGGAATGGGCAAAACAACGCTGCTGAAACTTGCGCTGGGACAAATCGAGCCGACCTCCGGGACAATCGAGCTTAGAAAAACCCTTTCCGTCGGCTATCTTGACCAGGCGGGAGCGGAGCTGAATCCGGAAAATACCGTGCTCGAAGAGACGGCTTTGGTCCTCCCTGAAATGCTGCCCGAACAGGTGCGCAAACGCCTCGGTGTATTTCTGTTTGTCAAAGACGATGTGTTCAAGAAGGTGGCGGACCTTAGCGGCGGAGAGCGAAACCGGCTTGCGCTTTGCAAGCTGGTTTTGTCCGAGCCGGAAGTTCTTATACTCGATGAGCCGACAAATCATCTTGATATTCCAAGCATCGAGGCGCTCGAAAACGCACTTGGGGATTACACGGGGACAATCATAGTCGTAAGTCACGACAGGTTTTTTCTCGACAGGGTAGCCCAGCGGCTTATTGTGCTCGGTGCAGATGAACTGGGCAAAACGACGCCGGGCAAATTCGAGTTTATAGCCGGCTCCTTTGGCCGATATGCCGAACTATTGGAGCAAAGGGCATTGGAGCAGGAAAAAGTCCCACAGACCGAAAAGCCGAAACAGTCGAGACAGGATAAGCCGAGGAAGACAACCCCGCCGGAACTAAGACAATTTAATATCTGGCCGGCGGAAAAAATTGAGCAGGCAATTGAGGAGACGGAGGCAGCTATAAAAAAGCTGCACGAAAGTTTCGGCGATGAAAAGGTCTATAAAGATTACAAAATGCTCGCTCAGGTGCAAAAGGAAGTGAAAGAAAAAGAGCAATATCGCGAACTGCTTTACAGGGCATACGATTTAAAAACAAACAAAAGTTAGCCGCCCTTCGACGCGCTACGCTTGCTCAGGGCAGGCAGAGGACACAGAGATAAAAAATAAATAGATTCCTCGACTGCGCTTCGCTCCGCTCGGAATGACAATCCAAAAACTGTTCAGATTACAAGTTTCGTTTGAAAAACCGGTACCCTCAATACTCGCAATTTTTGGCGGGGTTTGTGCAGGTATAGGTGACATTACCCCAAGTAATTTTGGTCATCCATCGCAAATCACAATCGCAGTAATCAATAGTGCCGCCGCCCCAACTACCTGATGCGGCTTGAAGAGTATGCGGGTCTGTCCATTTCCTGTATATGGCGTGGCCATCTGCAAAAGCAAATGTCGTTCCCTGACTGTGCCGCATAGGCGGCAAATCATACCATTTGCCGGGAACACTAGAGCCACTAGAATAAGGAATAAAAAATGCGCCCTGTTTAACAATTCCTGAGTCAAGAAACACAAATCTTTCGGCTGGTTTGGTAATCTGATTTGTTTTTGTGATTGTCACAGCACCAGTGCCACCCGAACCAGGCCAAGTATTCATCGACTGAGACATAGCGTATGTTACATATTGGCCTTTGTCGGCTGAGGGACACCGATAAATATTGTAATCTCCCACGTATTTCCACATCGTCCCTTCCGCAGTGGCGTGTTCCCAGGCCGCCTGCGTTATCGAGGAACCATAAGGGTATGCTGCGGAATAATTAGTAGATACTCTTGGCGGCATAGCATGTGGCCACGGATGGGGCCATTCAACCCAGGCCAGTTGAGGTCCGCCCGAGGAACCGGCAGGAAAACTCCATGAGTACCATACATCGCCGACGGGTACTTTGCCGCTGTTATCGCTGGAGTAAGTTTGCCAGGCGGCGGCCAGCATCCTCAGATTTGCCAGACATACTTCTTTTTTTGAGCGTTGGCGCCCGCCGGCATTCAAAACGGCTGCCTGTGCCAGCACAAGGGCAACGCACGCCACTGTTATAATGGCATCCACTCTCGTCAAACCTTTATTCGCGTTCATAATTTCTCACCTTATGTTACAGTTACACAGTTACACATCCATTATTTGCCCAGCCGGTCTATTCTATATTTACCGGACAGCTCGGCGCGTAAAGAAGCTCTCCCCAGCATCCTATCTGCACCCAGTAAAGGTCATTTTTGCCGTCGCAAGTTGCTGGATGAGAGTTGTAAATACCACCACTGCCCAGGGTGATCGTTTCTTTGGCCTTCCACTTATGGTACACACTATGGCCATCGGCAAAAGACACGCACGTTCCGTTTTCATGCTGCACCGGCGGAGGGTCAAACCAGTATTCTGTCCCCGAATAAACGGAATAACTGTCGTGGCTTGGCTGTCCCACATCGATGAATACTATTCTGCCTGAGGCGTTTCTTATCTGGCTGGTGTTCTTCGGCATCATAGTTGGAGAGTTGTCTCTACCAGATGACATATTCCACTTCCATTTACCGTTCATCGAATCAATAATCGAATACGTGAGAAGTGCATCTTTTTTGCCGAAGGGACAACGGTAGATATTGTAGTCACCAGTATATTTCCATAAGGCGCCGGTGTTAATAGCGCATTTTTGACAACACTCATTTAACGGAATACTCCACGCCCCTCCCGTCCATGGCAGCTCATTCCTGTGCATGTCGGCCCTGTTCCATGGGTCGACGGACGGTATTGCGGCCGCACAAAGACCGCCCGGACATGAGCCGGAAGGACAAGGAGTATTGGTACTCATAGCTGCGGCGTTGACAATTTTGCCGGCGTTGTCATCGGCATACGCTTTCCATGCGGCGGTCAGCATTCTCAGATTGGCCAGACATACTTCACGTTTAGAGCGATCCCGGCCGCCGGCATTCAAAACGGCTGCCTGCGCCAGCACAAGTACAAGGCACGCCAAAGCGACCGCTACATCAACCCTCGTTAGGCCTATCTGTTTTCTCATATTCAATTCTACACCATATAAGCCATTTCATAACCTTCGCATAGAAGAGTATGGATTCCCGCTTTCCGAAACGGGCTCGTCGCTTCGCTCCGTGTCGCGGGAATGACAGTTACGAAATGACTTTTACTCAAAATCACTTTGCGTCAGCCACTCTTCCACAAGCGCGTTTAAGTCCCAGATATTGATATAGGCATCTCTATCCACGTCGCCCGGGGCATAAAGGCCGTATTTTGTAATTCCGGCGGCGCATAACGTCGGATTGAGCGGGTCTGTGCAATAGCGCCAGCTCTCGGCCAGCACCGCGAAATCGATGAAATCCACCATATTGTCCGCCCGCAAATCCGCCGGGCGGTGAAGAACAGGCGATTGTCCCTCGCAGAAATTGCTCGTTAAAGCCCAGACCCTGTTGTTGGCATCGCTGACAATGACAGTGCCATCCTCCGCGATTGCCGGGAAACTGACCCAGTCGTTGCCTTCGAAGCGCGAGACCTCCAGACCATTAGAATCGACCACGCAGACATAGTTATCATCACTGGCGGCATAGAGAAAATTATCCCTGTCGATACTCAATGTGAATCCGCCGATTACTCCGAGGCGGGTTATCCACTTAATTGTTCCATTCGGCTCAACCGCACGCAGGTACGGGTCATCGAAACTGACATATATCGCGCCGTCCGAGCCGACAACAGGTGATGACCAGCCGGATGAATTCATATCATTAGGCAGCCGCAGAGACGTTGACCAGAGGATGCTGCCTGTGCAGGGGTCAACCGCGTAAAGATTCGGGTCGCGTACAAGTGTTTGATATATTATCCCGTTGGGGCCGATGGCCGGCGAGGCCACTATCTGGCCCTTGTTCGGCTCGATAGCTCCAAAGTTGCAAACCCATTTTACGCTGCCGTTGTTGGCGTCGAGGGCGTACAAATTCGGCTCGTAAAGTCCGCCTATGTAAACCGTTCCGTTTCTGTCCATTACCGGCGTCGCGAATATAGCTCCATTGAGGTTCGCCGGGCCTTGAGTCGCAAAAGTCCACAACTCGCTGCCGTCTGCATCGAGGGCGTAAAGAGAACCGTCTTCCGAGCAGACGTAAATTTTACCGTCGTATCCCACTACAGGAGTTGAGTATATGGGGGCATCTGTTTTATGTGTCCAGCACAGATATCCATAATCATCAATGGCGTATAACCAGCCATTTTGACCGGCCACATACACCATCCAGTAATAGCCCACAGCAGGCGAGCCGACTATCGGCGTATTGATATCGTAAATCCAGTTAAGCTCGCCGAGGTCGTCGAGTGAGTAAAGATTGCCGTCCTCAGCGCCGATGTAAATCCAGTAGCTGTCCCAGTAAGGCCGGGTAACAGCAACCTGGGAAGAAACAGGCCCATCCGTTTCAAAAATCCATTTAACGCAGCCGATTCGCGGCCCTTTGTTTTCGTTCAAATCCGGAGCGGGCAATAACCCCCTGCGAAGCCATTGCGAGGGTACTGCCGGTCGAGTCGGATACCAGCTCACAGTAAACAGGCCGCTTGTGCCGCCAATCACATTGGCATCTGTAACACTCGGCACAACTGAAATCAGGCACTGATTCGAATCTACATCGTCCGGCAACTGCCAAAGGTAACTATTTACATCAGCAATTCCATTAGCAATCGTTTCCCAATTATTGCCGTTGTCGCTGCTGAAAAGGACATCCACGCTGCCGACACCGTATTTGTCCCACTTTATCTGGCGTTTGCTGCCAGTCGCCCAGACCTCGTCAGCCACCGGCCTGGTAACAGTAATTATTTTGCCGTATTCGTCAGCGCCCATGTCAACAGCGTGCCCTATCACCCTCGGCTGGCCGTCTATATCCATTACGTTAGGACCCGGCATATAAAGAACATTGCCTTTGTCGATACAAGGTGAATCCGGCTTTAAGTGCAAATCACCGTAATCATCGTTATCGCCGACTCCCCAGCCGTCGCCACCGTCATTGGGCTCTCTGACAAATATCGGGTCGTCATTTATATTGCCGTTATTTGCGCCGCCGAATTTATTTTCAAAATCCTGGATGCAACTGAAAAGCAGCATTTGGCCCGGGGTCACGGGCAACGGGTATATCTGTGCGCTCGTCGTTATGCCTGTGGAATCATTGTTGCCCCAGAATATGCTATGAACCGCCGGACTCCCTGACGAATAAATGCCTCCGCCTAAATTTCCAGCCGCATTACTGGCGACCGTGCAATTTGATATAGTCAAACTGACATTACCTCTATATATCCCGCCTCCGTTGCCTTGCGCAAAATTACCGACCACAATGCTGTTGTTTATGTAGGTAGTGCCATATACGCCAATCCCCCCGCCATACGATGAAGATGAGCCGGATGCAACATTACCCGCAATCAAGGACCTGCTGACCGTTGAACTTGAGGACAATGGGTAAAAATATAATCCGCCGCCTGTAACCGCCCGATTGTTCACAATTCTACAGTTGTTCATCACGACGGCCCCCCTGGAATAAATGCCGCCCCCCTGTGTAGCCGAGGAATTTCCGCTGATATTAGAATCAATTATGGTTACCGTCGCCGTTGTGCCGGAGCAATAAATGCCCGCTCCATAACTGGCGGTATTATTGTCTCTGATATTGCAGCTGCGAATGAGCGGAGCGCCTGCAGAAATATATATGCCACCGGTATTGCCCCCGGTTACGGTAAGGCCGTCCAAAACCACATTCGCGTCTATGGCAAATCCTTTACCCAACCAGTTGCAGTCAATAACGGTGCTTTCAACAACGTTCCAGTCGTCCGGGTTAACACTGGTAACGGTAATTGCCTTACCGGAAAAGGTTAGGTTGTAGTTTCCCGGGCCTGTGTATGTGCCGGGGGAGATTATGACCGTATCGCCTGCCACTGACGCGTTGATTGCCGACTGAATTGTTGAGTACTGGCCGGGGACTGTAAGTACTGCGCCGAAAACATTTGAGACCGCCGCCAAAAATGCTGCTATTACGATGACCCTCTTCATTTTCCTGCCCTTTCAGAACAATACAAGGACTATTATACCAATACTGTCCCGTTCATGTCCACCGAAAAGCTGCCTGAGCAGCCGTCGTCTTCGGCGCCTGCTCTTTATAACATAAAGTCCATAACCACCCTCTTTTGTTACACTATTTCTGCGATTTTTTCGTGAATCCCCTTTTAATTTTTACTTACATCCCCTTCGCGTCTTTGTGTCTTAGCGGCTAAAAAATCCTCTTGAAGAATCAGCGTTTTTCGGATAAACACAGGGCCAAGAAAGGAAAAAAACAATGGCAAAAGCACCAAAAAAGGCGAAAAAGCTCCATAGCAGAGCTTCGATGGCGACAAGGGCAATTCACGCGGGAGAGCCGAGGCAGAAATACGCTGACTCGCTGATGACGCCGATAGTGCAAACCGCTACTTTCACCTTCAAAAACAGCAAGGCAATCGAGGATTACACCAAGAAGGGCAAGGCACATTACGAATACGGCCGATACGGCAACCCGACCGCCAAAATCGCCGAACAGCGATTAGCCGACCTCGAAGGCGCAGAGGACTGCGTCGTATTTTCATCAGGGATGAGCGCAATCACCACAACCATTCTGTCGCTTGTGCATTCAGGCGACCATATCGTTATTACCGACGACAGCTATAAAAAGACGCTGGAGTTCTGCAGGTCATATCTCAAGCAGTTCGCGATTGACTGCACGATTGTCCCCTTCGGCGACTATGGCATTATCGACAGGGCAATAAGAAAAAACACCCGCTTCATTTTTTCCGAATCGCCGACTAATCCGTATCTGAACATCTTTGACCTTGTGAAAATCAAGAAAATCGCCGACAAGCACAAAATCCTCACGCTTATCGACTCGACCTTTGCGACACCCTACAACCAGAGACCAATCGAATTCGGCATGGATTTAGTTCTGCAAAGCTGCACCAAGTATTTAGCAGGCCACAATGATATTCTCGCTGGTGCGGTTTTAGGCAAGCAGGGGCTGGTAGAAAAAATCCGCGACTTGCACAAATCAATGGGCGGCACTATTGACCCGCATTGCTGCTATATGCTTTTGCGAGGGTTAAAGACGTTCCCGCTTCGCATCCGCTATCAGAACGAATCCGCGTTACGAATCGCAGAATGGCTCGAATCGCATCCGGCCATCAGACGCGTTTATTATCCCTTCCTGCCCAGTCATCGGCACTACGAGGTCGCGACACAGCAGATGGAAGGCGGCGGCGGCGTTGTTTCGTTCGAGATTAAGGGGACTATTGCCGACTCCAAACGGCTGCTCGACCGGCTGAAACTGATTAACATCGGGCCATCGCTGGGCGGCGTAGAATCGCTCATCACACATCCAGCGCTTGTGAGCTATTACGACTACAGCAGAAAGGAACGCTACAAACTGGGGATTACAGACACGCTGTTTCGGTTTGCCGTGGGCATTGAAGACACCGATGACCTCATCGCCGACCTCGAACGGGCCCTGCGTAAGTCCTGAATATATAACCGCTGAACGCAGGCGAATGCCTACCTATCATATCTCCACATCTTAATCTGTTCCCGTGTGGGCGGATTGTCATTAGGCATCATCCATTCGACGTGCCAGTCGAGAAACAGGTAGTGACATCCCGGCCTGGTTGTACCTTTACTGTGCATAACTCTCGCAACTCGTCTTTCGACTGACGGGCTTCCGGCCAGATGATTCACACTGAATACGTCATTTTTATACCAGCTCGCATCGGGGGTGTCAGGGTCAATCAGAATTCCCCTGAAAGGGTCGTTCTCGCTTTCGGCCATATAAATTTTAGTGTCCAGCTTTTTAACCCCGGATATTATTGTGGGCTTTTCTACCGCGTGCCCAACCCAATCACTCGCGTTGTTAAACTCCCAGGCGTTATTAACGTAGCAAATCGTTTGATCTTTGACGGGATAACTCGGACAGCGATATATCTTGATTTTCCTGAAGTCCACGGCCTTTTTACTCCCGCCGAGATAAGGTATCACCTGCTGAAACCATGTATCACCTGATGAGCCGGTTCCTCGCGGAACAAAAAAGTTCCATGCTTCGGCATAGAAATTCAACGCTATTCCTATCTGGCGAAGATTGCTCCTGCATACCGTCGCCTGGCCCTGCTTTCTGGCGGCTGTGAGTGCCGGCAATAAAATCCCCATAAGAAGGGCTATTATCGCTATCACAACTAAAAGTTCGACTAAAGTGAAGGCGTTTCGCGGGACAAAAAACCATCGTCTCATCATCATCTACCTCACTGGCTTATTATGTCTATTCGCAAATCATCAGTCATTATAATCGCCGCATCCGCCTTTTGACAGGCCCTGTTTTACTGTCCAAAAACCACCCCATTTTCAGCCCAAAATCAGTCGATTTTACGAATAAAAATGATGTGATTTTGCGCTATCTATTTGCCAAGCAAGCCATATAAAACCCTATTGCAACTTCAATAATGAGCTTTTTTTACTTTTGTATCGATAACCTAATGTCCAAAACAAATGTTTCATACAACTGTTTGATACAAATGTTTTATACTCTGTATGAAACAAGCGTTTTATACAAGTGTATGAAACAAGTGTTTAAGGAGATAACTATGCCCGGTTTGGACACCCAAAATATGCCTGATTCAACAAAAGAGGCCCGAATAACACGAAAGCGGCTGCTGGAAGCCGCGGAAGAATTGTTCGCTCAAAAGGGTTTTGACGGAACCGCGATTCGAGATATTACCACAAAGGCAAGACGTAATATCGCGGCTGTAAATTACTTTTTCGGCGACAAACGCGAGCTTTACGAGGAGCTGTTCCGATTGCGCCTTCGTGAGATGCGTAAGAGCCGGCTTAACACCATCAAGACCATTATGAACGACAAGGGCAAACCGACGCTCGAAAAATTATTTTACGCATACTCGGTTGATTTTCTCAAGCCGTTTGCAGACCCGCAGCAAAGCCAGCGATTTATGCAGCTTTTCTTCCGGGAAATGGCGGAGAGCCGGCTGCCCAAAAATATGTTTCTCGACGAACTGGCTGCCCCGACACTAACCGCAATGGAAGAAGCAATCGCGGCTATTTGTCCCAATATTAACAAGAACGATATTATGATGAGTGTTCTTTCACTAACCGGCCAACTGGTTCACATTATGCAGGTCAAGGTTTTGTTCGAAGGAGCTCAAGGTCATCCAATCGCGTCCATAAATATCGATGAGTCAATAAACCATATAGTCAAATTCTCGGCGGCGGGAATCAGGGCTTACGCCAAAGGGGACAAGAAATGAAACGAGCAAACAAACTAATCCTGTGCCTTTTACTATCAGCGATTTCTCTTTCCGGCTGTGTCAGCAAAGAAGAGTTCACAAGCGAGGCGACGCTGTCGCGGGAATCAGCATATAAACAGTGGGAAGGCCGCAAACAGGCGGAGAAACAGACCCAGCCGATAATTTCGGGAAAACTTACTCTCGATGACTGCCTGAAGCTGACCCTGACGAATAACAAAATGCTTTTGAAAACGCTACAGGAAAAAGAAGCCGCACGCGGCGGTGAGCTTGGCGCATATTCGGCGATACTCCCCAATGTAACACTATCGGCCGGTTATGAACGCATTGACGAGAAATCGTATTTCACATTAGGCGGCCAAAACGTAACACTGGGCGCGCTGGATAATTACTCGGCGGCGTTGACGGTTACACAGCCGATATTCGCGGGAGGGGCGATTCCCGCCAGAATCAACGCGGGCCGGCTTGGGGCACTATTGGCAGACCAAACAGTGCGAGCCGTGGTTCAGGAAACCGTTTACGCAGCACAACACGGCTATTACAATGTCCTGCTGGACCAGCACCTTTACGCGATAAGCGAGGACGCGGTGAAATCCGCCAAGGCGCATCTGAATGATGTAAATCAAAAGCAGGCCGTCGGTGTCGCTTCCAGTTATGACACGCTGCGGGCAGAAGTTGAGCTGTCTAATTTCACGGCCCAGTTCCTACAACGTCGAAACGCCATCAACATATCCAAGGCAAATTTAGTCAAAATAATGGGCATCTCGCAGGACAGCGCTTTTATCCTGTCGGACGAGCTTGCGTATGTCCCAATGAATATAACGATGCAGGACGCCGTCGCCAACGCTTATCGGCACAGACCCGACCTGTTCGGCAAAGAGCTTGGCATACGACAGCAAAAAGAACTTCTGGCAATAGCGCAAAGCAGTTATTACCCGACAGTCAGCGCTTACTACAAGGATTACTGGACAAATCCGAATTCTCATAACCCGATGCGGGTCGAATGGGACAACGGCTGGAACTACGGGCTTATGGCGTCTTTGCCGCTTTTCGATGGTTTTGCCCGCGAAGGCGGCGTCATTTCGCAAAAGGCCCGGGTCAAACAATCGCAGATTGACCTGGTTGATACCGAGGAAACGGCGCTGCTGGAACTTACAAAAGCCATATTGAGCATTGAAGACGCCGCTGAATTCGTCGATTCACAGAAGCTCAATCTTTCCCGCGCGGAAGAGGGATTGCGACTTGTCGAAACCGGCTACAGACAGGGCATAAATACCCAGATTGAGGTGCTTGATGCGCAGACATCGCTGACAACCGCAAAGGCGAATTACTACCAGGCAGCGTATTCGCATCTGGTCGCCAAACTCGACCTTCAAAAGGCGATGGGGACATTAACCGGTTTTGAGCCGGCAAAGATAACACAGAACTCAACAGCAACCGCCACAACCAATACACAACTCGTTTCAACGGAGTCAAAATGATTACAGGTATGAAGTCAAAATTCAAAGGTCGCCAAACGGCAATAACCGCGGCGGCAGTATTAGCAGCCCTTGGTTTGATATTCGGGCTTATTTACGCGATTCGCGCCATGTCGCGAGAATCCACCGACGACGCGTTCATAAGCGGGCACGTCATATACGTAAGCGCGCGCGTTTCGGGCTACGTTGATAAAGTGCTTGCCAACGACAACCAGCCCGTCGAGCAGGGTGATGTTCTTGTCGAGCTTGACGGGCGGGATTTCCAGGTTGACCTTGATATGGCCAACGCTAATCTGGCGACGGCACAGGCGACAGAAAAACAAAGCCAGGCGCAAGCGAGCGTAACATCGGTGGAGGCAAGCAGAACCGAAAAGGACTATAACAGGTACAAGCAGTTATTTGATGACAAGGCCGGAATCACACAGCAGCAGTTGGACAACGCCTCGGCGGCGGCGCGTTCGGCGCAGGCACAACTCGAATCGGCAAACAGTCAGATTACCGCAGCCCAGGCGAGAGTCGCCCAGGCGAAAGCGGCGGTCGAGCAGGCCCAATTGAATCTTTCATATACGAAGATAATCGCTCCCCAGGCGGGCCGGGTTACGAAAAAATCAGTTGAGCGGGGTGAGCACATAAGCACGGGGCAACCCCTGCTGGCGATTGTCCCGCCGGAAATCTGGGTGGTCGCCAACTTCAAGGAAACACAGTTGAAGCATATGAAGCCGGGACAGCAGGTAGCTATTAAGGTCGATGCTTATTCCGGCAAAACTTTCAAGGGGCACATTGACAGTATCCAGGCGGGCACCGGCTCGGTATTCAGCTTATTGCCTCCTGAAAACGCCACAGGCAATTACATCAAGGTCGTACAGCGAGTCCCCGTTAAAATCGTTTTCGATGAAGACCCCAATGACCTGAAGACGCTCTCGCCCGGAATGTCCGTGATACCAGTGGTAAAGGTTAAATGAGCGATACGCCGGAAAAACTGCCCGATTTGACCGAGTATGAGCTGCCGCATCACCCATGGGTGCTTGCGGGGGCGGTGATGATTGCTCCGTTTATGGAGGTGCTCGATACCACCATAACTAACGTGGCGTTGCCTCACATCGCGGGCAATCTTTCCGCATCAGCCGACGAAAGCACCTGGGTTTTAACCTCATATCTTGTCTCAAACGCAATTGTGCTGCCTCTTGGGGGATGGTTTTCGTCGCTGTTCGGCCGCAAACAATTCTATCTCGCCTGCGTCATACTTTTTACCTCGGCATCATTTTTGTGCGGGCTGGCTCCGAATATCGAGCTTCTGGTGTTTTACAGAATTTTGCAGGGCATTGGCGGCGGGGCGCTTCAGCCAATATCACAATCTATTCTGGTTGAGAGCTTCCCGAAAGAAAAACGCGGAATGGCAATGGCAATGTATGGGTTCTGTGTCGTCGTCGCGCCAATAATCGGACCAACTCTTGGCGGCTGGATTACAGACAACTACAACTGGCGATGGATATTCTTTATCAATGTCCCGATTGGAATACTGGCCATATTTCTTGGAATGCTGCTGGTCCATAACCCTCCCTATCTTGTTCGTAAAAAACTTGGCCAGAACTTTAAAATTGATTATGTCGGTCTGGGACTTATCGCCGTCGGCCTTGGCGCTCTGCAGATTCTCTTAGACAAAGGTGAACGTAAAGGCTGGTTCGATTCCCATTTTATCGTAACGCTTTCTGTAATCTCCATGGCATGCCTGATCTCAGCGGTCTTCTGGGAACTGCGGCAGAAAGACCCCATTGTCAAGCTGACCATACTCAAAGACCGCAATTTCGCCATCAGCGTTTTTTTTATGTTCGTTCTCGGATTTATATTATACGGCAGCACAGCGTTACTGCCGATGTTTTTACAGAATCTGCTGGGTTACAGCGCGCTCGACAGCGGCCATGTGCTTTCACCGGGCGGGATTATTGTAATGATTTCGATGCCATTAGTCGGACTTCTGATATCAAGGGTTCAGGCGAAATGGCTTATTATTGTGGGTTCCGTGTTTGGCGCCATCGGTCTTTTTATGTCCGCGGGCTTCACTACGCAAATCAGCTATTCGAATGCCGTCTGGGCAAGAAATGTAATGTCGGCAGGACTTGGGTTTTTATTTATCCCAATTAATACCGTCGCCTATTACTATGTCGCAAAAGCAGATACCGATAACGCGTCAGGACTGATTAACCTCGCGAGAAATCTGGGCGGCAGCTTCGGCATCTCTCTCAGCATAACGCTGCTTTCCCAGCGAATGCAATTCCACCAGAGCAGATTAGTCGAGCATGTTACCGAAACTAACCCGGTTTATCAGCAATACTTTGCAAAAATCCAGGCGATGCTCGTTGGGCAGGGTACCGATATTGCTACCGCGGCAATAAAAGTAAAAACGCTTATTTACGGCCTTGTCCAGCAACAGGCCGCGATGCTTGCCTATATCGACGTTTTCTGGGTTTTTGGGTGGATGTTCCTGCTGATGATTCCGCTGGTGTTTTTGATGAAAAATACAACCCCTCACAAAGGCCCGGCGGCTGTGCATTAATAATTTTATTTGATTTTTCCATTCTTAACCTCTTATATGACAAGAGGTTACAAAAAACCGTAAATCCCGCACAAATTACCCCGCCAAACGGTATAATATATTATTACTCTGATTATCGTTTTATGAAAGGACTATTGGCGATGTCCCCGGTAAAACAAAAAAAGCCGAACATGCAAATCGTCGCCGACGCCGACGCACTCGCGCACAAATGCCTCGAATTATTTGTCGCCTCCGTTGAACAAACCGTGAAAGAAAAAAACGTTTTTCATTTAGCAATATCGGGAGGCAGGAGTCCGCAGCGATTCTTTGAACTTCTCGGCTCGGAGCAAAAGTCGTTATCACTTGGCTGGGACAAAATACATTTGTTCTGGGTCGATGAAAGATACGTCCCTCACGATTCACCCCACAGCAACTACAAACTCGCTATTGACACATTCCTGGCAAAAATACCCATCCCCGAAAAAAACATACACCCGATCCCTACCGACGATGAAGATTTCGATTCTGCTGCCAGGCAGTACGAGAAAACATTGCGAAGCGTCTTTCACATAAAATCAGGTCAACTGCCTAAATTCGACCTTGTTATTCTCGGTATGGGCTCCGATGGCCATACAGGATCGCTGTTTCCAAATTCCAACGCCTGTTTCGATACCAACGACCTCGCCTGCGTGGTTTATCTTCTGGACCAGAAACTGCCCGACGAGCTGCTTACCAGAATCACGCTGACTCATCCGGTTATCTGCGCCGCCTCACGAATAGTAGTCCTCGTCAGCGGTTCTGAAAAAGCCAAGACCTTAAAAGAGGTTCTCGCAGGCCCGCCCGATGAGATTCGCTATCCGATTCATGTCCTCTGGCCTGTTCTGGATAATGTCCTCTGGCTGATTGACTCCCCCGCCGCTGGTTTAATTTAAGCAACGTGCTGGATGACGATTTTAATTCCGAGGGCGATGAGGACAAGTCCGCCGACTATTTCGATTCCACCCTCAAAAAAATGCCCGAATCTTTTGCCGATGTAAACTCCGGCAAACGACAAGCCGAAAGTTATGACGCCGATAATGATAACCGCCAGCACAATCGCATGCGTAATCAGCGAAAGCGTAATCCCGACAGCAAGGGCATCGATACTCGTGGCAACAGCCAGGACAAGCACCACCGCCAGGTTCGCCGGGTTCGGGGTCTTTCTTTCCTCTTTGATTTTGAATGATTCGTAAATCATCTTAAGCCCCACTGCCGCCAGAATCCCAAAGGCAATCCAGTGGTCATAATTTGAAACGTATTGCCTCACCGACAGCCCCGCGAGATAACCGACAACGGGCATAAACGCCTGAAACCCGCCGAAGAAACCAGCCATTCGCAGGGCGTGGCGAATATGGAGCTGCTTGTACGCGGCGCCGGTAACGATTGACACCGCGAAGGTATCCATCGCCAGGCCGACCGCTATCGCGATAACCGCCAGTAATTCCACGTCCTCAATTTCCTTTCATTGCCCGCTGATATGATTCCAAACTCGCTGTGACCTGTGCGACAACATCGTCTTTGTTTTCTTTTTGGGCGGCTTCTATCGCTTTTTGGGCCGTCTCGATGGCGTGTTTCATGTCTTTTTTAGTTGCGTATGCCTGCGAAAGAAACGCTATCGGTTCAGCCACTTTGTAATCAGACAGTCGACAGGACTTTTCGAACTGCTCTATCGCAGCATCGAGATTACCCGTAATCCCGTAAAGCACTCCGGCCTTTTCATAAAACAGATAGTTGTCAGGATTCTTTTTTTGCAGGGCCAAAATTATATCCAGCGCTTTGTCCTGTTTTCCGCTCTCAACTCCGGCCTTGTACAAATTATTCAAAGCGTTCACACGCCACGGGTCTTTAGTCAGCACCATAGCGAACTGTTCAATCGCTTCGTCGTACCGCTTTATTTTTACAAGCGCTATGCCGAAGTTATTGCGTATATCTTTGTCCGGATTTGAACGCAGCACCAGCTCATATTCAGCAGCCGCTTCGGCGTAAAGCCCTTTTTCCTGCAAGACATTCGCAAGCTTTTCGTGAGCATCTACCCACCCGGGATTAAGGGCCACTGCCCGCCTGATATTTTCTATCGCCTCATCCAATTGCCCCTTGTTTTGGAGAACCTGACCATAGTTACTATATATTATAAAGTTATCCGTCGTCACGTTCAGCGTATGCCTAAATAACGATTCGTCATTCTTCCAGTACCCCGTCTGCGTTCTGGTCATAAGCAGCAACGCAACCAGAACCACCGCGCTGACAATCGCCGGAACGATTTTTGGCAGGCGCAGTTTCGCCGACGCTTCGCCCGCAAGCCAGGCGACTATGATATAAATCCCTATGCCCGGCAGATACATATATCTGTCCGCCATCGCCTGCACGCCCACCTGGACCAAACCTATAACCGGGACTAATGTCCCCAAATACCAAAACCAGCCGGTCAATAAGAATTTGTGCCTGCGTCTCTCAATAATTACTACCGTCGTTAAGGCCAGTAACAGCACCAGGCACAAAATCACCTTCCATAATGGATACCCATTCGTATCAAGCGGATACAAAACCGCCAGCGATGTCGGACAAAAAACCTTGCCGATATACCTTACATACGAAATCAGCGCGTTGCTTACCCGCAAACCAATCGGCAGTGCAACCATATCCGTCACCGCTCCCGCCTTGGCCTGCACCAGATACGTTACAACGCAAAACGCCGCTGAAATTGCCAGAAGCGGCAATTTATCGACAATCGCCCGCCAAAACCATCGCCCTCCCTTCAGTCCGCCGAATCTGCCCATCGGCCAATAGTCCAGCAGAATCAATAGAAATGGCAACGTCACCAGCATTGATTTGGAAAGCAATCCCGCCGTGAAAAAAATTGCAATCAACGTGTATCGCTGCCATCCGGGCTTTTGCGCATACCACAGATACGCCCATATCGTCAAAAACGCGAAAAAGTTGCTCAAGACATTCTTGCGCTCGGCAGCCCAGGCGACCGATTCGGCGCCCAGAGGATGCAGGCCGAAAACCGCGGCGACAAATGCGCTTGGCCAAACAGCGCCCGTCATTTTCTTCAATATCAAAAAAAGCAGGATTACACTGGCGATGTGAAAACCGACGCTGACCAAATGATGCCCGGCCGGTTTCATGCCAAAAACGGAAACATCAATAAGATGACTTACCCACGTCAGCGGATGCCAGTTGCCCTGATAGCACGTCGTAAACGCCCACTTGATTGACTCTAAGCTCAGCCCCTTCTGTACATACTCGTTACTCGTAATATATTTGTCATCATCAAAGTGAACAAAATCGTTCGACCTGCCCCCCTCAAACGCAACAAACGTCGCCGCCGCCAGGGCAATACATATCAGCGCTGTCCTGGATACCTCCATTTGTTTTGCTTGTATATCGCTGTCGGGCATACCTATTCGGCCTTTATTATTCCCGGATCGGTCAGGTTTTCATTAATCTTCTGCCCCGGCCTGACAATCAAAAAATCCTTCTCATCCCATCGGCCATCAACAAGCCGCTGCATCAGACCTGAATCGCCCTTGACCTCATCATACTTCCAGTTGAGATACTGGGCCGCCTTTTTGGTGAACTGCTTCTCCCCCTCGCTGTTGGCAAATCCCCAGTCAATATACGTTGCCCAGCAGTATTGCTTCATCCAGCTCTGCTCGGTCTCCATAAGGTATCTGGCGTTGTCTTCGCCGAATTTTTCGACGTATTCCTTCAGCGTTCTTTCAAAGCGTTCCTTCCCCGGCTGCATATCCGTCTCAATCCAACCCGGACTGAACCAGTATGTCCCTTTGTGACTGTCGAAGTATTCCTTGTATGTGTCCTTCGACCCCAGAAGCAGAGTTATGCAATCGTGTCCCCTCGGCACAACAATCGGAATTTTAGCCGACAGGCCGATTATCCCGTTGCTGCAAAGCCCATAGCCCAGAAGCAAAGCATCATAGGGCCTGCCCTGGGTATCGGTTGTCGTATCGAGCGCTTTTTGAACCTCCCGGCGCAGCTTTTCCGGCTCATTGTGCAGCCCCTGTTTCATCAACACCACGTCAACGATGTTAGACGAACGGGCCGCGCAATAATACGCCTCTTTCTGCATCACCTTGCATACAATAAATTGCAGCCGCATTTGGCAGTAAGATTACCAAAAAGAAATGAAAAAACCACAGATTACACTGATTTCACTGATTAAATTTCTATCTTTAATTTTCTGTGTAATCTGAGAAATCTGTGGTTGCATTACTCCAGGTCGAACAGGGTGTTATCAACAGGCTCGAACCAGCCGATGTTCATTTTCGCCGAAGCGGGGTCGTAGCCATTTTTACCTTCCATATTCGCCATCGGTTTTGCCTCAACATGCCCGTCCGCCCAGCCGACATTCGCAGAACCGTAATGCCGAAAATGAATGGATGGTATCGAAAAGGCAATATCAGCTATGCCATTCATTACATAATGCGGCGGCTCAGCAAATGAATATTCCACAAGATACTGAACCCCCTCATAATCTTTACGGAACGCCGTATCCGCAAACATCAACGTCTCGGCAGGCCTTTTTACTTCCACCGCGTTTGTCGTCTTGGCGTATGCCTTATGCATCGCAGCAAACGTTGTAATTCCATTGCCCCAGAGCCGGCAGCCTAAATACTGCATATTGTACCCATAGCCCCCGCAGCCACGCTCAAAATTTATCATCCCATCCTGACTTTTCGTGAAATCTGTTCTCTCGGGACACTTTTTAACCTTGCCATTCGCAAGGTAGCCAATCAAAGGCCCCTTCATAGGGTCGAATGCCTCATCCGGTCCTGTCCGTTTTCCATGCCACCTGTAATAACCTCCTTGAAGTAAACCTATTGAGTTCCATAAGTCCTCAGCCGCAGGTACATAATATCCGTCGTGGTCATTCGAGTATCCGATATTGGCCAGCATAAGCTGCCGCAGGTTTGACCTGCAAACAATCGCCCTGGCTCTCGACCTTGCCGTGGTCATCGCAGGCATTGTTACCGCCATAACCACTGACACCGTCGAGACGACCACCATAACTTCAACCAAACTAAAACCGCTTGATTTGCCACCAAGACACAAAGACACGAAGTTTTCTTTTTTATTTTTACTTTTTACCATTTTCTCTGTGTCCTCTGTGGCTTAATCCGCAATCTGCAATCATAAATCATCAATTAGTTTCCCCGCCATTGTTCAACTTTGCGCCAGCCCTCAGCAAATTCCGTAAAGTCCTTGAAATTCACAGTTAAATCCTTCGGCTTTGCCAAATCACAACGCGACAGGTAATTATCCTGCCCGAAATGACTTAACCAGCAATTCGCAAAAACATCCAAATCCTCATAATCAACAATCCCGTCTAAGTTAATGTCCCCGCCATATTCCTGCGGCTGGAGCACCCCTATCGCCTCCAAATCAAAGCCGTCCGACCATTTAGTCGGCCAGGCATCGTATATCGGGTGATTGGCGTCATAATAATCCCAGTCAGGCCAGGTGCAGGGGTCAATGAGTTTACGCGCATTGTCGTAATAATTCCCGCTTCCGGGGATATCCACTATTCGCACATACGAGATATTGTTTAAGTCAACCAGACCCGTTTGCACATTCGGCTCATTTGTGATTTCGCTCAAATCAAAAGGCGTACCCGTGAATGCGTCGTATTTGTTGGGGTGTTTTCCGGCAAGATTATACACCTGGGTAATATCGAAATAGCAATTATACTGATTCGGGTCCAGCGCACCCGTCAAATTCGCTGACGGGAATCTCGCGAAATCCGTGCCGTTGGACGAGACCTCAACATATGCGAACTCACAAAAATACAAGTCGTCCTCAACACGAAAACCGTTTTCAAAAACCGCGAAGTCATAGCCATTCTGGTCGCGGATTGTCTCAGTGAACGACAAGGTGATTTGCCCCTGAGGAATTCCGGCGTTGATTTCATTTTGGTCGAGGTCGCCCAAACTCACCGTATCGTCAGGAGGAATAATGCTATAACTCGGCCCCAATGCCATTGTCGGGTCAAAATACAGAATATATCGCGGATATCTTGGCGACGTCGGCATCGGCCATGGTGTCGGCTCATAACTGATATAATCCGTCGCCCAGCCGCGAAATATCGGGTTTATAACCCCGTTAGGGTCCGACTGTGTCGTTGCCTTGTGATCAGGCCCGATATACGAGCAAATACCCGCTTCTCTGTATGGTCCGCCTTTCACTACGGCTCCAAACAATTCAACAATCAAAAACACTTTCCACGCAACCGTTCTTTTCATCATCCCGCAATCGCCTCCGAAGCCCGCGGCGGCGCTGTCGTTTACCTGCGCCACCCCACCAGATTGTCCGTCAGCTTTTCCTTCTCCTTAATCCAATCATCCCAGCGAACGCCAACAGCGCCAACGACGCCGGTTCAGGCACCACGGTATCAATCACAAAATAGCCGGGTGTGTTCATGCCCCAAGGCGCCGTGTCGCTCGAACTAAGACCAAACTCCACACTTTTCACCACTCCCAGCGAAGCCAAATTTACGTATTGCCAACCGCTCACGATGTAATCCATTGAATTGTTCGCGAACCGGTAATCGGCCAGATAAAAATCAACTGTTCCGGTTACCGCTCCCGTCGCGTCTTTGCCTGTCATCGTCAGCAAAAACCAGTCCGCGTCATTTCCGCTCAAACCGCCGAACTTCTTGGCAAACGCGTCGCCGTTCAACATTGAATAATAGGCATAGTTGTTATTCGTAACATACAACCCGCTCACAATCGTCGGCTCATCCAGCGTCATCGTGGGCGGCGCAATCCAGCCGGCGTAACCAACCGCGTAATTGGCGCTGCCGCCCTGCCCGCCGCCCGCTATCGCGTTATACTGACTCGCCCAGCCCAGCGCCGTGGTGTTTTTGATATTCGAATAAGCAAACCCGTCCCACGATTGATACGTCGTGTCGTAGTTGTTGCTAAACCACGCGCTGCCGCTGGCGAACCCGCCCGAGCTGCCCGAGCCGTTCCAGTAAGACCCCTTCTCCAAAGCCAAATCTTCAAAATTCGCTATTTGTTCCGCCTTAACCACACCACAAACTCCTAACAACAATACTGCCACTAAACCTCTCATCACCCTCAGCGAAGCCATTTTCCCTTCTCCGTAACTCTAAAAAAAACTTTCATCACTGTTGCCCCTCTCCGTCACATCCAAAGCCGGCAACCCCTGTTGCCTTAACACCTCCTTTCCGCGAGTCAATCCCGCGCAATCGGGAATCCATTCGCGCAAAATAAAAAGCCGTCGTCCCGCGAAAGGAACGACGGCTCATCATTTTCTATTTATTTATTTTCTATTTAGACCAATGCTTTCTTTCAAATAGAAAATCGAAAATAAAAAATTCAAAGGGTTCCATTCCACGAGAACACCATTCACCAAAATCATCACAGGCAGGTTTTCTGACTCGCGCCTTACCTCAAGGCCCCTTCCCACCCCGCACCAATCTCTTCTCTAGATTAGCGCGAAACAGTGGATATTTGCCTTTCGGACTTCCGAAATCAATCGGAACAGACGCTTACAGCCGCGGGTCGGTCTCGGTTTTCAACCGAGTTCCCATTTGATTATCCCAAAGCTTTCGCCTTGAGACCCGTGATTACCATATTTCTTTTTCAAAGAGCAATTACAACTCTCTTCTACCGTCCAATTACAAAACCTGCAACAAAAAAATAAAAAAATTTACGCCTCCGCTTTTTACCCGCCTGCCGATACTTGTTGACAATACCCGATGGACTGCTATCTTAATCTCAGGCGATTTTTGGTAGAGGATAACCAGTGAAAATACACACTAAAGTTACGATAGCTGTCTTGGCATTAGTGTCCGGGTTGTGCCTGACCGGGTGCAACCCGGCAATGAGCAACCTCGGCGTCTTCAACAGGCATTTCGAGGCCGGTTGTTTCAGCCAGGCGGGACAGTTTGCCGAAAGCAAAATCGGGAAGGGCAATAACCCGTCAGGCGACGACCTCCTCTGGACGCTCCAGCTTGCCGCGTCAAAAAGAGCAGATTCCAATCACGCCGACAGCATCGCGACATTCGACAAAGCCGAAGAAATGATGAATTACTTCGCTACGAACTCGGAAGTTCTCGACACAGTCGGCTCAACCATCGTCAACGACAACGCTATCCCCTATAAGGGCCAGGAATACGACGGCGTAATGGTCAATACTTACAAGGCCCTCGATTTTATGGCGGAGAAAAAACCTGACCTGACGAGAGTCGAATTCAACCGCGCACTGGAAAGGCAAACGCGGGCAAAGGAACATTTTAACGAGGAAATCAGGAAGCTCGAAGCCCAGCTCGAAAAAGATAAAGAAAAAACCAACACCGATGCCAAGGCAATGGCAGACGACCCCCAAACAATGGCAACCGTAAACGCCAATTACCCGAACCTGAGTCAGTTCGAGCCGTATCCCGATTTCGTAAATCCATTCACGACGTATCTGGCGGGGATTTATTTCCTGCTCGTCGGCGAAAACAGCAGAGCGGCCGACCTGCTTAAGGAAACCGCGGGAATGGTCCCCGATAATGACTACATCAAAAATGACCTCGTTTTCGCGGATGATGTGGCCTCCGGAAAAATTAAGCTGGAAAACCAGTGCTGGGTGATATTTGAAAACGGCCTGGGGCCGGTCAAAGGAGAGTTCCGAATTGACCTGCCGCTTGTGCTGGTCAGCTCCAGTGTTTATTACGCGGGAATCGCACTGCCCCGGCTGACTCCGAGAAGTGTCGCGTATCCCTATCTGAATATCAAGACCGACGCGGGTGAATACCAGACCAGGCAGGTCGCGGATATGGAACGCGTAATCGAAACCGAATTCAACAAGGATTTCAAGGGTATCCTTATAAGGGCAATCGCATCCGCTGCGGTCAAGGCGGCGGCACAGGCCGCGCTCAAGGACAACGACAAATACGGGATTATGACGGCGGCCATAGCGGTTTACAGCGCCGCTACTACCGCGGCGGACGTCCGAATATGGTCTGCTTTGCCGAAAGATTTCCAGGTCGCCCGATGTGCCATACCGGAAAACCGCTTACTCCAGGTTTTTGCCGGTGGCAATACCGCGTTTGACGTGCATATTCCCCCTTGCAGGAACGCAATAGTATATATTAGAATTATCAACACTGGGGCAACGCCAGTATGCGAGGTCCTGGCATTTTAGGAATTCTTTTTCGGAGGTGAAATATGAGATTGATGCTTAATACTTTACTGCTCGTAGCAGCAGTAGGCGTGTGGGGCTGTCAGCAGGAAGACAAAAGAGTCATAATGACTGAAGACGTCAAAAGCGACAACGCCCTGGTCAATATCGTAACCAAGCCGGTGATTCACGCCTTTAGCTGGGTTATCGGCGAGGGCGTTGAAATCGACCGCGCCGTTACCTACGTCAACAAAGACGGCTTCCTGCAACTCGAGATAGCCGGCCACAACCGGGCGTTTAACCCGATAAGGTACGAATACAAGGTCGAGTGGCTCGACAAGGACGGCATTGTAATCGATACCACAACCAGCAAATGGCTGTTGACTTCCGCGGCGGCAAAAGCGCCGTTCGCCATCAAGGCCGTTGCGCCGAGAACAACCGCGGTCAATTTTCGTATGAACACTCGAAAAATCCCTAATTAACCGGAGACAGAACTATGATTAAGAAACTATTGGCTTTCACATTGCTCGCTTCAATCATAACCATTGTCGGTTGCAATACGCCAACCGAAAACGTTGACACAATCAACGACCAGGGCAAAGCTGTTATGCAGCTCGATTACCGCGATTTCGACAGGGCGGCAAGTGAAATGGTCCAGTCAATGATTGCCTCTGGCACATTCAAAAAAGAAGGCGGCGGAAGATATGTCGTCGCCAAAGGCCGAATTGTCAACGACACTATGCAGCGCATCGATACCGACCAGCTTATGGCCAAAGTTGAGCAGGAGATGACAAGGTCCGGACTAATCGTTATGACCGCGGCCGTCGGCGCAGGCAACGCACCAAAAGACAGTTTGGTCCACAGCGTCAGGGAAATCCGCGACTCGGACAAGGCCGATGAATTCAACAAGGACACTCTCCAGGCAAAAGGCCAGCTTATCGCGCCTGAACTCAGCATCTCCGGTAAAATCATCCAGAGAAACGTCCACTATGACAACAATAAACAGCAGGTCGAGTATTACTTCCAGCTCCAGATGAACAACCTGACCAACGGCCTGGTTTTCTGGCAAAACGAAAACATTATCGGTAAACGCGGCAGCGATAAAAAAGTCCCCTGGTAGTCGGCTTATCGGCGCCGCCAATTTGGAGAGCTAAAAATGAAAACGATTTGCGGGTTTCTCGCAATAACGGTTGTCTTCTGCTCACTTACTTTCGCTGAGGACGCAACGCTCAAACAGGTGCAGGGACAGGGGCCGACAAAAGATGACGCGATAAAGAACGGCCTTTTCCAGGCGGTCGCCCAGGCCAAAGGCATCAAGGTCGGCTCAGGCGATTACTCATTCGGCTATCGCTCCGGCTCGGCGGATATTGACAGAACCAATACCGGCAAACGCGTCGAGTTCGACGCCGTATCAGTTCAGACAAGCGGCACTTTGCAGACAACCGATATTGCGGGACTTGTCAAAACATACGAGGTAATAGATGAAAAGAAACTTGCCGACGGCACATACCAGGTTACCCTGAAGGTATGGGTATATGACCGCGTCGCCGATAAAACTTCAAGAACGCGATTAGCAATAATGCCGTTAAAGGCCGAGGAACAGTCGTATTCCTTTATCAACTTAACTATGCCCGGCGACCAGCTCGCGGATAAACTCTCACAAAAAATCACTACCGCGCTCACGCAGACAAATAAATTCGCCGTCTTAGACAGGGAGCACATTCGGGAATACCTGCACGAACAAAATGTACTCTTTTATTCGGCGCCCATCGAGGAGCAGGCGAGAATCGGGCAGGTTCTCGGCGCCGATTTAATGCTCGTCGGGACAATTACCGAGGCGGGCCTGCGAATCAAACACTCAACAAACGAGGCAATCGCCGGCGTCACCTTCAAAGAATACCGCGCGGACTTCGCTTTCGATTATCGCGTTATAGTCGCGTCATCAAGGCAGATTAAATTCTCGGATTCGGTCCGCCTGCGTCTTGAAACCAACGAGGTAAAGCGGCTCGTTACAAAATGGGAGCCGACTGACCTCGATTATAAGGAGCTTGTCGATAACCTCATCGCCAAAGCGGCAGCGGAGGTCGTTAATAAATTGAGCGACCGGCTGAACCCGCCTCGTATCGCGTCAATCGCAACCGACGGCAACGTAATAATCGACCAGGGCGGCGACCGCCTCATAACGGGCACACTTTTGGACGTCTTCAAAGCTGATAAGCAGATAACCGACGCCGACACCAATGAGATAATCGGCTCAACCGAAGTACTCGTCGCGACCATTCGCATCGACAAGGTTGCGCCCGCTATGTCCTATTGCTCGGTCGTTTCGGGCGACACATCGCAGCTTGCGAAGGGACTGGTTTGCAGAACAAAATCGCGGCCGGCCGGGGAACTGGAAGGTATGAAAAGCAGCGTCGAGCGAACACCGCAGGGCGGAGTCAAACTGCCTTCCGACAAATAAACGCTTCAAACACAATGACTTTTGCCCAAAGGCCGAGCGATTTCTGCAAACCAATCGCCTGAAAGCGAGCAGTGTTTTGCTCTTGGCAAGATGGGCGGTATGTGCGATAATCAACCCGCAAGAACGCTTAATGACGTTTCAAGGATTATAAACGGATGGAACTTCGGGAAATATGGTCGCGTTTTACGAGCTGGCTACAAAAGCAGCTGCCCTCGTCACACAACGACTATGAACGGCCGCAGTTAAGCGACGATGGACTGATAATTCAAAACCAGCCCCCCTCTGCAGATAAAAGTCCGTTCCAGGCGGTGGCTGTGCGGGGAAAACCCGAAGTGGAAAAATTCCAGGCCGGCTTCGAAACGCTCATCGACCAGATTCAGAACATAAACGAACACCTCAACAAACAGGTCGCCCAGCACGAAAACCTCATCGCCCGCATCGAGCAGTTTCCGAAACTACTCGAGAATTTTCCGGCCGTCGTTGAAAACCAGAAGGTGCTGACCGAACAGCTCGTTTCGCAATTGAAAACAAATCTCCTCAAGGACCAGCAATTGTTATCGGCGGTGGAGAAAATACCGGCGGAGAGCGCCAAACAAACCGACGCTCTTCAGGCAATCGACCGGCAGCTCGCCGCGGCATCGGACGTCGATATCCAGATGACCGAAACGTTCGGCAAATTCAACGAAACCCTCGCCAAACTCAACCAGAGCACAAGAGACCATACCGACGGCATAGCCCAAATGAGCAGGACGTTCGCGGCCAGCGACAGGTACCTGAAGTTCATCGTAACACGGCAAACCAGGCAGCTGATGTGGGTGTTTTACTCGGCGCTTGGTATCTGCATAGCCGTGATACTGATACTGGTCGTTATCATCATCTTCGTAAAAAAATAAAGGGGGGCCTATGCTTCCAAAGGTCTATTTCACAAAAGCGGCTATTGAAGACGGCGAAAAAGTTATCTCCGACAAGGCGAAACGCATCTTTAAAGAAGCGGGCTTCGCAAAATGCTTCCAGAAAAATGACTTCACCGCCGTGAAGGTTCATATCGGCGAAAAAGGAAACAAAACCTATATCAAAGCCCCCTGCCTCAAGGGGCTGGTTGACGAGCTTATCAGCTTAAAGACCAAACCCTTCCTGACCGACACAAGCACGCTGTATCTCGGCAAACGGCACAACGCGATTGACCACGCGATACTGGCACACGAGCACGGGTTCGATATGGCCGGACTCGGCATACCGTTTATTTCGCCCGACGGCATCTTCGGGACAAGCGAAACAGTTGTCAAAATCAATGGTGAGCTTAACAAGGAAGTATCCGTCGCTTACGATATTGCGCGGGTGCAGTCGATTCTCGCGGTATCACACGTCACCGGCCATTTGGGGACATGTATGGCCGCGACACTGAAGACGCTCGGTATGGGCTGCGCAAGCAGGAAAGGCAAGATGCGCCAGCACGCGGCGTTCAAACCAAACGTGGATACCGGCAAATGCGTGGGCTGCGGCGAATGCTACAGGCACTGCCCGGAAGCGGCGATTAATATGGAAGACCTCAAGGCGCATATCAACCAGGACAAATGCGTCGGCTGCGCGGAATGCCTGGCGGTGTGCAGGTTCGACGCGGTCCAGCACGACTGGGACAAGGACATCAAAATACTCGAATGTAACGTCGCTGAACACGCAAAGGGAGTGCTCGCGGGCAAAGAGGGACGCGCGGCGTTTATAAACTTCGCAATATCGATTACCAGCGACTGCGACTGTATGGGCAGCCCCGACCACAATATCGTCAAGGATATCGGCATACTCGGTTCAACCGACCCCGTCGCTGTTGACGCCGCGACGATTGATTTGATGGAAAAAACAGCAGGCAAACCATTAGATAAAATCTCCAAGTACCCCAACCTCAACGGCAAATGGCAAATCGAACACGCTGAAAAAATCGGACTCGGAAGCAGAAAATACGAGCTTATCGAAATACGTTAGCAGCTCGGACTTCAGAATCTGTCTTCCGTCCTCCGTCTTCTATCTTCTATTTTTCCAAGCACGTAATTTCAGGGGGGTGCGTATATAAGAATGGAGGACGGGTGATAACTCGTCCGGGCTGTCGACTTTGGGTGTGGGTCGGCAGCCCTTTTTATTTCCACAGAAGCTTGCCAAGTGTAGCTTGTTTGCTTAAATTAACTTGTTGATTTGTTTGCAAGACATATAATACGCACTAACATTTAGATGGCATGCTGGTTTGGTTCTGACAGGCGTAAACACATATACAGGAGAAACGCGATGTCGCTCGGCGAAATAATCAGGAACAAACGCGAGGAGCTGGGGCTGACGCTTGATGAGGTGGGCAGCCGGATAGGATTTTCGAAGCCGTATCTTTCGACGATAGAAACGGGCAAAGTTAACAACCCGCCGAGCGATGAGCTTCTGCAAAAATTAGAGAAAGTCCTTGGATTTGAATCGGGAATACTTTTGTACATGGCACATATGGAACGGCTGCCAACGGACGTGCGGGAGAAAGTCGAAACGACCGAGGCGGAAAATGAAAAATGGCGTCAGCTTAACAAAGGGAAAAAGAACGGTTCGCAGGAAGCTGCTGACAAAAAACCATCGCTTTCGCCCGGCCGGCTTGTCCCCATTATCAACAAGGTCGCCGCGGGATACCCGACGGATTTTGACGACCTCGATTACCCTGTCGGCGTCGCGGACGATTATATCCGCTGCCCGGACGTTCACGACCCTAACGCTTTCGCGGTGCGGGTAGTGGGCGATTCGATGGAGCCGAAATTCCGCGAGGGTGACATCATAATATTTTCGCCCGCGACCGAGGTGCGAAACGGCGATGACTGTTTTGTGCGGTTCACTTCGCCTCACGAAACGACATTCAAACGGGTGTTTTTTGAGCCGAACAATACGGTCAGATTGCAGCCCAGGAACGACAAGTATCCGCCGGTGATGGTGGAAGGCAAAAAAATAAACGGCATTTACCGGGCAATAATAAGACACGAAACACTTTAGATTGATAATTGATGATTGATAATTGATAATTTACGATGATGCGTGCCGACTGAAAATAATCAATAATCAATTATCAATAATCAATGAAACGAGGAGTCACGGATGGCGATTTTGGTGGGGATAGACGAGGCGGGTTTCGGGCCAATCCTTGGGCCATTGGTGGTCTCGTCGAGCGCATTCCGCGTGCCGGATAATCTCGTCTGGGCAAATCACTGGGAGATTTTGCGGGCAAGCGTTTCCGAAAAACGCACCTCGCTTAAAGGCCGACTGCTTATCGTTGACAGCAAAAAGGCATTCACAAGAACCATCGGCATAAAGCATTTGCGGCGAACAGTTTTGGCAACGCTCAAACACTTAGGCACTGAGCCGAAAAACCTGACCGAACTTGTATCAGCATTGTGCCCGGATTGCCTTGAGCATATCGCCGAATACCCCTGGTATAAAAAAGCCGGCGACTATCAGCTTGGCGGAGATAATGGTGATATCGGCATCGCGGTTTCGATGCTGCGAGCCGACCTCACTAATCAGCATATCGAGCTATTAGGATTAAAGAGCCGATGCCTTGAAGTCGCGCATTACAATCGCATGGTAACAGCGGTTGATAACAAAGCGAAGGTGCTTTTTACGGCAGTTGCGGAGTTAATGCAGTCGGCTATTTATGCTTTCCCAAACGAAGACCTCGATATCGCTGTTGACCGTCAGGGCGGACGAAGTCACTATCAGCGTCAATTGCAGCTTATGTTCGGCGATTCGCAACTGCGCATCATTCACGAGGACCAGGACAGAAGCAGTTACGAGATGAAAACAAACAATCGCAAAATTCGTGTGCATTTCGTAGTGGGAGCAGATAGTAAGTTTTTGCCCGTGTCGCTTGCGTCAATGGCTTGCAAGTACCTGCGTGAGGTCCTTGTCGAAAACATCAATAATTACTTCCTAAGCTTTAACCCCGCGATAAAACCGACCGCGGGCTATTGGCAGGATGGCCTGCGCTTCATCGAAGACATTAAAACGCATATTCCAAACTTGAGTTTCAACACTAATCAACTCATTAGGTGTAGGTAAAAAAGGAGAATATTGTGAGTAATAATAAAATAACAGTAGTCGGAGCGGGTAATGTAGGAGCGACAACAGCGCATATCGCGGCCTCGCGCAAACTGGGCGACATCGTTCTTATAGATATCGTAAAAGGACTGGCAGAGGGCAAGGCACTCGATATGTCGGAAGCAGGTCCGGTGCAGGATTATAGCTGCAAGATAATGGGCACGACAGATTGGGCAGCCGCACAGGATAGCTCAATCGTCGTAATCACAAGCGGTCTTGCGCGAAAGCCGGGGATGAGCAGGGACGATTTGATTTCAAAGAACGTACAGATTGTAAAAGACGTCAGCGAGAAGGTCGCAAAATACTGTCCCAAGGCAATCGTCATCGTGGTATCAAACCCCTTGGACGCGATGGTATATGTGGCGTCGAAGGTTACGGGCTTTGCGAAAAATAGAGTTATGGGAATGGCGGGAGCACTCGATGTGGCGAGATTCTGCTATTTCGTCGCAAGCGAACTTAACGTGAGCTCCGAAGACATTCGCGGCATACTGATGGGCGGCCATGGCGACGATATGGTCCCGCTGCCGAGATTCACAACCGTTGCCGGCATACCAATCACCGAATTACTGCCCAAAGAGACAATCGCAAAGATGATTGACCGCGCCAGAAAAGGCGGTATCGAAATAGTTGACCTGCTCGGCTCAAGTGCGTATTACGCGCCGGCAGCAGGAGTCGTGAAAATGGCGGAGGCGATTACAACCGACAGTCGCGGCGTAATTCCCTGCTGCGCATATTGCCAGAAGGAATACAACATCGGCGGTTACTTCGTCGGCGTACCAGCCGTCCTCGGCAAAAACGGCGTCGAGAAAATCGTTGAATTAAACCTCAACGCCGATGAGCGCAAGGAATTGGACGTCTCGGTCAGCCACGTCAAAGACCTCGTCGCCAAGGTTGACAAGCTGCTTTAATATCGCGGCGTTTTATAGATAGTGATTTGGTATGAAGCCGGTGAATATCGTAAAGCTGGTGGCGTCTTGTGCTGTGCCGTTACTCATCGGCCTTATGGGTTCGCTTTTCACAACACAAGATTCGCTCGGCAACTGGTACGCCAATCTCCACAAGCCCCCCTTCAATCCGCCCGACTGGATTTTCGGCCCGGTCTGGACAACACTTTATATTATGATGGGTATCTCGGCGTTTCTGGTCTGGAGAAAAGGCCTCGACGACAAAGTTGCCCGCATTGCTCTTGGCTGTTTTATAGTTCAGCTTTTCCTCAACGCCATCTGGACGCCTCTCTTCTTCGGCTTACATTCGCCGCTGCTTGGTCTTATCGATATTATTCTGCTCCTGAACGCTATTATTGTGACTATTTTCGTCTTCTCCAAAATCTCCCGTCCCGCCGCCCTGCTGCTTATACCATATCTGGCCTGGGTATCATTCGCGACCGTCCTCAACGCCTCGTTATATCTGTTGAACCGATAATTAGTCGCAGATATTTTTTAATAATTGCTGTTGCAAAACAGGCAATTAGCCGTATAATATACTTATTATGACTAAGAGCGTTGCAAATTTTGTAGTTCCCGCCGGGCTAATCGCCCTCGCTCTTATCCTGCGCCGCCAAGGCGCATAAAACTATAGCACCACAATTCGATTTCCTATTTTTAACCTTTAAACAAAGCGGTAGCTTTTATGCCCGTTTTACGGCATAATATCTGCCTAACTTTCGACAGTATCAGAACTTGGAGATAACGAGATGCAGGACAAAGTGATAATATTCGACACGACCTTACGTGACGGCGAACAGGCGCCCGGAGCGTCGCTTTCGGTGGCGGAAAAACTCGAAATCGCACAGCAGTTGGCGATTTTGGGCGTGGACGTCATCGAGGCGGGTTTCCCGGTCTCATCGCCCGCACAGTTTGACGCGACAAAGCTTATAGCCGAACAGGTAAAGGGCTCGACGATTTGCGGCCTCGCCCGCGCTCACGAAGCCGACATCACATCGGCAGGCAAGGCCCTTGCGCCCGCGAAAAGTAAACGAATACACACGTTTCTCGCGACAAGCCCGATACATATGAAGCACAAGCTCAACAAGACCCCTGCAGAGGTCCTAAAGATGGCTGTCGCGGCGGTGAAGTTAGCGAAAACATTTACCGATGACGTTGAGTTTTCGCCTGAGGACGCCTGCCGCAGCGAGATGCTGTTTTTGATTGAGGTTTTGACAGCCGTGATTGAAGCCGGCGCAACGACGCTGAACATCCCGGATACGGTGGGCTATGTATTGCCTTACGAATACGGCCAGATTATCGCACAGCTTGTCGCCGGTGTCCCCGGCATCGACAAAACGGTAATCAGCACGCACTGTCATAACGACCTGGGACAAGCGGTCGCCAATTCGTTAGCAGGCGTGAGAAACGGCGCAAGGCAGGTGGAGTGTTCGATAAACGGACTCGGCGAGCGGGCGGGAAATGCCGCGCTCGAAGAAGTCGTGATGGCGATACATACCAGGCCTGATTTCTTTACTAAGGCAGCAGGCGGAATACCAATTACGACCGGCATCAAGACAACTGAGATTTACCGCACGAGCCAGCTTGTGTCGCGCCTGACAGGGTTTGTCATTCAGCCGAATAAGGCGATTGTCGGCGCTAATGCGTTTGCGCACGAATCGGGCGTGCATGTTGACGGCGTATTAAAGGAACGAAAGACATACGAAATAATGACGCCTGAGACGATTGGGCTTGCCGGCTCAAGAATGGTGCTCGGCAGGCATACGGGCAGGCACGGCTTTGCGGACCATTGCAAGAAACTCGGCTATAAGCTCAGCAAGGACGAGATTGAGCAGGCTTACAATCGGTTTACGCAGGTGGCGGACAAGAAAAAAGAGGTGTTCGACGAAGACCTTGTCGCGATTATCGACGACGAGGTGCGTTCGATTGAGCATACCTTTACGCTTGAGTATTTACGGGTGCTGATTGAAACGGGCAACGCGCCGCAGGCGACTGTGAAGATAAAAACCAAAGGCGAAGTTAAAGAGGCGCAGGCCGAAGGCGATGGGCCTGTTGACGCAGCTTATAATGCGATACGCGAGGCAACGGGTTTCTCGCCAAACTTGGAGAGTTACTCGATACGCGCCGTTACCAGCGGCAAAGAAGCACTCGGCGAAGCAACTGTGAAAATCAAGACCGATGGTCGCACGTTTGTGGGCAGAGGCATCTCGACGGACATCATCGAGGCAAGCGCAAAGGCGTATATTGACGCGATTAACAGAATGGTCGGCAAGGCCGGCGCTGAAGAGCCGGGAGCCAAAGCGGAACTGTAGTTTTACCACAGAGGTCGCTGAGAACGCAGAAAGAAAAAAGTTTTGAGTTTTTAGTGTTTAGTGTTGAGTTAAATGAGATTGCTTCGCCCCTAAGGGGCTCGCAATGACATAGAGAAGGATAACAATTATGGGTATGACCCTCCTTCGCCCAAACGACGGGCTACGGAGGGCAGGCGATAAAAGTTAAGGATAAATGTTATGGCAATGACAATAACAGAGAAAATACTCGCAAGGGCGAGTGGAAACAAAACTGTAAAAGCGGGTGAATTAATCAACGCGAAGATTGACGTGGTGATGTGTCACGACGTAACAACGCCCGCGGCGATATCGATGCTGATTGAAAAGGGAATCGACAAGGTATTCGACAGAAACAAGATTGTCGTAACGCCCGACCATTTTCAGCCGGCAAAGGACATCAAAAGCGCGGAGCTGCATAAACGCTTAGATGAATGGGCAAGACGCCACAAAATCAGATACTACTACAAGCTCGGCAAGGCCGGCGTCTGCCACGCGCTACTTCCTGAGCAGGGTCATATCAGGCCCGGCGAGGTAATCGTGGGCGGCGATTCGCATACCTGCACATACGGCGCATTCGCGGCGTTCAGCACAGGTATCGGCTCAACGGATTTAGCTGCGTCAATCGCCACGGGCGAACTTTGGTTCAGGGTACCGGAGTCGATAAAGTTCGTCCTTAACGGCAAACTCCCGCGCGGCGTTTACAGCAAAGACGTAATCCTCGCGGTCATAACGAGGATTGGCGTGGATGGTGCGCTTTATAAGGCGATGGAATTCGTCGGGCCGACATTAAAAGAAATGTCGATGGAAGCGCGGATGACGATGACGAATATGGCCATCGAGGCAGGCGCGAAAAACGGCATCATCGGCTTCGACAGCGTGACGAAGAAGTACCTTGCCAAACATCTTAAAGACAAGAAAACCTACAAGGTCTTTGAGTCAGACGCTGATGCGGAATATTCATCGACTGAGGAATTTGACTGCTCGAAGTTAGAACCGATGGTCGCTATGCCGCATCTGCCGAGCAACGCCAAGCCGATTAGTGAATGCAAAGGTATGGCGATGGACCAGGCGTATATCGGAAGCTGCACGAACGGGCGAATTGAAGACCTCAGGATTGTCGCGAAGATTATGAAGGGCAAAGAGGTGAAGATTCGCACGATAGTTGTGCCCGCAACACCGGTAATCTGGAAACAGGCGAACGATGAAGGACTATTCGACGTCTTCTACAAGGCCGGCTGCGTAATCTCTGCGCCGACCTGCGGAGCATGTTTAGGCGGCTTTATGGGCATTCTCGCTTCAGGCGAAAAGTGTATCAGCACAACCAATCGCAATTTCGTCGGCAGAATGGGAAGTCCCAAGAGCGAGGTATATCTCGCAAGCCCCGCAACAGCAGCCGCAAGCGCGATTGAAGGAAAGTTAACTGACCCCCGGCGATATATTTAATCGCGGGTTATAAAGAAAAGGAAAAGATTATGGCTAAAGCGCATGTTTATAAACGGGACCATATAAATACGGATGAGATAATTCCGGCGAGGTATTTGAATACCGACAACGAGCAGGAGCTGGCAAGACACTGTATGGAAGATTTGGATGCCGGATTCGTAAAAAAGTTAAACAGGGGCGACGTTATAGTCGCTGGTGATGACTTCGGCTGCGGCTCATCGAGAGAGCACGCCGTCTGGGCGATTCGCGGAGCAGGCGTGGCAACGGTAATTGCCAGGACATTTGCGCGGATATTCTACCGCAACGCGATCGACTGCGGATTTTATCTAATCGAGAGCAAAGACGCAGTTGAGCGAATCAACGACGGCGACGAGGTGCAAATCGATTACGATAAAGGTATAATCGAGGACAAGACCAATGGCCAAAAAATTAAGTTTAAGCCACTGCCGGACTTTGCACTGGAAATCATCAAAGATGGCGGATTGCTTGAACACATTAAGAAAGTAAAAAGTTAAAAATTTCTGGATTCCCGCGTTCGCGGGAATGACAACAATAATTATAAGGAGACAAAGACGTGGCGAAGAGTGTTAAGAGTTACAAGATAGCCGTAATAGGCGGCGATGGCACAGGGCCGGAAGTTACGGCAGAGGCAGTAAAGGTTATCAATGCGGCAGCAGCGAAATTCGGCTTCAAGCTGGATTTGACGCCTTTCGATTTCGGCGGCGAAAGATACAAAAGAACAGGCGAGACGCTGCCGGATAGCGCGATAGCGGAACTGCGCAAATTCGATTCGATACTGCTGGGCGCAATCGGGCACCCGGATGTTAAACCCGGCATATTGGAAAAAGGAATATTGCTGAAGGCAAGGTTCGAGCTTGACCAGTATATCAATCTGCGGCCTGTAAGATTATACCCGGGCGTTGAGACGCCAATAAAGGGTAAAGGCCCTGAGCAGATTGATTTTGTCGTCGTGCGCGAAAACTCCGGCGACGCATATACGGGCACGGGCGGTATCACAATGAAAGGAACACCACACGAGGTCGCGGTGCAGTCATCGGTTTATTCACGCTTCCAGGTGGACAGGTGTTTGAAATACGCCTTCGAATACGCGAAGAAAAACGGCAAGAAAGCACGCGGCAAAGGCGAGAACAATACGCTTGCCCTTTGCGGCAAGACAAACGTCCTGACCTTCATTTACGATTTGTGGGAACGTGCGTTCCACGAGATGGGGCAAAAAGAATACCCGAATATCAAACGCGAGTACTATCACGTTGACGCAACCTGTATGTGGTTCGTGAAAAACCCGGAATGGTTCGACGTCATTGTTACGGGCAACCTGTTCGGCGACATCATCACTGACCTCGGCGCGATGATTCAGGGCGGTATGGGAATCGCCGCGGGCGGCAACATTAATCCCGAGGGTGTCAGCATGTTCGAGCCAATAGGCGGCAGCGCACCGAAATACACGGGCAAAGCCGTAATCAACCCGTTGGCAGCTATTTGCGCGGGCGGGATGATGCTTGAAACCCTCGGCGAACAAAAGGCGGCCACAGCTATTGAGGACGCTGTGAAATTCGTCACGGCCAACAAGCTGAAATCCTTAGCCGCAGGCAAAATGGGCTATTCGACAAACCAGGTCGGCGACCTTGTTGTGGAAAATATAAAGTAGCGAACTAAAAATCAGTTTCTGATTTCGGATTTTTAGAAGATGCCAGCCAATTTGACGCCAGCATACTTTAAGGCGGAACAGTGGTATCGGGCTGCAACGACGGCGGAGGAGAAAATCCTTGCGCTTGAGCAGATGCTTGCGGTTATGCCCAAGCACAAGGGAACCGACAAGCTCAAGGCGGACCTTCGACAAAAGCTCAGCGCGCTGCGGGAGGGCGAGGAAAAACGACGCAAAAGCGGCGGTGTTGACATCTTTCACGTCCCGCGCGGCGGTGCGGGTCAGGTCGTCCTGCTTGGTATGCCTAACTGCGGCAAAAGCTCTATTGTGGGCCTGCTAACTGACGCCAAAGTTCATATCGCGGATTTCCCGTTCGCAACACACGCACCTGTGCCTGGTATGATGAAATTCGAGGATGTGCCGATTGAGCTTGTGGATATGCCGCCCATCACCGCTGAAATTGTTTCTCCGGGACAGGTGGGGACGTATCGCAACTGCGATCTAATCGCGATAGTGATCGACTTGTCCGCTGATATTGAGGAACAGTGGAAGGTCTGCCTGGATTTTCTGGAAACGAGAAATATGCTACCCGGCAAAAAAACTGTGTGCATTTGCACCAAGAGTGATGTCGCGGCCGAAGGCGCTTTTGATAAGGTCAAAAAATTATGCGATAACCGCTTCGAGACGATTGCCGTTTCAGTCGATAGCGGTGAAGGAATGGGCGAGCTGCCGGCAATGCTGTTTAAGCTATTAGGAATCATCAGGGTATATGCCAAACCGCCCGGCAAAAAGCCCGATATGAACGAGCCCTTTACGATACCGGCGGGGTCAACAGTTCATGATTTGGCTGTCAAAATTCATCGCGAGCTCGCCGAGAAATTGAAGCACGCCAGAATCTGGGGCACAAATGTTTACGAAGGCCAGAGCGTCCAGCGTAATCACGTCCTCAACGACAAGGATATTGTCGAATTGCACTTCAGTTAAACACACCTTATAATCTGCCTTCAGCATTACATAACTTGTTTCGAAAAACATAATTGTATTGGAGGCATCATGAGCAGTATACGCATAACCATAATTTCGACAATATTCGCAATTGCTCTGGGACTGACAGCAGGCGGATGTGAAACGGGAACATCTCGCGGCAAATTAGTTAAGCTGAAAAAGGATTACCCGATTTGTACGGTGCCGCTGACGGATGTGAGCCTGACTGACAAGTTCTGGAAGCCAAAGATTGAAACCAATCGCACAGTAACGATACCGCATATCTTAAATATGTGCGAAAAGTCGAAGCGTATTGATAATTTCGCAGTGGCGGGCGGGCTCAAAGAGGGCCAATTCTGCGGCCAATACCCCTTCGATGATTCGGATGTCTACAAGAGTATCGAAGCGACATCATATTCACTAAGCGCATACCATGATCCGAACCTCGAAAAATATCTCGATGAAATTATCGCAAAAATCGCCGCAGCTCAGGAGAAGGATGGCTATTTATACACGGCAAGAACCACAAACACCAAACGCCTCGAAAGCTGGTTCGGCAAAGAACGTTGGTCGAAAGAAGACGGAAGCCACGAGCTTTACAATGTGGGGCATCTGTATGAAGCGGCTGTGGCGCATTACCTCGCAACGGGAAAACACAACCTGCTCGATATCGCGATAAAGAATGCTGATTTGCTGGATAAAACTTTCGGGCCGAACAAGCTGCACAAATGGCCCGGACATCAGGAAGTTGAAATGGGCCTGGTCAAGCTGTACCGTGTAACGGGCAACGAAAAGTATCTGAATCTGGCAAAGTTCTTCCTGGATGTGCGCGGACCCCGCAGCGGCGAATACAACCAGGCGCATAAAAAGCCGGTTGACCAGAATGAAGCGGTCGGCCACGCGGTGCGGGCGATGTATATGTACAACGGAATGACTGATATAGCCGCCCTGACTGGTGATGAAAGATACGCCAATGCGACTGCGCTGCTGTGGAACAACGTCGTCGGCAAAAAAATGTATATCACAGGAGGGCTGGGAGCAAAAAGTGACGGCGAAGCGTTCGGCAAAAATTATGAACTTCCCAATGCGACCGCTTACTGCGAAACCTGCGCGGCAATCGGCAGCGCGATGTGGAATTACAGGATGTTCCGACTGACGGGCGAGGCGAAATATCTCGATATCTTTGAAAGGACTCTTTACAACGGTCTTATCTCAGGAGTATCACTGAGCGGGGACAGATTCTTTTATGTAAACCCCCTCGAATCGAACGGCCGGCACAGGCGCGAACCGTGGTTCGGCTGTTCCTGCTGTCCGCCTAATATAGCGAGATTCATGGCAACGCTTCCGGGATATGTGTTCGCTAAAACAGACAACACAGTATATGTAAATTTGTTCGCCGCCTCTGAAACTTCAATTAAGCTTAAAGACAACGCCGTGCGAATCAAACAGGAAACGTTGTACCCCTGGGATGGGGTGGTAAAGATAACCATTGAGCCGACGGGGACAGGTAAATTAGCGGTGGCGGTGCGAATTCCCGGCTGGGCACAGGGTAAACCCGTGCCGAGCGATTTGTATAGTTATATCGACAGCAATAATACGCCGATTGAATTCAAGCTTAACGGTCAGATTATTAAGCCGGATATTAAAAACGGATTCGCATTATTCGAAAGGCAGTGGCAAAAAGGCGATTGTTTAGAAATGACGCTGCCTATGCCCGCCAGATACGTCGTCGCTAATCCCAATGTCGCCGCGGACGTCAACAAAATAGCGATTGAGAAAGGACCATTTGTGTATTGCGCGGAGGGACTCGGCAACGACGCGAATGTGCTGACATTAGCCCTTGTTGACAAGGTGCCTCTGTGGTGCGACGCAATTAAGGACCTGCTCGGCGGCACGATGATAGTGCACGCGAAGGGATTATCGCCCGACGGCAAACTGCAGGATATAACGATGATTCCATATTACGCCTGGGCAAACCGCACCCCCGCACCAATGGCGGTCTGGTTCACAAACGGCAATGCCTTATACAAGGCGTTACAGGAATCGCCAAAGATTGAAATCGACGCGGGCAAAACCAGAGAGCCGATATCAAAATACATATACGGGCAGTTCATCGAGCACCTTGGCCGGTGCATTTACGGCGGAATCTGGGCGGAGATGCTGGAGGACCGCAAATTCTTCTTCCCAGTCAAGGATGACTATAACCCGTGGGGAACGGGCAAAGACCCGCAGTGGAACGCAGGAGAGTTTAAGTACCTAAAGGCGTCGCCGTGGAAGGTCATCGGGCCGGCGGGCTCAGTAACAATGGATACGAATAACCCGTACGTCGGCCAGCATACTCCGGTAATTCATCTGCCGGGTGACGGCAGCGAGGCGGGAATCTCGCAGGGTGGTTTGGCGATTGTGAAGGACAAAGGGTACATGGGCAGGATAATACTGGCCGGAGACGAATCTGCCGGGTCGATTACTGTGCGAATCGTGCCCGACAAGGGTGACGCGATTAATATCTACATCGGCAAAATAAGTCCGGAATTCAAAACATACCTCTTCGCTTTCGCCTCACCCGAACCGAGCGACAACGTCAGAATCGAAATCGTCGGCAAAGGCAAAGGGATATTCAAAATAGGAACACTGTCGCTTATGCCCGGGGATAATATCAGGGGCTGGCGAAGCGACGTTATCGCTTCGCTCAAGGAGCTTGATTCGCCGATATACCGCTGGCCGGGCGGCAATTTTGTCAGCGGCTACAACTGGCGCGACGGCATTGGTGAACGCGACAAAAGACCGCCTCGCAAAAACCCGGCGTGGAAAGGCATCGAGCACGACGACGTAGGCATTCACGAATTTATGGACCTGATGGAAATCATCGGCTCAGAACCGTATGTCGCGCTTAATACCGGTAAGGGAACAATGGAAGATGCGGCAGCGGAGGTCGAGTATTTCAACGGCTCTGCTGATACGCCGATGGGAAAACTGCGGGCGCAAAACGGCCATCCCGAACCGTATAAAGTCAAATGGTGGGCCGTGGGCAACGAAATGTATGGAAACTGGCAAATCGGATATATGTCCCTGGAGCAATATGTTAAAAAACATAATCAGATAGCCGAGGCAATCTGGAAGGTTGACCCGAACGCCAAACTCGTCGGCGTCGGCAACGTCGGAAAATGGAGCGAAATGATGCTGAAGGTCTGTTCCGGCTATATGAATCTCCTCAGTGAGCATATTTACTGCAAAGAAATTAAATCAGATGTTACAAAACACACCAAGCAGCTCGCCAACGAGATAAAACGAGTCGCGGATGCGCACAGGAAATACCGCAGGGATATCAATGACCTCGCTGCCAAAGACATACGTATCGCTATGGATGAGTGGAACTACTGGTATGGCAACTACATCTACGGTGAATTAGGAACACAGTATTTCCTAAAAGACGCCCTCGGCGTGGCAACAGGCCTGCATGAGTATTTCAGAAACAGCGACATTTACTTTATGGCCAACTACGCCCAGACAGTCAATGTCATCGGCGCAATCAAAACCTCCCGCACCGCTTCAATACTTGATACAACAGGAGTCGTTTTGAAACTTTACAGGCAGCGCTTCGGCCAAATTCCAGTTGATGTCAAATGCGAAAACACCGCCCCTCTCGACGTTGCGGCGGCGTTAAAGAACGACCGCAAGGCAATAACAATTGCGGTTGTGAACCCGACAGATAAGCCGCGTGATTTGCCGATTGAATTGAAAGGCGTTAAGATTGCCGACAAAGGAAAACTGTGGATTATCGCAGGCATAGACCCCCTTGCGTGTAATGTGCCGGGTAAAGAGCCGAAGGTCGTGATTGAGGAAAAGTCCGCCGAAGGATTATCGAATAAACTTAAATCGCCCGCGATGAGCGTCAGTATTTACGAATTTGCAATAGAATAAGCTAAAAGGTGAACGATGGAATGCCAGAAGAAAGAAAATTTAAAGAATTGCACCTGCACCTACGGCGGCTGTGATAAAACAGGTATGTGCTGCGAGTGTATCGCATATCATCTGTCGGCCAGACAATTACCCGGCTGCTGCTTCCCGCCCGAAGTCGAAAAAACCTACGACCGCAGCTTCAGAGCGTTTGCCAAGGCGTGGAAACTGTAAAGACATAAAATATATGCAAACACAGCCAACAAAAGATGCCTGGGACCTCTTGGCGGAAAGAACTCAGCGAGCTTCCCGACTGTTAGGCAGCACGACATGGAATGATATCCGCATAGTCTCCAGCCGCAACCGTGTTACGCTCAAACCTGGCCTTAGCCGCCTTATAGGATTATCACTTTTTATTGCCTTTGGAACTCTTTTAATTTATCTTGATATTACGCAAAGCCGTCACCCTTTCGCCGGAGTATTATTCGGCCTGCTCTTTATAGCTGCGGCTTTTTTACTATCGAATTACATAAAACATATCTCCTGGGAAACCGGCGGCAGTGATATCCTGATATCCTACGATTTGGGACCATTCCATAAAAAACTGAAATTAAGCCGCAACCAACTGATTGCACGGCTTGATTTCTGCAGGCAGGACATAGCGGATACAACTGTCAGAAAGGGCGCTGTGACATTATGCCTTGAGCGGACTGATTGCTCAAAACCACAGGTGATTATCGCGATAAGCGGCAAAGGAACAAATCTAAGCAAAGCTTTTGAAAAACTTAATGACTTCTTAAGCGGACAAAACACTGACTCCACGCTTGTTGAAGTTACTCTCGCACAAGGCCAGCAAACACTAATCCCTGCTTATACAGACGTCGATAACAGTTTCCGCGGACAAAAAAGCAGAAACATCGTTTCGCTCTCTAACGATATGATAATTCTGAAAAGGTGCTGGCCAGACACAATAATTCTGTCTCTTGGGGTAGGATTTGCAATATTTTTATTGGTAGGACCATATTTTCTTTATAAACAAGAAAAAGTCAAGGACTGGAGTTTTTGGATTACAGAAATCATTGCTCCGCTCATGGGTTTATGTTTATTTGTTTGGTATTCGCACGATCTGATTCAATTTTATCGCGAATGGTATTTAGTAGCAGACAAAAAAACCGACGCCCTTATGCTAAGCGGTGTCATACCATCTATCAGCAACCCTTCTATGCTTTGTAATCTCTCGGCAATAGGCGCATTCCAATTGTGCTCTTTTATCTCTCCCGGGAAAAATCGAGATACTACTTTTTACAAACTGTACGCTGTTTTAAATAATCCGCTGGGCACACGGCTTAATATGTATTGCAGTACGGATAGAGAGCAGATTTCAGAGCAGGCCAGGTTGCTCGCTAAGTTTCTAAACGTGCCATTTTATGACCACGTTTTAACATCCGATTAAAAAATCAAAACCGCAACCTCAAGGCATTTGCCAAGGCGTGGGGGCTATAAAACCCGAACCAGTGAACATTAGTTTCTCGGATAGCAAAAGCATTTAGGACACGTTTGCTCGTGACATGAAACATTTTTTCCAGATGTATGACGCAATTCTTATAACCCAAAATATAACAAAAGCATTTATTACGAATGAAAAAACTAATACACAAACCCAGAAACTATCATTTCCTCCACCAAAAAAATCTGTGGCTATACCAAAAAGATTAAGAAATCTGTAGATTGGTAATGTTATCCAAAAGCTTGGCCATATAATTAATGTCCCTAAAATGAGCGCGAAATGGGAGGTGACCATTACGGCACGCAATCCCGTTGCTGCACACAAAAGAACAAAAGAAACAATAACGCTTACACGCCAACGCTTTATTTTAGGGAACTTTAGTCCTAAAAGCCATAGTGCAAGGACGACGATAAACAAAACCAGCAAGGTTGGATTCTCCATGTCCCTAGATATCCCATGAGCCAAAACTCGAGACATATATAGCATACCGGCCACTCCCAATAATAAACATTCCTCAACAGCGCCTATCGTTTCCCGATTATAATCCAATCATCAGCAATACACAATATCTCACAACTTAAGTCAAATGGCTTCGCCTCATATTTCGGATTTAGAAACCTATATGACCGCAGCTTCAAGGCGTTTGCCAAGGCGTGGAAATTGTAGCAATGCAAAAGGCCGGGCGATTGATGCGTCCGGCCTGGTCAATAATAATCAATAATTGAGAAGCTCGTCCGGCCAGTCCTTGCTCAGAATTTTCACGAGTTTGCCCTCTGTATCGAGAATAACGATTTCCTTTCGCCGATGAGGGGTGTTCGGATCGACAGTCAGATAACGGGACTTTTCAGAGACAAGGCAGGAAAGCTGATTAGGGCCTTTCCATTGCGAGACGAGTTTTGGCGGCGAGTCATCCCCGAAGGACTCGTTTGTGTCAACGATAACTTTCGTTTTATCGAGGTCTGGGCCGAGGGCATAAAGGGCAAGTGTGTTTTTATTTCCCGGCACGAGGATTTTGCGTGAATCGCCGGAAAGGGCAAAGAGATACAAATTTTCCTGCCAAAGTTCGGGGGTGTGAGGCGTAATTTCACTGATTGCGCTGGTGAACAAATCCAGGCAAAATATGGTTTGCTTTTCCTGGTCGAGTTTGCTGGATGGCAGTGACATTTTTGCGGATGCGAAGAAGATGCGGTCTTGACGGGCATAATAGACGTGCATCCAGGGGCGATATAAGACGCCGGCGAGTTCAGTCGCATCGCCCGTGCAGACATATATGGCCGGGGAATCGTTGCCGTCGGGATGTTCAAGAGAGGCGAGGAATTTTCCGTTGGGGTCAATGAGGGTCCGCTCGACGAGCGAACCGAGAGGAAATCTCTGGGGGTCGAATGATTCATCTTCGGACTTGATATACGCGATTGCGCGGGAATCGGATTTGAAGTCGTAACCATCGGCTGTGGCCGGTGCGACAAGCGCCGCGGGAACGTTTTCGGCCGGCGCAACAACATAAAGGTCGAATCCTACTTCTAATGTTTCGCTATTGCCGCTGATACGGTCGGCGCCATAAGCGATAAGACGGGAATCGGGCGAGAAGCGGATGCGCCAAAGCGTCTGTTCATTTGTTGCGAGGATTTTCCGATTGTTGGGGTCGGTGGTCGGAGCACAAACGAGCTGACAGTAAATCAAGGCATTGGATTTTGTTTTATTGATAAGGTCGGGCCCTGTTTTTTCGGCAATCTGTTTGTCCGCATTTTCGACGAGGTATCTCTGTACCCAGGCGACGTGCTGGGGATTGAAGGAATCTACAGATTTTCCGATAAAAGGGAAATTGCCGTCTTTGATTCCTTCGGCAAGAATTTTTTGCTTGAGGATTTCAGCGTGTGCCTCGATTAATTTGGCCTGCGCCGGCGGGAGCTGCTTCAACGCATTGTTAAAGTTATCAACCTTGATAACCTGGCCAAAGGCAATCAGGGAGCCGTCCGGAGAAATGGCGGGCCAGCGCGTAGTGGTATCGTTGGGAGCGACTTGTGTAATAGAGCCGGTATTGCCATCAACGATAAACAGGGCGCCAGCTTTACTGTAGACGCCTTTGGAGCCGTCTTTGGACCACTGGAGGGAATCCTTTGGGAAGCAGCCGGCAATAAAAGCCGCAGCGATGTAAGAGGCGGCAAGCAGGATTCTGACGATAATTTTCTTATTCATAGTGTTTCTCCTTGAGGTATTGTTTATAGACGTTAAGTAAAGCGGTTTGGGAAATTTCGTTTTGTGAGTAAGGTCTGGGCTGCATTGCGGCGAGGGCTTTTTGTTGCCAGAAACTATCGTGGTTTTTGCCAACAGCCGGATATGCCGAAACTGGCTGGGCATAAGAGGCAACCTCAGGCAATGAAGATGCTTGTGGGAGCGGTTTTGACCATCGCCCAACAGAAAGGCCGATAGCAAAGGTGAACAAGATACTCGCTGCAACGGCAACTCGTTTGAAGCCGATGAAGAATGCTGCGAGCGGCGGTCGCTGTGCCTGCAGGATGTTGAGGGTAGCTGCGAACCGCTGCGAGGCCTGCTCGGCAATGTGGGCAGCATTCGGCGAGACTTCGGTCTGGCCGATGTTTTTCAGGATTTGTTTTAGTTTTTCTTCATTCATTTCAGGACTCCGATATATTCATTCCGGCGAGATTATTTCGCAGTGTATTAATCGCTTTTGAAACATGTGAACGGGCTGTATCTTCAGAGCAATCCAGCTTGCCCGCAATAACGCTATAATCGGACTGGTCGATATACCGCATCACAATCGCCTGTGCCTGCTGTTCGGGCAGTTTGGTAATTTCCTTTCTTACAAGGTTGAGTGTTTCCTCATCGACGGCTTCCCCGGCTGCCGGGTTTTTAAACACGTTTGGTTTTAGTATTTGGCCGTCTTTACCAATGCGATTCCGCCATGCCCTGGAGTTGGCGGAAAGTGCGATTCGATATATGTATGCGCCCGCCTGCGGGCCGGTGAGCTTTTCGAGATTCATCCAGATAGCCAGAAGCGCGTATTGAATCGCCTCGGCGAAAATGTCGGCGTCGCCGGTGAGTTTCCAGAGGGTGGCCGTAAGATAGCCGATGTACTCATTCTTTAATTTTTCAAAGAGCTCTAATCGCTTTGAGTATCTCATTTAAAAAACCTTTTAACTGAGTACCGGGTAACCCTGTTTCCACATAATAATAACCGCAGAGCAGGGTGTTTGTGGAAATGTTTATGGCAAATTTGCTGTCGTTGGCAACTAAAATTTAATGCTGTGACAGGTTTTGTATGAGCGCATTTAGGTTTTCGCGGGCTTTTTGGAAGTTTGGGTCGATTTGCAGGGCCTTTTTGTAGGATTCGACTGCCTCGTCGAGTTTGCCCTGGTTTTGCAGCAGCATACCGAGATTGGCGTGCATTTCAAAATCGTCCGGCCGGGCGGCGAGAACAATCCGGCAATGCTCGACTGCCTCGTCGATTCTGCCGACGGATGCCAGCGCAAGGGCAAGTCGGCCGTGGGTAATCACATTATTGGGGTCCTTCGCAAGCACCTTATCATAATATTCTATCGCCTCCTTTGGCTTACCGCTCTGCGCAAGGGCATAGCCGAAGTTGCTGAGAACCTCCGTCGAATCCGGCTTGGCAATCATTGCCTGCTGGAACTGATTCACCGCGTCATCGACCTTGCCCTCTTTTATCAATTCTGCCGCCAGCCCCTGATGAATATCAGCCAAATCCACAGCGGTGCCCGCGTAAATCCGGTATTGTTGAATTGCGCCTTCGTAATCGCCCTTTGCCGCCAAGGCAAGCCCGAGACCGTAATAAGATAGCTTATCGTCAGGTTTGAGTTTGATGGCGATTTTAAATTGCTCTATCGCCTGGTCTGTTTTGCCCATTTCCCTCAAAATGTTTCCGTAGTTATAGAGTATTTCAATCGAGTTGGGAGCCAACCGCAGCGCCTCAACAAGGTGTGCCGCCGCCTCATTGCGTCTGCCAAGCTGATTGAGCGCGTTGGCGTAATTATTATGCATAACGTAATTGCCTTCGGTTACATCTAAGGCATGCTCGAACAACGATAAGCTGTCTTTCCAGTATTTCAACTGGTGTGACGTGACAACCGCGCAGGCAGCCAGACAAACGCCGGCCAGAACACCGAGTATAATTTTTCTGGAAGATGCTTTTGGCAGCAGCTCCGCCGCACTAAAAGCGATTATGACAAAAATACCGATTAAAGGAATATAAGTGTATCTGTCGGCCATCGCCTGGGCGCCAACCTGCACTATCCCTATTACCGGCACAAGCGTGCCAAGATACCACAGCCACCCGACAAGCATGTATTTGCGGCGGCGGCCGAAACGCACTACCGCTATGGTAATAAGGATAAGTATCGCAGCGCAGATAACCGCCTCGCCTGCGGGTGTCCTGTTCACCTGATACGGATAAAACACCGCCAGCCGAGCGGGCCATAACATTTTGCCGATATACGAAACATACGATACTATCGCGTTTATAATCCGATCGTTAAACAACAACTGCTTGCTTTCAATTACCGCGCCGCCTTGCCGCTGCACTATGAAAGTGATGACGCTCGACGCGATAGACAAAACAATCAGGGGAATTTTTTCAATTATTAACCATTTCAGAGACGCCCTCTGCCTTCCGTCTTCTACTACCCTCTGTTCTCTGATTTGTTGAAGGGGCCAGTAGTCCAGCAGCAGCAAAACAAACGGTAATGTCACCAGCATCGGCTTAGCCAAAAGACCCATCGCGAATAAGACAAGCGTGACAATATATCTGCCCGCCGACGGACGCTCGACGTACCGCGTGTAAGCAAGCATTGTAAGCAGCCAGAATAACGTGCTGAGAACATCTTTGCGTTCGGCTATCCACGCCACCGACTCAACGTGCAGCGGGTGCAGCGCGAACAGCCCCGCGATAAACGCGCTTTGCCAGACACCCTTTGTCATTCGAGCCATAACAAGAAACAGCAGGATAGTGTTCACGACGTGAAACAGAACATTTACTATGTGCATAGGGCCGGGTTTGACGCCTTCCGGAAGGGACGCTGCGCGGAATAATTCGCAATCCAGCATCAGTGAAAGCCACGTCAGCGGATGCCAGTTGGAGGCGCACCCTGTTGTAAACGCCCATTTGATACCCTGCCAGTTTAAACCCTGCTTGACCTCCGCATTCTCGGTGACATAGCCGTTGTCATCATAGTGAAGAAATTCATAATTGCGGACCGGCAGGTAAACGGCGAAAGTTATAGTCGCCAGCAATATACAAATCAAAAAATGTCGCTGATTGTATAGCTGTTCATTCATATTTGCGGATTTAAGCCCAACGCCCGGCAAATCAGAACGCAAATTTTTTGCCCGTCAGGCGTTCGTAACATTCGATGTATTTTTCGCCCGTTTTTTTGACGACGTCATCGGGCAGCTTCACGCCCGGGCCGGATTTATCAAACTTAATCTCTTCGAGATAATTGCGAACGAACTGTTTATCGAAACTCTCCTGGTCTCTGCCCGGCTGGTATTTATCTGCGGGCCAGAAACGCGACGAATCGGGCGTCAAAACCTCATCGATAAGAATTGTTTGGCCGCCGGTGTCACCCCACTCGAATTTCGTATCCGCTAATATTATCCCCTTGGTCTCCGCGTATTTCGACGCCTTTTTGAAAACCTCGATGCTCTTATCACGCAGATACTTGGCGTTTTTATCGCCTATAATCTCAACACACCTGTTGAAATCTACATTCTCATCGTGCTTGCCGAATTCCTCTTTCGTCGAGGGCGTAAATATCGGCTCAGGAAGTTTGTCGCATTGCTTTAATCCCGCGGGCAGTTTCACGCCGCAGACCGTCTGCGACTGCTGATATTCTTTCCACCCCGACCCCGCCAGATAGCCGCGAACAACACACTCGATTGGGAAAACCTTTGTCTTCTTGACTAACATACTTCTGCCAGCCAATTGCTTCTCGAATTTATTAAACGGTGCCGGAAACTTGCTTACGTCGGTCGCGATAAGGTGATGACTGATTGAAGATGACAAAAATTCGAACCAGAAAAGCGATATCTGCGTCAGCACGATACCCTTTTTCGGAATAGGATTGGCCATCACAACGTCAAACGCGCTTATGCGGTCTGTCGCGACGATTAACAGCTTATCGCCCAAATCATAAACATCCCGCACTTTGCCTCTTTTCGGCTCTACGCTCCCGATTTTCGTCTGCAATACCGCTTCCATCGTTTTCCCTTTCGATACACAACTGTCATTCCCGCGCAAGCGGGAATCCAGGGTTATGAAAATGTGTCTATCTTAATAGACGGCCACGTATGCTAATCCCCAAACCCCTTTTCGTCAAGACCAGACCGCAAGGAGTATGTGGCTCGTGACCCAGAAAGAGGCGGGTTTTTACTAACGGGCATGGGGAAAATCCCCCCTCCGGCGGATAAATCTTATCTTTGCCAGGGGTACGATGTCCCTTGGCTATCCCATGGTTTGGGCGGAATTTCGTTGACAAAGGGCAGCGGGTAAGGTATAAGGTATGACATATTAGCGGCCGGGAGCGGATAAGCTTTGGTGGTGAGGACAAGAAGTGAAAGCCGAAAAAAGAGGACAAATCCGAATCAGGGAAACCATCTATTCCCGCGATTGTACCTATAGTGGAGAAGTTCTATAAACAGAAGCTTGGAAATAAGCCAGTCAGAGAGGAGAAATTTATGTCAAAGAACAGCAAAAATTCCAGAACCAGCCGGCTTTTGCGCATAGTATTAACGGCAGTATTTATTACGGGCGCAATCGCGGCCATTTCACAGGCGGCACCAATAACAATCACCAATGCCACGGAATGTGTGCAGGACGATGTCCAAATAAAATGTGAGGAGAAGAATATTGTTACGGTGCCCGTTTCCTTTGGATTGGAACAGTATTTAGATGTGGCGTTTATCGGCACGGGCGAAGGGCATCCGTTAGAGGAGACATTACGATTCGAGATTACGAAATCGGCACCGAAACTGACGTATCCATTAAGGTATTTTCATACCGTCGCTTATGCTCCGCATGAAGAAGTCAGGAAGGTGCCGCACTTTATAAGCGGCTGTCCGGAATGCACGGCATGCGCAGATGAGAACTCGCCAACCTGCGGGTGGACTTTAGACTCGTCGGGGGCGAGAATACCCTACTCACAGGGTTTTTGCAGCATCAAAAGCCTTGAGGAACTGGAACACGGCGGATGCTCATTGTGGAGAGGCGAAGAGTTTTTTGGACAAGCGAACATAGACAATCCCTTCAGCACAGGTCACGCTCTAAGGCTGGGTTCGGTATATTTCGAGGGCTATGAGATTGGAGAATACCTCAAGAGCTGCGAAATTGCGGTCAAGATTTATAAAGGAACCACTTTACTACATCAGTTCACCATTTCGCCGAATAAGCCATATTTTTATTTGCCCCAAGCCGCCAGCAGTCTTTCCTCGCTAATCAAAGCGGCACTTGTGGGCGATATGGACGCATACGAGGGGGCGACGGAGCTTGACAACTATATCCTGTATATTCCGGTAAGCCCACCCGATCATCCATTTGTACAAAACTATCAAAACAACATGCTATTAGTCCCAAGAGAAGAGGTATCGAAAGACGGAGGCGAGCCGGACAAGGTGGGCGTGAGCTTTCATACTTTCCGGCTGCTGGGAAGCGACTGCAAGGTATCCGAGGCAGGGGACGGTCTGGGCAACCAGTTATATAACAAGCATAATTCAGACCTTGCGAAGTTAACGATGAACCCCGAAGCAGATACGACTTACCTTGTCAGCGGGAAGAAGGCATTCAAAGGCTCTATCACGCCGGACAGGCCAAAAGTCCTTACCCGCACTATCGGCCAAATCAACAACTCGCTGGTTACTCTAACGGTGGACCCGGCGCAAATATCAATTATTGAAAACGAAGCTGTAGGTTACATTAAGGAAGCTTACGTTAAGACATTTACAGCTATGTCCAATGACGGCGTGTTAGCTGTAGTAATCGGAAATGTAGGCGAGATAAGAGCTAATTACATTGTCTCAGTTTCAGACGCTACGGCGAACATTTTAAGCTCAATTCCTGCGCAGGCAAGGACATTGAATCCGAATGAGGAGGCAACGCTTTATTTTGATGTCTCAACAGTTCAGAACTTAGATGCCTCACACAAAGTTACTGTTACCCTGCGGACATCTACCGGGAGACAAATAGACAGTGTCGATGTCTTATTTGATACCCTGAAACACAGCACCGAATATTCGTATAACCTTCGGCAAAAGAATAAAGATAGCAAATTCGTTTTTCCTGACGATAACAGCCCGCCGGTAATTACCCTCAACGGGCCGAATACGATTACATTGGAGTGCGGCGTTGACAGTTATGCGGAATTAGGCGCAGAAGCAGTTGACGATATCGACCCGAATATAGAGGTCGCAATCAGTGGTACGGTCGATACCTCAACGTGCGGGACGTATTCAGTGATTTATTCGGCCAAGGACAGCTCCTGCAACACGGCAAAAGCGGTCAGGGTCGTGGAAGTTGTTGATACCATTGCTCCCGTGATTACCCTTAACGGCCCGGCGGAGGTGGTGCTGGGCTGCGGAACGGATACGTACACGGAACAAGGGGCAACGGCCACAGATAACTGCGACAATGCTGTTGCGGTTGTAATCAGCGGCAGTGTGGCTGACGGGGTCATAACATATAATGCGACCGACAGCTCAGGCAATACGGCAACAGCAGTCAGGGTCGTGAAAGTTCGTGATACCATTGCTCCCGTGATTACCCTTAACGGCCCGGCGAAGGTGGTGCTGGGCTGCGGAACGGATACGTACACAGAGCAAGGGGCAACGGCCACAGATAACTGCGACAATGCTGTCGCGGTTGTAATCGGCGGCAGTGTGGCTGACGGGGTCATAACATATAATGCGACCGACAGCTCAGGCAACGCGGCGGCACAGGTGACAAGAACGATTGTCACAGGAGAAGATACGATTGCGCCACAGTTCGAATTAGCCGTTGAGCCGGACATACTTTGGCCGCCGAATAGCAAAATGGTTTTGGTTAAGCCCACGTGGACGGTCAGCGACAAGTGTGATAAATCGCCGGAGGTGACCCTTGTGAGTATTACATCCAACGAGGACGGAAACCGCCACAAATGCAAAGGTCCCAAAGATAAGGACAAAAACATCACAATAGGTGACGACGGTTCCATTTACCTGCGAGCGGAATGCAACAGCAAAGGCGGCAACAGGATTTACACCATAACCTACCAGGCGGCGGATGATGCCGGAAACGTAACTGTAAAAACCGTGACTGTCGCGGTTCCATGCGGTCCAAGGTATAGATAGCAGCCGGGACGTAAAAGTATTTGGCCGGCTGACAGACGGGCTGTAAATTGGAATACCGTGTTAAGGCAATCGATGCCGCGGATACTTGCCTATCCACCGTCAGGTGTCCCCAACGGGACTGAGTGAAATCGAAGGAGTGGCTAAAAATTAAGTCACTTAATCCGGTCTTCGACGTAAGCGAAGATTTTCTCACGGACTTTATGGATATCGGGAGTATCGGGGAGGAATTCTAAAATAGTTTCGAGGTGTCGCCTCTGTTTCAGTCGGCTAAGCGTTGGAACAAAATTAACATCATAAACCCAGCCGATGACGCACAGCTTCATATCGTTCGAGGTTTGTAATGCCTTGTAATCAACCCGCCCGCCCGTAAGAATCGCGTCAAGCACCTCAGGCGTACATCTCGGCTCATCAGGCATCTCTATTTCCAGTTTGAAATTGTTCGGGTCATCTCTTTTCTGAATATATGCCTTTATCATCACATTAAAAATATCTAACTTGTCCGCGTCGCGTATCATCTGGGATAGCAACAGCGTATCTCCCGTAAGATTATTTGGCAGCTCCTTTTCGCCGTGATAGCGAATCGCCGTTTCTATAATTTGCCTTTCGTCGTCAGGCAATTCCGCCAATATTTTCTCTTTTTGCAGGACCTCTACGCCCAAAAGACAGTGGTTGACACTCTTTGGGTCAACATACGTATGATATTTGGCAAACTGCGGGAATCGCCCCACATCGTGAAACAGTGCAATCGTCTCAGCCAACAGCCGTTGATTGTCCGAAAGATGCAACTGGTCCGCCAGATAAAGCATCTCAGCGCACACCCGCCCGCTGTGCTCTTCCTTTAGTTTTATATTGGCGTTGATATACTCGTCGTCACCCGCCGTGAGGCGTCCCTTTGGGGAATAGAATCCCGCGACGAATTTATCAAACCACGCCTTGAATCCGTTTAATTGTTCTTTGTTCATAGTTCTGCCGCAAGGCATCCCTTTTCGGGAGTTGTTCATAGTTAATTTTGGAAAGCGGATAATGTAAGGGAAAAAGACAAAAGGAAAAAGTAAAAAATTCGGTGTAAATAACCGGCGTAACGATATAATCGTGACTGATTAAGGGAAAATAAAGGAGTTAATTATGCCAACGGCAAAAAACATTGTGGTGCGAAAGCCCAGCAAAGAGGAAGAAAAAACCTGCAAAACCTGGCCGATATGGACCTGCAAGCCGAGCGAATTCGACTGGGCCTATACCGAAAAGGAAACCTGCCTGATACTTGAGGGCGACGTCACCGTAACCGACGGCAAAGATTCCGTCAGCTTCGGCCCCGGCGACTTAGTCGTCTTCCCCGTTGACCTCGAATGCAAATGGCAGGTCAAAAAGGCCGTCAAAAAACACTATAACTTCGGGTAGTGCCGACCACAGTATCACAAACTCACAAATCATAATGAAGGGAGATTAGATTATGATGATTGATTATCTGACGCTAATGCTGATAAATATGGCTGCGGGGCTTTTTCTGCTTGGCTGTTTTGTCTGGCGTGATTTGGATACGCCGGAGGATATCGGCCATTGGGTCCCGGCATTCGCAATCTGTGGCCTCGTCGCCGCGATAGGCGGGTTTGCGATTACATTCACCTGGCCCCTGCCTAAACCCTATAGTATGGCATACGGCGAGATGTCGGTGTTATTGGGCGTACTTTTACTGGGTCTCGCTTTGGCGCTATCCAAAAGATGGGAACTTTTGCCGCTGGCGATATACGCCGTTTTCGCGGGCGCAGCGGCAACGCTTCTTGGCGTGCGAATAATCAACCTTGGCCTGACAAATGAGCCGGTTTTGTCGGGTGCGGGATTTATATTGAGCGGAATATGCGGCATCTTCTCGCCGCTCGTGGTTTGGCAAAACGATAAAAAGGGCCTGCGTATCATCGGCTCGCTCGTATTGTTCGCCGCCTCAGCCGTTTGGGCATGGACAGGTTGCATGGCTTACTGGGCGCACATGATGGTGCCAAAGTAGAAACGGACAACTACCGGCTTTGCAGTTTTTCGATTTCTGACCGGCACATCAATAACTGGGCGGGGTCGGCAACTTTCCTCTCGGCAACACGCAAATGATTCAGCGCAAGGTCGGGCTTCTCAAGATACCGTGAATATATTATCCCAAGCATCAGCTCAACCTGCTCAATATGCTCGTAATTGGCGTAGTGAGTGAGAAACTTTTCGTAAACCGACGCGGCATTGCTGTATTCACCCTCGCTGGCAAACTGGTTGGCGATATCGAGCAAATGCTGGCGAGGCAGGATCTGCCCGCTATCGAGCGACATAAGGTTAAGATACTGTTGAGCGGCTGTCTGGAGGTCATGCCGATAAACGCTGTTGGCGATATCCTCGCGCAACTGCCTAATCTGCGGCTCATCAGGCCCCGGCCTTGTTACATCTCTCGCTGTTATGCTTTTTTTGCCGCCCATGCCGGTGAATGGGTCATAGCCCGTGGAAATAGCGTCACGATATGCGCGCCTGCGGTTCCACTGTTTGAACATCGCCCAAAGGTCGAATTGCGAACTGCTCAATAATCCTGTCACCAGCAGAAGCAGCGACGAAACGATGCCGAACGTATAACCCGCAAGATGCGCGTCGTAAGCAACATTCGAATTCGCCGTATAACGGATAATAACATTATCAAGGATAATCATCTTTAATGCGATAAAGTAAATGGCGGGCACATCAACCGTGCCGATAAAGATGAGCCAGTAAACGATAGTTATAAGGGTCTGCGGGAACAGCACAAGATACGCCCCTGTCACCGCTGCCACCGCGCCGCTTGCCCCCATTACGGGGTTACTGCTTACAAGCGTATGGCCGACCGCGCTGAATACCGCGCCCGCCAGGTAAAAGCACAGGTAGCCAAAATGCCCGAGCTTATCGTTTACGTTATTGCCGAATATATACAAAAAGAACATGTTGCCGATAATATGCAGATAACCGCTGTGCAGAAAAGCGTAAGTGATAAACTGCCACAGAAATGGATGCGCTGGCGTGAAAACAAACTGCTCCGCCCAGGGACGCAGAATCTCTCTGGCCCGCTCATCGGGCCAGTAGCTCAACAGAAACACAATCACATTTACGGCTATGATGGCGTAATTTGCGTATGGCGTTCTGTGGCATCTGACATTTGTGCGAATAGGCAGCAGCATAATGGATTTCGTTTACCTTCGAAAAAACCGGACGATTCAAAGGGCAGCATTGTAATAGTTTTCCGCCGGGCGGGCAAGACATAAAAAAAACAGGGCGACTTTCGCCGCCCTGTTTCAGGTGAAATGAGGCGTTGGAATCATGCACCTTTGGCCCCGGCTATAATTGCGAGGCGATACACTCTATTATTAACCGGCTCACCCCCCCCAGCCGGATAAACCTGCTCAAATAAAATATACAAAAAGCTCCCCTCTTCTCCAAATCGGCGCGGAAAAAATCTTTATTTTTCCCGCCCGTGATGTTAATACTTGCATCAGGCTACTTCATAACTGTCATTCCCGCGGAAGCGGGAATCCAGTTGTAGTTGTAGAGCGTGGCTTTATCCGCCGTAGGCGGATTGCCCCGCCTCCCGTGAGGGACGCCCAACGGCGGAATCAAACTGGAGATTTTTTACGAATGGATAAACACATATATAAAACCCGCCTTAAAACCATCAGGGCCGGAATTGCCCGGCTAAAAGTCGATTGTCTCATCGCCACGAAACCCGCCAACGTAACTTATCTCACAGGCTTTACCGGCGAAGACAGTTGGGCGATTGTTTTGTCCCGCGCAGTCGCCCTCGTAACAGACAGCAGGTACACCGAACAGGCCGCGGCCCAGTGCCGATTTTGCAGGATTTTTAAACGCAAAGAGACAATTGTTAAAGCAATCTCCGAACTGCTGCGGAATCGACGCGGAATAAAAACCGCCGCCATCGAAAAATCAATATCGCTCGCCAATTTCCGGTCGCTGAAAAAAAACCTGTCCTGCCGACTGAAGGCCGCCGAAGGTATCGTCGAATCAGTACGCCGGAAAAAAGACCCCATCGAGGTCTCAGCCATTCGAGCCGCCGCCAAAATCGCCGCACGGGCCTTCGAACGTGTGCTTCGACAGGTAAAACCGGGTCTGACGGAAAACGAGCTGGCGGGAATCGTCGATTTCGAGATTCGAAAAACCGGAGGCAATAACAGCTTTGAAACGATTGTCGCGTTCGGTCCCAATGCCTCAAGACCTCATCACCAGCCCACCCCGCGCAAATTACGAAAAAATGATACCGTCCTAATCGACTTCGGCGTGCGCCTCGATGGCTACTGCTGTGATGTGACCAGATGCTTTTCGGTCGGCACACCACACGCGCTTTATTACAAAGTTTACACCGTCGTAAAACAGGCACAGGCCGCCGCCATAAGAATGGTCAAAGCCGGAGTCGAAATCAGCAGCATCGATGCCGCTGCAAAAGAAATCATAAAAAAAGCAGGTCTGCCTGTCTATGGCCACGGAACCGGGCACGGACTTGGCATGGAGGTACACGAGCTGCCCACCATATCAGGCAAAACAAAAGGAAAATTGCAGACAGGCGACGTGATTACAATCGAGCCGGCCGTTTATATCCCCGGACGCCTCGGCGTCAGGATTGAAGACGATTGTCTCGTCACAAATAACGGGTGCGTTGTCCTTACCGTGACTTGCCCCGGCGGATAACTCCCTCGCTCTTACTATTGCGGCGGCCCCCTCCTCGGCATATTATCTTCCATTGGGCTCATTAGGCCGCCTCTGTCCATCGGCCCTCTCCTCATACCATCTCCGATACCACCACGCTGCTGCACATCTGTCGGGCCGCTAGTACCCCATGGGCGCCATGGCTCCTTGGGCCTCTTCTCAAGCGTCCTCAGTTCGCCATACTTAAAACGCAATTCATCAGGCCAGTACATCTGTTTCGCCGGCAATCTTTCCACTCTCGTCCCGTCAAAACTGAACAGCATATCAAAATACTGCCGCGACTGGAGAGCTTTGTCCCCGAACCAGTCGTTCATTGCTACCAAATCCACCACAACCGCCCCCGTAGCGTAATCTATCATCTCAGGCAGTTTCACGTTTGTTGCGCTTTTACCTTTATCTTTATCTTTACCTTTATCTTTATCGCTCTGCTCAACCCTCGCCACCCTGCCTATCACGTCCCCGCGCTTGACCATAAACGGCTCACTGTGCCAATAGCCCAGCACATACCTGCAAACCTGCACCTCCGCCGCCATGGCTGCCTCCTGAACGTTTATCGGGAAGAAATACAGCCGCTTGTCTATCGCCACTACGTCCGTCACATCCGAAAATCCGCTCCAGAATATTACCTTGCTGTCCTTATCAGCGTCTTCCTCACGCACCTGGCCGGTCCCGGCCACGGGATTGAATACCCCAAGCCGGATGCGATACCGATAACTTGCGCCTGGCTCAATAGTATCGTCATAGGCCCAGAATGTTACCACCTCACGCAGCTTGCTGATATCCTTCGCCGCCAGCAGCATCTTTTTCATCTCGTCGTATATCATCGCCTCTGTTACCACCGGCTTGGCACCCTTTTTCTGTTCAGCTGCCGTTGTCGTTTCAGTCCGCCGGTCACGCTCCGCCGTTCTGTCGGGCTTATTTGTTATCCCCGAAGGGGTCCGGGAACCGCCCATTCCACCCCCGCGTTCTGGGCTGCCGCCTGTTGCCCTGCCGCTCGTCGTTGCTCGCCCTGCCGTTGCGCCGCCGCCCCGGCCGCCGCTCATGCCGCCTCCACGTTCATCACGACTCGACACGGAACGCGTCGGCGTCGCGGGACGTGTCGTCATCGCCCTGTCTGCACGTTCTTCCGTTGCTTTGGCTTCCCGCTCCGTCGCTCGCTCTGTCGCCGCCTCACGCCGCTCCTGTGTTTCCTTTTCTTTTCTTACAGCCAGATATTTCTTGTGCAGCAAAGGCGGCATCCAGTCGTCATCTGCCGACGCTATCCTATACGGATCCGGCTGCAGCAATTTCACCTGCATCTGTGGGGCGCTGAACTTCGCAAGCTGAACCATAACCCCGCCGCTCGGCAGGCCGTTTACATCCTCTATTACCTTGTAGCCATCTCTCTTTGGGTCTATCTTCACGCGGGGCACATCCTCCCACTGGCCCCACTCACCATTATCACCGAAACGCTGCCTCTGTAACTGAACCGCCGCAAACACCGGCTTGACCAAACCGGCATCACGCCACCCCTCAGGAACCTCTCTGCCCGCAAAACACTCCTGAAAACTGTCTATCAACGGCGCAAGGTCGAAACTCGCCTGAACGGTGACCAAATCCAGGTCGTTGGGCTCATACGTTTCTTCTGTCCCGACGTTCTCCTCGGTAACCGCAACTTTCGGCATATAGGCCGCTGCCCTTATGTGTTCCACGGAAACATCATTAACGGAACCAACCACGGGCATGCGGTACTTCTTATCTACCATCGTCTCCACCGAACTCGGCACCGGCCAGAGAACGTTCAAATCCTTATCCAGCACCGAATTTATCACCGCCAGAAAACTAATGCTTTGGGGCACATATGAGGGCTTGGGAATCGGGTCCCTCGCCAGCCGTTCTTTCAGTTTTTCAGATTGTTCCGATATGTATATGTCAAGCTGACCGGGACGAAACTTCTGGTTGTCGAAAACCAATTCCGGGCCTCGCAGCGCAAACGCATACAAAACGTAGATAGCCGCCAGGCCGCCTATTACCATCGCCACTTTTTCGATATGCTCATCTATGAAATTACTTTGTTTTCTAATCATAGTTCCAAAACCCCAAACCTGCCCAGCTACGCCGCCTAACCGCCTGTCTTTGCCACAGGGTTCTTTATCGGCTCCGGCTTTATCGCGTCATACCCGTTCTTGTTGAATATGTATTCACAGACAAGTTCAATCTCAAAAACCGCATCCGCCCCATATCTGTAAGACCGATGGTCGGGCGACGTCAAATCCACCGGCTTTACCCTGCTCTCCAAAATGGTTATCTGGTTGTGCTTGAATGCCTTCGCCGGCTCCTGGCCCGTGAATCCCGTAAACTTGTGCTCCTTGGCGCTGCACAACTCCCGCATAAAAGGTATTATTGCCTTGCTGCTCACCACCACCGCCATCCCGAAATGCACCACGTCTATGTTCTCGTTGCTCACTCGACCAGTGAACGACTCAGTCAGCTGTTCCTCCGGCTTGGTTACGTATTTCGGCCGCTCCTGAGACGTTTTCCCGCTCCCAGCGCTCAAAAGGGCATCCGGCGACACAAAACCGACTCGCTCCACACGCTTTACAGGCGACATTAACACGTTGCTCGAACCGGCATTCATCGTCCCTGCCGTCGAAAACACGTCCTCAATTATCCAGTAACCAATCTGCCAGAACCAGCAGTCCTTGACGCTGTCTTCTATATTGGTGTACTGATATGTCTTCCAGAAATCGTACCCGCCCACAGTTTCGGGACTCGCGTATACGGATACCGACTTGGCCTTGGTATGGCAAATCTCCTCGACTATCCTTGACGATGTCGATACCCCACCCGCTGTGCCCGATCTGGGAAGCCCTGTACCCGTCTGCCGGGCGGCTTGCAATTCCCCCTCGCTGGGACAATCGCCTCCACGGTCCTTCGCTATCAAACCCTCAACCCCCTGACAAAACCTGGCCCCAAACCTGGTGAAAAGCAATGTCGAAGTATCCTTAGGCTGGGGAAATATGTCGTAACTGAGCAGTTCACGTTGAGTGCTCTCTATCGATAACAACTTTATCAGGTTCGCATCCCGCTGGTATGCATCCTGATACTGTCTTTCCACCTCCGCCTGACTGGCGGCGGGCAACTTTTTCAACATTTCCTTTACTTGGTTGCCTATCGGCACACTTTCCCTGGCCGCCTTCTGTTTTAAACTGCTGCCCATCAGCCAGGCCGCAGTCAGAACCGCGCCGCACGCCAAAATTATCACCGCGGGCCAAATCAACACGAAATACACCCGTAACCCGCCTAACCCCTTCATTAAATCCTTCAATTTAGATAAGTCCAGGTTTATCTTTGCCATTAATCATCTCCCCCCTGCGATTTTGCTGGCGCGGCGGTTTTCTTCCGCGGAGCGGGTGCTGCGACAGGACTTGGCTCCGGCTGACTTATAATTGGCGCCGCCTCTGGGCTGCTGCCGCCGCCCTCTTCAACAGACGCTTCTGGCGGCTTATTCCACTTCAACTTAAAATTCAGCACAAACCAGGAATCGTTAACCTTCGTCGCAACTTTCTTGCTGCTATCGCCGGTATCCGTAACCTTGCAGATAATCTCGTTGGTCATCGGGTCAATAATCATTTCGTTATTGCCCTCACCTATTTTTCTTACGCCGATACCCTGAGGCATAGGCACCGTCGGATCCACTTCGCCGGTCTGAAGGTCAAAATGCTGCTTTTCCGTCTTCTTATAAAGCTCAAAGGGACTGTTGCCGTCAAACATACTGTTCATATCCATCAGTCGGGTCACTAATCCCCACCTGTTCGAGTCGTTCTGCACACCCACCGGGTCCAACAATTCGGATATCACCTTATAAGGACTGTACCCGGAAATCGTTATTACAAAACCGCGAGCCGATGCCTCACCGCCCGGCCCTGTCGACTGAACCCCCATCGTCCTGCCTCCTCTCGCAGGTGAATATCTACTCGGCGCAGCCCTGCCTCGTCCGCCCCCGCCCCTCATCATCATATCTCTCGATTCCATCTGACCGCTTGAAAATGTGTCTCCGAGTGTATCCCTGGTATCAAGACCTCTCTCGAAACCCGTCGTTCCGAACTGACCGTTCCCGACGTCCAGCGTATAGTAAATAGACATCCCGGTTACAAAAATCTGCTTGCGCTCCCTGCGGTCCGGAAACTTATCTTTTATCGTCTCAACGTCGCCTCTGGCAAAAGCACTGTAAAGCTCCTTCTGCTCCGGGTTGCTTTTGGCATTCGGCAATGTCCCTATCAACTTCTGGTACAGTAAAGGCACCATATCACGATACTTGAACTGCTCGAACTCCTTTTTTATCACTGCTTCCGACTCGCCGGCCCTGGCCTCTTCGGCTTTCAGATCACTCTCCGCCTTCTTTGCGGCATCCAGCACGAACTTTGCTGTCTCTCTCTGCGATACCTTGCTGGTGTAGCTGGCGCGGTCTATCAGCGTTCTTGCGAACGCCAGCACCGACGCCACTAATATCAGGCACGCCGCCAGCACAAAAAATTTCGTCTTGCTTGCCCATACCATTGACTTGGCTATGCTCCGGGGCAGCAGATTGCTCTCTATCCGCCCAAGACCAAGCGCCTGCACCCCTAACCCGTACACGACGCCAAAATCACATACGCTTTCATGGAACTTCGCCGCCGACACCGCCGCGTTTATCCCGACCTGCTTGAACGCGTCCGGCCGCTCTATCTGCATCTGCAAGCTCTGCTGAAGGTACTGGAGCAAACCTCGCATTTTCGTGCCGCCGCCCAGCGCGATAATTCTCGCCAGTTTTACATTCGAGTGCGAACTGGTATAAAAACCGAGCGAACGCTGAATCTCTGACGCCAGGTCCGTGAACACCGGCTTCATCGCCTGAAGAATCTGCCTGGCGTATTTGCTCATTGGCGCGGTACGCTTGAGCTTTTCCGCCTTTTCAAAATTCAGCTTGAACGTGTCCGCTATCGCCTTGGTAAAGGCGTTGCCCCCCATCGCTATCGTCCGCTGCCAGACGTCCGATTTCGTGCAAACCACAAGGTCGGTAGTTTCCGCCCCGATGTTCAGCACCACCGTCGCCTGCGTATCCGACTTCATCAGGTCAGGCCTGTCGTAAAAAATATAGTTATAAAGCGCCATCGGCGCTATCTGAACGTATGTAACCTCCAGGCTCTCCCTGCTGAAATGTTCAAGCTCCGCCGTCACCACGTCGTTTTTTATCGCGAATATCCCGACCTTCACCTCCGCCGCCCCCGCCTCCGTCATCAATTGCCAATCCCATGCGACCTCGTTTATATCAAAAGGAATCTGCTGGCTGGCTTCGAATTTGACGATTTCAGGGATGCGTTTTTGCTCGACGGGCGGGAGGTTGACAAAACGCGCGAAACTGTTTGCGCTTGGGACAGCGACGATGATTTCGTCTCTGCCGAGGTCGTTGGCCTGGACAAACTGACGAAGCGAAATAGCGATAAGCTCCTGCTTTTCCTGGTCATTGATTCCTGAGCCGGAGAGGACTTTTCCATGCTGAATATGTTCGAAGCCGATAACCTCGAGTGTGCCGGATTCGTTGCTGAGGCGGAGCGCCTTGAGCGAGGTATTTCCGATGTCGATGGCCCAGACCGACCCGATTTTTTCCGCCATAAACTATGCCTCCTGTCCCGGCCTTAATTAAATGGACGGGACCTGCTTTTCACTGCCGACGCAATAGTATAACACAAAGAATTATATTATTATAGGAGCTATGAGAACTTTTTCCATATATACACTTGGCTGTAAAGTGAATCAGTACGAATCGCAGCAGATAGCCCAGCTTCTTGAGGAGCTGGGTTTGTCGGCGGCGGTGTCGGGTGAGAAGCCCGATTTAGCCGTAATAAATACCTGCTGCGTAACAGGTACGGCTTCAGCCAAGAGCAGGCAATATATACAAAGAGCGTTAAAGGTCAATCCGGCCGGCGTAAGGGTCGTCTGCGGGTGTCTTCCGGCGATGAACAGCCGGGAAAATCCCCCTTGCGACGGCGATAATGTTCATATCATCAGCAGCCGAGACGATTTGGCGCAAAGAATCGCCCAAATTATCATCGGCCACAATCCCCTTATTAAAGCAAAAAACGGCTTAAAAATCAAGGATGGAATGGCTAAATTCGCCAAATATCCCAAATTGCCACAATTGTCCAGCTTCAAGGGGCATACAAGGGCATTTCTCAAGGTTCAGGATGGCTGTGACGGCCTTTGCAGCTATTGTATTGTACCTAAAGTGAGGCCTGATGTTCAAAGCAAGCCGATTGAGGAGGCGATTGAGGAGGCAAAGGCCCTTGTGGCGGCTGGCCATAAGGAAATTGTGGTGACAGGCGTCAATTTGGGAGCGTACGGACAAAAGTCCGTAAGGAAGACAGAGGACAGAAGACAGAAGACAGAAGACCCGGCTTCGCCTCATGGGCTACGCCGTGGCAAGCAGATTGCGGATTTGTTGGAAGAGTTGGCGCGAGTGCCGGGATTATTGAGAATTCGGGTGAGTAGTTTGGAGCCGGGGGACATTAGTGAGGAATTGTTAGACGTGTTTTGTGCGCATCCGAATATTATGCCGCATATTCATTTGTCGGTGCAATCAGGGGCGAGCGCGACGTTGAAAAGAATGTGTCGGCAATATAATGCCGATGAACTGCGGGCGAAAATTGAACTGATAAAACGGCGATTGGACAGGCCCGCGATTACGGCGGATATTATCGTGGGATTTCCGGGCGAGACGGATGAGGATTTTAAACAGACGGTTGAACTTTCAAAGTGGGCGGGGTTCTCGAAGATACACGTATTCCCATTTTCGGTAAGGGCGGGGACAGCCGCGGCAAAATTGAAAGGCAGATTGCCTGCGGACGTGATTAAAAAACGGGCACAGATTCTGCGGAAAGTAAGTGATGAGTTGGGCTTTAAGTTCAGGGAGCAATTTATAGGCGAGACGTGTGAAGTGCTGATTGAAGATGCTCAGCCGACGAGTGGGAGATGCGAAAGATACTTCATAGTAAAAGTAAAAAGTAAAAATGAAAAAGTAAAAAGGAAGAATGAAATTATACGAGTTAAAATAACGGCGGTGACGGAAGAAGGAGCGGCGGGAGAAGAAGTAAAAGATTAAAAATAAAAAACATGCTTGTTTTCTCTTTGAATACGCCGGGACAATAATTGTGGAATCGTAAGACGAACGTCAGTATAAATCAAATTGTCTCAAGCCAATGCATTGAAAACTCAGATAAGTCAAGAATATTAACCAAACCATCACCTGCAGGCGATGGTGCAATGTCAGCAGACGGATTACCTGGAGGTTGGAGCCATTGACTCGCAAGAATGCTAAAATCCACAAAATCAATGATTCCATTACCATTTAAATCTGCCGCATTTTCAGAAATACCGAATTTCCATAAATCATTCAGATACATTTTGGGGGGGCTCTTCCCCCCGAAAAGCCATAGATTACCGTTACCATCGAACCATGAAACGAATCCACCTCTTGCCCCCGGCACATTGCCCGATGCCGGAATACCCTTTTCCCCGTAAACACCTGGCTGCCACGTAATGTCTGAACCACTAAACCATGTCCAGTAAGTCCCATCGAATTTCCATAAGTCATTCAAGACACCAGCATTGCCACTAGCCGCGTAACCATAACCACCGAAAAGCCAGAAATTACCAACGTTGTCAGTCCACGAAATGGAAGCATATCTTGCTCCCGGTACATTGCCTGAATCTGCCGTACACTTTGTGCCATAAACGCCCGGTTGATTAACGATATTTGAACCGCTAACCCAGATCCAGTTGGTCCCGTCGAATTTCCACAAGTCATTCATCATATTAGTATTGCCACTAGACGCATCATAACAATCACCGCCGAAAAGCCAGAGATTACCAATGTTGTCAGCCCACGAAACGGAACTATCTCTTGCTCCCGGCACATTGCCTGAAGCCGCAACACCCTTCGTTCCATAAACACTAATCTCATTAACGAATTTTGAACCGCTGACCCAAGTCCAGTTAGTTCCATCGAATTTCCAAAGTTCATTCGTGGCACCATAAGAAGTTGCTATACCGTAACCTCCGAAAAGCCATAGTTTGCCACTGGAGTCAATCCACGATACAGAACAAAATCTTCCTCCTGGTACATTACCTGGAGCCGCTACACCCTTTGTTCCATAAACACCATATTGATCTTTGAGGTTTGAACCGCTGACCCAAGTCCAGTTAGTTCCATCGAATTTCCAAAGGTCATTCAAGTAACCACCACCGCTTGCAGCAAGACCACAACCTCCGAAAAGCCATAGATTACCGCTATAGTCAATCCACGATACGGAACCATATCGGCACCCCGGCACATTGCCTGAAGCTGCTACACCCTTTGTTCCATAAACACCATAGTGATTCGCAGTATTTGAACCGCTGACCCAGGTCCAGTTGGTTCCGTCGAATTTCCACAAGTCATTTAATCTTTCCGTACTACCGTATATACCGCCAAAGAGCCATAGATTACCGCTGGTGTCAATCCACGACACAGACCTACTTCTACTCCCCGGCACATTATATGGACTGGCCTCACCCTTTGTACCATAAACACCAGGCTGGTTGGCATCATTTGAACCGCTAACCCAGGTCCACATTGGTTCTGAGTTCGCATTACAAGAGAATATATCCAACAGGATAGCAAGGAAGAACACGGATGTTATATTTTTCATCGATAAACCCCTAAAATCGATTTTATTTTGTCTCTCGTTTTAAAATTGTGCTTATGAATAATTCATTCAGGCGCTCTTGGCCTTATTACCCTGCTGTTAATTAAGTCCATCACAATTGAGAATCGTTACATTCTTTTTTGAAATATTCGCGAATTTCTTATAAACTGCCAACCATAACTGTAATTTAACCGCGTTTTTGGCCTAACAAAGGAGGTGTAGTGCTCCCCGTTAAACAACGAAAAAGTTAGGGAATTTTTGACACCTCTATCTGCTCGACAGGCAAAAGTGCTGTCTCTTCCGGCCTTAAGGTGACAGTATAATACTAAACAGCAAAAGAAGACAAGTATTTTTTGGTTAACCGGAATAATTGTCCCTTGAAAAGCGGGCGGTTTTGGGTAGAATCGAGAAATAAGAAAAAAAGAGACATCATGGCAGGATGAAAAAAACGGTTGCCGTCCGAAGTTTTCTGTTTTCCCAACACAATGGAGAATGTGATGTTTTATTACATGTTCATGCCATTAAATCGCCATATAGATGCTGGATTCGGTGCCACAGGAGATGCTTTTCATGAAGCAGCGGAAACACTTCTTAAGGATAAGGTAAATTTCCTTAATTCTAACTTGCCCATAAACTTTCTTTTTCGCCATGCCATTGAACTTTACTTTAAGTCATTGATCATAGTTCTACACAGAAGACTTCAACTACCTTTCGGAGATAAATCTTCAGATGGCACACCATCGATATGCATAGGGGAAAAATGGAAGCCGATTCATAATGTGCACAGCGTGAATGATCTATATCAATATTTCAAAAAACTTATTTATGATAATAAATCCCAGATTCAGGGTATAGCAAAGACCGACTGGAGCGCTATTCCGAAAGAGTTAGATGGTTGGATCGAACAGATTGAGAAATATGATAAAACGAGCACATTGTTTCGTTATCCTGTCACACATAATCAAGCAGATGATTGTGAGAAATCAGCTTGGAAGGAAGTATCCCCAGATAAACTAGCGGCATCTCTCAATACTAATACTAAGACTAAGTCATTTCTTATAGTGGACGACAATAATAACGTAATCAACGCTTATCAATATGATGATGCTGCTATGGAACAGCTACATGACGCCCTGAAAAGAACCGCCGACCTGCTTTCGGGTGCCCATTGTGGTATGAGAGTCGAACTCGCAGGTGGAAAGTAATGATTTGGCTAATTAATCACATAGGACACTAAGGCCACTCACCTGTAGCGGATAAACATAAAGCAAACCTTGCGCCTGCACCCCCGGCCAGAGACCGGGGCTAAACATTATCTGGATGACCCCGAAGCAGGCTTCGGGGCTAACCGATTAACCCCTCAATAAATTGAGGGGCTAAATTTTTAAGGGATATTGGACCCCCTGTCGCAAAACCAAAGCAGCATGGCTCCCCGCCAAAGACATGCGGGGATCTTCGCTTCGCTACGAGGGGGCAGGCACGCGGATGAGGAATAAATTTATTTAAAATTGGTACAAGCAAACTCTCCGAAAAACTTCCTCGCGGCGTTGTCATAGGCCATAGCGGCGTCGAGTTCGTCAGTGAATGAGCCGAGGAAGAGACGTTGGCCGTTGACGGAGATTCGGGCACGCCAAAGGCCGGTGGGTTTGACGAAGTCAACGCCTTTGAAACGGGAGGTGGTTTTGGGGTTTCTTTTACGGGCGTTTTGCTGGTTGGTGGAATCGGTGGCGAAGCGGAGATTTGAGCGGCGGTTGTCGAGGCCATTGTGGTTGATGTGGTCAACGAGGAGGTGGTCGGGGGGATTGGCAACCTGGCGGTGCATCCAGATTACGCGGGGTTTGAGGAGCGGGCCGCGAGAGACGGTGCAGAAGGCGTAAAATGTGCGATTGGAGCGATTGAGCCGCCATTTGAATCGGCAGAGGCCGTCATAGTCGGCAGGGTCAACGATGGCAAACCGGAATTTTTTGATGTGGATGAAGCAGGCGGAATGGCCGAAGCGGAGGCGGTAATAGAAAAGAACGAACCAGAGGCACAGCCGAGAGAAGCAATCCGGAACGTTGATTTGAATAGTTGTCATTTTATCTCCTCCTTTTTTTTAGCCACAGATTGCACAGATTACACTGATTTATTTTAGACGCAGATTAACGCTGATTTACGCTGTTTTTTAGTCGGCTTTGCGTTCCGCGGCTAAGGGTATTCTCGATGCGAGCATCTGCGATACCCTTTCGCCTTGTCCGCGAAGTCCTTCGGCCTTCATTGTGAAGCCGAGCAAAATCTAATAGTCCGAAACTCATTTCCGAATTCCATTGTTATTTATGACCCTCCGCCGCCCTTCGGGCTATGGAGGGTAAACCCGCAGGCAGGCCTGCGGGCTAACCGATGAGGAAAATACGTTCCTCTATAAATGGCGCGAACTTGCGCGCTTTTGACGAAAATTCCGATTTTGGGGATGCCTCGAAATGCACTTAAGTCGTTGTGGGAAAAGGAATAGAAAAAATTTTAAGAATTTTGGGAAATGCCAAAAAACACCTGCGCGCTTTTGACGAACAAATGTATCATACAAACGTTTTATACAACCGTTTGTGTCCAGAATTTAAAACGTTGCACGGCAAGTGCTTACATCAAAATTCATGTCTGAAAAACGCGCGAAAAACCGGGCAAAAAATGGTCGAAAAGCTTAGACGTTTATTTGTAAATACCTACTAAAACTGAGGTTACGCTTGCGCAACCCCTCAATAAATCCGCCATAGGCGGACAATCCATGCAATGACCCGGCAATAAAGTTGCCGGGCTAAACATAACCCTGTTATGGCTGAGCCCAGAGGCAGACGGTGCCGAGGAATTGCTGCTGGTGAATGACGGGTTCAGAGATAACCATGAAGCCGTTGCGAGACGTGACTTTCGCCTTTGAAGGGGACAACGGTTTGATGTCCTGCGGATTGATATCACTGCGGTAATAGGTGGCGAAGAGTTTGCCGTTGCAATCGTAGATGCCTGCGAAGGCGATATTATATTGAGTTTTGAGGGAATCGAGAATTCCGTTCGCGTCTTTGGCGTCCTCGAAGGACAGTGCGCATTTGACGTTTGAGGAGATGAGTTTTGCCTGGCCGGAGGCGAAATACATGACGGCGTCTTTGCTGTGGTCTCGCTGGGAGTCGATAAAAGACAGGGAGGCGAACAGCAGGCCCAGAGACATACCCGCCGCAAAGGCAATTACAATAAGCTTTTTCCTGGCACCATCAACCATAAAAGTCCTGGCTACTAAGCGCTAATTTTACTTTAAGGACCTCTCTCCGCAGGGGATTGCGACCGGCGTTATATATTCGGTCGCGTTGCAATGGCGCATCGTTATTTTCGACATTTGGCGGGCGTAACTTAACGGCCGTTGTGACTTATATAAGCTTAAGGCCGGTAAACACGGGGGAATTCGCGTTGCGAGGGCAGATTCTTATCTGACGCGGGCGCCGGCGGGGGCGCAGCAATTAGAATACTCTTCCATTAAACCATCGATGAGGTCTTTTACGGAGACCAGCTTGTCCACTCTATAAACGTTTGCGCCGGCGAATGCGAAACCGTCTTTGAGGTCGCCGTTTTTGGCACGGGTCAGCGCAAGGGCGATGCAGTAAGGGACTTTTTTGAAATCGCAGCTTCTCAGGCATCTCCAGGGACACTGGAAGGGTTCTTTTTGGCCTGAGGCGATCCTGTCGAGAAACTCGCAGCGTATGGCCCTGCCGGGCAGGCCGACGGGACTGTCGATAATGACGATATCTTCTTTTTTGCAGCGGAGGTAGGCCTGCTTAAATTCATCGGAGGCGTCGCATTCGAAGGTCGCGACGAATCTTGTCGCCATTTGCACGGCACTGGCGCCCAACTGCATAAATTTATAGATGTCTTCGCCGGTGTATATGCCGCCTCCGGCGATGACGGGGATACTTTTCTGAAACTTCTGCTCGTAAGGTTTTACCGCGGAGATAACGGAGGGCACTAACTTTTCGAGGGCGTGTTCGGGGTCAGTGATATCCTCTTTTCTAAAGCCGAGGTGTCCGCCGGCAAGAGGGCCTTCGACAACGACCGCGTCGGGGACATGATTGAAGTGTTTGGCCCAGGATTTGAATATAAGCTCGGCAGCCCTGTCTGAGGACACGATGGGGACAAATTTTGTGTGCAGCGAACCAAGGGCATCGAGGGGGAGCGTTTTTGGAAGTCTTATCGGAAGCCCGGCGCCGAGGAAAAGGACGTCAACTTTTTCATCTACGCCGCACTGGACGAGGTCGTCAAAATCGGAGAGGGCGACCATTATATTCAGGCCGATGATTCCTTTGGTTTTGGCCCTTGTCTTGGCGAGCTCTTTTCGCAGCGCCCTGTTGTTGGCCTCGTTGAAATTCGTGTGGGAATCCGGCTCGAGCTGGCCTATCCCGGCGGTTGCGATAACGCCGATGCCGCCTTCATTCGCGACAGCCGAGGCCAAACCTGACAGGGAGATACCAACTCCCATTCCCCCCTGAACAATCGGAACCTTAGTTTCAAAATTTCCTATTCGCAGTGTTGGTATATTTTTCAAGCTCGTAAACAACCTCATTTATATTCGCAGCGAAGAACCTTCCAACATGTGAGAGCCCGATGCGTGCCGGTATTATAGTTTACGGCAAATCTCCTGGCGAGGGAAAAATAGACAAATACGCAAAAAAAATGTCGTAGTGCAGGGCATCGCTCATATATCGCATGAAGGCAGGGCAGAATATAGCGTTTTTTCTATCGGCTGGCGAGGAGAACGCCGAAATGTATTTTAGGAAAGCACAGTCCTAAAATACCTGTAAGTGTATAGGGGTATAATATGAAAAAGTGCCCGTTTTGCGCGGAAGAAATTCAAGATGAGGCGGTGAAGTGCAAGCCCATCACAGACATAAAAAGTTCAATTGACTCGCGACGGAGGCTATGTTAACCTTAATAGAAGCGGTTAACATCTGTTAACTCAAGTTAAAGCAGTTAACGGACGATAAGCAAGAGGCAGATATTTGTAAAACGGGTCGGTCTAATGAGTAAAAAACGCGAATATCTAACAATTCCACAGTTGGCGAAGATGCTGGGTATAAGCAGGATAGCGGTCTATCGCAAGGTCAAGAAAGGCCAAATCAAGGCACAGAAAATCGGAAGAAATTACGCGATACCGAGCCAGGCCATTGGTGTATCCAGAGGCAAGCCGCTAAGCGCCAGCACAAAAAAAGAGATTGATGCGGTTATTCAAAGGGTTGTCAGGGAATACGGCGAGACACTTCGACTGTTGGGACACGAGTAGTGAAGAAAATTACACTCGATGATGTTGAATTTATAGCATTCAGGTTCGCTCAAGCAGGTTTAGGGTTTGACGAGCCGATTCCGGATTTTTCGACGCGGTTTCCCGGCGCTTTGGAGAGCTGTCTTGCGATGCCATTTCAAAAATTCGCAGACAAATCGCCGTATCCGACGCTTATCGCCAAGGCAGCGATTCTTTTTTACCTGATAATAAAGAACCATCCGTTTCAAAATGGCAACAAGAGAGTCGCGATGACAACGCTTTTTCTGTTCTTAGCCAGGAACAAAAAATGGATAAGCGTTGACGATAAAGAAATTTACAATTTCACAGTGTGGGTTGCGCAGAGTCCTCCGTCAGTTAAGGATGAAACCGTTGCAGCCATCGAGACGTTTTTGACAAAATACCTTACGATCCTGAAAAAACAGTAAAGGATTACAAATATGAAGAAGTGCCCGTTTTGCGCGGAAGAAATTCAAGATGAGGCGGTGAAGTGCAAACACTGCGGCGAGTTTTTAATCGACGCGGAACTAAAAGGATTAAAAAAGGCAGGCGACGTCAAGTGGTATCACACAACGCCGATAGTGATTATCGCTATAATTTGCCTGGGGCCGCTGGCTCTGCCTTTGGTATTGAAGAACCCGCAATACAGTGTAACTGCCAAGATAATCTGGACAATTGCCATTATTGTTATCACGGTGTTTGCATGCGTGGCGCTCTTCTCAGCTTATGCGAATTTTTTGAAGCAGATTCAGGAGATGGGGTTGTAAATCAGCGAACAGCGTATAGCGTGTAGCGGACAGACAAGAGATTATAGAATGCGTATTTGAGAATGGTAAAAATAGAGCTATCGAAGATATTCAGTTATTGTCCGGGCTGCGGAATCAGCGGGCCTAAGGCGCATTCGAAAGGCAAGCACATAACGTGCGGCAAGTGCGGGTTTGAGTATTATCACAACGTGGCATCTGCGGCGGGGGCAATCATCGAGTATGGTTCAAAGGTGCTTGTGGCGATTCGCGCCAATGAGCCAAAGGCGGGGATGTTTGATTTCCCGGGCGGATTCGCTGACTACGGCGAGCCGATTGAAGAAACGGTTATTAGAGAGATTCGCGAAGAGCTTGGGATAAAAATCAAAAACCCGCGATATCTTACGTCCGCGCCGAATATCTACGTGTATAAAGGCGTAACATACACTACTACGGACTTGTTTTTTACGTGCAGGATTGATAATCCTAAAAAAATAAAGCTGAACAAAAAGGAAATCGCCGGCATCGAGTTTTTTGAGCCGGGCCGGATTCCCGTGAACAGGTTGGCGTTCGACTCAGCCAAAAAAGCACTTCAGTACTACATAAAGCAGCGTCGCCAAACCCGCTAAGCCGCACAAAGTTTAACAAGCCCGCCAAGTTATTTTTTTCTGACCGCTATTGTGTAGATTGGTCTGTTTTCCTTGAGGTATTTGCGTTCGAAGTTTGAGCCGACCCATTCGCCGATTTGAGCGCCGGCGTTGGGAAGAAAAACGATTTGTTCCAAACAATCGGCTTTGGAGGCAAATACAGATTTTATCTGCTCGAAATATTCCTCAAAGTCGGTGGCAACGCGGATTTCGCCGGCAGGTTTCAAGGCGCGGATGAGCTGGTTGGTATTGGCATCGTTGATGAAACGTCTTTTTTTGTGGCGTTTTTTGGGCCAGGGGTCGGGGAAATAAAAGTGGAAGCAATCGACGGAGGAATCAGGGACGCATTCGGCGATGTAGCGGACGGCATCGGTGCGGATTATACGGACGTTAGTCAGATTCCATCTGCCAACACGGTCAACGGCAAAACGGTAAAATTTGCCCGCCCATTCAATCCCGATAAAGTCGGCATCGGGCTGCAATCTTGCCTGGTTTACCAAAAATGTCCCCTTGCCTGAGCCAATCTCGATGTGGACGGAGGTCAAACGTCCGAAAATATCACCAAAATTAAGCTTGACAGGCGGGTTTTGGTGCTCAAGGACGAACTTGGGATAGTTATTTAATTGTCTTGACATTTTGAAAACCAATCATTATAAGGCCAGCTTTTGTAACATTTTGGCTGATAGTGGACTTATTATAAGGGATAGACAGGGTTTTGCCAAACCCCAGTATTGGGCAGGGTAAAAACGGTAAAATAAGGGCTTAAAGTCAATGCAAAAGCTAATCGATATTGAGGATGGCTGGGTTGTGAGAGAGGATAAAATTTTATTGGGTAAATTTTTGTACCAGGAACGGCTTTTGGACGTAATTACTAATAGGAGTCCAAGGCCAAGAGTAAGCTCAAAGAGAGCGGCGTATTAGAGAGAAGGCTGCCAAAATGATACGGCAATTAATGAAAGCTCGTCGCAAGCAGGTTTTGATAGACATCAACACGCAGAGGGACTTTTTCGTGGATGGCGGTATGGCGCGTGTTGGTAATCGCAGAAGGGTTCTAAGCCACATCAGAAGGGTAATAGCATTTGCCCGCGCCAGGAAAATTCCGGTCGTTTCCATATGCGAGGTCCATGCTGATAACAACGGCGGGTTCTGCGTGGATGGGACGGAAGGGATGAATAAAATCAACTACACGCTTTTGAACAACCGGGCGAGCTTCGCGGCGGACAACAACACGGACTTGCCGGTGGATTTGCTGAGGAAGTATCGACAGATTATTCTGCACAAGCGGTGCTTGGACCCATTTGATGAACCGAGGATAGACCGGCTGCTGAGTGAAATCCGCGCAAATGAATTTGTTCTGATAGGCGCCTGCGCGGAAGGAGCTATTGAGGCGACAGCGCTGGGATTGCTGCAGCGAGGCAAACGTGTTACCGTTGTGGTCGATGCGGTCGGGGCACAGGACAAACAAAAGGCAAGGCACGCATTTCGCAAGATAGCGGCCAAAGGCGCCCGGCTTATCGATACGAGGAAGCTTGCGGGCATATCACATCTGCGAACGGTCGGCACCCTCAGCGACGACATTATGCAGGACAACCCGGAGGTAGTTACCGCGGACCTGCTGGTTGAGTAACCCGCCGCAAACAATCATCAATCGGTTTATTACCAAAACTCCGTTTACCCCAAACAGCCCTCACTAAAGACCTTTTTAATCAAAGCGGGCAAGTATTTGTATGGAGGAGCCCCTGCCGGTATAATAGACAATCAGGCAATAAGTCCTATAGCAGGAACGTCTTTCCTGCAGGCAATAATCCACACCTGGGACTGGTATTTTGAGAACAAATTGAAGGCGTGAAATGCCGGAGAATTCTTAATGAACAGACCGTTAATCGCGGCCCTGGTCTTAATGATACCCCTTAGCTGGTCTGGCGCTGAACCACCACAGCTTGTATCTCCATTCGAAAGCAACGCCGGGACGGTATCGACAAGCCGTATTGATACCCTGGTGTCGGCGGGATTAAAAAATCACGGCATCTCGCCAGCTCCCCTCTGCTCAGACGAAATTTTCATAAGACGTGTATATCTGGATACAATCGGCACAGTTCCCACGCCAAAAGAGGTCAATGAATTTCTGCAAGACCAAAACCCGAACAAGCGCATACCGCTTATTAATCGCCTGCTGGAACGGGAAGAGTTTACCGACTACTGGACGCTGAAGTGGTGCGACCTGCTGAGGGTCAAGTCCGAATTTCCCATCAACCTGTGGCCCAACGCGGTGCAGACGTATTATCGGTGGATTCACGACAGCATACGGATGAATATGCCTTATGACCAGTTCGCCCGCGAGCTATTGACATCCAGCGGGAGCAATTTCCGTGTGCCTCAGGTAAATTTCTACCGCGCGATTCAGGGCAGGCAACCCTCCGATATCGCCAGAACGGTGGCGCTAACGTTTATGGGAACACGTTATGAAAGCTTACCACAATCGGCCCGGGCCAATATGGAAGTTTTCTTCTCACAGGTCGGCTATAAGAAAACCGCCGAGTGGAAGGAAGAAATTGTTTATCTGAATCCAGCACCCGCGGGGGTGCGCGAGGCGAACCTGCCGGACGGCAGAAAAGTGCAAATTCAGCCGGAGGATGATCCAAGGCGTGTATTCGCCGACTGGCTTACCGAGCCGAATAATCAATGGTTCGCACGCAATATAACTAACCGCGTATGGGCGTGGCTGATGGGTCGCGGCATAATAATCGAGCCGGATGATATCCGGCCGGACAATCCCCCGGCAAATCCTGAACTGCTCGCCTTTCTGGAAAAGGAACTTGTGAGGTCCAAATACGACCTGAAAACTATTTACCGGCTTATCCTCAACTCCCGCACCTATCAGCAATCTTCGATTCCTCGCAGTGATAATCCGCAAGCCGAGGCGATGTTCGCCTGTTATCCTGTCCGCCGGCTGGACGCGGAAGTGCTGATTGACGCTTTAAACCAGATTGGAGGAACAGGGGAAACCTATACGAGCAACATACCGGAACCCTTCACGTTTATTCCCGAAGGACAGCGAACCATTAAACTGGAAGACGGCAGCATAACCAGTCAGTTTCTCGAAATGTTCGGCAGGCCGGCACGTGATACCGGACTGGAATCCGAACGCAATAACCAGCCCTCGGATTCTCAGCGGCTGTATCTGCTCAACTCAAACGATATAAAAAACAAAATAGAGCGCAGCCCGATACTGCGCCAGCAGGCAGAAGCCGCGAAAGGCAACCGCACCGAGCTTATAAAAAATATTTACGTAACTATACTGTCGCGTTACCCGACGCCATCTGAATTAGAAATAGCCGAAAAATATTTTCAAGGTGAAGGGATGGCTCGCAAAGCCGCTATCGAAGATTTGGCCTGGGCGTTAATCAATACCAAGGAATTTTTATACCGGCATTGAAATCGCTGACAAAATATATGAGCAACCAAAAACATACATACGTTATTACCCGGCGAGAAGCGCTGAAGCTGGGACTTCTCGGGGCGGCGGGCCTCACATTCGACCGGTTCGGCGGATACGCCCGCGGTGAGGACGCAAATTCGCCGCCGGCAAATAAGCGAACGCCCGCAAAAGCGGTTATAGAGCTATGGATGTCGGGCGGACCGACGCATTTAGACACATTTGACCCCAAGCCGCAGGCGGGGAACGATTACTGCGGCCCGTTTAAAAACCCTATTGCGACAAATGCCGACGGCGTGCAAATTTGCGAACTGCTTCCCTTGCTGGCTAAACAGGCGGACAAATATTCAATCATCCGAAGTATGACCCACGGTATTAACGCTCACGAGACGGCAACATACACAATGAAGACCGGCAGAAAGCCGGGCGATAATCTCGTCTTCCCTGGTATGGGGGCAGTCATCTCATTATTCAGAGGATATGACCACGGCTACAAAGGTCTGATTCCTCCATATATTGTGCTTACCGCAACCGAGGGACGATTTTCAGAGGAAGGTTTCTTGGGCCCGCGCTATAAGCCCTTCGCCACGGGAGGCGACCCGGCCCAGAAACGTTTTGTCGTATCAGGAGTCGTGGCGGAAGGCATTTCAGACCAGAGGCAGAAAAGCCGGCGAGAACTGCTCGGCTCGCTCGATTCATTAGGCAAGGCGATGCCGGGAAATCCGCAATTCGAACAATTAGACCGCTGCGAAGAAAAGGCCTACAACCTGATTCTCGGCGACGGCGGCAAAGTATTCGATATGTCGAGCGAAAAAGACGAACTTAGGGACAAATACGGCAGGAACAAATTCGGACAATCCTGCCTGATGGCCCGCCGGCTCGTGGAAATCGGCGTGCCTTATATTACCATTAATTCCGGCGGCTGGGATACCCATAAACAGCATTTTGAGGCGATGCGACGCAAACTTCCCGAATTAGACAAGGGAATGGCCACCCTGCTGCAAGACCTCAGCGACCGGGGCCTGCTCGACAGCACGATAGTAGTATGGGCGGGCGAATTCGGGCGCACGCCGAAAATTCAGTGGGAATCACCCTGGAACGGCGGACGGGGACATTATGGCAATTGCTTCAGCGCGGTTGTCGCGGGCGGCGGATTCAAAGGAGGCACAGTTGTCGGCGCATCGGACGACAAAGGCGAGGAAGTCGCCCGGCGTCCTGTGCTCGCGGGAGATTTAATCGGCAGTATGTATGAACTTCTCGGCATTGACCCTGACGGCCCACTTCCAAATCCAAAAGGGTTGACTCTTCAGGTTATGCCTTCCGCCAGCCGGCTAAAGGAAATAATGTAACCGAGCGTGATGATGACTTTATCGAAAAGATTATGCTCTGTTGAAAACGTCATTCCGAGTGTAGCGAAGCGGAATCGAGGAATCTTTTTTAATAGATTGCCCTTCGGGGCTCTCCGCTTTGCTCCGTGTCTCCACTACGCGACGCAAAGCGTCGCTCCGGTCGAAATGACATTTAGGCCTTTCAACAGGGCAAAACGATTACTCATTGCGATTCTGGTCTTATACGCAATAAATGCGCAGGGCGCCTCAACTGAAAGAGAACCGCACATCGGCTACCTTTATCCGGCGGGCGGACAACAGGGCTCCGTCATTAAAATTACCGTGGGCGGACAGTTTATTAAAGACGCCAACGAAGTATATGTCACCGGCAATGGAGTACACGGCTCGGTAATACGTTACATTGGCCGGGTAAAACCTTTGAACGGCGACCAGCGCAAGGAACTCCAAAGACAGATAAACGAATTGCGAAAAAAACAACAGGGTCCGGGCAAAAAAAACGTACCCCCGGCCATGCGGGACGTTAATAAGCCGGCGGATATAAAAAAAAACGCCGATGTGAATAAACCCAATGACGCAAATGAACCGCCTGTTACGCTGCCTGACCATCCCCATTTACGAAATCTCGAAAAGTTAAGCCCAAAGGGACTGCAAAAGGTCTCGGAAGAATTTCTTAGTAATAAGTACCCTGCCAGCGCACAGATTGGCGAAGTGGCGATTATCGAAATCACCATCGACCCCAACGCCGAGCCAGGCAACCGGGAGCTTCGGCTTGGAGGCCGTGTGGGCCTGACAAATCCGTTATGTTTTCAAGTCGGGCTGCTGCCGGAAGTTAATGAGCCGGAGTTCAAGGACCCAGGCAAACCCTTGACACAGAAGGTCAATGTACCCATCCTGCTCAACGGACAGATTCTTCCCGGCGAGGCGGACCGCTTCCGCTTCAGCGCAAAAAAAGGTCAGAATCTCACGATAGAGGCAAAGGCCCGTCATCTGATTCCATATCTTGCCGACGCCGTGCCCGGCTGGTTTCAGGCGACTTTGACCCTGTATGACGCCAAAGGCAAAGAGCTAGCATACGCGGGCAATTACCTTTTTAATCCCGACCCTGTACTATTTTACAAGATTACCAGGGACGGCGATTATGAGCTTGAGATTCGCGACTCCATTTACCGCGGGCGGGAGGATTTCGTATATCGCGTCAGTGTGTCGGAACAGCCATTCATCACGCAGATGTTCCCCCTCGGAGGCCGGACAGGAATTTTTACTGTCGCCTCGATACAGGGCTGGAATCTCGACACCAACGAAATGCCGCTGGATACCATGCCTGGCGGCAGCACAATCCGTCAGGCCCAGCTGCGTAAAAACAACCGGCGAAGCAATAGCGTCCCTTACGCGGCAGATTCACTGCCCGAATGTAATGAAATAGAAGACAACGGCACGACAGAGGACGCACAACACATCACCATCCCACAGATAATCAACGGCCGAATCAGCAAGTCGGGCGATGTTGACATATTCCGGTTCGACGCCAACGCCGGCGACGAGATAGCGGCCGAGGTGTATGCCCGAAGATTGAATTCCCCTCTCGACTCGCTGCTGTGGCTCAGTGACGCCAACGGAAAAACGCTTGCTTACAACGACGACAATGGGGACAAGAACGTGGGTCTGCTCACACATAATGCTGATTCATATCTGCGTCTGCGCCTCTCTGAAAAAGGGACATACTTTGTGCATCTGGCTGACTCGCAGAATCACGGCGGGCCGGATTACGGCTATCGCCTAAGAATCAGTACCCCGCAGCCGAATTTTGTCCTGTTGGCAGCACCATCGAGTATAAACATTCTGCCCGGCGGCACTGTTCCAGTAACCATAGAAGCATTACGAAAAGACGGGTTTAACGGTGAAATCAAACTGGCGCTCAAAGACGCGCCGGCCGGCTTCAAACTAAGCGGCGAGAAAATCCCTGCCGGATGCGAGCGATTGCGCGTTACTCTTACGGCTCCGCAAAAACCATTAGAGCAGCCAATCAACCTGCGGCTTGAAGGACAAGCTAAAATCGACGGCCAAACAATCAGCAGGCCTGTTACCCCAGCGGAGGATATGATGCAGGCGTTTATTTATACGCACATGGTTCCGTCTCAGGAATTTATGGTTATGACAAGATTTCCAAATCGTCGTGCGCCAATGCTTGAGCTGGTCGATAATAACAGCATTAAAGTACCCGCGGGCAGCACCGCCAAAGTGCGGGTCAAATGGCCGAGAAAACCGGGGACTCCCGCTCCCGCTATCTATCCTGAATTAAGCGAACCGCCCGCGGGCCTGACACTTGGTGATGTGAACATAACTCCCGGCGAATTAACATTCGCGATTGCGGCGGACGGCAACACCGCCAAAGTGGGGCTTGTGGATAATCTGATTGTGGATATTTCCGCGGACCCGCCAAAAAATCCGCAGGGCGATAAAAAAAGACCGCAGCAGCAGCGGGTTTATATAGGCACGCTGCCGGCCATCACATGTGAAATCGTGCAGCGACAAGATGTCGAAGCCCGCCCGAACAAGAATGACTAAAACTCGGACTGAGTCCTTCCTTTGAGCTATTTCAAAACAGCCGGTCTTGACAACTTCAGGTAGTAGCGGTTATGCTTAAGATGGTCAGAGTTGCCCTAACGGGCTCGTAGCTCAGCGGTAGAGCAGTGGACTCATAATCCATTGGTCGAAGGTTCGATCCCTTCCGGGCCCAGTCAATTCGTCGTTCGTCGAACGTAGTTCGTATTTCGTCTGGTGGATTTTTATTAAAAGTTCTGGCGGGGGTAACGAATTTATGAACAGGGCTATCTTATTGCTGGTTGTTTCGTCGGCAGTCGTATTCATTGGAGTTGATAACGCGAAGTCAGCGGACTCGGTTGGCACGAGGGCGTTATTTGCGAATCCGCCGGCGGAGTATAGTTCTGCGCCGTTCTGGGTGTGGAACGATATGATGACCGATGAGCTGGTTATCTCGACGCTGAGGGATTTGGCGGGACAGGGGATACGGCAGGTGTTTATACATCCGAGGCCGGGGCTGATGACGCCATATTTGTCGCAGGAGTGGTTCAGGCTTTGGAAACTCGCGCTGAAGGAAGGGAAACGACTTGGAATAAAGGTATGGATTTATGATGAGAATTCGTACCCGTCGGGATTTGCGGGCGGGTTTGTGCCTGAGCTGATGCCGGAATCGAGGGGAATGGGGCTGGCTATCGAAGAGGTGAATCAGCCGCCGAAATGGGGCGAGGATATCGCGGGGGTTTATCAACGGGCTGGGGACAATTATGAGAACATAACGGAAAAAGTGAAATCGGGGCAAGCGGTTGAGCAACTCCCTTGTCTTGTCGCAAGGGTAAAGCAGGCGAACAAATCAAGCTGGTATGGGAACAGGACATACGTAAATCTGATTACGGCAGGCGTGACTGAAAAATTTCTCGATGTGACGCTGAACGCATATAAACGGGAAATAGGGAGTGATTTCGGCGGGCAGGTGCCGGGATCGTTTACGGATGAGCCGCAAATTATACCGGCGGGAAAAATGCCGTGGGCGAATGATTTGCCACAAATATTCGAGAAAAAATGGGGCTATTCATTGATTGATAATTTGCCATCACTCGTGCGACAAACGGGAGATTGGAAAAAGGTGAGGCATGATTACTATGCCACCCTGCTGGAGCTTTTCATAGAGAGGTGGGCCAGGCCGTATTATGAATATTGTGAGAAGAATAATCTTGAGTTCACAGGGCACTACTATGAACATGAATGGCCCAACAGCGCATTAGCAGCGGACTATATGGCGATGAGCGCATGGCAGCACAGGCCTGGCATCGATATATTGTTCAATCAATACGGCGAGGGGGTTCATAGTCAGTTCGGCAATGTGCGTTCGGTGATGGAGGTTGCAAGCGTAGCGAATCAATTAGGAAGAAAGCGGACGCTTTGCGAGACATACGGCGGAGCGGGGTGGGAGCTGCGATTCGAGGACATGAAGCGAATCGGGGACTGGACTTATGTGCTCGGCATTAATACGATGAACGAGCATTTGTCTTTTGTAAGTATGCGAGGGGCGAGGAAGGCGGATTATCCGCAGTCATTTTCATATCATGAGCCGTGGTGGGAAGCTTATCACGTTGCTGCAGGCTATTTTGCCCGGCTTTCGGCTGCTATTTCGCAGGGCGAGCAAATCAACGATATTCTTGTGATGGAGCCGACGAGCACGGCGTGGATGTATCAGCCGGATACGAGTCAGAAAAACTATCTTGAAAGAATCGGAAGCGAGTTCCAACGCACAGTAGTATCCCTGGCGAAACAGCAGGTTGAATTCGATATCGGGTGCGAGGATGTGATTGGCCGCAACGGGTCGGTTGATGGGGCAGCTTTGAAGGTTGGTAAACGTTCTTATAATACGGTTGTGCTGCCGGCGCTGATGGAAAACCTTAATAGCAGAACAATGGAACTGCTGGAAAAATACGCGGCGAACGGCGGACAGATTTTATACTGCGGAGATGTGTCGACGCTTGTGGATGGGCGGGAGAGCAACAGGCCGGGAATTTTGGCGAACAGCACAGGCTTCAAAAAAGTCGCGACAGGTGATTTAGCTTCGGCTTTATTGAATCAAACAAAAGATGGCTTCGCTATTAAAACGACTGATGTTAACAGCATTATGTTTCATCAGAGGCGAAAACTGGAAGATGGTGAGATATTATTCGTTGTCAACACGGATATAAAATCAGCGTGCAAAGGCGTGATTGAATCCGCGGGTCGCGGCGTCGAGAAGTGGGATGCGGAGGCGGGAACAATTACGCCATACGCATTCGAAAAAAGTGAACACGGCATTAAGACGCAATTCGACCTTGCGCCCTGCGGAAGTTTGTTATTGTTCATCTCCAATAAGACGATTGAGTCGGCAAATGCCAAAATAGTTGCGGAAACAAAAATTAAACCAGATGGAGAGATGAAGATAAAACGCAACGCCCCAAATGTGCTTACACTTGATTATCTCAAACTGACAATCGGCGAAAAGACGATGCCTAATATTTACTACAGCAAGGCGGCACAATCTGCATTTGCCAAATACGGGATGAAAGAGAATCCGTGGGACCATGCGGTGCAGTTCGGAGATGAGTTTATCAGCAAAAAGTTTGACCCAAACAGCGGATTTGAGGCAACATATTACTTCACAATACGAGACAGTGCGCCCAAGCCGATATACGCGGTGATTGAAAGCCCGGAGATTTACACGATTACATGCAACGGCAAAACAATCAAGGCGAAGAAGGATTCATGGTGGTTAGATAAATCGTTCGGCAAAATTGATATAAGCTCCGCTGTTAAGACCGGTGAAAACAAAATAACAATAAAGGCATGTCCATTTACGGTATATCACGAGATAGCGGCGATTTATGTTCTGGGCGATTTCAGGGTTGAGCCGAACGAATCGGGTTTTGTGATAGTGCGTGATGAGCCGATGCAAATGGGGCCGTGGAACAAACAGGGCTATTCATTATATGGTGACAGCGTGTCATATAAGCAGCAGTTCAAAGTGCGGCAGACAGGAGGCAGGAGCTTTGTTCGGCTGACTGACTGGTACGGCAGCATCGCTAAAGTCGTAGTGAACGGCAAAGAGGCGGGATATATCTGGCATCAGCCGTGGCAGTGTGATGTTACAGGCCAAATCAAGAAGGGTAATAACGAGATAGAAGTAATTATCATCGGGACGTTAAAAAACACATTAGGGCTTCATCACACTGGGCAACCGGGTAAGGTAAGTCCACCGGAATTCAGGGAGGCCCCGCAGAACGGCCCGCCGGCCGGCAGCAAATATAAAACAATAGCATACGGTCTGTTTGAGCCGTTCGAACTTGTGATGCAATAAGAAAAACAAAAAAGGTTGCAAATAAGAGCGGGAAGAATATACTCACATAAGGTATATTTTGGGGAATTGATATGTCGGAAAGGAATCCTAACGTAGTTGTTGTCGGCAGCGCATACGTTGACCTCGCGATAAAATGCGCAGAGACGCCAACGGCAGGCCAGACAACAACAGGCACGGCGTTATCGCTGACGGCGACGGGGCCGGGAGTCAATCAGGCCATCGAGGCGGCGCTGTGCGGCTGCGAGGTGCATTTAGTCAGCAAAATCAGCAATTGCCCGCTTGGCGCGACGATAAAAGCCATATTAGAACAATACGACGTAAATACTAAATACGTCTTTACGGCGCAGGCGAAAAACACCGGCGTCATTCTGACGCTGGTGGATACCAAAGGCGAAAACACCTGTGTTCAATACGACGGGGCAAACAGCGCGCTTGTGCCGGCGGACATCGAGCTTGCGGAGCGAGCGATAGCCGAGGCGGACGTGTGCCTGATTCACGCACGGCTGCCCAAAGAAGCGATTATCAAAGCAATCGCAATCGCCAAGCTGCACGGCAAAAAAGTGATTCTCGACCCGGCGGGCGTGCTGGGACCTTCAAGCCCGGGAGTTGAAACGTCGCTGCCCGCGGAATACTTCTCGGTCGATGTGATGATACCGAACCTTTACGAGGCGGCACTGATTAGCGAGCACTCCATCGCGAATATACGCACGGCGAAAATGGTCGGCTCGGACCTCGTCGCCAGAGGAGTTGGCGCGGCGGTTATAACAATGGGCAGACGCGGGTGTATGGTCGTTGACAGAGACAACGCCGACCATATACCGGCTTATCCAATCGAGCTGGTTGACCACACCGGCACGGGAGACGCCTTTGCAGGTGCGCTGGCGTCGGCGCTGGCGGTAGGCGATGATTTGCGGAAGGCCGTCAGATTCGCATCGGCGGCGGGCGCGCTGGCCTGCACCAAATTCGGGTCGGTGGACGCGATGCCCGTTAAATCAGAGATAATCGAACTGATGCAAAAGCAGGAGCCGGAGTAATCCACCGGACGGCCCCCTTTTCCCCACACAACGCAATAAAAGGCACGCCAAATTCGCCTATTGACAACTGCGGGAAGCCATTAGTATAATATTTACGGATGCGAAATAGTTTCAGGAGGCCCAGGCAATGAAATGGACGATTGAATATCTTGAAAAAGACAAAATCGTTGCGGCGAAGCTAAACGGCATTATGGACTGGGAGGAACACAGGAAATTCGCCGAGGAATTATACCCGCTGGCACGCAAAAAAGGAGTACATAGAATACTTATCGACTTTCGGGAAATGATACCCGATTTCACTGTGTTGCAGATCGACGATTTACCCGGGATGCTTACGGAACTCGGCGTCGGATCGGACCTCAGGATAGCCGCGATACACGACCCATCTTCACCCAAAGCCGGCGAGTTCACATTCTTCAAAAACGTAGCCACTATTATGTCGCTCCAGGTCGAACAATTTGACAATCGGGAAGAGGCGATAAAATGGCTCAAGACAGGTTTGTCCGCCAAATCGAAGAAGTAATTTGACAGCAACCACGCATGCGAGAACGCCGCAGATTTCAAAGATTCTATCAGTATCTGTGCCAGTCGGCGGCAAATACGGCGAAATCGTATTGTGTTGTTTTTTACCATTGATTCCCGTACAATTTGGTTATCAGATATATGTGTGCGGGCTTATTTTTGGGAACATTCATCGGGTTTGAATTTTACAGGAGAAATATCGGATGAACAGGTTTGTTTTATTATGTGTAATGGCGTTTGCCGCGGGCGGATGTTCATTCGCGGAAAAGACGTCGCCGGTTAAAATTATCTTTGATACGGATATCGGCGGAGATGCGGACGATTTGGGCGCTTTGGCAATGCTGCATAATTTTGCGGATAAAGGGGAATGCCGATTGTTGGCGGTTATGAGCTGGTCTAACGATGAATGCGCGGTGCCGGCCATAGACGCGGTGAACCGGTATTACAAGCATTCAGCTATACCGATTGGTGCGCGAAAGGATAATATTTACAGCGATGAGAAGAAATATAATTACGCGATAGCCAATCATTTCGAGTATAAGCTGACATATAAGGATGTTCCCGATACTACCACCCTATACCGTAAAATCCTCTCAAAACAGAAAGACAAGGATGTGGTGCTGGTTACAGTTGGGCCGTTATTGAATATCAAGAGATTGATAGAATCACAGCCGGATTCTGTTTCCGATTTGAACGGCAGGGAACTGATATCACGAAAGGTAAAAGAAGTGGTCATGATGGGCGGCCATTTCCCTGCCGGCAAAGGCGAATGGAACTTCAGCGGGAATATGCCGGGCGTGACCCGTTTTGTTTTAGAAAATCTGGATGTGCCGGTTGTTTTCAGCGGATTCGAAATCGGGCAGGCCATTCGCACGGGTGAGGTCTTTAACGATATCGATAAAAACACGCCTCTCTATGTGGGCTTCCTGCATTTTTGTCAACATGCCCCCTGGATGCAGCCCTATCAGGGACGGATTATTGATAATTCAACGTTTGACCAGACCGCGGTTTTGTATGCGGTGCGTGGCGGAGTTGGTAGCTACTGGGATAAAATTGCGGATGGCTATTGTGAAGTGCAGGATAACGGCGATAATCGATGGGTGGAGGGAAAAGTCACCAATCATTCTTACCTTAAACTTAAAGAGAAGCCGGAAACGATGGCACATTTAATTGAGTCCATTATGCTCAATAAGTTTTAAGGGAAATACCAGGGACACCATACCGGGGAAAAAGGAATGCAGCTTTTTAGCAATGATTGCCAATCGATGATTGATGATTTAGAATCCGCCTATATGGAGAACAGAATAGTGATTTCAAGGATGGAACGATGACGCCAAAAATTCGCATACTGGTGGTTGACGACGATGAAGTGGATTGTATGACGGCCAAAAGAGCTTTGGCTAACTCGCCGCTTCCGGTCAAATTCGAGGTCGAGACCACCAGCACAATGGCCAAGGGAGTCGATAAGCTCGCGCACGGACGGTTCGATGTGGCGTTGTTCGACTTGGGGCTGCCCGACAGCGCAGGGCTTGAGACGGTCAAAGGAGCGGTCTCGGCGGCAGGCGAGATTCCAGTTGTGGTGCTAACAGGACTGGCGGACGACCAGACAGGCATTTCGGCGATAAAACTCGGGGCGACGGATTATCTCGTCAAAGGCCCGGCGATTGAAAATATGCTCGGCAGGACACTGCTCTACGCGATAGAACGCAAAAAGGTGGAGCGGAAACTCAAAGAGGCGCTCGCCGCCAAAGCAGACCTTGTGAATATTGTCTCGCACGACCTGCGAATACCGCTTACGGCAATCAAAGAAGGGATTGATATCGTCGGAAGCGGCGAGGCGGGGGCGGTCAACAAGGAACAGAAAGAGTTCCTCGACCTTGCCAAAAGGAACGTTGAACGGCTGACCCGACTGATTACTAACTTCCTCGACTTCGAAAAAATAGACGCAGACAAACAGCAATTCAATATCCAGGCCAATAACATAAATAAGCTGGCAATGGACGTCTATAAAACAATGGGGCCGGTCGCCAGACAAAAAGGGCTGGACTTCCGCGTTGAACTTGAAGAAGGACTGCCGAAAACGGAATTCGATTACGACGGCATCACCCGCGTCGTAACCAATCTCGTCAGCAACGCCCTGAAGTTCACTGCCTCGGGGAGTATAGTTATCCGCACCAGAAGAGATGAAAACGGCATAAAGGTCGCAATCTCGGACACCGGCTGCGGAATAAGCAAAGACGACCTGGGGGACCTGTTCAAGAAATACGGTCAAATAAAGTCAGCGAAAGTAAAAGACATCGAAGGCACGGGTCTGGGACTTGCCATTTCAAAACTGATTATCGAGCACCACAACGGGAAGATTTGGGCCGAATCAGAACAGGGCAAGGGGACAACGTTTTACTTCTATTTGCCGGGTTGATTCCTGCCGGCGGCGAGGTCGAAAAGCGTCGGCTCCTCCGGGGCATCCGTTGATTTTCCGTCCTCCGTCTTCGGTCCTCCGTCCTGGGGTTTATTGAGGATTTTATTGATAGTATCGAGAAGGACCTGCGAATCGTAGGGCTTCTGCAGATACGCATCGACGCCTTCAGTCAGGACGCTTTGCTTAATCAGCTCGTTGGTCATCCCGGTCAGGACAACAATAGGCGTCATTCTGGTGTTGTCCGAAATTCGCAGTTTACGCAAAACACTAAGACCATCGCCGGCGGGCAACTGCAAATCCAGCACGATTAAATCAGGAGCAATCTTGTGCGCCTTCTGCACCGCCTGGTATCCATCGGATGCGCAGTGGACAGTGAAACCTCTGCTGGTCAGCCGCTTGGCTACGACCTTTTGCACGTCCAATTCATCTTCCACTACCAGTATTGTTGCCATAGCTAACCCTTTTTCTGCACCAAAAATTTTACCGCCTCCCGTAAGGGACGCCTCACGGCGGAGCACGCTGAGACCGCAGAGAAAAAATTGTAAAACAAATTAAACCTCTGCGTACTTTGCGGTCTCTCCCGAACAGGGATGGCCAAGCCACGCGGTTAAACCATGGCGCAGAACAACACTAATGGCTATATCGGACTAAAACAGACGCGACTTAAGCAATCCTCGACAGCAAAACGGCCGCGACAAGGGCGTTTTTTGCACCCGGCAGACGGGCCTTAATTTGCTATAAGTATTTACGAATGCAGGACTAAGGAATTCCCCAATAGATTCAACTGCCGCTGTTTGTTATAATAGGGACATTGGAGGCGCGATAATGGATGGTCAGCAAAAACTAATACAGGAAAGCGGCTATCGGTGCGCCAATAATTTGGAGAACGGCGATGAAAGAAAGAAAAATGAGAACTTTACTGTGCGTGATTGCGTTTGGCCTGGCCGCAGCCACATCAGCAAACGCCAGACTGGTAGCATTTCAGCCGACGCCAACCGATTTGTCGGACCTGCCTCATGAATATTACTTTACGTGGGGGATTAATTTTGTCCTTGCGCCAAATGAAAAAATAACCGGCGCGGTGCTGACATTTACCAACATCTGGGACTGGACCAAAGAAAACAACGACTACCTGTACGTTCATCTGCTCGATAAAATAAAATCGGGCTCAAAAAGCTATGTCGATAAACAGGGCGGCGGCGATAACTTCGCGGGCAAAGGCGTGCTCGTAGGCGACTGGTCGGACCCGGTCGGCGGCACATCGCGAAACTTCAACCTGGTCTTTGATTTCGGCTCGCTGGGACTTTTAGGTACGCTAAACGACTTCGCCATGGCAACGCCCGGCAGAAATAAATTCGATTTCGGATTTGGAATCGACCCGGATTGTCACTACTATAACGACGGCGTGACGTTTACTATGACTACCGAAACCACATGCCCAATCATCAACATTCCTGAGCCCGCCTCCGCTATTCTTATGGCTGCGGGCTGTCTCGTTGCCGGTTTGCGACATAAGCAGCAGTCAAGCGCAGTATAATCTTGCTATGGCGGGCAGGCCGGCGACGATAGCTATGCTGGCAATCGGCGGGTTACTGTTTCGCAGGAAAAGATAAAGAAAAAATACTCACAAACAACGGCAGGATACTTAAACGTCCTGCCTTTTTTATGCGCAAACGAATACGACTTACACAATCCCCAACGCTCAAATGACCCCGAAAGCGGCGTTTTTGCCGCCGGCCAACAATTTTTCCATTCGATGCAAGCATTTATGACTTCACAACTAAGGGAATCCCCAATTTGTTTCGTCGTCGCAATCAGATATAATACAGATGTATAAATGGGCGGGCAAAATCAATTCTGAGCAAACCGGAGAATAGTGATGAAAAATAGACAAACGATAATTTTACTTTGTCTGATTGCGATTGGACTGGTTGCAATCATATCCGCAAACGCCGGATCGATAATGTCTTATTCGACGCCAAACGATATGTCGAAACTGCCTCAAATAGACGTGCTCAACGCTTACGCCAAGACAACACCGGACACGGACCAAGCCAACCTCGAATTGAAAATCGACCCCAACTACATTGACAGTTATGGCGTAAAGCCCGCCATAAACACCGAACCCCAAACCCGAACCCGAACCCAGATGTATCACCACTCCTATTAACCAGTAACGATAGCAATGCCGGCAATCGGCAGATTATTTCTTCGAACGCCTCTTCGAGGAGATACGAACAAGAGGCCGGCCCTTTCGCGTCCTTATCATCAGAGCACTGAGAAACCTTCGACGTATTAACCCTTCAAAGCGAGTGTATTTATGCGTCAGGCGTTTGGCAGAGGGTAATGGTATCTGCCCGCCCGCCATATGCTCGTGCCCGCCTCCAGTGCCTATTCTTTCGACAACCTTACGCGCGACATCGCCCGCCGCAAGCGAGCTATCCTGCGTGCGAAAAGAAATAAGAATCTGGTCATTGCAAAAGCCGTAACACATCACCCAGTCAACTTCTTCATGTCGCAGCAGAAGGTCCGCCACCTCGCCAATCATATCCGGGTTGTCAATGTCACCGATATCGCAAATCAAGGCATGCGAGTAAATCTTCGTATTAGACAGCGCAGTCGTCAGCATTTGATAATAATCGGAAGGCACTCGACCCCGCTGAATCTGGCCGAGCATCCGCTTATTGGCCAAAGGATACAGCGACTCAATTGCGTCGATATCCGCCCGAGTGGCCTCCCTGCCGAGGTCCTGCGTGTCGGAGCGGATACCATAAAGAAGCGCCGTCGCAATCGGCATATCCGGTGTGACTTTGGCCTCACGAAGATACTCCCACATAATCGTCGAAGTCGAGCCGTAGTTCTCGCGAATGTCCGCGAAAGCAACGCCCCTGCTTGCCGGTATCGCGGGATGATGGTCGATGATGATATCCGGCTGAACGCCGGCGGGCAGAGGATTATTTCCCGCGGTCGGCTGAGTATCAACAAGCGCGATAAGGTCGAACTTCTGGTGCCTGATTTCAGCGAAAGGATGAAATGTAAATCCAAGATAATGAACCAGCTCGCGGTTTTCCGCCCGGCCAATCGTGCCGCCATAGGCGAACTGACAGTTTAACCCTGCGGTCCTGTTGGCAAGCTCCCGCAGGGCGCACGCCGCGGCGATTGCGTCGGGGTCGGGATTATTCTGCATCACTATCAAAAGCGACTCGCCCTTCGCCCAAAGCGATTTGAGTTTTTCCAGCCGGTCTCGTGTTTCGTTTCGCCTGCTCATCGGCTGCCTATTTTATTGCCAACCATCAATCACCGCAATAATCAAATAGCTTAACTTTCCCCGCGAATCTGCTATCATTCTGCAACCTGCTTATCCCTGCTGAAATGATTTTCCGGCGTCAAAAAAATAACCTTATGCAAAGATTTCCATCTTCAATAGCATCTTCGCTGCCAAATAAACTCATATCAGTGTTAAGCCATCATTGTATATAGTCGATAGTTATTGCGGGGTTGTACTTGATGATTCAGATCTGTTTGGAAGGTAAAACCATGAAAAAACATGTTGCTATAGTATTTATGCTATCCTTGGCCGCCACAGTCCAGACCGTCGCCCAGGCACACAAGACACCATCGTACCCGATCTCAGCAGATATTAACACGACGGTCGATAAGACGGTCTTTGCCACGACCCCGCTTCCGGTAACGCTGGAACCGTGCGAAATCCCTGAATACGAGACCTATCACTATGGCGAGTGGGAATGGGATATGAACGGCTATCCAGTAATTAAACCCGACCCTAACATGCAGCGCAGCGACTATGTGCTATCTACCGCTGATCCATTAGCCACGACGCTTTTGACTTTCTTCTCCATAAGCGATGTCCATCTCGCCGACAAAGAAAGCCCGGCTCAGGCTATCTACCCTGGTTACCGTTTTCCGGAGCCCTGCACACCAGGCCCAAACGGACTACCTGTAGGTAATTCTTCGTGTTATTCAGGGATTATCCTTTACACGACCCATGTCCTTGATGCCGCTGTTCAGACAATCAATGCTTTGCACCAACAGACGCCGTTTGATTTCGGCATCGCTCTCGGCGATGCAGCTAACAACACTCAGTACAACGAGCTGAGATGGTATATCGATGTCCTCGACGGCAAGATGATTACCCCAAGTTCCGGCTCTCACAAAGGAGCCAAAACTATTGATTATCAGAAACGCTACCAGGCCGCCGGACTCGATAAGTCCATCCCCTGGTATCAGACCATCGGCAACCACGATCAGTTCTGGATGGGCTCCTCCAAGGTAACCGACTACCTCCGAAAAACCTACATCGGCTCCAACGTCTTGAACACCGGTCCTATAATCTCAATACCCCCTGATTTTAATACGATCCTGAACCAGCGCGGCATATATATGGGTGTCGTGGACGGGTCAACATGGTATGGTGAAATCATCGATGCCGGACCGGTCGAGAACTTCTCCAAACCCCCGAAGGTTACCGCCGACGGGAGGCGCCGCTCGCTCACGGTGAAGAATTGGATGAGGCAATTTTTCAACACCACCTCGAAACCGGTTGGTCACGGATTCACAAAGCAAATGGCCGAGGATGAATTCGTCTGCTATCATTTCTATCCGAGGGCTGATGTTCCGATCAAGGTCATCGTTCTCGACGATACCGACAAAGTAGGCGGCGGCGCAGCAGCCGCTCTCGACAGTGAACGCTACAATTGGCTCGTAAAAGAGCTCGATGATGGTGAGAGCGCCGGTGAGCTCATGATCATATGCTCGCATATTCCGCTGCGGCCCTATGCGACACCCCAGAATCCGCCGCCCTCTAATAATCCACTTTATCCATTGTGGTCGCTTTGGTCACCGTATTCCGAGATATCCGAAAACACTTTGCTCGCCAAACTCCACACTTATAAAAACCTCATCTTGTGGATGTCCGGACATGTGCACCGCAACGCCATTACTCCGCAACCTGACCCCAATGGCAATCCTGAATACGGCTTCTGGGAAGTTGAGACCCCATCGTTAAGGGACTTCCCTCAGCAGTTGCGGCGTTTCCAGATTGTGCGCAACAGCGACAATAATATTTCAATCTTCGCGATTGATGTCGATACTGCGGTCAATCCGGCCCTTCTCGAGAATGGCTGGACTTCGCCCGCGTGGACCTCGCGTTCGTATGCGATAGCAACCCAGCAGATATTCGAAAATATGGTGGGGCAGGGACCTAATATCGATCCATGCTCCGGTGTTTACAACGCGGAGCTTGTCAAACAATTAAGTCCTGCAATGCAGGCGAAGATGGCGCTAATTTCGCCGGTTGTCGGCTCTTTCAGTATTAATAGCGGGGCCCGCTCGACCAGAAGTTCCACTGTCACGTTGAACAACACTATAACAGGCAGCACTCCCACTCAGTACATGGCCAGCGAATCCGCCGATTTCAGCGGCGCGGCCTGGCTGCCCTACTCAACAACCCCTTCCTTTACCATGAGTTCAACCCCCGGAGCCAAAACCATCTACTTCAAAGTTAAAGACGGCTCGGAAACTGAATCCGCGATTGCAAACGACAGTATCGTTTTAAAACATTGAGGCATACGATACTAACTATAGTAATCGCCGAGTATGTTGGGCCTAAAGTTGGGAAGTTCTGCTTAACTGGATAGTGCCTTTGAATATGAAAGACCCTGAAATTTGGTATCGAAAGCATGATAACTTTATGAAAATCTTAGGCGTTATTGGAATTATAGGTTTTATTGCCAACCATCAATCGCCGCAATAATCAAATCGCTTAACTTTCCCCCGCAGAAAGATAAAAACAGTCAATTCAACGCAAAAACGCCCGTCTGCCGGTTTGGGTTTTTGTGCCAGGGCGGCTATGCGTAATTGAATGTATGTAATTGTCATATCTCAAGTTACCTGCATGGCGGCAATCTTCGGCGCCGCATCCGAGATTTCCCCGCGAAAATCGGTATAATAAATACGGCAAATACTATTGACTTTTGAAGTTTTAAGCGATATGCTTGTTGTCGCAATTTACGTGGAGTATATTTTACTTGGGAGGTGAATTGCGATGGTTAAAAACAGGATAAAACCGTTCGGTTTAACGTTCCTTTTTACCCTAATCGGCTTAGCTGGCACTACTCTTGGAAGCCCTAAAACCATTGTGTTTGTGCCGTCAACTTCGCCGGATGCCAACGGTTCCACAACACCGTATTACACAAGTTCGAAAAAAACCGATGAAATCGGCTATGCCCCTGTCAACGCAGGCGTCAATGTCAATACGGGCTATGTCAGCGTTTATACCTCAGCATGGATTGGCGGCAGCGCCGCCTCGGCATGGCAGTGTATCGCATTTGAGACCTTTTACAAATCGTCGGTCAAGGCGGAAGTGCACATCGATTACGTGGGCGATACGGTTAATTTTGGCCCGGGTTCTTTTTCAGATACGGCCTGGCAGTGGCAGCTGGATAACCACTCCTCGCATAGAAACGATATCAATCCCGCATTCACATGGGAAACCGTGGGAAGTAAAATCCTTGATATTGTTCTGTCGCTTCTTGGAGAATGCGGGATTGCGGAAATCGAAGAAGCTGCCGAAATAGGAGAGCTAATAGTTTCAGCCGCCGATTTGGCAAGCTCCATCAACGACGCGATCCATGCAGGAGATGGGGAACATCTCGTAAAGACATTCACGTTTACCGCAGAACCTGGCATGCACACCCTGTGGGTAGGTATAAGGGCGGACGCCTCAGGTTGTGTTACCGGCAGCGGTTTCGGCATAATGTTCGGACAGATTCCCAGGATTACATTAACAATTGATGACGGCTACACAAGCGACCCCGACCTTACAATCGAGGACATAGATGTTTCGCCAGTGCAGCTGAAACGAAACCAGAATGCCGAGTTCGAAATTGGCATCAGTAATCTTGGCGCTGCTCCGATACCCTATGAGACGAACTATGCTTTTGCGGTTCGTGAACCTAACGACGCTAATTATGCCTGGGTGGTCTTCTATGACAAAATTCTTTCACTGGACGGCTATACTACCGTCTATCGCGAGCCAAATTATACCTTTAACAAGAAAGGCACATACTCATTCAAGGCAATCGCGGACCGGTTTAACTGGGTCACAAACGAATCGAATGAAACCAATAATGAAATGATCAAGGAATATTACGTAAAAGGTCTGCCGCCGAACAAACCCAGCAAACCCACTCTGTCCAGCTCCACTTTGTACCGCAATAACACATATACCTTCTGCACTTCCGCGACCGATGACGATAATGACCTGCTCAAATACAAATTTTTCTTCTACGATGTCGCGGAAAACCAGTATTTCAGTATTTGGAACTCTTCGGACACCAACACCAACAACGGGTGGACGGATTGCAACTGCATACTTTATGATCCTGGCGACGAAAACGGAACTTATTACGCATTCGCCCGGGCCGTGGACTCCGACGGACTTATGTCTGAAACGTCGGACCAGGCAGTCTTCGTGGTTATGGGAAACAGCGCTCCCGATGCGCCTGATATCAACGCGCCCGGCAGCGGCTATACGAACGATACCATCTCTTTTACCGTTTCCAGCAGCGACAAAGAAAACGACCGGCCATGTTATCGCTTTGACTGGGGCGACGGGTCAGCCGTAACAAACTATATCTGGCCGGCGATAAATGAAGTAAACGTTACTTTAACACACAAATTCACTGCTCCGGGCACATACAATGTGCAGGTACAAGCCCAGGATATTCGCGGCGCTGCATCTTCATGGAGCAGCCACCAGATAAATATTACCGATTATGTTCCCCCCGCGGGGAGTATCACGGTTACCACCAATAATGATGGAGCCAGCTTCAGCATCTCGGGGCCGAACATCTTCAATGGTTACGGCACACACTGGTCTACCCAGGCCCCGGTCGGCTACTACACAATAACTTTTTACGATTTAACCTATTATGAAACGCCCGCGAGCGATGCAAAACAGCTGGATAACAACCAAAGCATAACTTTTGACGGTGAATACAAACATGAAGAGGGAGATATAGACGTTAATACCAACAATAGTTTGGCCTTTTTCAGGGTGACAGGCCACGGCGCCGCCAAAGGCGGGGCGATTGTGGGCCAGGGCCGCTTGGAAGGCCCAACCACAGCCACCGCGGGAGAATGGTCTATAAAATATGACAGCGTACCCGGCTTCTGCGTGCCTGTGACAAACAACGAAAAGAAGTCCCTTTACGGAAATCAATCCATTGTTTTTAACGGCCGATACACCCTGCCGCCTGTGGCTTCGCTTGATATTAATATGCCCTCTCGCGGTTTCGCGATTAAGGGTGAGGACGCTTTGGAATTCGACGCGTCGGCTTCCCACAGTCAGGAGTCGGACCTCAGCATCGTCAAATATGAATTTGATTTTGGCGACGGTGAAAAATACGCGGAAAGCTCAGATGTAAACGCGCCCGACGGAAACTTTGACGGAAAAACCGTCCATGTTTATACTGACCGCGGTTATTACAGCCCCACATTGTTCGTTTACGATAATCTTGGCAACAAGGTCAGGAAAGACGCAAACGAATTCCAGGTAAAAAGCAGGCCGATTGCGTATATATCTTCCATCAACCCGTTACCGGCCATAGACGGGGAAACCGTCGCCTTTTCCGGCAGAGGTGTGGACTATGACGGCGATGCTATCATCGGCTATGAATGGCAGTCAAATATAGATGGTAACCTGCCTTATGTGAAGGATTTTAATACCAACCACCTGACACCGGGAAATCACACAATATCATTCAGGGTCGAGGACAGCAACAGCTTATGGTCTTCGTGGGTCACAAAACAATTAAATGTCTATAAGGCATTGGACTGGCCGATGTTCAAGGATAATGCCCCTCGCACTTCGAACCAGGGAACATATTATGGAAGATTGCATGGTATGCTGGGTTACGACAAATCCTGGAACTATCTCGCCAATGGTCCCATCACAGGTTCTCCGGTCGCCGCTAATCTCGACGGCAACTCGATTAACGGACTGGAGATTGCTTTCGCTACACAGGCGGGCGCGGGCAATCTATATGTATTAAATAATCAGGGAGCTCTGCGATGGTTAAAGAACATCGGCTCAAGCAAATCCACGCCGGCAATTGGAGATATCGACAACGACGGCAATCTGGATATTGTGATAGGTTCAGTATCAGCTGTTCGAGCATACAACAAAGACGGAAACAGTATATACACCTTCAATGACCCTGTCCCGGGGCAGGGATTTGATTCGACTCCGATTATCGCAGATATCGATGCAGACCCCAACAATGGGAAAGAAACGATTATCGGAAACAATGACGGCCACGTTTATGCAATTGATAAAAATGGAAATCAGCGATGGGCGTTTGCTTCTCCAATGGGACTTGCATTTACCGGTTCAGCCGCTGTCGCCGATATTGAACCGTTAAGCCCAGGACTCGAAACGGTAATTGCCGGAAACGACGGGACACTGTATGTCCTCAGCAGCAACGGGTTTCTCATTGCTTCGTATGCTACTCCGGCCCCGATCAGACCAATAACCACGACGCCGGCCATCGTGAATTTATACCCCGGCACGCCGGGACCGGAGATTGTTTTCGGGTCGGATGACGGTCATTTGTACAACGTAAACTATAATAATTTCACGTTGACTCTCTCATGGAGCTACGCCACAGGAGCGCTTCTGCCTGTCCGGTCATCGCCGGCCATTGGTGTTATGTACGGAGGGGTTTGGCAGGTGGTTTTCGGCTGCGATGACGGCAAGGTATATGTTCTGCAGGATAACGGCGGTGCGGCGGTGTGCATAGGAACATTCCAGTGCGGAGGTATTGTCCGCTCAACGCCTGTCATCGCAAATATCGACTCGATTAATAATATCCATCCCGTATACGGCGATTTGCCGGAAGTCATAGTGGGAGCAGCCGACGGGAAACTGTATGGAATTAGTTTCGGCCAGGGCGTTGGGACAAACCTCCCGTGGAGCCCGTTAAACAACCTTTCGCCCGGCGTAGCGATTAACTCGTCGCCAGCCGTCGCCGATATCAATCACGAGCCGGATTTGGAGATTCTAATCGGTTCAAATAACAACAACTTGTACATGATTACCGCTAAGAAGAATCCCGCCTTGGCGCCGGCAGCCCAGTTTTCAGCCCCGGCCATTCAACGGGTCGGTAATCCGCCCCTTGATGTTAACTTCATCGACCAATCCACAAACACCCCGATAAGCTGGTTGTGGGATTTTGGGGACTACTCCACTTCCACAGACCAGAACCCAAATCATATTTATACTACCCCGGGCACATATAGCGTCCGCCTGACAGTTACCAACCCCCACGGGTCCAATTCGATAACAGAGTCCAATTACATAACAGTTAATCCTGTGCCCGTAGCCGACTTTACATGTTCAACTTACAGCGGCACAGTTCCATTGCAGGTCAATTTCTCCGACCAATCGCAATACAGCCCGACTTCGTGGTCGTGGGCTTTCGGCGACAGCAATACAAGCTCATCGCAAAATCCGTCTCACACCTATACCGACGCCGGTCTTTACACAGTAACGCTGACTGCCGGCAATGCCTACGGTTCCGACGCTGTCACTAAAACCGATTGTATTTTAGTCAAAGCGCCTCAGCCCGTTGCCGACTTCACACAGGATGTCACCAGCGGGCCGCCGCCGCTTTCCATCAGCTTTACCGATTTGTCAACGGGTCAGCCCACTTCCTGGCTGTGGAATTTAGGCGACGGCAACACAAGCTCGCAGCAAAATCCGTCGCATCAGTATTCAAACGCAGGCAACTTCCTGGCAAGTCTTACGGTTTCAAATTCCACCGGCTCTGATACCAAAACGAATTCATTCTATATCAGGGTCGGCCACAAACTGTGCGACTTTAACCACGACGGGATTGTTGATTTCGAAGATTTGAAGCTTCTGGTCAATAACTGGCTGCAAACCGATTCTGTTTTCGTTGGGGACATCACTCCATCGCCAAACGGCGACGGCACGGTTAATCTGTACGATTTTGCCCGCTTTGCCCAGGATTGGCTCCAATAAATAACTACGAACTCTTAACTTCCGCAACTATCTGCTTCGTCAATGGCGATGCCTCGCCAGAACGCGAAGGTTTTCACCCTTGAGCAAGCTTAGTTCGAGAGAGTTAACTCAAAAACTGCCAGCATGGCAGGCCAACAGTGATTCTGGATAAAAATGGCAGGATTGGCAAAAGACACGTGTAAGTCATAAGAGCTGTGTTTTCAAGTGCTTATAACTATGTAGCGTCTAAATATCTTATTGGCATATCGTTTGCAGGTATTACCGACATTGAAAAACAGGGATAGTCAGCTTTGATGGATCGACGCGTGTTATTGAATGGTCATCGTTAGATTTACAGCAAAACACACTACCCTCCATTTCTTCTGGCCCCCCGTAAAAAACCGGTATAGAAACATTGTTTTTGAAAGGATTTAGAAATGGCTCTGTATTATGTTAACAAAAATGCACAATCAAACGGCGACCATGAAGTTCACAAATCGGGCTGTCAGTTTATGCCGGACCCAGAAAACAGATTGTATTTGGGCGACTTTCCAAGTTGCCATGGAGCGGTGCGGGAAGCTAAAAAGTATTATCCCCAGTCTAACGGATGTTACTTCTGCTCTCGTGAATGTAATACAGGTTAGTAAAAAGAATAGTAATCGTTAATATTTTAGGAAAACAAAAATGAGTAAAGACAGAGACCGAATGGTGTTCCGTCGCGATGATGATATGTGGGCCAATAAGCGGTATGATGCGGGTAAGGCATCGAGCTTGCATAAAACACAAGGAGAAGCCGAAAAAGCAGCAAGAGAAATGCTCATCAATCAGGGAGGCGGTGAACTTGTAATAAAAGGTCTTGATGGGAAAATCCGAAGCAAAGACACGATTCCACCCGGAAATGACCCTTGTCCGCCGAGAGATAGGGAACATTAAACAGGAATGATATAGCTGGAAGAACTCAGAAAACGCGTATAAATACAGAGCCTATTTTTTTACAATAAGACAACCAATAGGATGAGATACAATTCTTCTTTTTGGTTGACGGGTGTTAATGAAAAAACTCAAAAACAAACAGTGGTTTGATAGACATGCTAAATTAAAGCATGAAAAGAAGCTGCGGCGGCAAATTACATACGTCCAAATACCTAATCCTAGTAAAGAATATTTAGTATTATCACCAAAAGCCGCACGTAGATTTGAGCAGAATTTATCAAATAATCAATATGATACTTTGGTTGCGCCACAGAACTTTAGTCTTTACTCAAATCCTGATGAAACTTTGGCGTTTATTTCAAAGATAGAGGATAAAGTTCTCGATGGAAGACCTGTATTTTTTGATATGCAGCCAATTGAAATATTGACAATTGACACGATAATGTACTTTCTTGCAACACTCAAAAAAATGAAGCTTTCAGGAATAAGATATAGTTGTAACGGCTCCCTACCTAGCAACCATGAATGCAAAGCGCTACTCGTGTCATCAGGATTTCTTGACTACGTAAGATCTAGGCGAACAGATTCCGACATGGCTCATGATTCATTGGTAGTCAAGATCCTTACTGGACAAAAAGCGGACCCGTCAGCTGCAAAAACTGTTTGTTGTTTCGCTATGGAAAAACTTGGGCTAGACCGCACAGAAATCAGAAATCTGTATAACATTATAATCGAGTTAATGTTGAACACTAAACAGCATGCATATATCCACAGAGATTGGTCACCTATCACCGATTGGTATATTTTCGTTCACCATATTCAAGCCAAAAATGTGGTTCGTTTCATATTTCTTGATTCAGGTGCAGGCATCCCCGTCACAATCAAAAAGAAGGGTTGGGAATTTGCTGCGGCTGCGGTAGGGTTCGGTTCAGATACCGCCTATATAAAATCGGCGCTGGCAGGGAATTTCAGAAGCAGATCAGGATTGCCATATAGAGGTAAGGGGCTTCCAAAAATAGATTCTTTTTATCGGCGGGGGTATATTAAAGATTTGACAATCATGTCAAATCAAGGATACTTCTCTAATGATAACGATAGCGACATTAACCAGACATTAAGGGGCACACTATTTTATTGGGAATTATCGCAGGAAAATTAGAATGGATAAAATGATAGTAATACCAAAGGATTTTTCAGAAACTCCGGGCGGCAGACACAGAACAGATGGGCCTAATTCGGGAGAGCAGTTCAGAACTGAATTGCTCAAACCACAGATTGAGAACCTGCGTGAAGGAGAGAAGCTTCTAATTGATTTTGATGGCGCTTATGGTTATCCAACAAGTTTTCTGGAGGAAGTGTTTGGCGGCATTGCGAGAGAATTTGGCGCAGAAAAAGTACTCAGCAAATTGGATTTCAAATCGGATGAAGAACCAGGTTTAATAAATGAAATTAAAGGATATATACAAAATGCTTCGTCGAATAGTTGAGTATATTGTTCTGTTTTTATTTTTAAGCATTGTTATTGTAACCATTAAATTACTTTGGGCTATAAATCATGAGGAGATTGGTTTTTGGCGATGCTCCTTATTCGATTTGCTCCAACTAACAACAACATTGCTCATAGCTATGGTGGTCGCTTACTATCTAGGGAACAAATATTCTGACAGACAAATTGCGAAGAATCTTTTCTTGCAGATAACCAATGATATTTCACATCTATTTGAAACTGAGTCACATGTTTGGAACTCGTTTATGAAAGCAAACCCGGGAACAGAGGAAGACAGAACAAGAGTGTTGTTAATATTAAGAAAAATTAGCAATAAGATTACTATTCTGGAAAACCACAAGATAAAATTCAATAGATACGTCAAAACTCTTGTCCCTGATATCAGAAATCATTTTGATGAAATAAAAAAAACAATTACCGGCGATGATTTTATGGCACCTAAAGCTTTTTCCGAAGAAAGCATTAGAAAGGTTCTAAAAAATGGGGACGACCTTATTTTTAAGTTAGACCAAATTAAGGTGAGTATCTTTGATTGACACAGCCAACCCCCCCCTTCCTTTCCGCAAGAATTCAAGCCGCGCTCTGCGTGAAAGTAGATAGTTGAGCATTTGAGCAGTAGAAAAACAGTGTTAATCTGTCCGCCGTAAGGCGAGACCTCACCGTAGGCGGGCGTAAATCAGCGTCTCCCGTTAGGGATGGCCAAGCCATAAAACACCTTCGCCTTCTTGCCAGTAATTGGCTTCCAAAACCACTGGCTATATTTTGGATTCTTAGGCGAAATAACAATCTCCTGATTCACAAAAAAACTATCCATAAATCCTCCCCCTCCAAAAAATTAAACTTTCGACGGCGGGACATACCCGAACTCCCTCCTAAGAGCATCTAAAAAGTAGCCCCAGCGATTACGTTTTGCATTGGTTTTGGCCTCCTGAGCCAAATCAATGATTTTCTTATAAAAGTCATTCTTCCACTGGCTTGCCAGAACATGGTTAACCGCCCACTTGCAGATATTATCAATACAGGTTCGGTCGCCATTGTTGCGAATATCGAAGAACTGAATCAATGCCTGATACAATGCAAGTTTGTCTGCTTCTCGAGACGAATCCGAAGGCGAAGAAGAATTTAAAAACGAATTCGAGTTAGTTGATAACATCTGTTTTTCAATCTTTGCTAAAGATTCCTTAAGAGAATTGCTCGTATTCGTATTATTCTTCTCTACTCTCGGTCTCGTCTCGTCTCGTAGTTGAACAGCCGTTGCAACGTCGTTGGAACGCTGTTGAGTTTTTATAGTGTCTTTCAAATCGCCCATTTTCCTCATTTTTGCACTTGCTAAGCCCGCTTTTCGCTTCTGCTGGATAAGCCGGTCTGCCTTCTTTAACTCTATCGTGCATCTTTTCTGCAAAATAAAATCCCCTTCTTGTACGAATTTGTGTTTTATCGCAGTCCAACACCGTCCGAAGTCAGGCTCTGATAACCCGCTTATTGAGGCCAATAATGCGGTATTGTTCGGTAATCGGCCTCCCTCGGCGTACAACTTTGAACACAAAGACCAAAATACGCCCCTCTCTAATGTTCCCATCATCAAATAATCATGCAATAAATCGAGTGGATAGAAGGCAACATAATTTACTTTCATGGGTTTGAACCTTGGCATTTTTCCTCCTCCATACTATAAAAGTTGCTGCAAGATACTAAGCGCTCGGATTCGCAGGCTTACAACCTATTTAGGGACAGGAAAAGTTAAGCCGGTGAGGCAAAGTGGGCAAAATGGGAAAATTGGGAAAACTTGGGACGCCCTGTAACGGTTTTATGCTAAGATTGAAATCCCCTCCGCAACTTAACTGTTTTCTCCTCATCATATAAAACACCCCTCCCAGGGTGTGTAACCCGCCTTGCAGCGAGAGTCACTACGTAGTGACCTTACACACTCGTCAAATGACGTTATAAAACTTTAATAAAAATAAGGAAAATCCGAAATAACCGGGGGGACAGCTACCGTTTTTTCCTTTTGATTTTTAACTTTTTACTTCCTACCAATCCGCCTGAGGCGGACAAGTCCTTGAAAAAATGTCCAATGTTCAATATTAAATAACCAATGTCCAATCCGTCACGAGCAAATATCTGCGTTAATCCGTGTCTAAGAAACAGCGTCCTTTTGCGTTACCTGTCCTGCCTGCCCTCGAATGTTGTTGTCGGGGGAGCAGCCTGCGGTGAGCATGGTCGAACCGTTGTCGAAGGAATCAGTGCAAATCCGTGTCTGAATCTTTTTATTTTTATATGTATTTTTGTATTTTGCTTTTTGCTTTTTGATATATTATTAAGTTATGACTCCTCGCGAACGATTGACGACAGTTCTTAAAGGCGATATTCCCGATTGCGTCCCCGTCTCTCCTGATTTCTCCAATATGATTCCCGCCCGCCTCACCGGCAAACCCTTCTGGGACCTTTATCTCTACAACGACCCGCCAATCTGGCAGGCCTATATCGACGCCGCGAAACGCTTTAATATCGATTCGCTTATGGATGGCTATTTCTGGCTTTCCTTCCCCGACGAGCAGGATTACCCGCCCTGGCAAAGATTACCCGCAACAAAAGAAGAACAAAAACAAATCGTCCCCAATAGCGAATGGCAGCGATTCGTCGTCCTCAAAAACTCCGAACGCATCGTCGTCCAGCGCTCTCGCCTTGAAAATCGCAAACGAATCTGGGAACCACGTGTCTGCGTCTATTATGTCGCGGATTCACCCACCGAGTGGATTCCCCCTTCCAAAATCGGTTTGCCCGATATTCCCACTCGCTTCGAGCCACTCGAAAATGTCAAACCCGTCGATAATGGCCCCGCCGGCCTTGCCCGCATAAAGCAGCTTATGGGCGACCAGGGTCTCGTCGGAATATTCCTCGCCTGCTCAGCAATCCTTTCCTGCGAACAGGATATCTATGACTACTACGACCATCCCGAACTTCATAACTATTGGCGCGACAAATTTATCGAACGCGTCGAACGCAGATTCGCCAACATTATGAAAATGCCCGTCCTGCCTGACTTCCTCTGCGTAGGTGGCTCGGGGACACTTGTGTTTCAGACCGTCGATATCTTCCGTCAGCTCGCCTTCCCTGCTGTCAAACGCGCTATCGAGCTTGCCTCATCAGCCGGCATCCCTACCCATATCCATTCCTGCGGCCCCGAAACTGCCCTGATTAAAATTATGGCCGAAGAAACCTCGCTAACCGTTATCGACCCGCTCGAAATTCCTCCTATGGGCGATTGCAACCTCGCGGAAATCAAAAAGCTCTACGGCCGCAAACTCACCCTCAAAGGAAACCTCCACACAACTGAAACTATGCTCTACGGCTCACCCGACGATGTAATCGCCGCGAGTAAAAAAGCGATTGACGATGCCGCCGAAGACGGCCGGTTCATCCTCTCAACCGGCGACCAGTGCGGCCGCGACACCCCGGACGCAAACCTCCTCGCTATGGTCGAAACCGCGCGAACTTACGGAAAATATTGATTGTCATTGCGAGGCCATAGGCCGAAGCAATCTCGTCTAACTCAAAACTCAACACTAAAAACTCTCCTTCTTCTAACTTATGCCTTCTGTCCTCAGTCCGCTGTCCTCAGTTCTCCGCTATGTGTAACTATTTCGGTTTTACAAGCCGGTATCGCCGCGAGAAAATTCCTGCCGTAGGATTTGCTAAATATACGGGAATCCAGAATAACAACAATACCGCTGTCTGTCTTTGTCCGAATCAGTCGGCCAAAGCCCTGCTTGAACTTGATTATCGCCAAAGGCAACTGGTACTCCGCGAATGGATTGCCGCCATCTTCTTTGATTTTATCCAGCCGCCCCGCCAACAAAGGCGTATCCGGCACCGCGAAGGGCAATCGCACGATTATCACATTCGACAACGCCTCGCCTGCGACATCCACCCCTTGCCAGAAACTATCCGTCCCGAACAGTACAAATCGCCCGTCTGTCTTGAATCGCCTCAATAGCGAACTCCTGTCCAGCCCCACTCCCTGCTGAAGCAATTCTATATTATTTTCCTTAAACCACTCCGCCAACTGCTCCGCGAAATCCCCGAGCATCTTATAACTTGTAAAAAGCACAAACGCCCGCCCCTGCGTCTTCAGCACATATTTCTTCACCGCCTCACACGCCGAGGCGACAAACTTCTCATCATTCGGCTCAGGCAGCTCGCTCTCTACATATATCGTCACCTGCTTTTGATAATCGAAAGGTGAACCCAGCTTCACCGCGTCATAATCTTTCAAACCAACCCTGCCCGCGAAAAACTCAAATCCACCTTTGCCCTTAGGGCTACGGTGGACAGGCCCGCCTTTTTCTTTTTCACCACCAGTGCTTAGCGTCGCGCTGGTCATTATCACCGAGTCAAACTTATCGAACAAACTCCGCTTCACATCCGCCCCGACATTCAAAGGCGCACTTCTCAAGTAAACCGCCTCACGCCTGCTCCGAGCGGAATCGAGGGGTTTGTTTTCGCTGACCTCAACCCAATACACATAATCCTGTTTCGCCTGAGGCAAAAACGCCTCCAAATCTCCGAGTAATCCCGCGCACTTATCGACATATCGCGTCAATTCAAATCGCTCATCCTCGTCTTTCGCCTGCTTTGCCAGCCCCGACAGCCCCGCTCGCAGCTCCTTAATCTGCGCCGACAGATTATCCTCGACAAAATTCTTGTAGCATCTGCCGTTTGTTTGTGACCTGTGCCGCTCATTCCACTGCCGAACACTTTTGAAAAATTCTTTCGCCGCCTCTGACGCCTTGACAACCAAATCAGTAAGTTTCCCCGACTCCGTATAAACCAGTAGCCCCTTATGTGTTCGCGGATTATAAAGTCCATCTAAAAGGAACCTCACCGACCCGCTGCTTATTTCAATCCCGAAATGTTCCTCCGCCACTCGCTCGATGTTGTGCGCCTCATCGATAATCACCCACTTATAATCTGGCAGTATCGAAAACTCTTCCTCACGCAGCGCAAGGTCACTAAATAGCAGTGCGTGATTCGTCACAACAACATTCGCGTTCTCAAGCTCCCTTTTGGCTCTCTGACAAAAGCAGCTCTTCCAGTGCCCGCATTTCCTGCCTTTGCAGTTCCCGTGTTCTGCCTTCACCGCGTCCCAGACCCTTGCCTCTGGTATAAATGGCAAATCGCTTAGCGACCCGTCTGTCGTTCTCGTCGCCCAGTTGTTAATATCCGATAGAACATCACTGAACTGGTCAAACAGCCCCATCTGTCTTCGAATCGCGAACTCCAGTCGGCGTTTGCAGATATAATTCGACTTGCCCTTTGCCAGCGCCGCTGTGAACCCCCAAGGCAGACATCGGTTCAAACAGGGAATATCCTTATTGATTAACTGCTCCTGCAAAGCGATTGTGAACGTGCTGATGACAACTCGATTTGCCCCAAGGATTGCTTTTTCTATCGCAGGCGCAAGATATGCCAAACTCTTGCCGACCCCCGTTCCTGCCTCCGCCACCAAATGTCGCTTCGTCGATAGCGCCTTTTGCACCGCCCTGGCCATATCGACCTGCTGCTGACGCCGTTCATATCCCTCAAATGATTTCCCAACCACCCCTCCAGGCGCAAAAAAATCATCTATATTCAAAGCAGTGCTCTGTATTTCGTCGTTAGTCATGCGTATTTCGTCGCTCGTGATTCAATAAACGAAATACGATATACGATATGCGTTAAGGTTTTGCAAGGCGCTCGTCTATCGCCTTCTTCATCGCCGCGACCGCCGGCGAATTCGGCATCTTCTTCGCCGACGCCTCTATCGCCTGCCTCGCAAACTCCAGCCGGTCCATCTGGTAATAAATGTAACTGAGCAGAAACTCCAGCTCCCCGGAATCGCTCTTGTCCATCCACCCCCTGGCTTCGAGTATCCTGTTCTCAACCGTGTCCTTGTCGCCTATCATTCCCACAAGGTCAACCTTGACCTTCGGATATTCCGGGAAAATCTCCAGTGCCTTGGCCAAAAATAATGCGCTGCTCAGATACTCGCCCGACCCAAACAACGCCACACTCTTGCCCGCGTAACCCAGCGGGTCATTCGGCTTATATATCGAAGCAAGCGTGTAAGCATCAGCGGCACGATAGAACCTTCCCTGTTTCATATAGCCCTCCGCCATTCTTATATGATGATTGAACTTGTCATCGCTATAAGACGCGAAACTATTGTAAGTTTTCGCGAACTCAGCCTCCGTAATGCCCGGCTTTGATGCTGTCGATTCATTCGCCTCCGCCTGTTCTGTCGCAGGTACACCTTGGGGCTGGGGCAATTCAATGGTCTTGCCCAACCGCCCCTTCATCTGCTCATATATATCAGACGTTTGCCCCGGCTTGGGTGTATTGTCAACCTGCAGATTGTCCCGCACTATCTGCGATTTTTTGGCATTCCCGACCAGCAGCATTTCCAAACTCGGCTCACTGCCCGTCACCGGCTTCACCGCAGCGGTCGATGCATCATCTTTTCGCTGAATCGTTACCCCCATCCCTCGCCAGAACTGATTCTGCGACTGAGATTCTGCCTCGCCGCCCTGCGGATATTTAGCAGCTTCCGCTTCGACAAGTTTCTCCAAATCCTGCTGGCTCAGCGACAACGGCCTTCTGCTGATTTGAGAATTGTTTACGCCGCGGTAATATCCTGTCTGGGCACCCGGTAAATTTGTGCCTGCAAATGAATTGCTTCCCGAACTAACTGGCGACGAAACAACTCCCCCGCCCGGCTGCGTTGTCGTCACCGTCCACGTCGGTGAATAATAAGGCGTCAGACCCCCGCTGCTCGTCCCGGAATTTTGCGGACCAGCGGAGTCCCTCAGAAATGAGTCCATCCCGCCCGATGTATGCCCAAGTGAGCTTGCCGGCGAGGAAAAACTCGTGGGACTGTTGTATGGCACGACGCCCCTGAATTGCATCCCGTTGGCCACGTTGCCCGTAACAACCAGATTCCCGCTCGTATTGATTGGGTTAGCGCTCGGTATCAGCCCCGACTTAGAAGCCGTCGGCGGCGCAGTACCGGACCCCACAGGGTTGCCTACTGACGGGTTTTCCAATGATAAACCCACCCCGCAGAAAACCGCCACAATTAACGCCGACACGCAAATTATGTTTCGTCTTCCCATACTATTAAATACCGCAAATAAGCCGGCCTGTTCGCTTTCCTGTTCCCGCTAAATACCCTGATACTTCGGCCTCTCCGCCCAACCCAGTTTCGTCGCCAGCGTATCCCATTCGCATCGAAGCGGATTATTCACAACAAGAAAATCCCTCTTATGACGCCTTATCTGCACCACATCCTCAATATCAAGCTCTAACGACACCTGTCCGTCTATCGAAACCGTCGTTCCCTTATTCAAACGCTCTCCGCGAAGCTCGACGATGCTGTCGCCTGTTATAACAACAGGCCTGAAACTCAAACTATGCGGGCATATCGGCGTAATCACAATTCCCTCCATCTTCTGCGAAAGAATAGGCCCGCCTGCCGACAAACTATACGCAGTAGAACCCGTAGGCGTCGATATCACCAGACCGTCGCTGACGCAATCCCCCAAATGCTGCCCGTCAACGAACATCTTCAAATCTATCATCCGAAAGGGCGGACCCGCTGTTATAAATATTTCGTTCACCGCCGCCGAACAAAAACGCTCTTTGCCCTTCTTCAGCACCCGGCAAAGCACCATCATACGCTTTTCAATTCTCGCCTTGCCTTTCATCAACTGCGGGAAAAAATCCTTCAACTCCTCAACGCTGAACTCCGCAAGGTATCCGAGCTTACCGAGATTCACCCCTATTACCGGAATCCCCGTCTTATCAACGCTTCGGCTCAATCGCCTCGCCGCCGCGATGATGCTCCCGTCCCCGCCAAAAACCACCGCATAATCCGCCTCCCGCAGATTCTCTGGTGCGCACTCATCTATCCCGCAATTAACTACCGTTTTAACCTTGCCTTTTATGAAATCCGAAAACTCCGCTATCGCCTCCGCGACATGCCCTTTTCTGCGGTCTCCGAAAATCGCCAGTTTCAACATTCTCCCGCGATTCGATTTAGTCATTTGTTCTCGATTCAACTCTGCTGTCGATTCAATATCCCAAACACCGCCTCCGCTATTTTATCGGCATTTATCCCTGCCTCCATAAGCTGGTTGGTCCGCGAATCATGCCTGACAAACCGCTTCGGCACCCCAAGCATCCGTACCGCCCCTCCGTCTCGCCGGGGCACAAATCCGCCGCTGTGCTGACTCGCCGCCTCCATAACCGCCGAACCAAATCCGCACGCCACCCCGTGGTCCTCAACCGTAATCACCGGCCTGCCCGACCCCAGAAGCTCGATTATCCTGCTGTCAATCGGCGCCGCAAACCTCGCGTTTATCACGTCAATCTCTATGCCTTCCTCCGACAGCGCCCTCGCGGCGGCTATCGCCTCAATAAGAACGCTCCCATAACTTACTATCGCCGCAACCGACCTGTCGCTTTTTCTGGCGACTACGCTTTTACCCAGTACAAACGGTTCGCTGCTTGATTCCGCAATCTGCTGGCTGGCGATTAATTCCTTCGGATACCTCACGCACACCGCCCTGTCCGCGCTCAACGCGAACTCCAAAGCGCCCCCCATCTCTACCGCGTCCGCAGGTGAAACAAGAGCAAGATTCGGCATCATTCGCAAATACCCGATATCCATAAGACCATGATGCGTCGGCCCGTCCGCCCCAACAACCCCCGCCCTGTCTATGCAGAATACCACAGGCAGGTTCTGCAATGAAACCTCCTGGAATATCTGGTCAAAACTCCTTTGTAAAAACGTCGAATATATGCAAACCACAGGCCGCATTCCGCTCTTGGCAAGACCCGCCGCTATCTCCACCGCTGCGCTCTCGGCTATACCCACGTCGTAGAATCGGTCAGGGAATCGTTCGCGGAACTTTTTCAGCCCCGTCCCCTCGCACATAGCGCTGCTTATCGCGACAACCTTCTTGTCCTTCTCAGCCAACCTCACCAGCTCATCCCCGAAAGCATCTGTGAAGCTTCGTCCCTGCTTTTCCGCCGCCGGCTCCACCACGTCGCCGTTCATCTTGAATGGCCCCGTCGAATGATATTTGCTCGGCTGACTGTCCGCGGGCGTAAAGCCCATCCCTTTTTTGGTATGACAATGCAGAATCACAGGATGCTCAACCTGCTTCAATGCCCTGAATAATTGCACCAACGCCCCTATATCATGACCATCAACCGGCCCGAAATACGGCACATTCAAACTTTCAAACAACTGGCTCGCCGGAAGCACCATACGAATGCTCTTCTTGATTCGCTCTATCGCTTCCTCCACCGTTTTGCCAATCACCGGCGTGTGTTCCAGTATGTCGCTTGTCGTCCTTCGCAAATCCTCGTATGTCTGGCTCAGCCGAATCTTCGAAAAATACTTCGCCACCGCGCCCTGCGTCGCGTCTATCGCCATCGAATTATCATTCAGCACAATCAGCATCTGTCGCTTAACTAAACCCAGATTGTTCAGCGACTCGAAACTCGCCCCGTTGACGATGCTGCCGTCACCGACAAGAGCTACTATTCTTTCCTGCTTTCCCTGCCTTACTTCGCCAAGCGCAAGTCCGATGGCCGTGCCTATCGATGTGCCTGCGTGTCCCACCGCAAACTGGTCATAAGGGCTTTCCTCAGGATTTGGAAATCCGCTGACCCCGCCCGCATGACGAAGATTTTTGAACTCCTCTTTCCTGCCTGTTATTATCTTATGAGCATAACACTGATGCCCGACGTCCCAGACTAATTTGTCCTTTTCAAAATCGAACACATAATGCAGCGCAATCGTTATATCAACAACCCCCAAGCTGCTTGCCAGATGCCCCCCGGTCCTTCCGACCGTCTCGATTATGAATTGGCGTATCTCGTCGGCTAATGGTTTCAACTGGGCTACTGAAAGCCCTTTCAAATCCCCAACTCCATTTATCCCCGCAAGCAGCGGATAACCCTGCCAACCTGCCCTGAGCTCCGTCGAAGGGTCGGCATCTACCCCAGCGACCGCCTTAGGCTCCGCCGAAGGGCCTGCGCCGGCTGGGCGTATCACCTCTACCTGTCTCTTAACGCCTGATTGCTGATGCTGTTCTTCTGAACTCAAATTCTGCACCCTGTCTAAACCTTTCCGGCTATGGCTCGGCGTACCTGCTGCCTCTTGAATCGCATCATCGCCTTCACCGAGACGAGAACCCGCACAAATGTCTAATTATACACCCACGAACCCCCTATTTCAACTAAACCATTGCCCTCCATGAGCATATCGAAGGGTTTGCCAATAAGGTGGAGTAACCGGGTGTAATCAAAGATTCTGGCGGAATTAAGCTGTTTGCGGCCTTGCCAATAGCTTCTTCACGTATCGGACTGCTGTAACGCAATTAAAGCCAACACCCTGAACAACTTAATGCGAATGAATTTCCCCTGCGGGTTTTTGCGGGCTGTTAGGCCAGCCGAGAACATCGAACAGAAAATAACTCGACCGTTTTATCATCTCAACCGGCGTACAAGGCGTCATCTCGAGTGAACCGATAACGTCGTTATTGTATTTCTTCAGCGACTCCAGCAGATAATCAAAATCATTATGATTTGCCACGCCTGAACAGCCAAGAGGCCTGTGGTCATCGTAACTGCCGTTGTGGTCGGTAAGATGCAAATGAGCGGTCCTTTTCACAAGCGTATCGACATACTCCTTGAAACTATGCTCGTCATCACACCTGGCAAAGCCGGTGTCTAAGCAATACCATATCGACTCGAACCGTCCGCCGATATCCTTGAGCACATCCAGCGGCCCCGTCTCTACGCAAAGTTTAACCCTTTCATCTTCCGCCATCCCGACGACCTCTCCGATAAAATCTCCGTCGTCGGCGTTTTTGCCCTGCATACGCAAACTCTGCAAATCGGCAATGATATTGGCTTTGAGCAATTTCGCGCAGCCGATTTGTTCCGCCCACTGTTCAATGCTCGGATTATCATTGCGGGAGCGCATCGAGACCAACATACCCTCGGTCGCCGCCGCAAGCCGGGGCCAGTCACGCTTGTCATACCGGCACTCGTCCAGCCCGCCAAGATTGGGCCAAAGCTCCACACCCAAACCGAGCGTCCGAAGCAGGTCACATTCCTGCTCCAGAGACAGCCGGCTCTGCTTACCCCAGAATGCCATTGTTGAAACAACGTACCTGATTTTCATCCGGGCACCTCTGCATAAAGTTAAGTTCCTGCCCCTATATAAAGTGTGGGTATTACACATATCGATTGAAAATCGACCGCTCTTCAGCTATTTCGCAAAACTACGCCTCAGTCTGATAATATCCCAAATGCCGATACGCCCAGCCAATATCTGTTTTTTACCCTAAAAACCGAATTATTAAGGCAAAACAGCGTTTCGCAACCCTTAAACTTGTCTAAAAATCCTATTGATTTATACGCTGAGTACGTTAGAATAGTGCTTTTGATTGTTCAGGAGTTTATTATGAAAAAAGAGATACATCCTAAATATGACAAGGTCGTGGTTCGATGCGGCTGCGGAAATACCTTTGAAACCCGCAGCACTGTAGACGAAATCCACGCGGAAATTTGCTCCGCCTGCCACCCCTTCTACACGGGCAAGCAGAAGTACGTTGACACCGCGGGCCGAGTCGAACGCTTCCAGAAAAAATACGGCACCGACTACTTCAAAAAGACGAAAAAGTAGTTACTCACGCCGAATCACTATCAGGGCTCTTTTTTTGGTCATTTGAGCAAGAACGGAGCCCTGATTGTTTATTGCCTTTCCAAAAGTAAATTACCGGGACAAAACTATGCCTGAAGCAAATACTCCTTTAATTACGAAGCTGAACGAGATTGAGACCCGCTTTGACGAGCTTCAAAAGCAGATGGAAAATCCTGACATAGCGTGCGATTCCACCAAATTGATTGCGCTCGCGAAGGAACAGGGCAAACTCAAGGGACTCGTTGCGAAATATCGCGACTACAAAAAAGCCGCCGCGGAGGCGGTGCATTCAGAACAACTGATAAACAGCAACTCAACTGAGCCGGAGCTTAAGGAAATGGCAAAAGAGGAGCTCCAGCAGCTCAATGCCAAAAAGACAACGCTTCTGGCGGAACTACAGGATAAATTGCTTACCGCCGACGATGCTTCTATCGGCTCGGTCATAATGGAAATCAGGGCGGGCACGGGCGGCGAAGAAGCCGCCCTGTTCGCACACGACCTTTACACTATGTACACAAAATACGCTACCGACCGCGGGTGGAAAGTCGAAGACCTGGATTTCAGCGCCACAGACAGAGGCGGATTCCGTGAAGTAATATTCGGCATCAAAGGCGAAGGCGTTTGGATCGAACTGGGTTACGAGGGCGGCTGCCACCGGGTCCAGCGGGTACCGGAAACCGAGGCGCAGGGCAGAATCCACACGTCGGCGGCAACAGTCGCCGTGATGCCTGAGCCGGAGGAAGTTGACATCCAGATAAACCCCGAAGATGTCGTTGAGCAGGTCTGCCGGTCAAGCGGCCCAGGCGGACAAAAAGTCAACAAGACAAGCAGCGCGATACGCCTCGAACATATCCCGACGGGAATCACTGTCCGTATGCAGGAAGAAAAAAGCCAGCATAAAAACCGCGCTAAGGCCTGGCGTATCCTGCGAGGCCGGCTTTATGAATTTTACGAGAGCAAGAGAGTGGCCGAACGCGAAGCCAAACGTAAAACAATGATTGGTTCGGGCGACCGCAGCGAAAAAATAAGAACTTACAATTTTCCGCAAAACCGTGTCACCGACCACAGGATAAATCTGTCGCTTTACACATTAGACAAAATAATAGCCGGCGAAGCGGGCGAATTATTCAAAGAGCTGAAAGAACACGATATTCAGGAACGGCTCAAAAACCTTTAAAAGACACAAGGTGTCTTATGGTCATAATCGTAACAGGGCTGGTCGGGCTGGACAAAAAAAACTACCTCAAAAAGGTATGCGAGTATGCCGGTCTGCACGGCAAAGAATTAACTCTGTGCAATATCGGCGACATGATGTATGCCGAGGCGACTGACATCGCGCCGGGAAAAATCCTGGACATACCGTTAAAGCGGCTGCACTCGCTTCGCCGAAGCGTTTTCAAAGACGTCATCGCGAAGGCGAAAAAAGTCCCCAACCTTATTGTCAACACGCACGCCACATTCCGCTGGCGGCACGGACTGTTCCCCGCCGTCGATTTTGACCAGATGCGCCAACTCGACGCAAATATGTACATCTGCCTGATTGACGGCGTCGCCGCCCTGCACGGTCGGCTGCTCAGTGAACACGCAAGCGAACACACGCTCAAAGACCTCATCGTCTGGCGGGAAGAGGAAATCATCGGCACCGAGATGCTCTGCAAGGGTATCAACGAACAGATGCCTTTTTACTGCCTTGCCCGGGGCGGAACCGACGCGACAATCGAGGCGTTTTATCGGCTGCTTTTTGAGCCTAAAATCAAACGCGCCTATCTCAGTTACCCGATGACCGCCGTCGCCGACCTCGACGACGTGAAAAAAGAAATCAGCGAGTTCAGGCAGACAATGAAAAAATATTTCACCTGCTTCGACCCCGGCGACCTCGAAGAAGCGTTCCTGCCCCGTCTGGCCCTGGAGGCCGCCGAAGACGGCAAAGATTCCCTCGAAATTCAGGCGGGCGGCAAAACCGTCCGGCTGAACCTCGACCAGATTCGTCAAATCGAACGAGATATTTACAGCCAGACCTACGCACGCGATTTTCTGCTCATCGACCAGTCCGAAATGATTATCAGCTTCATCCCAACCCTGCCTGATGGTCGTGCGGCCATCTCCAGCGGCGTCGAACGCGAATTGCAGCACGCCCACGAGGCGGCAAAAGATGTTTACGTAATCTGGCCCGCGAAACAATCGCCTTCGGTATTCGTAACACAAACCGCTACAAAGCTTTTTGACAACACCAAAAACGCACTGGAATTTTTCAATAAGAAAAAACTAATCCGGCTCTGATACGCCCAATGAATATGGAAACCGCATTAATGTCGTCGCTCGCATTAACGAATCTTATCGGCGGCCTCATTTTAGGCGCTTTTCTTGCTATCGGATTCTCGCGTCTGACTCGAAAACAAAATCGCTTCTTCAAATATCTCGTGTTATCGCTGGGGCTTTATTTTCTCGAATGCGTCGCGTTCGCATGGTCAATGGGCACGCAAATACTTTCAGTCCTATTATCAGTCGAATGGGGAATCCTCTTTGGCTTGTGGTTAAAAGGTATCGCCCCGCAAAAGCGAATTATCAGGCAAACATTCTTTCTCTCACTTTACGGCTGTCTTCCTGCTGTTTCGTTTGCCGTTATACTGCTTGTCGTGTGGGTAATTTCAGGCAACGGGTTTTTGAATGCCGAGCAGGCACAGCGGTTCGGCATACCTGATTTCGTCCCTTGGCCCCTTAATACGATGCTCGGCTTTTGCGTTGCCCTCGCGGCAGGAACAATTATACTCAAGACGGTTTTTACAACAGGCATCGCCGCTTTAATTGTTCGTGACAAAACAACAATCGGCGAAGGACAGCTAAAATGACTATTGCATCACTCCCGACAATTAAAAAGCATACTATCTGCCGACTGCACAGCGCAATCAAATCCGTCGAAATCAATCTTGATTCCCTTAGTGAAGTTTTTTCCGCCCTTCCCGGCGTATCAATCCTCGGCGGCAATTCCTCAAAAGAAACTGCCGACGGATTCTCATACTGGATGGCAATGCCCAAAGTGGTCTTTGAATTTCACGCAGGCCAAACTGAGCCTCTTAAAAAACTGCAACAAGTTCTGAATAAATACAAACCCGCAAAGCCCCCCCTGCCCAATGGATTGTTCACAGGCGGATGGGTCGGCTTCTTTGGTTACGAACTGGGCAGCCATTTAGAACCCGCCCCCTGCACAAATACCAACGACCTGCGACTGCCCCTGATCCGCCTCCTGTTTTATGACCGCCTGATTGCTTATGACCACAAGAGAAAATCCTTTCAACTGATTACTCTCCAACTCGATAATGATACTGAAACGCCTCAACAAAAATTATCATTCCTCGAAACACTTCTCGACAAGGCTCGCACAGTGCGAGTGCCGACACCGCCGCCTGCCGATATCGAAAACACCGACTTCGCTCAAATCCGGTCAAATATGACTAAAGATTACTATCTCAAATCGTTCAACAAGATAAAACACCATATTTACGATGGCGACGTTTATCAGATAAACTTCTCTCAGCGTTTCGACTGCCAATATAACGCCCGGCCAATCGACCTTTTCCACTGGCTAAACCGCTATAATCCAAGTCCATGGTCCGCTTATATCGACGCGGGCGATTTCCAAATAGTAAGCGCATCGCCAGAGATGTTCATCACCGCCAAAGACGGCATAATCAGCACCAGGCCAATCAAGGGAACCCGCAAACGGCTCGAAGAAACTTCCGCCGAGGCAAAACAAATCAACACAGATAATCTTCAGCAGCTTATCGATAGCGTTAAGGAACAGGCCGAATTAAATATGATTATCGACCTTGAGCGAAACGACCTCGCCCGGCTATGCGTCCCCGGCACAAGAACTGTTACCCAACCAAGAACTATCGAAACTCACCCGACTGTTTTTCACGCAGTGGCGACCGTTGCGGGAAAACTCCGGGACGATACAAATTTCTGTGATATTCTAAAAGCGGTCTTCCCTGGCGGTTCAATCACAGGGGCACCAAAAATCCGCTCGATGCAAATCATAAACGAAACCGAGCCGACCGCGCGAGGCGTTTACACCGGCAGCATCGGCTATATCGGCCTTGACGGCAGTGTTTGCTTGAATATCGCCATTCGCACGATTATCATTAAAAACAAGTCGGCTTACGTCCAGACGGGCGGCGGCATCGTCGCCGACTCCGACCCGATAGCCGAATGGAACGAAACTTTAGTAAAAGCACGGGCGCTATTAGCAGGAATCGCAGCGGTGAATCACTGATGGCAGATAAAGTTTTCCTAAACGACAAACTGATAAACATCAATGACGCCGGCATATCGGTCAGCGACAGCGGATTCCTTTATGGGGCGGGGCTGTTTGAAACAATGCGGGCATATAACGGCATCGCCTTTCGGCTTGATGACCACTTAGACAGATTGCTCGCAAGCGCAAAGACCCTGTTCATTGAACATTCTTATAACAGAGAATACCTCACAGAGGCCGTCAACAAAGTCCTCGAAGCAAATAACTCAACAGACGCCCGGCTTCGGCTGACGCTCACCGCAGGGACATTCTCTCAGGCACAGGCAAAACCAAATCCAACATTGCTTATAACCGCGACAAAATTGCAGCCATATCCGGCTGAATACTACAAAAAAGGCGTGCTCGTTGTGCTGTGCCCGGCAAGACAAAACATCACAGACCCCGCCTGCGGCCATAAGACAACAAGTTACTTGTCGCGTATGCTGGCACTGAAACAAGCCCACGAAAAAAAGGCTGCTGAAGCCCTTTGGTTCACAATCGATGGTCGATTAGCCGAGGGCTGCATCAGCAACGTCTTTTTAGTAAAGGATTCAAAATTATTCACACCGACGACTAATACGCCGGTGCTTCCCGGCATCGCCAGAAAAACCGTCTGCGAATTAGCAATAGCCAATAAAATTGAGCTTGTCGAAAAAGACCTTACAATCGACGACCTGCTCGGCGCAGATGAGGTATTTATCACAAACGTTATTATGCAGGTTATGCCCGTCGTCGGCATCGAAAAGCACAACGTCGGCCAAAGTAAGCCGGGGACAATCACAAAAAAGATACAGGACCATTACGACGAATTCATTAAAAACAATTGCAGGAATAAAAAATGAAGGTCAAAGATATCGCGGCACAAATCGAAAAAATCGTCCCGCTGAGTTTGGCGCAAAGCTGGGATAATGTAGGTCTGCTTCTCGGAAGCGCGGATAAAAACGTAAAACACATCCTGATGACAATTGATATTACAGCCGACGTTCTCGCTGAGGCCAAACGGCTCAAAACCGACCTTATCGTTGCTTATCACCCAACAATCTGGGACGGCCTGAAAAAAATAAATACCCAAGGCCCGACAAGCGTCGTTTATGAGCTGATTCGTTCAGGTATCGCTGTCTTTTGTATTCACACCGCGCTGGACGCCGTCGAAGGAGGCGTAAACGATGGTCTCGCTGAAATTGTCGGCATACAAAACGGCCACCCGCTCGGCGATTACGTTTCCGCACCGGCAGGTAATAACTATAAACTCGCAGTTTTTGTCCCCATCGAATCCGCGGCGAAAGTAGCCAACGCTGTCTTCGCAGCAGGGGCTGGACACATCGGCAATTACAGTCATTGCAGTTTCTCTTCGCAGGGACAGGGAAGTTTTCTGCCTCTCGAAGGAGCAAGGCCGGCAATCGGCAAAAGAGGCGTCCTCGAAAAAGTCCCGGAATTGAAATTCGAGGCGATTGTTCCCGCGGAAAAACTCGCTGGAGTAGTAACCGCAATGCTAAAGGCGCATCCATACGAAGTGCCCGCTTACGACATTTATAAACTTGTCGATGAGCAGGCGAAATTCGGGCTGGGCAGAATGGGTAAACTTGCAAAGCCGACACCGCTGTCCGAAATCATTAAAAAACTCAAGAAATGCACCGGAGCAAAGGCAGTAGGTGTTGTCGGCCCCGAAAAACGCACCGTCAAAACCGCCGCCGTATGTGCCGGCTCCTGCGGCAAACTCATAAATCTCGTCATCGCCGAAAATACCGACCTCTACGTTACAGGCGAGCTAAAGCACCACCAGGCCCTTGCGGCCCAGGAGGCGGGGCTTACCTGCCTGTGCCTGTCGCATACGGTTTCTGAACGATTTATCCTCAAAAAGTTAGCCAAACAGTTGCAAAAACCGCTCAAACCCGTCACAATAAGGGTAAGCACTAAAGACGCAGACCCATTTAGATGGACAAAATTATGACAGAAGAAAATTTGGCCGCATCGACGGATAATCCGGTATCAGAAACCGGCGCCGCCGATGAGCAGAACGATATAATAGAGCAAACGAACGATTCGGAGCCCGCGACTGAACCGGCAAATGAACAGCCGGCACAGGATATCCAGGAACAGACCGAAACCGAAACATCGGACGACCAGCAGCCGCAGGCAACGGACCTGCCGCCGGGATTCGAGCCGACAGTTGAGTCGGTAGTGGAAGCGGTGCTTTTCGCAAGCGATGAACCGCTTACGCCCGCTCGGCTTTCCGAGATTGTCGGCACAAACGTCCGCCAGCTTCGCAAGCACATCGACGACCTCAACGAAAAATACAAGGCCAACAACAACGCCTTTCGAATCGAGCAAATCGCGGGCGGCTACCAGATGCTGACGCTCAGCGAATACAACCACTGGCTCAAAAAACTCGTCCGCGCACGCGACGACGGCAAACTCAGCCAGCCGGCTCTCGAAACACTGGCCATCATCGCCTACAAACAGCCCATCATTCGCGCCGATATCGAAGCGATAAGGGGCGTCGCGGCGGGCGAGATGATTCGCAACCTGATGTATAAAGGCCTGGTAAAAATCACGGGCAGGGCCGAGATTGTGGGCAGACCCATGCTCTACGGCACAACAAAAAAATTCCTCGAGGTCTTCGGCCTGAACACCATCAAAGACCTCCCTAAAGCCGAAGAACTTAAAAAACCCGAGTAAGTAAACATCTCGTGTAAAATAGTTATTCTGCCTCCAGACATGGCCGCAGTCCGGATATTTACTTAGACCTGAAAAAATCATAGACAACTACGGCCCCAAAATAGCGGGCAAATCCCCAAAAAACAGGAAAAAGTGGAACAATTCGGGCCGCCGACTGTCCAATAGCGTAGAAACTCTATGATTAAGACATTGCGCATAACGAGTATCATAGCGGCGATAGCGGCCACGGTCTTGCTTATTTTGCCGGCGGTTTATGGGGTGCGCAGCGACCCTAAAATAGAAGAGTTTATCAAGTTGCCCGGTACAGTTGACAAGTTCACGACCGCAAAGGGGCAGAACCCTGCCCAAAAAAACACCGAATCACCCCTTGTAAAAGAAGCGGCTAAATGGGGCGGTGTTCTAAATCCGCCCCCGCCCCCGCCGCCTAAAGCCCCACCAGTCGGCACCCCGCAGGGACCTGTTGCACCAACCCCTCCCGCACCCGTCGCTGTAAAATTCGACCTTGTGGCAACCAGCTATTATGCTTCGCATCCCGAACGGTCGTTTGTACTTATTAATGAGCCGGGGAAAGGCCTTTACTGGGTCAAGCAGGGTTCTGCCGTCGGCCATTTGACTATCGAGACGGTAAAAGACGGTGCCATCATTGTACGGGATGGCCAAAGAACATCTGAAATGACCGTCAAGGTTCAGGAGTCGTGGAAGAAACTGCTCAAAAACCCGCCGGCCTCAACCAGCCCATCCTCCTCGTCGGCTGCACCTGCCAGTCCCGCCGCACAAGCTCCGGCCAGTCGTCCGGGGTCTGAACCTTCGTCCGTTACGACGGACAAGCCAGGCCTTTCAAATCCCGTCAGAACGGGTACCATTCCCCTGCCCACCAGGATTAATCCAAGGGCCGGCATAATACACCATGCATCCGAAAGAATCACATCGGCGGAACCCGTCAATACCCCGCCCGCTTCACAGATTACCCAGCCATCAACAGCGGCCAACCCGCCTGTCCCAACCGCCCAACCCGCTGCCCCGCCGGTTGTCGAACTTTCGCCGCGTGAAAAAGAAATACAGGCAACACAGGCAAAGATAGACAAACTCACTGCTGAAATGGAATCGTCCAAGAATGATGAAGAACTAATGGCAAAGATGGACGAACTGGGCAAACTGTTCGAACAATTGGAAAAAATAAACTCTTCGGAGCATTCAGCCGAGCCGCAACCAAAATCCAGCCGGCCCGATACCAACCTTCCCTCGCCCGACCCCAATACGAGTACGGATTCCAAATAATCCGGCAACACTTATTGCTTTCCCTTAAGGCCCGCCAGTTCCGCCTTTAGTTGTGCAATCTCGGCCTTCAGTCCCGCATTCTCGTCCATAAGAGTCGCTTCATCCATTATATCATCAATTTGCTTTTTAATCTTTTTTTGCGACTCCTCTATCGCGGCTTTTCTTTCCTGCACACATTTCGCAAGTTGCTTTGACAGGTTATCCGTATCGGCATTTAGTTTTTCCTTTTCGGCCCGGAGCTTCTCGTTCAGCTTTTGCATCTGAGAGTTGAGATTTTTTATTTCCCCGTCTCGCTTTTGCATCTGATAGTTAAGATTCTTTATCTCCCTGTCTCGCTTTTGCATCTGAGAGTTGGAGTCTTTTATCTCATCATCTCTCTTCTTTTTTTCGGCCTGAAGCTGTGTCTGCAGGTTTTTGTTCTCCGCCTGAAGTTGTATCCGCAGGTCTCTGTTCTCAGCGCCCATCAGCCGGGCCATTTTGTCGCCCGATGATATCTGCTCTTCCTGGCAGCCCCCCGCACAGAGGATTGCCATACCGATTGCCAAAACCACCGCATACGTTTTCTTCATTTCCGTCGCCCTTTACAATTCACTTATACAAAATAGTCGATTAGGCAAGCAATATACCACTATCAAAACCCCTGTCAAGCCCGCTCGCTGTGCCCATAGACCTTGATTTTATGTGCCAACTTTGGTATAATAATGAATTATATGTGAACGAACGGAGGCGGGCTTGAAATGAGCAGGTTTTGGTGCCTGATAATATTATTGTTCTGCGTACAACGGGCGAGGGCGGAGATACTATACGTCCCCTCACAGCACCCCACTATACAATCCGCAATCGACGCAGCGACGGGCGGCGATACCGTCGTCGTCTCATCGGGCACATATCTCGAAAATATCGATTTCAAAGGCAAGGCCGTTACCGTCCGGTCAACCGACCCAAACGACCCTAACGTCGCAGCCGCGACAATAATCGACGGTTCCAATCCCGCCGACCCAAATTTCGGCAGCGTAGTCACATTCAAAAGCGGCGAAGGTGTAAACTCGGTGCTGGCCGGCTTTACCATCCAAAACGGGACAGGTCATACAGACCCCACCGCCAACTGGCGAACTTGGACCGGGAACAACGGGGATGGAGGCGGCGCTCTTTGCAGTTCCGCGTCTCCTACTATCACTAAAAATATCTTCAAAAATTGTCATGCTCAATATGGCGGCGGCGGAATCTTCTGTAATAATAACGCCTCACCTGTAATCACTTATAACACATTTCTGAATAATTACGCGGGCTGGTACGGCGGGGCTGTCTTTGCCCGGCTGCAATGCTCCCCGACGATTTCAAACAACATATTCAGGGAAAACCAGTGCAAGTATCTTGGCGGCGCGGTATATCTTGCGGACCAGTGCTACTCGAAAATAACAAATAACTGGTTCGAGAAAAACAATTCCGAAATGATGCGCGGCGGCGCCTTATATTATTTTATCAGCTCGGCCCCGACTATTGCGTGTAATTTTTTCATTTCCAATACGGCCAAGATCAACGGCTCGGCGATAAATATGTCTGTAAGCTCAGGGGTTATTATCAATAATTATTTCAGCGGCAATACCACAGAAGAACCGAATGGTGCGGCAATAAGGGTCAGCAACTACGCTTCTGATTTGATAGCCAACAATATTATTGTAGAAAACGCCGACGTCGGTATATCCACCGAATCCAGCTCCAACGCGATTATCTATAACAATGACGTGTGGAACAACAGCGTAAGTAATTACGGCGGCACGTTGAGCGACCAGACGGGAATTAACGGCAATATATCGGCCGACCCCAATATCCCGGAGCCGTTCACCTCCTTTTATAAGCTTAACGCCGATTCCCCTTGCGTCAACGCCGGAAACAATGCTTCGGTCCCCGGCTGGCTGACGGTGGATTATGATGGAACCAGCAGGGTGGTCGGTAGGGTGGTTGATATCGGGCCGCAGGAGTGCCCTTTGCTCAGAGTGCCGCAGGATTACAATACGATTCAGGAGGCAATTAACGCGGCCCAGTCGGGAGACGAGATTATCGTTTCGCCCGGGTTTTACCGTGAAAACATCAATTTTCTCACCAAGAACATCTGGCTGCACAGTATCAATTATCTCGACCCCAACTGCGTCGCACAGACAGTCATTGACGGCGGCGATGTGAATAGCTGTATCTCGATTCTTGGCGGCCAGAATGGTTCTACTGTCGTCGCGGGCCTGTGGATTCAAAATGGTCGCGGCCAGTTCGGGGGAGGCATTCACGTCAATAACTCGGTCGGCCCCGTGCTGATGTATAACTATATTACCAATAATACCGCCTACAAGCCCGTTGGCGCCACTACCGGCGGCTACGGCGGCGGAATAGACAGCCGAAATCACGCCTACACCGAGGTCAGGAATAATACAATTACAGGCAATTTCGCGGAGGTAGCCGGGGGCGGCATCCACATCGGGCCTCAGTCGAGCTGCCTGATAAAAAACAATCGTATCACTGATAACGTTACCGTCGTTGAGGCAGGCGGCGGGATTTACTGCTACAACAAAACAACTGCCTGGATAATCGGCAACGAGATTAGCGGTAACCAGGCCCTGACCGCCAACGGGGGCGGTATCTGGCAATGGGAAAGCCCGGGCGGGCTGATTGAGGATAATATTATATTCGGCAATATCGCTACGCCGATCCTCTCCGGGGGCAGCGGAGGAGGCAGAGGCGGCGGAATCGGCGAGCTGGTATCGGCAACACTAATTAGAAATAATCTCGTCTGCGGCAACAAGGCAAAAGAAGGAGGCGGTATCTGGATTCAGTCAGGCGGCTCCTGCAACGTCATAAATAACACCGTCGTTGGCAATGTTGCCACTAATGGCGCAGGCATCGCAGTCGCCTATCTCGTCTTTTCGCCCATAATAAATAACATCGTTGCCAACAACGGCCCGGGAGGCGGGATATATGCCGATCCTAACCCAACATTCCCTTCAGAGCCCAACGTAATAGCGAACGATGCGTGGAATAATCAGGGTGGAAATTATGCCGGCGGTATAAATGACCTCACAGGCACGGGCGGCAACGTATCAGCCGACCCCTGCTTCGTCAATGCCGGCTTCTGGGACGCCAACGGCACCCCCCAGGACCAGAACGATGATTACTGGGTGCAGGGGGATTATCGAATCGGTTATTTATCGGCCTGCCGGGACGCGGGTTTCCCCGATATTAACGCCCCTGTGGTGGATATTGACGGAAATCCAAGGCCGCACTTCGCCGCTATCGATATCGGCGCCTATGAGTTGCAAGTTTACGATTTGGTCGCAAGCGGAACGGTTGATTTTGCAGACCTTTGGTTACTGGCGGATTTCTGGCTTGATGAGGGTGAGTCACTGCCCGCAGACCTCAACGCTGACAACCGGGTCGATTTCTGTGATTTCGCGATATTCAGCGGCGACTGGCTGAAATAACCGTTCTTGGCGATTACCCCTCTTAAGGCGAAACCGTCTTAACGAAAATCAAAGAAGGCATAGGATTGTTATTAGGGTCCGTCGTCGGCGGCAGGTCTAACTCCTTAGCATCATGAAAGTAGGAAAACCATTCGGCTTCCCACGTCGTGCCGTCCTGCGATACCTTTCCGCTGAATATATCCCACGCTTCACCTTCCATAATCATGTTAGCATCGGGTATATCCGCACGATAATGCTTCAAAGAAATGTCCACGGTCAACTCCCGTGTCTCGGGTTTATAGCCGGCGGTAAACGGCCCCGCCTGAAAAACGCCGTAGAAGTTAACATCGGGCTTATTGACTTCGACTATTTCTTCAGACCTCATTTTCAACAAGCCGAAGGGCATAACCGCCGAAGCCACGGCGCCGTTGGGTTCAATGACAATCTCCAGCCCTTGTGCATAGCAGTTCCAGGTGCCCGCGAGAAATTCCGGGAATTGATTCTCTTTCTGGACGGCTGCTTTGACGTCTTTGTTTTGGGTCTCTGCTTTGACGCCATCGTTGCCGGAGCCGCCGCAGCCGGTTAAACTCAACGCCGCCGCCGATAAACAAACCAGTACAAACCATATTTTTTTCATATACGCCGCTCCAGACAAATTAATAAACCACCTCATTTTAATGGTAAGTCCGTGAATCGGCAAACAAAAAAAGGGCGGGTCTGACCCGCCCTTGATTTCAAGCCGCCTTATCATATTCCTTTATCCGGCACGCAAAGAAGCCGGATTCATACATAACATCTTTACATATCACAACTTTACTACGGACCAATAGATACAAGTACGTTCACGGTCGTACCGCAATTGCGATAAGTCAGGCAAGCCGGCGTCGTGCTGATTACGTAACCTACAGGCACGGTTGGATGGTTCGCGTAAGTAACCGCGCCGCACCCCAATCCAGCATTATTAATGGCCGTACATGCAGCAATTGGATCATAATACTTGCCGCAAAGGTTAGGCACAAACGGTGCCTTGTAAAGGCCGCCCACGTTGTAGCCCGCAACAAGCTGGGCTTTTAGCGATGACATATCGCTAACCTGGAAAGCATTGTCAGCAATTATGTCGCCGCAAATATGCCACAAGTCGCCTGTAATTTGCGACCCTTTCTCAACTTTGTAAAGACCGGTACGGCTATAAGCTGCAACCAGCTTAGCTTTAAGCACTGACATATCCGAGACCTCTTTAACCGAGTTCGGTAACAAATCACCTTTGCAAGTCGCACAAACGCATGGACCTGTAGAAACTACATAGTTCACAGGAATGCCGCAACCGGGTTGCGTACCAGCAGCCGGGGTCGTACTAATTATTTTACCGGGAGGTACTGTGGCGCTGCAGGCGGTTGTTCGTGTGCCAAGAGTGAAACCGGCATTGGTAAGAGTCGATATCGCATTGGTGGTAGGATTCATCTGTGGAGATTCTAACATATTGTTCACAACGAGCGGAACAACGCAAATGGGCGGCTCAGAAATCACGTTAATTTCTAACACATTCGTCTCAAACACTGTATCACTGAAGTCTGCCGACGCAGCGAAGAAATTCTCGGTAGAGATTTCAATGGTTGACGGCGGAACATCGGGCACCTGATACTCGAATTGCAGCAGGACCTCTCCCGCCGCTATATCACCAGCCCCCATATCCGTGGTGGCGGCAATCGCCTGAAAAAGAATCCCGTCTGAATTCACGGGCACGATGGGAGAGTACTCCTGGAAATCTTCATGTAAGACAAGGTCCGTAGCCGTGGGTGGACCGTAGATATAGTCAATACTAAGCGAAGAAACACCAAAGTCGGCTGTCAGCTCGATGGTAATAATATCGCCTGGAAGATAGCCGGTTTTTACATCATCGGGAGCGACTCGAAATGACGCCGTAGCGGCCCAACAGGTCTGCACTGTCCCAAGAACCAGTATTAGAACAAGTAATTTCCTCATAATATTCCTCCTTAATAAAACGACTTGTTTAAAACCGTTCACTTTACAAAAAATTAACCTGCCCCCTGCAGGTCTAAAATCAGTATACCACGATAAACAGTTAAAGCAAGGGGAAATGACCTTTTTTAAAAAACCTCAACACTGCTGTCAATCGCCCTTTAACAGGGGAAAAACCGTTTTTAAGGCAAAAAAAGAGGCAAGCCGCAGAACCGTTTTTTATTTTAGCCACAGATTTCACGGATTTCACTGATTTGTATTTTTTATTTAATCTGTGTTCATCTGTGTAATCTGTGGCATACTACAAAACCATTCGCTTTACAAAGACGGACGAGCCAAAGTTTATAATTAGGCCCACCTCAAAACCGGTCGCCTTCAGATAATTCAGCAATTGCGACTCAAATACGGGATTGTGCTGGTCCGCTGATTTGACCTCTACTATTACTTTGTTATCAACAACGATATCGGCAAAATACTCGCCAACAACCTGATTGTCGTATCTTACTTCTATACGCTTTTCCGGCTCTGTAAATACGCCTCTTTTTCTGAGTTCTATCACAAGCGAATTATGATATACCTTTTCCAAAAATCCGTAGCCGAGCTTGTTATGAACGGTATGTGCCGCGTTAATTATTTGCCCTGTTAGTTCCTCATGCTTATATCCACTCATAGACGCATTATAGCCACTGTCCTAAAAGATGGCACTGAATTTTTAGCCACTGCTTTCACTGATTACACTGATTTATATTTTTATTTAATCTGTGTTCATCTGTGAAATCTGTGGCTAAAAATGTGGTTAAAAAAAAGAGGCAAGCCGAACTGGCTTGCCTCTCTGTAAAGCTAAAAACTGTTCTGACGTTATCGACTATTTGCGACGACGAAGGAACAGACCACCAAGACCGAGCAGTGTCATTGTAATCGGCTCAGGTATGATGTGAAGCGTTAACACGTTGGTCTCCATTGCCATATCACTGAAATCTGTCGGTGCAGCGAAGAAATTCTGGGTGCTGATTTCAATGATTGTTGATGCTGGAAGGTCGGGAACATGGAACACCATGCTCCACAGAACCTCACCTGACCCAATATCAGGGGCTGATGTGGTTATGGTACCAGCAACTCCCTGAACGAGGTTGCCGCCGACATTACCCAGGACAAGGCCTGGATTTCCGATGTCGTTGAACCCTGGATTTATCCATGTGGATATAGCCTCACCACTTGTGGCCAGGACATAGTCCATTGACAACGAACCAGTCGTATCGGTGCCACCCTCAAATGCAGTTACGATCTCGATGGTAATCATGTCGCTCGGCATAAATTCGTCGCCGCCGCCAGCTACTCTTAATGTTGCAATGCCCGCCCAGCTCAACTGGGTCATAGCAAGAACTAAAACTAAAACCAATAACTTCTTCATACGATCCTCCTTTGATAGCTGCTTCCTTTAATCATCCTTTACACAAGGATAGCTTTGAAGCAGCAAGGTTATTAACATTTAAACATCTTTACTTTACAAAACAGGCAACTATGGTGTCGTGTTATCTACCACTATGGCCACGTTCGTATTGCAATTGCGATACGTCGGGTAAGCCGGCGTCGTACTGATTACGTAACCGGCAGGGACGGTTGGGTCCCCCGCGTAAGTAACCGTCCAGGTCAAATAAGCATTAGTAATGGCCGTCTTCATAGCAGCTTCCGTCTTTCTCGGATTGTTGCTTGGCACAAACGGGGCCTTGTAAAGGCCGCCCGCGGTGAAGCCCGCAACAAGCTTGGCTTTTAGCGATGACATATCGCTAATTTGGAGAGCATTGTCAGCAATTATGTCGCCGCAAATGTTCCACTTGTCGCCTGTAACAGCCGACCCTCTGTCCGCCTTGTAGAGACCGGTGCGGCCAAAAGCTGCAACCAGGTTAGCTTTAAGCGATGACATATCCGCGATCTCTAAAATCGAGTTCGGGATCATATCGCCTTTGCATGTCGCGCAAACGCCCTTGCCTGTAGAAACCTGATAGGCCACGGCAGTACCGCAACCTGGTGTCGCTCCAGCAGCAGGGGTCGTACTAATTATTCTGCCAGCAATTATTGTGGCATGAGTGGCAGTGGTCCTTGTACCAAGCGTGAAACCAGCATTGGTAAGAGTCGTTACCGCATTGGTTGTAGGATTCATAATCGGGGACTCTAACATGTTGTTCACAACGTTCGGTACAACGCACGGACCTGTAGAAACTACATAGGCCACGGGAGTGCATGTTACAGTCCCGGCTATCGGGGTCGTGCTGATTACATTACCGGCAACTATGGTGTTATGCCCGGCGGTAGTTCTGGTACCGGTAGTTAAACCGGCAGCAGTGATAGCCGCTATTGCGGCCGCCTCTGGCGTGTCCACTACTGGCGGAACTGTCGCCTGAATGCCATACGTGTAGTTAACAGTGTAAGGCTGCGTTTGGCAGCCGGTGTCCTGGCTGATAACCAGACCCACCTGGGCGCAGTTAACAACGCCTGTGCCGTTTACACCAAAACCTTGACCTATCCACGCTGTTTCCGCGGCAGCCTGTGCTGCACCAACCTCGTCCAGGATGGTAACGCAATCTTCCGCGAAGACAATCCCGGTACCCACAAAAGTCGGGGTTATCGCAACACCGTCGTTATCAACCACGCCGCCGCGAAGAGCATTCGCAGCTATGGTAACGTTAAATGTTCCAACGCTCTTTTCGCTGTTGACATCAAACCGGAACAATGTGCCTGTCAAAGCGGGTTTGTTCGCGTCGCCGGAATACAAGGTGCCCATTTCAACTATCATCTTGGGATAGCCCATGCCTGTGTCAGTTGAGCCCGGCTCATTCCAAGCCACGGTTGGGTTGTAATTTGTGTCAACCCAGTTCGGGCTTGCAGCATAGATGAAATCCCGGAATCTGCTCGGGAATATCCCGTAGCCCGGACTTACGGCATTGCTCTCGCCGGTTTTGAAATCCCGGATACCGTCGAATGTCGGACCTGCATCGATGTTGATATCAAGAGCAAACGCTCTGACATCGACATCGGATGTATATACGATACTGACGGTCCGCTGCTTTGTGCCGTCGGCTGTGAACTCGCCCTCTTGTACGGCTGTGATTGTGGTAGCTGCCATTACCGGTGCTACTGATAACAGCATCGCAACAATCAATAAAGCTTTCCTCATAAATACCTTCCTTTCTTTTCTTCCCTGCAAAGCCACACGCCTTGCAGTGTTCTGGTTTCTCCCACTGAATAAAAAACTTCGCATAACTACGCCCGCTCATTAATTTCAATTCCGATGAACCTACTTTATCTGAGCTTAGCGATTCGGCCAGCAGGAACAGCCGAAAGAAGGAATACAATACTACTTGATCACTCCTCCGTTGTCTCCTTTCTGCCATAAAAGGCGTAATTGTGCGAACTCAATTACTTGCACAAGGTTACTATTGGTGAAAGTCAACTGTATGGTAACACAGAAAACCGTCTTAAGTCAAGCGATTTTTTCATTAAAACAGCAAAAATATTTGATTAAACGCCCTATAACCGCCCAACACCCCATAAAAACCCCCCTGATAACGCTAACCTCTGTTTTGACAAGAACTTAGGCAATTGGTAATATAGGTAAAATCGGCTATATGGGCATTTTTTTGGTATCGCTGTTTCAGCACTGGCAGGTCGAATTTGGCAAATTTGCGTATTTTAGGATTTTACACCCGGAAGTCACACCACCGGCCAAAATATCTGTTATCCGCTATACGCCATCCGCTCATTTTCACTTTTGCCTTTTTACTTTTTCCTTTTTGCTTTTTACTTTGTTTGTTATTCTTCTGCCATGCTTGGTTTACTCAAAGGCCGACTGGTCGCTGTAAGGATTGTGCTTCTGACGGCAGCGTTATCGCTTGCCCTCTTAGGTATCGTGACCATTTACGCAGTCGGACATCCGGCACAGACAGATTCAGCCGACCAATCCGCCCAACAACTGGCGGACAAGTCTGTCCAGCAGTCCGCAGATGAGTCCGGGGAACTTTCGGGTTTGTGGAAAAAACAGGTCACCTTCGCGGGCATTGGTATTGGAGCGTTAATCCTCGTCAATCTTGTCAACTGCCGTCGGCTCGGTGAGGCCGGCTACTGGATATACGCGGCGGTTCTGATGCTGCTTGTGGTCCTGCTTATTTCAAGGTTCGTAATTGACTTGCCCTTCGCCCCCGAAACCAAAGGCGCTTACAGGTGGATAAAAATATCCATAGCTGGCTTCGACCTGCCGAGTATCCAGCCCTCGGAAATCTGCAAGCCCGCGTATATCATTGCGCTGGCCTGGTATCTGCGATACCGAAGCAATTATCGAAAGTTCGACGCCTTAATCGGGCCTTTCATCCTCACGCTTTTGCCGATGATGCTGATTCTGCTTGAGCCGGACCTGGGGACAGTGCTTCTTATGATGCCCGTGTTTCTCGCTATGCTGTTTGTCGCGGGGGCAAAAGTAAAGCACCTTGCGATTGTTTTGTTTATCGCCCTGCTTATAAGCCCGCTTATGTGGCTCAAGATGCAGCCCTATCAGCGGCTGCGCATAAGCAGCGTGCTGCTGCAAAGCGAGTGGCTTCGCCAGAAGGCCGAGCAGCATCCCTCCCTCGGCAAGCTGCTCGTCGGCGGCTCCTTCTCGTCCAAAAAATGGAAGGAAAACTGGGGCTATCACCTCATCCGTTCAAAGTACGCCATCGCCTCGGGCGGCGCGACCGGCTACGGCTTTCGTCACGGCCCCTTCGTCAAATACAACTTCCTGCCCGAAAGGCACAACGATTTTGTGTTTTCAATAATCGCCAATCAGTGGGGTTTTGTCGGGTGCGTCGCGGTTCTTTTGCTTTATGTGATATTGCTTGCCTGCGGGCTGATAATCGCGGGCGAGACAACCGACCCGTTTGGCCGGCTGTTAGCCGCGGGAATAGTAACGATGTTCGCGATTCAGGTCATCGTAAACGTGGCGATGACTTTGGGGCTTACCCCTATAACGGGAATTACGCTGCCTTTTATCAGCTACGGCGGGTCGAGTTTGGCCGTCAGTATGCTCTGCGTGGGGCTTCTCAACAACGTCGGCAGATGGCGGCCCTTCTCCGTCGCCCCAAGACGATAAAACCGTTAGCCCCCAGGTTTATCCTGGGGGTTAATCTGAGTTTTTTTTATTCTGTTTTCTCTGCGCTCTTTGCGGTCTCTGCGGTAAAACCTCGAAGCTCCGAAATCTCCGGAGCGCCGAGCAGCCAGACCGTACCCACAAAAACAATCGCCCCTGCCGGAACGCACGTCAAAACCACTATCCAGTTTCGCGTATCCTTCATACACAACAGCAGCAGATAAATGACCGCCGACATAACAGCCGCGGCGATAACGCTGCGCACAACGCTGACGAGAATCCTGCGACCGCCGAACAGTCCCAGACGCTTCCGCAACAGATAAACAAGAACGACGGCGTTAATCGCGAATGTAATCGCCGTGGATAGGCCAAATGCGCCAGCCCCAAGCCAGGGTATCCACACCATTGTTACCAGCATCAGCAGATTAACCGCCACAAGGGCACAGGAAACTCTCAATGGCGTTGTGGTATCCTTCATTGAATAGAATGCGCGGGCGAGAATCTGGTAGCCGCAATAGGCCCACATACCGAGGACATACATCTGCAGAACAAACGCCGCCTGGGCCGCATCGTCAGGGCTGAAGTTGCGGCGGGCATATATGAGCTTTACAATCGGCTCGGCTAAAATATAAAGTCCCGCCCCCGTCGCTATTCCCTCCATCAGCGCAAGCCGCAGAGCACGGTTGATGCTGTCCCGCAGATTTACAATATCGTTGCGGGCGGCGTAGCGGGTCAGCAGCGGAAAAACCGCCACCCCAAGCGAAATCGCCAGCACGCCCATCGGAAATTGATATAGCGCTCGAGCGGCGTTAACGCGAGTGATGACGCCTTCGGTCAGGGGCCTGTGCAGCACCCAGCCGAATATATTGATATCCGGTGCAGCAGCCGTAGCGGTAAGGTTCCATGAAATTATTGTTGCGATAAGCTCCGAAATTTGCAGAAAGCCCAGCCCCAAAAGCACGGGCATAAGCAGCTTGAGTATGGGGACAATACCCGGCTCAATCGGCGTCAGGCGCACGCGGATTGAAAAACCACTTTTTCGCAGCAGCCACAAAACCGCGATTAACTGAATAAGCCCCGCCGTTATCACGCTGAAGGCGACAATCATAAGCTGACCCGACAGATTGCCCTTAAGTATCGGGGCAATCCACCACGCGGCTATGATTCCTACTATATTAAATATGATTGGGGCGGCGGCGGGAAAGGCAAAGTGCCCGCGACAATTGAGCGCAGCCGAACCAAGCGCAAGCAGGCACACCGTTACCATATACGGAAACATAATCGTCGCCAGCGTCAGCAGCAGCTTTCTATCCTCCGGCCCAGGCAATAATGCGACGACGACAAAAACAATCTCCACCAAAAGCATAACTGCTGTAAGGAATACCGCCAGAAGCGCCATCGCGTTGGCTAACAGTTTAGAGGCCTTTTCAAAACCGTCCTTTTCGGCGGTATCGGTGAAAACAGGCACAAAAGCGGATGACAACGCCCCTTCTCCGAAAAGCCGGCGAAAAAGATTCGGTATCTGAAACGCCAGACCGTATGCGTCAGTAGAGCGGTTCGCGCCCAGCGACGTTATGCCCATATCGCGGAAAAGACCAAAAACGCGGGAAATCAGCGTTATGCCCGCCACCACTTTGGCGGCGCTGAAAAAATGTTCCCGCTCTCTGTGGGCTTCCTGATGTTCCTGGCGAGTCTTTTCGTTCATGGGTACGAATTATACTCCAATTTTCAAATACTTCGAAAAGGTCATCATTTCAACATCGGCAAACTGCCTCATCAAAGCCCTATAAATAATCGAATAATAAACCTGAAGACCCGCACCCGCCCGCGTCAAAAGCGTATATGCCGCATTGCCCGGTATATAACGGTGAAAAAGCCGTTTTTTAAGGTGAGGCATAACACCTAAAGCGATATACTTAATCACCCGAAGTACTTGTTAATCAGTTAATTATGTTTAAGTGTGGACTGTAGATGCGAACGCTTGTCGTAAGATTTGCGGCAGTTTTGACGGTGGTTTTGGCATTGTCCGGCCTTGGGGTAAGCCAGTCGAACCAACTGGCAGCAGCACAGGAGCCGAACAAGCCCGACCCTAATGCGCAAGCCCGCAGAACACGCCAACCAACGGGCAAAGATATATTCACCCTGCCACCTGAAAAACTATTCTCGCCTTCGGTCAGCTCGTTGTTTTATGAAATGGCCTACGAGATATCACACCGTGAAAACCTCACCGACGCCCAGGCGGAACAGGCGATTGTGCTGCTGAACGCAGCAATGGAACTTGACGCCAGCGCCAGTTTCGTCACAGCCGATATGCTTCAAATAATGTCTCGCCCCGGACCGGGACGTCATTTACAGACACTGTACAGCACGCTAATAAAATATACCGACAAAAACGCCGATTTACTGGTCGCCGCAAACACCGCTCGATACCTGCTCAACCAGCTTGACTCGCGCCAGCAGCGAGAAACACTGCTCAGACGATTACTGCAGGACATAGGCGAATCTAATTCTTCCGTCAGTTCCGAACTCGCCACTGTGCTTGGGCTTTTGTTCGCCGAGAAGGCCGACAACGCAAACGCCACCAGGGCGCTGGCAACGGCCTATACCTATGACAGATATAACCAGCTTGCCTTCGAGAAACTTGTTGAGTTGGCGCCAGACCAGATCAGCCCCGTATTGAATCTCGAATACCTTCGGCTGAAACTCCGGAAAAACCCGCTCGACCTCGGCACCGCCCTTGCCCTTGCGCAATACGCCCAGAAAATACAGCTTTATGAGTTAGCTGTCGGAAGTTATCAGTACTGCACCGATTTATTTCAATTCCTGTATCCGGGCCAAGATGTCCCCGCCGCCATTTATATTGACTGGATGACAAGCTGCTACAACGTCCCGCGAGGCCAGCTAAAATGCCTGCAACTTGCCGAGCAGTTCCGCGGCTCATCCGAACTCGCCAACGTCAAGCAGGGCCGGTTCGACCTGCAAATGGAGGTCCTCACCGCAAAAGCCGCCGCTAAAACAGGCGACACCGAAACAGCCGGCCGCCTCCTTGAAACGGCTGAACAAAAAGCAATTCAGTCCGCTGGCCAGTCAACCGACTACGCAACACTGGCCTGGTTCTACTGCTTCGTTCGAAAAAACTCTGAACAAGCCCTTGACTGGGCCAACAAGGCCTGCGCCGCCGAGCCGAATTCACCGATTACCGCGGGCCTGTTTGCCTGCGCCTTAGTCGATAATAACCAGTTAGACGCCGCCAAACCACTTCTCGAAAATTTCCCCCAGACACAGTTTGCCGACTTCGCCAAGGCAAAACTTCAACTCGCAAAAGGACAGAAACAATCAGCGGTCGAGTCGTTACGGGCCGCCATTGACAAGGACCCCGGCTCAATCGCAGCCGAACAGGCCCTTATGCTGCTGGCCGAACAAAAAGCAGACTACATCCCCATATACGATACCAACGTAATTATGGTAACCGTAAAGCAAACTGTTGGCGAGCAGATTATACCACAATTCGCCAGGCCCGACCGAATACTGTCTTTCCAACTCAGTGTCCGCGGCAACAGGTTTGCCTACGGCAGCGACTTCACGGGCGCAATTTCCATCACAAACAACTGGTATGAGCCGCTGGTTATAGCCGAAAACGGGCTTTGCAGGGGCCGCATATTAATAGACGCCGACGTCACCGGCGACATCAACCAGCGATTTGAAAAACTTGTATCGACCACGACAAGACCGGCGCTGCCCATCGAGCCGGGGCACAGCGTCCTTGTTCCCGTCCGACTGTACAGCGGCCCGCTCAAACAATTGCTGCTCAGCCATCCGCAGGCCTCACTGAAAATCCGGTTCACCGCCTACATGGATCCGGTCGTCACAACCGATGGCAATATGGTAAGCGCAATACCAGGCATAATGCCCGCGGCGGTCGAAATCGAACGCCCGCGGGTCGAAATCACCCAGGATTATCTGCAAAACCGCTTCAACTCACTGCCGCAGGGCAAACAAAGCCCGAAAATAAAAGCCGCCCAGCTCTTCGCCGGATTGCTGATGGAGAACCGCCAAACAGCGAATCACGGGGAGTCATACAAATTAACCTCCACCGACCGAATGAACTCAATGCTCGAATCGGCCCTGGTCCAGAGTTTAACCGACAGCGACTGGATAGTCAGGACACACAACATAGCCGCGATTGCCGAGCTGCCGTTAAATTATGAATTGACCAGTGCCGTCGCGCAGGGGCTAAACGACCAGCACTGGCCCGCACGTATGATGGCCGTCTGGCTGCTGGCGCAAAAACAGGGCTATAACTTCGCAAAAGTCCTCGACCACACTGCCCAGTATGACAACAGCGAATTCGTCCGCAATATGGCCGTCGCCCTTGGCGCCACAATACCCCCGCAAAAGCAAAAACTCGAAGAACCATTCCTCGACCTGCTAAAGCGGGACCCCAACTCCGACAGCAACGGCTTTCCCGCCTTCCTGCAAAGGTAATAATGGCTGATTGGCCTGTCGCCTCCTGAAATTCCGCGAAAATTTCAAAAAAATTTGCTTTGTATTGTGGTTGCGATTATGTAACATCTCGTCCGTCGTGCCCGGCCATAGTTCTCTCGGCAAGCTTGTCCGCCGGACAGACAGCGGATAAAACCGCTGGAACTTTGGGCGGGGTGAATACGTAGTTATTTTTTGTTGCCTGTATTTAGGTCGTTTTTTTGAAAGGGTTGTGTGATGCCAGCACAAGTTGACAAGGGAAAATGCACTGGTTGCGAAACCTGCGTCGAGGAATGCCCCAGCGAGGCCATCTCGATGGATGAAGGAAAAGCAAAGGTCAATCCGGAAGCCTGCATCGATTGCGGCGTGTGCATCGACGCCTGCCCGGAACAGGCAATCAGTATGCAGTAAGGAATACTTGGTTGGCCCCATCGTCTAGGCCGGTCCAGGACACCGGGTTTTCAACCCGGCGACAGGGGTTCGAATCCCCTTGGGGCTATTTTTTGCAGAGCAAAAAATAGAGCAGTGGAACAGGTGAGCAGGTGATAGTAGATTGATTAGTGGCCAATGTTCTACTGCGGTCACCTGCTCAACTTTCACCTCTCGAAATCGGTTTTTGATAATTGTTGCCAACGGTTTAATTAAAGATTTGGCTATGAATAAGATTGTACTAATAGACGAAAATCTCTGCGTTGGTTGTGAAAAGTGCGTGAAGCTTTGCCCGAAGAAGATTCTGTTAATTGATAAGACAACCGGCAAATGCAAAGTAACAGATGAGACCCAATGCGACAAGCGAAGGGGTTGCGAAAAGGTCTGCCCAACCAGCGCCATCAAAATTCACTGACCGCTATAATTTATTTGATTTCAGGTTGTGCATTTCTGATTTTGGCCGACTCCAGCAAATTGCAACCTATTCCGGCGGCGCTTCCCAGATGACCTTGCCATTCGCGTTGGCCAGAGCTAACCACGGCCCGTCCTTTGTCGCGCTCAGGGCTGGCTTGGAAATCTGACTGTCGTATCCTCTTGTCTATTACTATCAACCCCGGATATCTCAGATTTTTCGGCGCCGCCATACTTGGCTTTCAGCGCGTTGTATTTCTCAATCGACAGTTGCGTAGCTTCGAACCCGCCGTCCGGACAGATGAATGTCTCGATAAAATTTCTGCCGTATCGCCGCAAATCGCCGGCCGCGTGCTCGACTTTTTCGAACTCCCTGCGAGCCATAGGGTCATTGCCGGCTTTCTCGAACATCACTGTTCGCGCCGTATGATACAGGAAGCTCACCATATCTTCGCCGTAAGCGAATCGCCGCTCATCAGCCAGCAGACGTCCCCGCTCGACAGTGTCTTTGCACTCGAGCAGCGCAGCATCAATATCGTTCCTGGCCAGCCGCAGCGATTCGATTATCTCAAGAAGGTCCGGGCCATCATCGGTTGGCGGATGATACGGCTCGTAGTGAAAGTGCTTCATAGCAAACGGGTCGTCGCCCCGGTTGAGATAAATCGCCATATTGGTCTTGAGCGGAGTGATATTTCGCAGCGCATCTTCCAGATGGCCGTAGAACGCCTGTGTGCGTTCAGTTGTGGTAGGGTAGAACTTTGAAAAGTAGTCGTTTAGCATTGCGTTGACATCAATGGCCGGGTCCCAAAGCATACGGGCCAGCATATACTGGTTCAGCGTCCATGTTCCCCATCCTTTTGCGAGCGTGTGCATATACTGCAAATTCCTGGCGCCCGTCTTGTAATACCACGGGATATCCAAAGCCATATTCCGGGTATATAAAACAGGCATGGATTTGTAGTTACTGACGTTGTAATACTCGCCGACAAACAGTGTTCCCTGATAAAAGCCGTCTTTATGCGGAGCCCATCCCAGATACGCATTTGCATAGTACCGATTAATCTCAGTGCAATTCGGGTCATTCATCGCGTGCACATAGCATCGTTGTATCGGATAGAAGGTAACTGAGCAGTTCTCGTAGTCGAAGTCCATCGGCAGCGGTCGGGTAGGAGGAGCCAGTGTATCGCTGTACGCAAGCGTTGACAAATGCACATTTCGTTTTAATCTGCCGTCTTTGCGTGCTTTCTGCACTTCCTTATTGACCTGATAAACTAAACGCATAATCCGGTCTGAATATGAACCCAGCGCTTTGCAATTTTCACAATCGCACCATTTTCCGCTTCCGTCCAGCATCCAGAAATTCACCACATCGGCGTAACGCCATACGCCGTCAATAAGTCCATTGACGAAGTTCTTCGATAACTCAGCAACCGCCTCATCATTGGAAGTGCAAATGTTGAGTCCTTCTTTTGACCACCCGCCAACATCGCCTATGCGCTTGCCGTCTCTTAAACCAAACCATTCCGGATGCGCCTGAAAATACATTTTATTTGCATCGGAAGGATACTTCGCTGAGGGATTCAGGAAATTGGATAAAACATCGTGAGCGCCTATTGCTAAGCGCATTCCCAGCTTCTTCAGTAAAGGAATTTCCTTTTGGGCAGAGGTCCAGAAATTCATCCGGTTGCGCGCCATCCACAGAAAAAGCTCCTCGTTGCCGCGGTTCTCCCATGCGTAGAAACCACGGGTCGCAAATGCGGGATTCTCGGTCAAGTCGAGTGCCTCGTTGGGAATCGCGACTTTCCCAGCAGGATATACTGTCCCCTGCTCACCCAATCCGAAAAATCTCATCCCCAGCCGTTCGAGATAGGCATAGACGCCGTAGAGTGTTCCGATTCGACCATTTCCCTCGATGATGCACACGCTTGCCGACTCTCGCGGAACCACACGGATGCAAAACGATTCAGGGGTGGTAAGAGCCGGGCTGCTATCGCCTTTTGCGGACAAAGACCCGACCAGCGGATTGGATTTGCGATTGCCTATTACAAAGACATAGCCATCCTTCGGAAGCTCTTTTGTCCAGGCCAGTTGAATGTTGGCTGCCGGTATGCCCGTACAAGCTGTCAGAAAACGTCGCAACTCAATTGCCGCAAAACATTCCGTACTCGCGTCGTCATCCTCGAAATTTGTGTCCCAGAAGTTGACCTTATTTTCGCTTACAGCGGCCTGCTCGATACTGCCAAAAGACCCCGGATTGGCAATTATTGTTACCATATCCTCTGTCTGCGCTTCGGTTTCATCGCAGAAGGAGGCCGATATGACAATAATCGAAACGACTAAAATGCAGGTAAGTTTAATCATAACTGCAAATGAGATTCGTTACACCAACGTCATGTTTTCCCGGCATAATCCGGCAGGGCGTTTACCGCGTTGCAGGTTTTCATTGCGAACAAGATATATGTAATGAAATGAACGATACCCGCCACAGACAAAAAAGCCAGGAGCGTCCAAAAGGCGGCCGGATAGCCGATAAACGCCCTGCTTATGAGTCCAATGAACGCGAATATACATATCATAGGAGTCGTCAGGGCTGTCGCGGATAGTATGAACGCAAAGGCGTAAATCAGAAATAAGGTGAGCGATAAATCTTTGGTTCTTATCGCTCGCCGAAGTATAAACGAATTGTAATCTTCCGCGAATCCCGTGACCATTAACAACGCCCAGTAAATATTGAAGACCGGAATGAATAAAAACCAGACCGCTTTAGCGGGCGAGATAGACGCCTTGTCATCCTGAATGGCAGCCCACATCTTGTAAAACAGCAACATCTCAATTGCCACACTGCATATTAAGAAAACATCCGCAGCCGCGAAAATCGCAATCAAAGTCGAATGAGCCTCATTTCTTATCGCCAGCACCAAACCCAGCGAAGCTAAAATTCCCGCGATAATCCGCACACCTGTCCAGCAATACACAAACACTGCCTTAGATAACGCCGCTTTCGATGGCACTTTTGATTCGGGTGACACCTCCGTTGCCGGCTGAACACTCATTGCGGGAGGCGCTATGGGAGCAGGGCTTTTTACCTGAGGTGCTATTGGCTCAGGGCTTTTTACAGGCGTGGCTACGGGCGCCGGCGGTTCTACTGGCTCTGGACTTTTTGCGGGCGCCACTACGGCTGCAGGCGTTTCTATGAATGGTTCGATAGTAAAGGGCTTGGCGCACTTGGGGCATTTCGCCTGTTTGCCGACGCTTGTCTCGTTGATATTGAATTTCGCCTTACAATTCGGACACTGTGTTTTCATAGGATAAACCCTTTATTCTCTCCGTGTCAGGATTTTGCTTATTCCTGAGAACGATTTAAATACGAAAATATATTCTACCATATTTTAAGCCGACCCGAAGGGGTTTTACCTGATTTTTCTTTGGCCGCCACCGGCTAAAGGGTATAATCAAAATCGCCCTTTGCGGAAACAAAGGATTAACACCGAAAATGCGATTAACTGTGAACAATATCAGGCAGGTTTTTTGGGAGACAGCTTTTTATGGCACTGGCAGATACCAGAAAAATGTTCAAAATGGCATATAACAACGGCTACGCCATAGGCGCATTTAACGTTTATAATATGGAAATAACGCAGGCAATTGTCAGCGCCGCCGCGGAGGAAAACGCGCCGTTAATACTGCAGATACTGCGTGTCACCAGAGAATACGTGGATATGAGTTATCTTAGGCCTTTTATTGACGCCGTGATAGCCCGCAATCCCAACATTCCCATAGCCCTGCATCTTGACCACGGCGACAGCTACGAGCTCTGCAAAGAATGTGTCGATGAAGGATTCAGCTCAGTAATGATAGACGCCTCACATCTGCCTTTTGCTCAGAATGTCGCCTTGACAAAACGGGTCGTCGATTACGCCCATGCCCACGGCGCAGCCGTCGAGGCCGAATTAGGCAGAATCGGCGGTATCGAGGAAAACACCGGAGGCCTTACTCGCGATGATATCAAAAAAAACCTGACAGACCCCGATGAGGTGGTCGAATTTGTCGAAAAGACAAACTGTGATTCCCTGGCAGTTGCCTGCGGAACAAGTCATGGTGCATACAAATTTAAAAGTGAACCCAAGCTTGCTTTTGACGTATTGGCCGCGGTAGCGGAAAAGCTGCCCGGCTTCCCTCTTGTAATGCATGGCGCAAGCAGTGTTCCTGAGCATTTTAAAAATCTTATCAACAAATACGGCGGCAATATGTCTGATGCGAGGGGGGTGCCGGAAGAGGCGGTAAGCAGGGCCGCCAAAATGGCTGTCTGCAAGGTTAATGTTGACACGGATTTGAAAATGGCCCTGACCGCAAAAATCAGACAGATTTTCGTAGAAAAGCCGAATGAAATTGACCCGATGAATTATCTTGGGCCGGCCAGAGACATTATTAAAGAAACGGTTAAGCACAAGCTACATGTTCTGGGATGCGCCGGAAAAGCCGCAGAGTGCCTGCAACAATGAGTACCGATGTATTTATTTTGAACACCGCCGTAGCTGATTTCAGAAGCAGTGAATTCAAGTTTGTGGAAAAACTGGTAGCCCCCGGCGGGCTTGCAAAGTGTAAAACCGATTACATGCCCGATTATACGCAGCTCCAGTATAAACAGTGGATCGATAAAGGTCTTGTCACCGCCGGAGGGCCGGGTAACGCCGCCCCTTTGATAGCCAGGGCCGGGTTAAAAGTTGCCGTGGGCGCAAATCTCGGCCATGGCGATTTTGGAGGGCTGGATGCACAGGGCCGGTTCTTCTTTGATACTATGGTCAATAACAATGTTGACACCTCACAGATATTTATCCATCCCAAGCTGAGTACCGGGACTACTTTTATTTATGAAAAAGGCAGCCGCGAGAGAGGCGGTATTGTTTATTTCCCCAACGCAAACGACGCTTTTGACCTCGAACATTTTAAGTCCTCCGTCGTTAAATTAAATCCCAAAGTTATTTACTATATGTATTCAGGACTTTCAGACAAGGCGGACGCCAACGGGGGAAAGGATTTGGCGGACTTTATGCGCTTTTGCAGGCAAAAAGGCATAGTGACTATCGCCGACAGCCATACATTAACAAATAATCCTCAGGCGCTCATAGATTCTGACAGGGAAATCGAAGGGTACAAAATACTGGAACCTCTGCTTTACGAGCTTGATTTGTTTTTTACGTCCTATGATGAAGCGAGAATGATAGAGAATACTATCGGACACGCTTCGAGCCCCGCTTCGGGAAATAAAAGCGGCTGCGCCGGCGGCGACAAAAAAGAATATATCAATGCCTTCTTAAAATCCCTTTCTCAAAAGTTCTGGCGTGATAAAAACGCCAGGATTTTCGGCGTGACTGTTAAAAACGGGGCCGCTGTCATATACAGGGACGCTTTCGGCAATATAGACGGCCCCCTGATGGTCAGTTCAAAATTTATGTCGGGCGACACCATTGACCTTGTCGGCGCGGGCGATTCATTCCGGGCGGGCTTTGTTACCTATATAGTAAAAAATATAAAGGACTTTAAAACAGGAAGAATAAATATCGCCGATGCCGTTCAGATGGCCAATCTCTTTGCTTCGCTTTATGTTAAAGCCCCCCTAAGCGACCGTTACGGCAATATAGGCGAATATGAAAAATTGCTCCGCGTCATAAACAGCCCTGTTCAATTTAATACTTTTGAACAGTTAATCTCCGCAGTTAAATAATCAAGGCGGATTTTGACTCGCAGAGGCTTCACTCTGATTTTTCTTGGCCGTCATCGGCAAAAGGGTATAATCTGAACCGCCTTTGGCTGGGGGCAAAAGGCGAAGCGGCCTCGTAATGCCGAGTGTTTGATATTAGGACGACCAGTGAAGTGAAATTCATCTATGAGGAAATGACTATAGTTTTGGCCAACGAGGACGATTAAGATGCTCAATAGTAACAGGATTTCTTCTTGCCGAAGTATTACGCAACTTATAATACATGAAAGGAAGGATATTATGAGGACTCGGTTCGGACGAATCTTGGTTGTGGCAGCGATGGTTAATATCACACAGAATGTGGGTTGAATTTAGGCGACTAAGGGGATTGTCAGGCCGGGATAATCTGCTATTATATATCCCCTGTATTTGCAGGACGTTTCATCCAGGAGAATATCGTGTGCGCAAAGGAAGTTTCCAAACGAGCAAGGGAAGGTTTGCGGAAATGACCAGATTTTTGGCCGACGAGGGCGGTTAAGATGCTCGATAGCAGCGGGATTTCTGTCCTGCCGTAATATACGATTCGAAACGTTTGAATATAGGAAAGGAAGGTACTTATGGGAAAGCAATTAGTGAAAGTTATCGGAATTTTAATTGTGGCATTGGCCCTTTGCGTCTCGGTGGTCGCCAAGGCAGCCGATGCGCCGGCAATCAAGGTCGGAGCGATTTTCGCGATAACGGGTCCGGCATCGTTTCTCGGTGCGCCTGAGGCAAAGACCGCAGAGATGTTAGTTGAAAAAATAAACAAGGAAGGTGGAGTCAATGGCCAGAAGATTGAGCTTATAGTGAAGGATTCAGGCACTAAGCCAGAGAACGCTATTTCGCTCGCCAAGCAGCTCATTGAGGAAGATAAAGTTCTTGCGATAATCGGGCCGTCAACGAGCGGCGAGACAATGGCAATCAAAAATATCTGCCAGGAGAGCAAGACCATTCTTATTTCCTGTGCAGCCGCCGAAGATATTGTCAACCCCGTTGCAAATTACGTTTTTAAGACTCCCCAGAAAGACAGCGATGCTGTGAGGCGCATATTCCAGGTTATGAAGGCAAAGGGCATCTCCAAAATCGGCGTGATAACAAGTAATGACGGTTTTGGAATGGCCGGCGGCAAACAACTTGCCAATCTCGCCAATCTCGCCGGCATCACAATTGCCATCTCCGAGGCCTACGACAGTAAGGAAACCGACTTGACCGGAGTGCTCACCAAGGTAAAAGGCCAGGACGTTAATGCGGTAGTTAACTGGACCGTTACCCCCGCGCAGGGAATGGTAGCCAAGAATATGAAGCAGATTGGTCTGGATGTTCCGCTGTTCCAGAGTCACGGCTATGGCAATATCAAGTACGTCCAGGCGGGCGGCGAAGCGGCAAACGGAACTATATTCCCTTGTGGACGCCTTTTGATTGCAGACCAGCTACCCGGTAACAATCCCCAGAAAAAGCTGCTCTTAGGATACAAGGAGGATTATGAGAGCCGGTACAAAGAGGACGCGAGCACCTTCGGAGGCCACGCTTACGATGCGGTGCTGATTCTCGTCGAAGGAATCAAGAAGGCCAAGAGTACCGACAAGGAAAAGGTCCGCGACGCCATTGAGAACATCAAAGGTCTCGTCGGAACAGCCGGTATCTTTAACTTCTCGTCCCAGGACCACAACGGGCTGGGTATGGATGCCTTTGAGATGCTCACGGTGAAGGACGGAAAATTTGTGATATATAAGAACTGACATCGACCTCCTGTGTCGAACGAAAGAGCAGAAACGGAATGAATCTCCCTCAGGTCGTTCAGTATTGTTTTGCTGGCGTTACTGTTGGCAGCATTTATGCGATTGTTGCCATCGGTTTCAACATTATTTACAACACGACCGGGATAATCAATTTCGCTCAAGGGGAGTTTCTTATCGTTGGCGCGATGCTGGCCATCAGTTTCAATCATTTCGTCCCGCTGCCGGTCGCCATTTTTCTGGCGGTTGTGGTGACAACGATAATTGGGGGCTTAGTTGAGATTGTTTTCATCAGGCAGGTCCGCAATGCTTCGGTTTTGCGCCTTATAGTAATCACCATCGGCATCTCGATACTTATGCGCGAGGCAATGCTGCACATCTGGGATGAGAAGGTCAGGTCTTTGCCTTACTTTACCGGAACCGGGATCTCAACTGTCACCATTCTTGGCGCTCATATCTCACCGCAGGTTTTATGGGTATTGGGCGTCAGCGCCATTATCGTAATGGGGCTGACGCCTTTTTTTCGTTTTACGCTGACTGGCCGGGCCATGAGGGCCTGCGCCGACGACAGGATGGCGGCTCGTCTTTGCGGAATCAATGACCGCTGGATGGTCACTCTGTCTTTTATGCTAAGCGCCGGCATTGGTGCGCTGGCCGGCTGCGTTATCTCGCCTGTCACCCAGACACAATATGATATGGGCGCGCCACTGGCAATCAAAGGTTTCACCGTAGCTTTCCTCGGCGGGCTTGGCAACAGTATGGCCGCCGTCGCCGCGGGGCTGATGTTAGGACTTGTCGAGGCCTTTGTGATGAGCCAGTTCGATGTCGCCTACAAAGAAGCCGTGTCGATTGTTATCTTACTGCTGATTCTGGTATTCAGGCCAAGCGGTCTCTTCGGCAAACGTGAGATTGCGGCGATGAGGGCGCTATGACGCATTTTCGCAGGTATATTCCTGTTATCGCTGTTGCGCTGGGGGTAATTATTTTACAGGTTGTGCTCTCAGGCACCCGCTCAACCTACTATATGACGCAAATCACAATGTCGGCCTATTATGCCCTCGTGGTTATCGGCTTGTGTCTGCTTATGGGTTACGCGGGGCAGATATCGCTGGGACACGCGGGCTTTTTCGCGATAGGCGGGTACACGTCCGCGGTCCTGACCACCTTTAATCTTATGGCATATCGTGATACGTCCCTGGTTTCCTTGTGCCGGTCGCTGGGCTTAGTTGTGCAGAGGCAGGATATCTATGGCGCAGACATATTGGCTTTCTCTCCATGGCCTGCCTTTGTTGTCGCTATGCTACTGACAGTTATAATCGCTTTTATAATCGGCCTGCCCGTCATTCGCCTCAAAGGACATTATATGGCGATGGCCTCGCTTGGTTTCGGGCTGATTATTTACCGCATAGTCCTCGGCGGGCGCATCTTCGGCCAGGCGGATGGCGTCTCGAATGTGCCACCCTTTACAATTCTCGCCGGCCTCGAGATAAACGGCCGAGCAGCGTTTCGAATTGAAAGTTACTACATCGCATGGTTCGTGGTTCTGGCGGCAATGGTGCTGGCAATCAACCTTGTTCATTCGCGAGTCGGCAGGGCGCTTCGCTCTATTCACGAAAACGAGGAAGCGGCCCATTCGCTGGGAGTAAACACCTATCGTTACAAACTGTTCGTATTTGTTTTGAGCGCTATTTTCGCCGCGGTGGGAGGCGTTTTGCTGACACACTACAATGGCAGCATAGGTCCATCCGAGGTTACCGTTATGAAATCCGTCCGCTATCTTGTAATCGTGGCAGTTGGCGGAATGGCCAACCTCTGGGGTGCGCTGTTTATGGGTGTGCTCCTGAATTTCCTTTCTCTGCGGGGCGTTTTCGGCAGTTATGACGACGCTGTTTTCGCTATTATACTGATTGCTATTATGCTTTTCGCGCCGCAGGGCCTGCTTCGTTTGCCTAAGTTTCGCAAGGTAACGTCGTCACCGAGGAGGGCAAATGGGTAAAGCGCTGCTCGAGACAAAGAGCTTGCATCGATTTTTCGGCGGTCTTCACGCCGTTAACGATGTCAGTATAGATGTCCAGCAGGGCGCGATTAAAGGCGTCATTGGTCCAAATGGCGCGGGCAAAACAACGCTGTTTAACCTGATAGCCGGGACGATACAGCCGCACGATGGCGAGGTGATTTTCAGGGACAAAAAAATCACCGCGTTAAAACCGCACGCCGTCGCTTGCAGAGGTATCGCGCGAACTTTCCAGACCACAAAGCTGTTTAGTCATATGACCGTTCTCGAAAACGTAATGATGGGCAGGCATTGCCGGACACGATGCGGCTTCATCTCCGGGATGCTGAACCTGCCCCGCACATGGCATGAAGATAAACACACTAAAGAAAAAGCCCTGTCGATACTTAAAGACCTTGGCTTAGCCGAGTACGCATTTGAAACAGCTTGTAATCTTCCGTTCGGCAGGCAGCGGCTCGTGGAGTTTGCGCGTGCCCTTGCGATGGAGCCGGAGTTGCTGCTTCTCGATGAACCCGCCGCAGGTCTTAATATTTACGAAACCAAAGAACTCGCGAAGCTCATATTGTGGATTCGCGACCGGGGCGTTACCTGCCTTGTCGTGGAACACGATATGTCACTGGTTATGGCAATTTGCGATGACGTGGTCGTTCTTGACCAGGGACGTAAAATCGCCGAAGGCCCGCCGCGGACTGTTCAGCGAAATCCTGAAGTGATTCGCATCTATCTCGGGGATAGTGATGCTTAAGATATTAAATCTCGAAGCGGGTTACGGCCAATTACGCGTCCTCAAAGGCATATCGCTCCACGTTCTGCCCGGCGAGGCCGTCGCGATTATCGGCGCAAACGGCGCGGGAAAAACAACCCTGCTCAAAACAATCGCGGGCATCCTGAGGCCACGCTCAGGCAAAATTATGTTCAATAAACAGGATATCTCGAACGCTCCGCTCGAAAGGATCGTCGAGACGGGCTGCTGCCTTGTCCCCGAGGGCAGGCACGTCTTTAGTACAATGACCGTCAAGGAAAACCTTCTCCTCGGCGCATATCACCGCCAGCGTAACGGCGCCTCGGCTGATATCGCTTCGACTTTAAAACAGGTTTATAAGCTTTTCGGGATACTCGAAGAACGCGCCAATCAGCTTGCGGGCACGCTTTCCGGCGGCCAGCAGCAGATGCTCGCAATCGGACGTGCCCTCATGTCGGGGCCAAAACTATTGATGATGGATGAGCCGTCGTTGGGAGTCGCACCGCTATTAGTTAAAAGCATTTACCAAACCATCGCCGACCTCAAACGTGAGGGGTTGACGATACTCCTTGTCGAACAGAACGCGCGGGCCGCGCTTGCTCTTGCCGACAGGGGATATGTTTTCGAAACAGGACAAATTGTTCTTGAGGGTACAAGCCGCGAGCTTAGCGATAATCCGGAAGTTCAGCGGGCGTATCTCGGCAAAGAATACCAGAGAATTGATGAGTGAGGAATATATGGGCGAGACAATTTATTACAATCCGAAGTTCGAGACAATGCCGCGGGAGGATATCGAGCAGCAGCAGATTGAACGGCTGCAATCCACGCTCAACAGGGTTTATCGCAACGTCGCTTTCTACCAGAAGGCCTTCGACGCCAACCGCGTTAATCTAGAAAATATTAAGGACATGGGTACATTGCGCGAGTTGCCTTTCACAACCAAGGAAGACCTGCAGAAAAGCTACCCCTACGATATGTTCGCTGTCCCCTTGCGTAATATCGTGCGCATACATTCGACTTCCGGCATAGCGGGCAAACCAATCGTCGTCGGCTTCACTCGCGATGACCTTCGCAACTGGACCGAATGCACCGCCCGGCTTCTCGCCGCCGCGGGTCTCACCGAGCACGACGTCGTCCAGATTGCTCTCGATTATAACCTCTTCACAAGCGGCTTCGGCTTCCAGCAGGGGGCAGAGCAAATCGGCGCCTCGGTTATCCCGGCGTCTTTTACCGCCAGCGTCGAAAAGCAGATTGTGATAATGAGGGACTTCAAGACAACGGCTCTCGTTACCACACCCAGCCACGCGGTCAATATTGCCGCTGGCCTGGAGGAGTTTGGTGTTCACACCGAATCACTGCATTTACGCCACGGGCTTTTCAGCGGCGAACGCTGGTCCGACCAGCTGCGCCAGCAATTAGAAAAACGGCTGCACATCACCTCGACCGATGCTTACGGCCTGACTGAGATAATGAACCCCGGCGTCGCAGGCGAATGTCACCTCCGCGAGGGACTTCATATCAACGAAGACCATTTTCTAATCGAAATTATCAACCCCAAGACGCTCGAGCCCGTCGGCATCGGCCCCGAAGGTGAATTAGTGCTGACGACAATCACAAAAGAAGGTTTCCCGTTGATTCGCTACCGCACGGGCGATATTACGTCGTTAAATCCTGAGCCGTGTGCCTGCGGAAGAACATTCCTCCGTATGGCCAGAGTCCTCAGCCGGACCGATGACCTGATTAGCTTCCGCGGCGTGGAATTTTTCCCGTCGCAAATCGAGCAGATTCTGCGCGAGGTCGAGGGCATTAGCCCGCATTACCAGCTCATCCTCGGCCGCGAAGCGGGCGTCGATACCCTCGAAATAAAAGTCGAAATCTCCGACACGGTTCCTTTTCTCGATGGCTTGAAATCGGTCGAAAATATGCTCGCTCAACTTTCTAAACGCATCAAGACAATCCTCGACGTAGATGCCAAAATTACGCTGGTCGAGCCGAAATCCCTTCGCCATATTGACGACAAAAGCCGGGTAGTTGATAAAAGACCAGGTTAACAAAAATATTTGAACCCCGTCACTCGCCAAGGGCGCAGATGACAGGGTTCCTTTCTAACAATATTTATTACAGCTTAGTATCTCAGCAATACTTTTTCTTTTTTTAAGCGGGATATTTTCATCAGCAGAAAAACCAACAGTGATTATAAGCTCCACTCTTTTAAACCTGGGAATTGAAAGCATATTCTTTACTTTCTTCTCATTGAACCAGCCGATTATACATGTCCCCAGACCTTCTTCTGCGGCCTGAAGACAAAAATGTTCAGCAGCTATTCCTATATCCATCAGGCTGAAGTTTTTCTTTTTAACAATACTCCCGAATTTAGCGGATAAGTTCTCTCTTTCGGAAACTATTAACACCAGGACAGGCGCTTTGAAGGCAAAATTATTAAAATCCAGAAGCCCTTCAAAAGCCGCCTTTGCCAGCTCATTTACAAGTTGGGGGTCATCTGCTATTATGAACTTCCATGGTTGTGAATTACACGCCGAAGGCGCTAATCTTGCCGCTTCGATACATCGAACAACTTTTTCCTGCGGAACAGATGTAGTTTTATAATTTCTGACGCTGTATCTTTTATTTGCCAAATCCAAAAAACTCATATCTTTCCTCTAATGCCATTATGATATTTCACGCTTTTGCCAACATAATCGTGAAAAATGCTGTTATTTTTGCTGTTTTTCACGGTTTTGAACTATAATTGCCCCTCAAACGCCCTTTTTAACACCGATTTTTTCTTCCGCATCCACCCGGCCCTCCCCGAGTGCCGCTTCATTGGGGTAGACCACAATTAAATCTCCAAATCATCAATGTTTCTCACTGACTGAGGTAAGCATCCACGCCGTTACTTTTAATAATCTTCCCCTCTCGGGTAACAATAATCGCCTCAACGCCCAGCAGCGAATCGACAAGATCCAGCCCCTTTTCAGCCCCCAATGCACTTACAGCCGACGAAAGGATATCAGCAACCACTGCTTTTGGCGCAATAATCGTAACCCCGCCCGGCTTCATCGCCGCCGCACAATCCCGCAATTTGAGAACCATCGCCGGCTGACTATTAACATCTTCTTCCGTATTTTTGCTTTTTACTTTTTGATTTTTGATTTCTTCCGTGCCCTGCAGCCCAACGAACCAGCTGCCCCCTCGCGCGGGCTTGCCGAAACATCGTATAATCCCTCCCGCATCGACCAATCCGCCAATTGCGCCTTTGCGTTTCATTATTTCAACCGCCTTATCGACCGCGTACCCCTTCGTGATATCGCCTAAATCCAGGCGCAATCCCTCAAACGCAAATCGCACGGTTTTATTATTGATATCCAGAATCAGTTTCTCATACCCGCCGTGACTATTTGAATCGGCAATCGTGATATCAAGCGCCCCCCTGCTCAGCCTGCAGTAATCGATGCTTATTTGCAGGATTTCAAAAAGCTCGGGGCTTACTTTAACCGGCCCGGCAAACGCCTCCCGATTGACCTTGTTTATATCCGAATCGATTATCGCGCTGATTCGTGTCAATTCATCGAAGCCGGCCTTTATGGCGATTTGAGCTTTTTTATCATTTCTGGCAACCGCGATGATTCTCGCGGCCGTCCCCGTAATCTCGCGTGAGCCGCCATCGACCTCGATGACGGGTCCGAAAGTTTCCATCATGAAATAGTACATCGCGGATAAAACGCATGCTGTAATAAAAAACTTAAACGCCCTTCGCCTGCTGTCGTTTTCCATAAAATCCTCAATACACAAATATACGCAGTTTGATGATTATAAGTTATAATACGCGGGTGAAAAGAAAAGAACCAATAATACTGACCGAGCGAGTTGACCGCGAATTCCTGCCTTTTGTCCGCCGACCCAGCAGGTACATCGGCGGCGAAATCAACCAGGTTAAAAAGAACCTCACCGATTGCGCATTAACCATAGCGTTGTGTTTCCCGGATACTTACGAAGTCGGGATGAGCTATACGGGCATGGCGGTAGTTTACGAAGTTCTCAACAGGATGCCCAACGTCGCCGCGGAACGGGCATTTGCGCCGTGGCTGGACGCGGAGCAAATCCTGCGGGAAAAGGGTATCCCGCTTTATTCGCTCGAATCCAAAGCCGCCATAAGCTCCTTCGATTGTATCGGCTTCAGTTTGACCAACGAGCTTTGCTATACTAACGTGCTGAATATGTTGGATTTAGCGGGAATACCTATCCGTAGCGAAAATCGAAGCGAAACCGATCCGATTATTATCGCTGGCGGCGGTATGACAAACTGCTGCGAGCCGATTGCGCCGTTTATTGACCTGTTTGTTATCGGCGAGGCGGAAAACGCCGTTCCTGAATTGGTGCGATTGATTATAGACCTCAAAAAAATTGAAAAAACTAAAAAAGACATCCTGCTTGCCGCCGCGGAAAAATTTGACTGGGCTTATGTCCCCTCGCTTTATAAATTCGAATACAACGGCGACAAAATAAAATCGTTTGCCGCTGTCAAAGAAAACCTGCCGACGCGATTCAAAAACGCAATCGTTGACGACCTCGATAACGCACCCGTGCCGACAAAGCCGATTGTGCCGTTCGCCGAGGCGATTCACGAGCGGGTCAGTATCGAGATTATGCGTGGATGCCCCGGCCGATGCAGATTTTGCCAGGCGAGTTTCTGCCGAAGGCCGATACGTTATCGCAGCATCGATAAAATCTTCGAGACCGCCAAAGCCGCTTACAAGGCGACCGGCTTTGACACAATCAGCTTATTGAGCTTATCGACAGCCGATTATCCAGATATCGAAAAGCTGATTGACCTATTGCACAGTTACTTTACGGATAAATACGTGGGCCTGTCGCTGCCCAGTTTGCGTGTTGACCAGCAGTTGAAGCTCCTTCCAACGCTTGCAAACGAGGTGCGAAAATCGGGCCTGACCATCGCGGTGGAAGCAGCATCGGAACGACTCAGATTAATCATAAATAAGCCGTTGAAAGATGAAGACCTTTTCGCTGCCGTCTCAGCGGCGTATCAGGCGGGCTGGCAAAAAATAAAACTGTATTTTATGACAGGACTGCCCGGCGAAACCGAGAACGACATTAAGCAAATCGTTCATCTCGCGGATAAACTGGCAAAACTCCACAGGAATTTCGACGGCAAAACCGCCGCAGTCAATGTCGCGGTGAGCTGGCTTGTCCCCAAGCCGCATACGCCCTTCGGCTGGCTTGCGCAGCAGCCGCGTGAGTATTTTGAGAACGCCAAAAACCTCATCATCTCCGAGAAAAGAAAAATCAACGCCAAATATCTTAACTTTAAATTCCATGAGATAAACCAGTCGGTCCTCGAATCGGCAATCGGGCGGGGCAACAGGCGAACGGCAGAAGTGATTGAATACGCCTGGCGCAATGGCGCTAAGTTCGATTTGTGGAGCGAGACATTCAAGCCGCAAATCTGGGAAGACGCATTTGCAAAACACGGTATGAATCTCGACACGGTTGCGCAAAAACAATTCTCAACCGATGAACTTTTGCCCTGGGGACACTTAGGCGGCCCGGAAAAGGACTACCTGCTGAAACATCTGGCCGAGACAATAGAAAAAACCTGCCTCCAATAACAAAACTATGTAGTGTTCACTCCGCCTGGCAGCTGCAGACCGCTTGGGACGGCGCTTTCCCTGAACTTGACTATGATTTTAACCACCTCATGCGGATCATCGCTCATCGTAAAGACGTTCAAATCCTTCGGCTGTATACATCCTTCCTGCTGCATCTTGTCGCTCATCCAGTCAATAAGACCTTTCCAGAAGTCACTGCCCATCAGTATCACAGGGAAGGACGCCTGCCGGAGGGTTTGAATCAGCACAAGGGCTTCGCTGAACTCATCAAGCGTACCAAAGCCGCCGGGGAAGACGACAAAGCCGTGGGCGTATTTGAGAAACATAACCTTGCGAACAAAAAAGTACCTGAAACGCAGCGAGATATTCTGATACTCGTTCGGCATCTGCTCTTTGGGAAGCTCGATATTAAGTCCGACACTTTTACCTCCCGCAGCGGCTGCTCCTTTGTTGGCTGCCTCCATAATACCACCGCCGCCGCCGGTTATAATGGTAAAACCTTCCTTCGCTATCTCGTAGGCGGTTTGCTGAGCGAGCTTGTAATATCGATGTTCACGGCCAAACCTCGCGGAGCCGAAAATCGACACCGCCGGCCCGACGGTTGATAATTCCTGGAAACCCTCGACAAATTCGGACTGTATCCGAAATATCCGCCACAAATCCTCAATCGGCTGATTTGTTATGGTGGCCATCAGATTAAGGTCTCCTTCAAAATCATATTTCGTATATCGGCTATACTGCCCCGGTTTCACCACAGGGCCGGGTTGCTCGCCGAAGGACAGTATTTCGCTATCACACAATTCGAGCAATCCGGCTTTCTCGCCTGGCAGGTATTTCGTCCGTGCAAAATCACCGTATGACTGAATATCGTCCAGTCCTTCTTAGGGATTATTTCGACCAAATCTAACTCAAGCTTAACAGGGTCGCTGTTTTCCGATAATTGCAGTCGGCGGCTAAGACGAATGACATGGGTATCGCACATTATCGCCGGCTGACCAAAGGCATTCGCCAAAACACAATTAGCCGTCTTTCTGCCCACACCGGGCAGTGTTACGAGCTTCTCCATCGTTTCCGGTACACAGCCGGCAAACTTATCGATTACCGTCCGGCAGGCCCCCTGGATACTGACCGCCTTATTATGGTAAAAACCGGCGCTTCGTATATCATTCTCGATTGTTTCGAGCTTTGCTTTAGCCCAATCCTGCGCAGATTTATATTTTGCGAACAAACCGGGCGTAATCATATTCACCCGCTTGTCGGTGCATTGTGCCGAAAGTATCGTGGCAATGAGTAATTCGAGTGGATTGCTAAATCGCAATGCTACTGATGCGCCGGGATAACTTTTTTTGAGAATGGTAAGTATTTTGCCGACACGCCGGGCGGCTTCTTTGGTATCGACTTTGAATTTTATGGCTGGTTTTTTCGCCATAGGAAGAACTATTGATTCTTTAATTGCTCAAGAGCTGATTTCAACTCGTCGCCGAACGACAGGCCTCGCCAGCGTTTTGGCTCACCCTGTCCCGGCACAAGTAATATGTTCACCGGCACACCCGGCTCGTTGTAAATTTCTTTCAGGGCAATCGTTGCCGGATAATCACTCACGGTTGTGTCAGCCTTAATCGCCAGCACGCCTTTTTGCTTTATCAGGTCCGCGATGTCTTTGCGGGCGTAAACTTTTTTATCAACCACCACACAGTTCAGACACCAGTCGGCAGTAAAATCCATAAGCACAGGTTTGTTCGCACTCTGCGCCTGCTTTATCACAGCCGACTCATATTTCTGCCAGTCAATCAGCGACGGTTTCGGCGCAGGCAAAAATATAATGCCGGCAACAACCGCCAGCGCAACCGCGATTACCCTGACAAGCCATCTTCGTGAGGCGGGCGCAGCGTAACTAACCCAGCCGCCCCACATCCAGACGCAAAAGCCGAGGACTACCGCGAAGTACAAAACGTTCATCCTTCTGTCAGCGGGAAGAGCGGCAATCAATTTGACCGCGATAACAAGAAGGACAAAGCCGATGGTCTGCTTGAATAATTCCATCCAGCGTCCAGGTCTTGGTGTTTTACTCAATAACGATGGCATCGCGGTCAATATCGCGAATGGTGCGGCCATACCAACCCCGATTACCATTATCGCCAGCGTCGCAAGTCCCAACGGCTGTGCCTGCGCCCAGGCGAACGCCGCCGCCAGTATCGCGAAGCTGCACGGCGTACTGAGTATCGCCGCCAGAAAACCCATCCCTACCGCGCCGCCGAACCCTTTGCCTGAGCCGCTTTTGCCTGATATTGACGAGGGAACGGTAATTGTAAACAGGCCGAACATAAATAATGCCAGTACCACCATCAGCATCGCCATACCGGCGACAAACGCAGGGTTACGGAACTGGTCGCCCCACTGAAGGGTGGTGTTGTAAACGAGTTTCAAAATAATATTCGCGCCGGCCAGGCACGCGAAGAAAAGCAAAACGCCCGTGCAGAACGCAAGCCCCATCGTAACCGATTTACTTTTACCCTGCTTTGCCTGTTCAACCAGCCGCATTACGATTATTGGCAACACAGGCCAGACACAGGGCATAATGTTCAGCGACAGCCCCGCGACAAACGCCAGAACAAGCGCCGCCCAAACCGAATAATCCGCCAGCTGGCCTGCCGAAACGCCTTTGTCCCCCTGCGACAACATCTGCTCAGGAAGCGTAAAATTCGGCTGCGCTGACACATTCCCCGGCTTGATTTTTACTTCAACTTTTATACTGCCGAAATCAGGAACGCGGCATTGAGTGTTCGAGCAAACCGCCCCGACAATACCAATATTAACAACAACTGTCTTCTCGCCTGAAGATGATGCAACAGTAAACGGCAGATACACCGTGAATATGCCGCCTACTACCTCAAACTTTTTCCCAAGTGTCTCATCAAGCAACCAGTCGGATTTAGGAAATATCGGCTTGCCGAACGACAGAACTTTTGTCCCCTGCTCATTGGGTTCGAACTTAAGATTCATACCGCCCGGCGCCGAATCGGCGGAGGCGTAGAAGTGCCAGTCCTTTTCCAATTCAAAGTGAATCGCAATTGCACTTTTGCCGGCAGGTGAAACCGCGTCGAATTGCTGTTCGGCCCAGAAAGTAACAACATTGATTTTTTGCCGCTGTGGAACATCAGCGACGACTGCACAGGCCGACATCAGCAAAAACAGCGACAGTATGCTGGTGATTCTAATCCTCATATCCGTATCGAAGGATTATAAAATATAGAAACGCTGAACAGTTATTCTCATTCTTTGGCGGATTTCTTATCCTTCGCCTGCTCGGCCGCCAGTAAATCCGCAACCGTCGGCTTATCGAGAGTTCCGCCCGCCAAAATAAGTTTCACGTCTTCCGCGTCGAGGGTCTCATACTTAAGAAGCGCTTTTGCTATCTGTTCGACTTTGTCCCGGTTATGCTCAATAAGCTCCCTGGCTTTGTTGTATGCCTCGTCGGTTATCCGCTTGACCTCGATATCTATCGTTTCCGCGGTTTTCTCCGAATATTCCCTCTCGCCGGGCATCATATAATACGCATCCTGAAGTCCGGCCTCCGGCTCATAACTGATCGGCCCAAGACGGTCGCTCATACCCCACGTCAGCACCATTTGTTTGGCTATCCGGGTCGCCTGCTGTATGTCTGATTGTGCGCCGCTCGATATATCTGCGCAGAACATTTCTTCGGCGATTCTGCCCCCGAAGCAGACCTGCAGCAGCGCCCCGCAATATTTCTTCGTAAACAGCGTGCGGTCTTTTTCGGGCAGCGCAAACGTCGCCCCGCCCATCGGCCCCCTGGGAATGATACTGACTTTGTGCAGCGGGTCCGCCTCTTTCAATATTGACTGCACAAACGTATGGCCCGCCTCGTGGTATGCGGTGATTTCGCGTTCTATCTGGTCGATGACCCTGCTTTTCTTGGCGCGTCCCCATCGCACCTTGTCCCTTGCCTCCTCGAGGTCTGTCATTTCGATGAAGTCCTTGTTGGCCATTGTCGCGGCCAGGGCCGCCTCGTTGATAATCGCCGCTAAATCCGCACCACTGAACATTGGCGTCCCGCGAGCTAATCGTTCAAGGACTGCGTCGGAACCAAGCTTGACCTTCTTGGCATGTACCCTCAATATCTCAGCACGACCCTTCAGGTCGGGCAAAGGCACCACAACCTGCCTGTCAAACCGGCCCGGTCTGGTCAACGCGCTATCCAGTATGTCCGAGCGGTTCGTGGCCGCCATCACAATCACCTGGTCGTCCGTATCAAACCCGTCCATCTCAACTAAGATTGCGTTGAGCGTCTGTTCCCGTTCGTCGTGTCCGCCGCCGGCAAAACTCGCGCTGCGTCTGCGTCCCACAGCGTCAATCTCATCGAGAAATATTATGCATGGTGAATTATCCTTGGCCTGCTTGAACAAATCACGCACTCGCGATGCGCCGACGCCGACGAACATCTCGACAAAATCGCTGCCGGAAATATTGAAGAACGGGACATCCGCCTCGCCCGCTATCGCCTTGGCAAGCAGCGTCTTGCCGCAGCCCGGAGGGCCAACAAGCAGCACTCCTCGCGGTATCCGCCCCCCAAGACGCTGGAACTTTTTGGGATTTCTCAAAAACTCGATTATCTCAGCTACCTCTTCCTTGGCTTCGTCTATCCCCGCGACGTCCGCAAAGGTGATTTTGATACCGTCTTTGTCGTGGAGCCGGTGCTTGCTTCGGCCAAACGACATCAGCATCCCGCCCGCCCCGCCGCGAAGATTACGCGCAAACATCAGATATAAAAACAGGCCCAGAATGAGAAGTGGAAACATCGTAAAGAACAGGTTCTGCAACCAGATGCGTTCCTTTGCCTGCTCGACCTTCAGGCCGCCTTTTTCAATCTGCTCGGCCAGCAGCTTTTTCAAGTGCTCATCCAGGGCGCCGCCCGACCTGTATGAAACGACAAAATCCTTCGCGGCTTTTTGTCCCCTGCCGGCCATTCCATCCTGATTGAACTGACCGCTAATATCGGTATCACTGAGCACAACTTTCTCAATGTGCCCCTCGCGAAGCTGCGTCACAAACACGTCATAACTGAGCGTTTCAACCCGCTGCTGCCACTGCTGGATCACAAACATTATCGTAAATATCAGGACACCCAGCAAAAGCAGGTTTAATGGGCTGTTTCGATATGATATCGGGCCTTTGCCGGGAAGTCCTTTTCCCTCAAACATGTTTGTGCCGCGTTTTTTGTTTCTATTTTCACTCATTCCTGGCCGCTTAAAATTTTTTCGCCGTGCGCCGGCAAACGTCCACGTTTACCAGCCCGATTCCATCAGTTCCACGATTCGCTCTGCCAGCGAGTTTGCGGCAAGCGTCGAGCCGTAAGCTAAACTTTGACTTTGCCACTCCGAGTAACTGGCGGACGCGCTTACTGTTTTATTATCAATTAAAAGCTCTCCGGTTCGCAGGTTCTTCCAGCTGACCACGGCCCGAAGCTCGATATTCTTCTCCATCGCCCTGCCTATCTGGCGTTCGGTGGTCAAAACCGACTCTCGGGCCTGAACAATCTGCCCGCTTATTACGGTGTCGGCTTTGTCACGGTTCGTAACTATCTTGTAAGGCGTCTGCGCCTCTATACGCTTCGCCAGCGCGTCGGTAAGCTCAAATTCTATCCCGCGTTTGAAACTCTGGTTGTCAAACATTTCCACGTAAACGGTCGCGACATCTTTCGGGTACAGGGATGTGTCGCTGTAACCATCGCAGCCGGCAAGAAACAGAAGACAGAAGACGGAAGACAGAAGACAGAAGGCAGAAAACAGACAACCAGTCCTCAGTCCTCTGTCCTCTGTCATCTGTCCTTTGTTCTTGGTCATCTGTCTTTCTTCTATTTCTGGCTCACTTTAAGCCGCGCCGTCTCAGCCGCTTTGCTTTGCGGCCAGTTATCAACGACCATTTGGTAATACATATTGGCCGGCCCGTCACTGCCGGTCCTGTCGTAGTATTTGGCTATAAGCAGGTTTTTCTCAGCCAACTGCTCGCTGATACGTGCCAAAATTTCATCTACCTGTATTTTCTTCGCTTCTTGGGGGTATCGCAACCTGAAATTCTCATAATAGGTTTTTGCGCTGATTAAGCTCGACCCGTCATATACAGCCCCGCGATAAGCCGCGTATTTGGTCCTGGCCATTGCGAGCAGCGCATCCCTGGCTATTTCGCCTGTGGGCCAGCGCATCGAAATCTCCGACCACTTGAGATAGGCCTCATTCCACTGTTTGCGTTTTTCGTAGCTTTTGGCAACCGACAGCAGCGCGTTTTTGGCAATATCGGCTGTGCCTGTCCGGTCGCTTATTTTTTCCATTATCTTCACGCCGTCGTCAAAGGCGCTAACCCTGAACATCAGGACTGTTTTCTTGCGACCCGCCAAAAACTCCGTTGCGACCTCAAACTGCCGGTTAAACGCCGCGTCTTTCAGGCTGCTGGCGGGATAATCATCCAGAAACTTATCGTATTGCCTCACCGCCTTGGTCAGCTTGCCCTTCGCCAGAAGCACCTCGGCCTCAATGAAGGAATCGAAATCTTTACCGGCAACGCCGGGGTAATCCTTCTTCAGTTGTTTAGCGGCCTTTTTGACCTTGTCCGGTTTACCGGCGTCCACAAGTTTCTTTATTTCCGCAACACGCAGCAGATACTGTTCATCATTGCTGTCCGCCGCTTTTTGCCACTGACCCTGCGCATCTAATCGCAGCGTCTCCGCGCAAAGCGCAACCCGCCCCGTCGGCAAGGCCAAACTCGCTGCTGTCAAAATCGCCAATATACTTAGCTTTCGCATAGCTGCTTTCCCGCTTAACAAAATCAGCATTGCCCGATGCGGGGCTCGAAGCGTGTCGTAATAATAACCCATCATCCGGCAATTGGCAATCACGATTCAGACGGATTTCTCGAAGCGAGGCCCGAAGCGTGTCCTGGTGCCGTTTTCCGCTGCACAGGACACACTTAGCGCCCCCGCTGCTTCGCATTTGCGAAGCAAATCGGCGGGGGGCGACTGCACGAGTAACAGCCCGTCTTCGCTGCGCTACGCCGAGGCAAGCGGGTATGCCGGTGAGAACATATAAAATTGCGACAGAGCAAACAACTGGTGCAATGGAGCGGATTATCCTCCCGATGACGGAGTGGTCAACTACGAGGATCTGGCATCATTTCTCGAAGCGAGGCCCGAAGCGTGTGCCCAGAGATGGTTATGGGACGTTGAACAGTATGGCCGTATCGCTATCATAACACTATGGCTGTCAAGCAGTTGCGCCCATCAACGCCTTTATATTTACCTTTAATCCTTGAAAACACTGCGGATTTGTGATATTCTGTTAGTGAAAGGTAAAAAGCTGAAAATCTATGTGTAAGTGTGCATGTAATTCCGCCAGCACACCCCAGGGAGGATGGTCGTTTTACAAACTTTTTTAAGCCATATCAAAAATCCGTTTGATTTTGGAGGTTGGTGTAATGAAGAAGAGAATATTTACTGAGGCCATTATCGTTTTTGCACTTTTCTGCTTAATAACACCTATATATGCCGAAACGCCGTGGCTGCATGCAGATGCCAACAAAATCAAAGACCCAAACGGCAACATCGTTGTCCTGCGCGGCGTTGATACGATTGATATTGGCGCCTCCGAAGTTTGGTATGGCGGCATGATCAATCTGATCAACCGGATAACAGATAAAAACGATACCAGCGGCAATTCTCCTGGCTGGTACACGAAAGTCATCCGTCTCGCGATTTACCCTCAAAACGAAGACGGTTTCAGCGGCGGACCCAAGTATTATGAAACCGATCCCAATGGCTATTACACCACTTTTCTCAGGCCGATTATCGACCACTGCAAAACCAAAGATATTTACGCAATTATCGACTGGCACTATGTCGGTGATAATACTTACGACAGAATCGCGGAAACGAACGCGTTCTGGTCGTTTATGGCGCCGAAGTTCGCCGGCGACAGCCATGTCCTTTTCGAGCTTTTCAATGAGCCGCTTAATAACAGCGAAGGGTCTGAGGCGGCCAACTGGGCACGGCTAAAGAACGATATGCAGACCTGGATTAATATCATACGCGCTTCGGCGCCGAACAACCTCATCCTCGTTGGTGCGCCGAGCTGGTCTCAGCAGATTGGGCCGGCAGCTTCAAATCCTTTTTCAACGTCTAATCCCAATAACACCAACCTCGTTATGGTGGTTCATCTATACCCGGGGCATTGGTTACTATGGGGACAGGATTATTTCAAAAGTCAGGTCACGACCTGTCTGACTCGTTATCCCGTCTTTGCCAGCGAATGGGGATTCTGGGGAACCAGCGAAGAGCTGCTTAACGGCACGATTACCAATTACGGTCAGCCCTTAATGAACTTTTATGAGGAAAATAAAATAAGTCACAGCGCCTGGTGTGTCAGCTACGCCTGGAATCCGCCGATGTTTAATTCAAACTGGACGCTTCGCGTCGGCGAGGCCGAAATGGGCGGCTTTGTAAAGGACATGCTGTATGCCAAGAGATTCAGTGATCAGCCGGGCGGGGGCAGCGGCAACATCCTCCCGACCGTTTCCATAACCTCACCGTTGAACGGCGACCTGTTTTTCGCGGGAGACAATATTCTTATCGAGGCCAACGCATCTGATACTAACGGATACGTGACCAAGGTAGAGTTTTATCAGGGAGCCACGAAATTAGGCGAGGACACCAACGCTCCCTATTCTTATCTGTGGACTAATGTCCCCCTGGGCCGATACAGCTTGACCGCTCGGGCAACTGACAATAATGACGGGGTAAGCACCTCTTCGGCGGTCAGTATAGGCGTGACCAGCGGCGACGCCACCGGTTTCATTCTTCGCGAATGGTGGACGGGCCTGGGTTCAGGAAATCCTGTCAGCGATTTGACTTCGGATATAAATTATCCCAACAACCCGAACGGAAGAGCATTGATTACCTCACTGGAAGCACCAACTGACTGGGCAAACAACTACGGAACACGAATTCGCGGGTATCTGTATCCGCCGGCAGACGGTAACTATACCTTCTGGATTGCAAGCGACGATTACAGCCAGTTATGGCTTAGCACGGACGATGACCCCTGCCACACCGTACAAATTGCTTATGTAAACGGCTGGACATCTTCACGCGAGTGGACCAAGTACCCCTCGCAAACATCGACGCCCAAGCCCCTGCTGGCCGGGCATAAGTATTACATTGAGGCATTACATAAAGAAGGAACAGGCGGCGACAATATCGCGGTGGCCTGGCAGGGACCGGGCGTAGCAACTCGACAGGTAATCGACGGCGTATATCTGTCGCCTTACTTATACAACTTCAAGGATTACTCGGTTTTCGCTCCCCAGTGGCTGAAAACCAATTGCTCACGGTCGAACGCCTGGTGCAGTGGCGCCGACCGCGACCGTGACGGCAACGTCGGGCTCGATGACCTGATGAATTTTGCCCAATGGTGGCTTTTAGAGGCCAATTAACTCAGCGATTTCATAATTTAAAGAACTGCTGTAAATATGAATTATGTTTTAGCAAGACGTTTTCTGGCGGCAACACTTTTAGCGTTCATCGTTTTTACGCCGCTAACCGTCTGGGCCCAGCAGGTCAGCAGCAGTTTGGCCATCAGCAACTTAATGATGAGCGGGCCGATAGGACTCGTCCGTCCGCCGAAAACACTCACGGACCCTAACGCCACAAGCGAGACGAAATCTCTGATGTCATTTCTTGTTGACTATTACGGTATGCAGGTGCTATCCGGCCAGCAGGACCTGGGTGAAATAAACTACATCTACTCCGTTACCGGGAAACAACCCGCCGTCGGCACTTTTGATTTAATGGAATACTCACCCTCTCGAATCGAACATGGCGCTAATCCAACAGGCCTGTCCGAAAGCTACATAAACTGGGCCAATACAGGCGGCGGGATGGTCGGTTTGTGCTGGCACTGGAACGCGCCCACAGATTTGATTGATCAGCCGGGTGCGGAGTGGTGGCGAGGATTTTACACGTTTGCCACCACGTTTGATATTCAGGCGGTTCTTGCAGACCCCTGCGGCACAAAATACCAACTGGTAATTCGCGACATTGACGCAATAGCCGTGCAGTTAAAAAAATTCCAGGACGCGAATCTGCCCGTCCTCTGGCGACCGCTTCACGAGGCATCCGGCGGATGGTTCTGGTGGGGCGCAAAAGGGTCGGGACCTTTTATAGAGCTGTGGCGGCTGATGTATGACCGTTTAGTCAATTATCATGGTTTACATAACCTTATCTGGGTCTATACCGTTGGCGATGCGGCGTGGTATCCGGGCGATAACTACGTTGATATTGTGTCGATGGACATTTATCCCAGTGACCCGAACAGCAGTTTGGTTGGGTATTGGCTGGATACCCAGAGCCGTCATGAGGGTGTCAAACTGGTCACCCTGTCCGAATCGGGAATCCTCCCTGACCCAAACAAAATCAGAGCCGATAAAGTATGGTGGAGCTGGTTTTCTGTGTGGGGCGGCGATTATATTCACAATCCAAGTCCGAGTTTTCTCAACGCCGTCTATCATGACACAGATATTATTACCCTTGATGAGCTGATTGACTGGAAGCACTATCCAGTTACGGGCGGCGCTCCCATTGTATCGATTACACAGCCGGCCGAAGGCGAAAGATTTATTTTCGGTGACAATATCGCAATTTCCGCTGATTCTAGTGACCCCTGCGGCACTGTTACAAAAGTGGAGTTTTATAAGAACGACGTCAAACTGGGCGAAGACGCAAACGCGCCTTACAGCTTTACGTGGACCAATGCCACACCGGGGCAATATCTCCTCAGGGCTGTAGCCACGGATAACAACGGGCTAAGGAGCGATTCTCAGGAAGTTGATATAACAGTCGGGATTCCATTGCCGGCGAAGATTGTACGCTACGAAGCGGAAAACGCCGTCAGTGACGGGCCTACCCTCAGCACGAGCTTTCCCCCTTATTCCGGCACCGGCTCGAGATATTTTAATGCCGCGGCGCCAACGGGAATCAATTTTACCGTAACCAGCAGCAAAGCGGGAAGTTATCCTCTGACTATCAGGTATCTTATACCAAGCACCTGGGGCTCCAAGACAAACACTGTCATAGTCAACGGCGCCGAGATATGGTCGCCTGCTTTCCCCAATACCAACAGCACCTGGTCTGATTTTGTATTCGGAAATATATCGCTGAATGCCGGCTCCAACACTGTTCGTATCCAGCACAACTGGGGCTGGTTCTATGTTGATTATATCGAGATTGAATTTCCCAGGGCAGGCGACTTTAAGGATTTTGCCGATTTCGCCCAGCAGTGGAAGCACACCAATTGCGGTCCGGCCAATAACTGGTGCAGCGGTTTTGACTTCAGCCAGGACGGCTCGGTCCTCCTCGACGACATGGAGTCATTTGCTGAAAGCTGGCTCAGCGGCATTTAAAGTGTTATGAGGATGTTGTTAGAAATTGAACGGTCCCAAGAGGTCTTAATTGCTGCAACACCCTTGCCGGCAGGCACTTACGCCCGTCGCGCAATTCTTTTAATTCGCCGTGCAATAACTTATCCTTGAAAACATATAAGGTTTTATGGTAAACTTATATTCAACAGGTAAACGGAGTTACTGACTGATCGCGACCCTTCATTGCGGTCTCCACACATATCCGGTAATTGGGGCGTGCGTCCCTTTTGGAGAGGTTAGAATGGTGATGAAAAAAAGGTTAGTTCAAACAATCGTGGTCTTTGCGCTTTTCTGTTTAGCAAACCCACTTTATGCAGCCACTCCCTGGCTGCACACCAGGGGCAACTTAATCAACGACCCCTGCAACTTAATCAAAGACCCCTGCGGCAATACCGTTGTTCTGCGGGGCGTTGATTTGATTGATTTGGGCTTTCTTGAGGACTGGGATGGCGGCGCAATCGCTATGATTGACCGGCTGACGAATAAAAGCGACCCCTGCGGAAGTTCTCCCGGCTGGTACCCGAGAGTCCTAAGGATTATGATTACACCGCCTGATGCGGTAGGCTACGGATGGCCGCATCCGTTCGACCCAAATAATGATGATTTCTACAACACCCTTCTCAGACCGGTTGTCGATTACTGTAAAACAAAAGACCTTTACGTAATCATTGACTGGCACTATGTAGCAAATACATACGACCACGTTGATTCGACAAGCGCATTCTGGACATATATGGCGCCGAAGTTTGCCAATGACAGCCATGTTATTTTTGAGCTTTTTAATGAGCCGATTAATGACCTTAATGGAGATTGGATTTTTAATGGCAATGACACTGCCGACTGGCTTAGCGTCAGGACTGATATGCAGAGATGGATTAATATCGTACGCACTTATGCGCCCAATAATCTTATCCTTGTAGCCGGGCCGTTCTATTCTCAACTCATCGGGCCATCAAGAAATAATCCTCTTACCGCAGACAACATCGTTATGGTTTCGCATATTTACCCCGGCCATTGGCTTGATTCCTACTGGACATCATCGTATCAGGCACAGATTACCACTGCCCTTAACCGCTACCCCGTTTTTATGACCGAATGGGGATTCTACAACAATCCAATCGACGACCCGGCTGGTTACGGCTCGATTACTAACTATGGCCAGCCGCTCGCTAATTTTCGTGAGGGAGGACGCAAAATCAGCAATAGCGCCTGGGTTTCGAGCCATGACTGGAGACCTGCGATGTATACAGACGACCTGAACTATAAGCTGCGAATCGGCGAATATGAAATGGGCGGCTTTGTGAAGGATACGCTTTATTTGAGGAGAAATGATAACCAGCCCAGCGAAGGAAACACCATACCCCCGGCGGCTCCAAAAGGACTGACGACGATACCCGGCGTAGGAATGATAACGCTTGACTGGAATGATAACAACGAGGGCGATTTGTACGGCTATGATATTTATCGCTCGACGACGCCGGGGGGCCAAACCAACAGGCTTAATCTTGTGCGTTCGAAAACTTCTGCTTACACCGACACCAATGTTGCGCTCAACAATACTTATTATTACGTTGTAAGAGCGGTAGATACAAACTTTAACTCATCCGCCTATTCGAGCCAGGTCTCGGCAAAATCAAGGACGGATGTTGGAGTCATTGGCTCCTGGGCACAGGGACCCAGCCATGCAAAAGAAAACGGGATCAGCCGTGCACTTGTTTTCATCACACATGCGGAACATACCGCCGCTATATCTTCGACCTCTGTAACATACGGAAATCAGCCGATGACAAAGGTCATCGAAAGTATCGTCTACAGCAATCACACAATCGCATACGTCGCAGCATATATCCTCAACGAGGCCGGCATTGCTGCCGCGGAAAACAGCACGTTTGTTACAACCTGGAACGTACCGCCTCCCGTCGTCATGTACTCCAGTGCCTTTCTTGACAATGTTGACCAGACGACTCTTGTTGGGGCATCTGACAGCAATGGGACAACAACCCTGAATCCCATAAAGACCAATCCGCTTTCAACCATCAACCGTGATATGGTTATTGAGGCCGCTACCTGCGGCAATTTAGGCACATATAATATGCTGGGCACAGGTTTTACCCCAGAGAATAGCCAGACAATGGGCACAACAGCCGGGATAACAGGCCACAAAGCCGCGACAGGCGCACCCGAGACGCCAAGTGCGAATTTCTCCGCAACTATAGACCATCAGGTGATTATCGGTTTTGTGGTCAAAGCTCTTGCGCCACCCATTTATTCGGACTGCAACGTGGTGAAGGCAGACGGTTACCGTCTTAACTCAGACCTTAATGGCGACTGCTACGTTGACTACCTGGACCTTGAAATTATTGCCGACTACTGGATGCATAACGATTGTGCCTCACCGCATAATTGCGATGGTGCGGACTTTGCGTCGACAGACGGCGTAGTTGATCTCTTCGATTTCAGCGACTTTGGACCCCAGTGGATGCAGTGCAACAACCCCGAAGACCCGAATTGCACCCACAACTGGTAAGCCAAATACGGGCTACGATTAAAATAAGGGCTGCGAGGTATATCTGCAACTTCGCAGCCCCTTTTATTTAGCCGTTCATTAACTGTAACCTCAAGGTCGGCAGGTACTTACGCTTTCCGGCACAATTCTTCTAATTTGCCGCGCAACAGCTTAATTCTTGAAAACGTAGATGGTTTTATGGTAAACTGATATTAAACAGGTAAACGGAGTTACTGGCTGATCGCAGCCCATCATTACTGTTTCCGCACATACCCGGTAGTTGAGGTTTGCGTTATTTTTAGAGGTTAGGATGATGAAAATAAGGTTCGCCCGGACAATCGTCGTTTTCGCTATTTTCTGCTTAGCGACGCCCATTTACGCCATCACGCCCCGCCTGCATGTGGAAGGCAATAAAATCAAGGATCCTAACAGCAACACGGTAGTTCTGAGGGGCATCGATTTGATTGATTTGGGATTCCTTCAGGATTGGCAAGGCGGCGCAATCGCTATGATTGACCGCATAACGAACAAAAGCGATTCTCAGGGCAATTCCCCCGGCTGGTATCCGAAAGTCGTCAGGATTATGATTGCCCCGCCTGACGCGGTAGACAACTGGCCCCATCCTTTCAGCCCGGATAATAACGACCTTTATAACCTGCTCAGGACGGTCGTCAATTACTGTAAAACAAAAGATATGTATGCCATCATCGACTGGCATTATGTAGCCAACACATACGACCACGTTGACTCGACAAGCCAGTTCTGGACATATATGGCGCCGCGATTTGCCAACGACGACCATGTCATGTTTGAGCTGTTCAATGAGCCGATTAACGACCTTAATAATGACTGGATTTTTAACAGCCGCGACATTAATGACTGGCTTAGCGTCAGAACCGATATGCAGAGATGGATTAACATCGTGCGCAGCTATGCGCCGAATAACCTTATCCTTGTAGCAGGGTCATTTTATTCTCAGAACATTGGCCCGTCAGCCGCTTATCCGCTTAATGGAAACAACATCGTCATCGTTTCGCATATTTATGCCGGCCACTGGCTTGATCCCTACTGGACATCATCATATCAGGCACAGATAAACACAGCTCTTACCCGCTATCCCGTTTTTATGACCGAATGGGGATTCAGCCAGAGCGCCTGGGGGGCGAGCGATGGAAATATTACTTCTTATGGCCAGCCGCTTGCGAATTTCCGTGAGGCACGCAAAATCAGCAATAGTGCCTGGGTTGCAAGTTATGACTGGGGCCCTCCGATGTTCTGGACGGACTGGACCCTGCGAATCGGCGAAGGCGAAATGGGCGGCTTTGTAAAAGATACCCTTTATCAAAAGAGAAACAATGACCAACCGCAGAGTGACAACTTCACGGCTCCCGAAGCACCAGCGGGAGTGACAGCATTGGGAGGTATAGAGGTTATCGTGCTTGACTGGAACGGCAATACCGAACTCGATTTGGCCGGCTACAACATATATCGTTCGACAACATCAGGCAGCAGCTATGTTAAACAGAATAGTTTACTATTAACCAGTTCAGATTACACAGACGCCAATGTTTCTATCGGGACGACTTATTACTATGTCGTTACCGCAGTTGACACCGGCGGCCTCGAATCCATTTATTCGGGCGAGGTTTCAGCGGCCCTGGCCAGTCCCGCCATCGGCACCGGCGCTATTCTGCGCCAATGGTGGCTGGATATACCAGGTTATAATGTAGACGATTTATTCAACAACCCAAACTACCCCTACAATCCAAGCGGCAGGCAGTTGATTACGAAACTCCAAGGACCGTTAAACTGGGCGGATGACTATGGCACACTTTTCCGAGGGTATTTGAATCCTGTGACCAGCGGTAATTATACATTCTGGATTGCCAGTGATGCATCGAGCCAACTGTACCTGAGCACGGACGCCAACCCCTACAACATCCAACTGATCGGGTATGTGTCGGATTTCACGGGCTCTCACGAGTGGGACAAGTATCCCGAGCAGCAGTCGTCGCCCATTTCTCTCGTTGCCGGCCAGAAATATTTTATCATTGTGTTGCACAAAGCGAGCACCGGCAATGACAACATCGCGGTGGCCTGGCAGGGACCGGCAATCAGCCAGCAGGTCCTCGACGGTATATACTTGTCGCCCTGTTGCCTGCAGTTTGTGGACTTTGCTGAGCTTGCAGCCCAGTGGAACCGAACCGACTGTGATTCAAGCAACGATTGGTGCAGCAGCGGCGACTTCAATCGCGACGGAACCGTCGGAATAGATGACGTCGCGTCATTTGTCGAGGGCTGGTTAGTAAGCGGCCTCGATTTCTAAACAAATATCGCCAGCTTAATAAGAAAGGGCCGCGAGTTATCTTGCGGCCCTTTTTATTTAACGCCTGTTAAATTTTATTTTAAAAAACCGGAGACGAGGTCCCCCCCGTTGCGCTGGGATTTACTCGGTCAGCAACCCCGTCCCCTTCGAAGAAGAGAGGAGAAGAGAAGGCGTTAATTTCTCATTAGCTCCATTAAAAGCATAGGGTACATTTCGGGGAAATCCAAATCACAGAGCAAAAAAAACAGAGGACTGAAGACAGATGGCAGAAAAATGGCTGTTTCAACGCTGCGCTTACAAAATCAGCGATTGCCGAAGCGGGCTCGTCGCTTCGCTCCGTGTGCCCTGAGAAAGGGTTTAGCCGTGGTTGTTTTTAACGGACGTTGGGTCCTTGTCCTTTTCGATGGCTTCGATTTTCTGAACCCTTCGCAGATGTCTTCCGCCTGCGAAATCGGTACCGAGCCAGACCTCGACCATTTTGCGTAGAAGAACCTCACCCAAAAGCTCGCCCGATACGCAAAGGACATTGGCGTCGTTGTGATGACGCGAGATGCGTGCGCCAAGCTCATCATAACAGAGAGCGGCGCGGACGCCTTTGACCTTGTTGGCGCTAATGCTCATTCCGATACCGGTGCCGCAAGCCAAAATGGCCCTGTCGGCTCTTTTCTCAGCGACGGCCTTGGCAGCAAGATACGCCGGGTCAGGATAATCAACGGGGTTGCCGTCGACAGTCCCGACGTCAATGCACTCATGGCCAAGCTGAGTGACTATGGTCTTAATCAGTTCTTTTGCCTTGTAACCGCGATGGTCGCTTCCAACCGCTACTTTCATAATATCATCTCATCAATTCTTTTTATTATCGCCTTGTCGATTGCGCCGGCACAATTGTCATAAACCACCTGTGACTGACCTATCGGGTCCGGGACATCGACGCCGTCGTCAAGCAGCGAACACTTTTTCGCGGCCCCGGGACTAATTTTCACCACGGCATCCCAGTGTCCCCGCGTCATCGCGAAAACAAAATCGCTTTGCTCAATCAGATGCGCCGTCAAGGCCCTGCTTCTGTGACCGCTGATATCAATTCCCTTTGCCGCACAGGCCTCGACGGCCTCGTCGCTTGATGGAAATCCGACTATGCCGAGCGTGCCCGCAGATGTAACTGTATATCCTTTTTCTACGAGCCGGTCAATGGGACAGCCCAACTTTTCTGCAAGATGTTTTTTAAAAAGGCCTTCGGCCATAGGGCTTCTGCAGCTGTTGCCCGTGCAGACAAACAACACCGTAACCCGCGCCATTTCAAGGAGTTGTGATTCAGAATATACGCCCTGCCTGAGTACTTCAATGCCCGTTTTGCTTATTTTGGCAACGGTGCTGCTTTTGGCGTATTTACAGGGGCCGGCATCCAGCACCATATCAAGTTGTCCTGAGAATTGCTCAACGACCTGTTTTGCCTCAACAGCCGGCAACTGCCCGCTGAGATTCGCGCTCGGTGCGACAACCGGACTTGTCGTCTGCGACAAGAGCATCGAGGCGATAACATTATCGGGACACCTGATGCCGACTGAACTATCGCGGTAAAGATTGTCAAACACATCGCGTGGAAATTTGGCGTTTTGCTGAGCGATATCCTTTTCGTCGAGTCCAAACACTATTGTCAACGGTCCCGGCCAGGCGTTCTTAATAAGTTTTTTTGTCCGCAGGCCCATTGTGGGGACATATCGCAAAACGTCGGAGGTATTGGCGATATGAAGGGTATAGTATTTGTCCGCCGGCCTGCCTTTGAGCTGATTAAGCCTGGCAAGCGTTTCATTGCTCACGCGACAGCCAATGCCGTAAACAGTTTCGGTGGGAAACGCTACAAGCCCGCCGGCGTCTATTACTTTCGCCGCCTCTTTTATCGCCGATGTGTCAACATTGCCGGCATCGAGTTTGATTACCTTTGTTTCCACGAAGGCCAAAATACACTAAAGCCGGCTCGGTCGCAAGAAAACTGTTTGTGAGAATTGTATCCGGCGGAATTGAGCGGTAACTATCGAGGGTCGGCGGCCGAATCAATGTAACGCATCAATATATCGAGGTCGCTGACGTCGATAACGCCATCGGAATCTATATCGCCAAACAGATAACGGTCTGATGTTTGCATGCCCGCAATCAGGTTATCGAGCAAAACGCTGACATCGAGGTCATCGACAACGCCATCGGCGTTGAGGTCGAACCAGAGCGAATCGTCCATGGCGGGTTTGGCGTCGACATTCCAGGCAACCGCATAAGGAGGCGAAAGCTCCGGCTGATTAACCTCGTGCTCGCCGCTGAACAAAACGACTATTTCGTAATCGGTGAAATTGGCGTCCACTGGCGTATAAATATGCTCGACGTTGTCGATTCGGCTGTCGGAGTAATCGACCAGGTAATCCTGATTGGCGTCATTGGAATCAACGGCCCAAACTTCAAGGCGAATGTCGGCGTCTTTTTGTATATCGTGCTCAAATGGGTATGTAAGGGAAAATTGCTTGTTCCAGTTTACAGTCACAGTAATCATTTTGTCCGCAGGCTCTGTTATCCTGATTTTATAGACATTGGCGGGCGTATTGTCGCGGTTGAGCTTATTGAGGTCCCAGCCGACCGGTGGGCAATCGCCAGGTAACTGCTGACCTGCCAGCAATTGATTGCTCGCCCCGACCGCGTTGACCATTCCCGCTCCCTGCAGATAGTCGAGAGGAATATCGTGGTCGTCATTTTTGGCGAGCTGTCCTTTGTGCCAATAAGGAAGTTTGGTCGCTGAATTGAGCAGGACTGATTTTATGACACAGTTACCGCCATCGCGAGCCGTAACCTGCTGAAGATTTGGGTCTAAAGACGCCTGCTGTATCAGCAGACCGGCAGATCCGGCAACAACCGGCGTGGCGAAACTCGACCATGTACCCGTCGGCTCATAAAGATTAGGCTCGTCCGCTATGGCGGCAAGGCAGTTGCCGGGGGCGACGATGTCCGGTTTGCAGCGGCCATCCGGGGTCGGACCGATGCTGGAATATTCAGGATATACAAGCGCGAAATGCGAAAGGCCTGTGTTGATATCATTGGTTTCAACGGATTTCACCACGCCGACACCTATGACGTTACTGCCCGCGCCGGGGAAAAGGACAGGGTCGGAAGAATCGGAACCGTTGCCTATGCCGACAACAATCGTCACCCCATATTTCTGCGCCATCGCCTCGATGCCTCGCGTCCACCAGTCCTCAAACTGATAACCTATATCGGCGGTGACAACATTGGCGTCGGGAGCTGAACATGGGAAAACGTTATTGATAAGAAAATTCCAGAATTCATATATGTTGGCCTGCGCATCTGGCGCTACACCCTCGTAATGAAAATCACCAATTTGCCCATTGTATGCGTTGGGGTCCCGGCCGAAAAGAATCGAACATACGGCAGTCGAATGCGCCGAGATACCCGCCGGCTGAAGATTCTGGTCGTGAAAAATATATTGCGTATCTTTGAAACAATTGTGGTCGCTCGCGGGGCGGTAGTCGTTTTGCGGCTCGCCATCGGCGTAGGTAATACTCCGGCTGACCAAGGCGAACTTTACGCCCGCGCCGGTGAGATTGGGGTCGGCTTGTTTAAGCTGATATACCCCGGCGTAATTGAGTCCCTGCGGCTGAAAATCCCCAACAGCCGACTGCTCAGCAACGGCGACACTGCACAATAATAAGCCCAAAAACCCCATTATCAGGGCTGATAAGCGAGCTTTTGTGGAAAACCAAACCACCATTTCCCCCACGGTCAACCGCCGAGTAACACCAAAAAAGTTAATAAAACAAGTACTACGTTCAAACAGCCGTTCCAGATTATCTATTATACCATAAAACCCACTCATTTTCAAGCTACCGTCTCATAACTAACATTAAGTTATAATTATATTTCGGCATATAAGCTGTATTAGGTCATAAAAAACACAGTTTTTTTCAGCAAAAAAGACAATCAGCGCTGCAAACCTTACTTAATTTCTGATTTATTATTGCTGATTTAAGATTGCGGGCCTGCCCGCCCTGCAAGCTTTCCTGTCCTCCATAGTCCCTTTGCCATTTGGCATCCCTTACGGGAAGGGACGAAGAAGGATTTCCGAAGCGGGCTCTACGCTTCGCTACGTGTGTGATTTAATGTTTGAACGTAACTTCAGAGGGATACGTATATATATCAAGGACGGGTGATGACTCGTCTGGGCTGTCGGATATGTTCGAGCCTGTTCCGGCAGCCCTGTTTTATTTCAGGTTTTCCCACCTGGCGGCCATCTGTAAAAGTGAATCTACTTTCCATTTTTTTGAAGCACATTATTTTGCCGGGCCTCGTATATATCAATGAGGACGAGCAAAGACTTGTCCGGGCTGATTGGCCTTGATAGCCGACAGCCCTTTTTTTTATTTAGAAGCTTGCCCGCCTCCCGAACAGGGATGGCCAAGCCAGGAGCTTGCTTGCTTGCCCGCCCTCGAATGTTTTTATCGGGGGTAGCGAGACGGATTTGTCGGCTGTGACAAAAAATGGGCAGTTGCCCACAACTATCGTTAACTTCCACTAATTGAGCCTTCAAATCAACTCTTGATCTTTTAATACTTGGAGAACTTTTAGAGGTGTGAATGGAGATTTTTCTGCCCCCAACAAAATTTTACTTAAAAGATCTGCTGAACAGTTTTCAAGGGGCGTTATAAGTCCTTTCCGCATTGCTTCTTGCAAATTTTCTATAAGCGGCTCTTTTGCTTCTCGATAATAAATATAGCTCTTAGTTTTAACGAACCCATGTTCGCCGCTGTTTACAACGCAGCTTTCATCATTTAATTCTATGGCTCGATCACGCCATGTTGTTAGGTTTACAATTATGACTTTTTCGGGATTCCCAAATGGAGATGATATAATAACATACAAGTGAGATGAGACTTCTGCTGTGGGTTTATTTATGAAAGTACTTCCTATATCCAGAGGCATTAGTGGTTCATGCCTAAAATGCGGTCGATTTCAGCACTTTCTTCGGCTGCATTAAGAATATCATCAAGCCGAGTAGCTTTTCCTAAAGCTTTTAAGACATCCGAAAGAGGAATAGGCTTAGAGGATTCGCCTGGATGGTTTTGTGTGAATTCTGGCAATTTTTCTGATTCAATCGCCACTGCCCATTCACCATTTTCTCTATATTGCTGCCAAATCTTGTTCAGCAATTCCATTTCATAATGGCACAACTCATCATTACCAGGGTCATTGACCATTCGGATATTATATCCATCCTTTTGGATATACTTGTTCCATTCGTCATTGTTGAGCCCTTCTTGCTTAACCAAATCCAATAATGTGCTGAGGGTTGGGCCGTGCGGCAGAGCAACAAAGCGATCTCCTGTTATCGGTTTGCCAGTTTCTTCAAGCGATTTGCGGTCAGCAAAATACAGCAGCTTAAGAAGCCGCATATAATTGTCAGATTTATTGGTTTCGGGATTTTGCTTTAATAAAAATGCGACCGCCTGGATAGCTTTTTTCTGGTTAAATTTAAAAGGTTGTTCTTTATTGTGGTGAATTACCGAGCCCATTTCCTTGTCCTTTCTCCTATATTATACGTTTTTCATCGGCGTAAGTGAAGGCCTATGTAAAGAAAAATAAAACATCGCCGACTATTTCTTTGTTTCTCTTAACTCATTATATTACTAAGGGTTTACTCGTAAGTACTTACTAAAATAGAGGTTACGGCTTGTTTGTGAATCCAGCCCGTCAGAAGTCGAACTTTTGTAAACTTGCCGTGAACCAGAAGCGGTTCACGGCTTGGCCGTCACAAAAACAAGCATATACAACCACATACAACCATATACTACCACATACTACGTTTTTTAGCTTAATAACGATACTCTATGCTACTCTGTGCTACTATGTGGTACTCTGTGGTACTTTTTAAGGAGATATCTTAGGACAGCCCCATACTTTCTTTCATCTTTTTCAGTTGTGCAAGCCCTCTCGCCTGTGCTTCGGCTAAACCAGGTATTTTCGGTTTCTCGCCTTCCTTCTTTGGCAATCTCCAATGCCAGCATTTATTACCATCATCATCGAATTCAGGGAAACACTTAACGCCAAGCTCTTTTCTGGCTTTTGCTAAAGTGGTTTCTTTGAAACCTTCTTCTTGTGCCAATTTCATTATTTCATTTGAGCTCATCGATATTCCGCCGGCGAGTAATTGTTTGAGCCATTCGACGGCACGGTCGCGTTCGGGTGCTTCGATATTGCTCTTCGGGGCCAGAATCTCATCGGCGGTAATCGCCACCGGCTCATCCTCAAAGACCACCAGCCCGTCTTTAATCTCGAACGCCAGCGTCGTCGGGTCCTTCAAAATATTGTGCTTTGCGGGAAGCAGCAATCTCCGCGGGTTCTTCGGGCCATCCTGCGAATGGCTGACAAGCCAGACGGTGCGTGCGGAAGCGGGAAACGCCAGAGAACCCATCGTACGGTAAATCGCCTTGCTGGAGTTGCCCTTGTTGAGGTGCATCACGCCGACAAGAGCGATATTGTATCGCCGGGCAATCTCAACCAGCGGAGCGATTACCGAGCGGACATTGGAGTCCTTGTGAGTGTCGAGACAGCCGAAATACGCGCTCATCGGGTCGATGATGACCAGCTTCGTATCGGGATTTTCGTCGAGAGCGCGTTGAAGCTCATACAGGTCCGTCATGATGTTGAACTGCTCGGTGAACTCGTTGCCTTTTTCGTCTTTGTGACGGACGCATTGAATCGTCTTGATTTTGCTCAGGTCGGCCTTTAACGCGATTAGACGGGGACATATCACGTGCTCCGGCGAATCCTCGCAGCTTAGTATGATGACGGTGCCGCTGTCTTTTGTATCCTGTCCGCTGTACGCTGACCGCTGAACGCTGTCAGGCCATTGGCCTCCTGTGGAAACCTTCGCGGACATATACAGAGTCAGAAAGCTTTTTCCCACGCCCGGGTCACCGACAAGCAGCGTCAGCATTCCACGCGGTATCCGGTTGTACCACAGCCAGTCAATATCGAGCGGCTCGATTTTGTCGAACGATATTATTTCCGCCTTCTTCGTCCACGGTTCCTCTTTCACAAATTCCGGCGTTTCATCGACAAGGATACTCAATTCTCCGAACTTATGACCGGCACTTGCCACGGCGGAGCCATTTGGCGGAGACGGGTCAAGCCAGTCAGTGACATCGCCTTTCGCCGGCAATCCCGGCAGCTCGATGACTTTGACGGACGCAGCAATACCGCAAAGTGATTCAGCAACCTTTTGCGCATGCCTTCGTCCCGGCTCATCATTATCGGCTATAATTGCGACCTGGCGTCCACTGAAGTATTCGTTAAATTCGGGCAGCCATTTTCCCGCGCCTCCGGGGTTTGTTGTTGCGGCAAGATTGAGTGACATAAGCCGGTCAACATCTTTTTCGCCTTCGACAATATAGACCGGCTCATCAAGAGGCGTCGCGATAAGCTGCGGGAGCTTATACAGAACCCTTCGCACGCCCTGCATGTTGTTGATGTACCCATCTTTCCCATCCGGTCTTCTTTGCGAGAACCCTTTCGGCTCATACCGCACGACCTCGAACAGCAGATTTCCTTTCTCATCTTCGTACCGATACTCTTTCGCGATTTTTCTCTGGCTCACCTGCACTGAGTTTTGTCGAAGTGTTGTTTCCGTTTGCATCGTTCTTCACTCCTTATGGTTTTTTCTATAATTACAATTCAGCCATTACCTTGATACGGAACAATATATAATGTTAGGTGTTTATGCAACAACAAAACAAACGATTTCCAATAATGTTAATTTGGGTAAACTTCAATCACCAAACAAGCGGAAAATACCGTCTTTGGTATCACTTTTGGACTGGATGGGGTGATGTATCTATCCGAATATTCCTCATCGGATGGTCTGGTTACAATCAGCCGGAGCCACCCACGCTATTGCTTCTCGGCCTCGGTGCGGCGGTGTTGAGAAAAAGGCGGTAAGGTTCCGCGATTTCGAAATAGGTTTTTGCGATGGTATAATTAAGCAATTCGCCAATATACTTTTCGTGTCGTATAAGAGAATATAAGAGCAAAGCACGATACCACTCAGGTGAGCATAACCTTTAGGGTACGGCTAAAAAGAGATCTCCCTCGCACGGAAATCAACCCGCGGCGAGGGAGATTGTTTTTAGGGCCTGTTTGCCTTTCGCAGTCTTTTGCCTGCCTCCTCATTTTGCCAACACACTGGCAAAATCGGCGTATTCTGATAGAATGTCCGCGATGAAGATACCGTTGACGAAATATGGCTGGCCGCAGGTAGTGTTTTATCCGGTGATGCTGCTGGCGTTTATGATTGTGCTGTACTTCGGCGCAAGCCCGACGACGCCTGAATGGATGATTCAATTCGTCGAGATTGCGCTGGGGATAGTCCTTATATGGATGTTGTCGTTTTTCCGCGACCCCCAAAGAGAAGTACCTGAAGATAAAGATATATTATTAGCGCCTGCGGACGGAACGATAGCCGATATCGAAACCGTTGACGAACCCGATTTCATCGGCGGAAAGGCCCTGCGGGTAGGCATATTCCTGAGTATTTTCGACGTGCATATCAATCGCAGCCCCTGCCAGGCAAAAGTCGAGAAAATCACATACCGCGAAGGCCAGTTCCTCGACGCCAGAAACCCCGAAGCAGGCAAAGTTAATGAATCGAATGACCTTTGGCTTACGAGGATTGAATCGCCCAATGATAAACTGATTGTCCGCCAGATTAGCGGAGCGATAGCCCGGCGAATCGTATGCAAAGCACAAATCGGACAAAATATGGCAGCGGGCGAGAAATTTGGTATGATAAAGTTCGGTTCGCGGACAGAAGTTTATGTGCCGGCCCGCGACGGGGTTAAGTGCCTTGTCAAAATTGGAGACAAAGTAAAGGCGGGGTTAACGCCGATTATAAGGTTATGAACGAGTCAGAGCCGAACAAGCCAATCATTCAAAAATCGACGCGATTTAGGACTGATGCGTCAAAGGAAAGTTTCCTGCGGCGGATGCGAAGGCAGCGGCTCAAATACATCACGATTTTGCCCTCGCTGGTTACGATTATAAACGGCACGTGCGGGTTCGCCGCGATTACTTTTGCCAGCCAGGCGATTACTTCGGAAACCGGACAATTCGCATACTATCGACTTGTCGTGCCTTATTTCGCGATGTCGGGCTATATGATTCTGCTGGCAATGGTGGCGGACATGCTGGATGGCCGGCTGGCGCGTATGAGCCAGAGCACGTCCAGTTTCGGGGGACAATTGGACAGCTTGTGTGATATAGTCAGTTTCGGCGTGGCGCCGGCGTTTTTGATGCTCAAAATTATTGAACAGAAACTCACGGGGCTGACGGAAGTCAACCCCATCGTAATCAGTTTCATCGAGCGGTTTATCTGGCTTGCGGCGGCAACGTATATGAGCTGCGCGGCAATTCGGCTGGCCCGGTTCAACGTCGAAAACGAGGAGGATGAGTCCGCACATATGAGCTTTGTGGGATTGCCAAGCCCTGCCGCGGCGGGCGTTATCGTCAGTTTGGTGATATTCCATCAGGAGACGGTGCCTGATTTTCTGGCGCACCCGGGACGCGACTGGACCGCGGGATTTGTGAGTTTCCTGCTTGATGATTTGGTGATTTATTCGCTGCCGATAATCACCCTTGGCGCGGCGGTGCTGATGGTCAGCCGAATCAGGTACGCACATGTGCTCAACCAGTATATAAGGGGCAAAAAACCATTCGCACATTTAATCCGGGCCTTGCTGTTTTTCGCGCTGATAATCTGGAGCCGTCAAGTCGCGTTTGTTTTGATTTTCTGCGGCTTCGCGGCCAGCGGACTTGCAAAGTGGGTTTATTACAGGTTCTTGCACAAGGGCCAGCAGGCCCTCGACGAGCCAGCCGCCGCCATCTTTGATTAGACAAAGTGCTGTATAACGCGGTTGGAATGACTTTTTTGATTCGCTGATAACTATTTCTTTTTTTCAAATCACAACTTAAAAATCAACGGTAATCTTATGGTCGACGAAAACAAAGCCCGGCAAAATACCACAGAGAAGGTTGCGATGGCAGCCATCCTGGTTATTTCGTTATTAGTAGCCCGGCTGGTAATGCACTCCAAAACCAGCATCCGGCTGTCTGCACCCATTGAATTGAGCCGGTCGGGATTATCACTTTCGATGCCTTCGGGCAACGGCTGGAAATGCGAAGAAAAATGGACTTATGAAAACAATATCTTTTCGGCCAGCAGTATCCTTGTTGCCGGCGGTGCTGCGAACCAGTCATACGCCCAGTGCCGTTACCTGCTGGCGACACGCCTGGGGACACCGCAGGAGCGACTTGCCGAGGAGCACGCCGAAGCCAAGGTGATTGAGACGGGGCAAATAACGGCAGACCAGCTTACCGTCAACTGGGCGAGCATAACTAACGACACGGGGATGGAGATAATTTTGGGCGTCTGCGAACTTGCGGGCGGGCGACAACTTGAAATCGAGGTATTGCAGACGGCAATAGAACAAGACCTGGCGAAACAGGTTTTCGAGAAAATTGTCAAAAGCATCAGGTTCAGCGACAACGGGTTTTTGCAGGCGGGAACCCGGCTCCTCAGCGAAATCAGGGATAAGGGAGTCAAAGGCGTCTTGGCCGGCGATGCTGATGGAGGAACAGTTTCGCTTTTCGCCGTAGTTGACCCTCACGGCCGGACAATCGGTTTTACGATGGACGCAATGGCGGCGATTCAAACGGACGTCAACACCACCATCAACGCGGCCGATTATTACTATTTGCGAGGACCTGCACCCGATGAGCAGGTCAGTTTTTTCCGCGGAAGCAATGACCTGCGACAGTTCACCTGGCGGGTCGAGACCGGCTCAAGAATGGGCAGCAAAGGCATCGAAATGACCGCTGACTCCGGCATTCTGACGGTTCGCAGGTCGCGGGCCGGTTTATCCGTCAACAGACGGGCAGGCAGAGAGACAGGCGAATACGAGCTTGGCGAAGCGGCTGTCCCGGATATTATTCTTGGCCCGGTTCTGACAAAGGTGCTGGATAGCAACGAGCAGGCCGTCATCATCGACGTAATCAGGTCGGACGGAATTATTACGCCGGCGTATGTCGAGAAAATACCCCCCGCCAAAGAGCAGACGGACAGCAATTCCGTCAGAATGGAATGGCTGGACGGGCGCGGCTACTGGCAGCAAACTTACTACGACAGTTCAAAAAAAACGGTGAAGATAATGCTCGAACAGGAAAACACATACACACTCAGCCCTGCCGATGCCAACGAGATAATAAGAACTTTCCCCGAACGTGCCAACCTCGTTCGCGACAAAAACCAGATTCTTGACCGCAAACTTTGAAAGGCGATAACGCCTCACTTAGGCAATGCTTTCTCGTAGGCGGCAATGGTACGGTCCATAAAGTTGTTGTAACCATCATCCACCACGCATCGTTCCGTGTTGGCCTCAAACCACTCAACCGAACGGCGGACGCCCTGTGAAAAAGGAACCGTGGCGACAAAATCAGGAACAAGACGTTTTATTTTGGAGTTGTCGAAGACGGCACAGCAGGATTTGTCGCCCAAAAGCGTGCCTGTGTGCTCAGGATCGATTTTGGCGATAAAATCGGAGGGGATATGAACAGGGTTATGCTTTACGCCCGCGGCATCAGCTATCACCTGGTATATCTGATTCCAGGTAAGGACCTCATCTGATGTGATGTGAACGGCGTGGCCGATTGCCTGAATGTTGCCCATAAGCCCGAGGAATCCTTTGGCGAAATCCGTGTTGTGCGTCATTGTCCAGAGAGTCAGACCGTCGCCGTGGACGATTACTTTTTTGCCCTTTCGCATACGGTCAACAATCGTCCACGGTTTTTGCCAACTGTTAATCGCCGCGGGTATCATCGTAATGCCGTATGTCAGCGACGGCCGGACGATTGTGACGGGAAAACCATTTTCACGGTATTCCACCATCAGCCGGTCTTCGCAGGCGATTTTATCCCGAGAATACTGCCAGTACGGATTGGCAAGCGGCGTCGATTCAGTGATAAGCCAGTGAGTTGCCGGCTTTTGATAGGCCGACGCCGAGCTGATGAATATGTATTGGCCGACTTTACCTCTGAAAAACTCAATGTCGGCCTCGACGTGCGTCGGTATGTATGCCACCCAGTTGACGACAACGTCGAAATCGTGCATTTTCAGAAGTTTGCTCGCGGCTTTCCTGTCCCGGATATCGCCTCTGATGACCTTGACGTCGCTGGGAATCATTTTTCTGCTTTGCCCGCGGTTGAGCAAAGATAAATCGATTCCCCTCTCGACCGCCAATTGCGTAACGCCCGTGCTTATTATCCCAGTCCCGCCAATGAATAACACTTTCATATTTCTACCCCATCTCTACAACAACATCATTTTCTTTCTGCATTTTGGAAACTGGAATCAGGTTGCCTTCAATTGCCTGACCGTTAAGGGTGATTCGTTTAACGCCCTTCTGAACGCCATTCGGATTTACGACCTTGATATTCAGCATCTTGTTGCGGAAGCGGCGCGTGACGGCAAATTCCTTCCAGTCAGCGGGGATGCAGGGGTCGATGAGAAGGCCTTTGTAATCGGGCCTGATACCCAAAATATACTGAATGGCCGCGTAATATGCCCAGGAGGCAGCGCCTGTCAGCCAGGGGACACGCGATGCGCCATATCGCGGACTGTAAATGCTGTGCGTATATTGCGAATAAACATACGGCTCGCTTCCGCGAATCTCAGCTTTATCGTTGAAGGAAGCGGGCATAGAACTGTGGAAATACCCAAAAGCCCTGTCACCGTGGCCCAGCATGGTTTCAGCCATAACCGCCCAGCCCTGTGTGTGGTTGAAAACGCCGCAGTTTTCCTTGACGCCCTTATTGAACACAATCGAGCGGATTTCCGCGACAGGCATATTGTCATAAGGCGGGGCGCAAAGCATAAGGCCGTAATCGCAGGCGAGCTTTTCATTCACGGACCGCATCGCCTGTTCGGCCCGGCCTTCGTATTTGTCCGCGTGACCGCTGATGATACCCCAGGACTGCGTATTGAGATAAATCGAGCCATACTTGTTTTCCTTAGAGCCGATTTTCTCGCCCGATTTTTTATAAGCACGGACATACCATTTGCCATCCCAGCCGAATTTGTCGAGCTTGGCGTCGATTTTTTCAAGTTCTTTTTTAGCCCATTTAATTTCGGCTTGTTTACCGAACATTTCGCAAATATCAATATAGACCAGAAGACCGTAACGCACCTGCAGGGCGACAAATACCGATGTGCCGCCCGTACCTAAACGCAGGCAGTCGTTCCAGTCGGCGAAAAGGCCGCTGGGTAGCCCATGTTTGCCTGTGCGTTTGAGGTTAAATTCAATCGCCCGGCGAAGATGCCCTAATACGGTCGCCTTGCCCTTGTCGGCGTAAGGCAGGACCTTGTTATAAAAATCGATATCGCCGGTTTCCTTGACGTAAGTGGGAATCGCGTTGAAGAGCCACAGGCAGTCATCGGAGCGGTATTCATCTTCCTTGGGCAGTTTTTCCTTACCGGGCTTGTGCGTAAATGCCATAACGATTGACATCGCGCCGCCGGTGGAGCCTTGGCCGGTAATCATAAGCTCAAGACGCTGCTTCGCCTCCTGCGGGATAAGCTGCATAACGCCCATAAAATCCTGAACGGTATCGCGATAGCCAAGCCCGTCACGCTCGCCGCTGTAAATCAAGCTTGCCATGCGAGACCAGGCATAAGTAATCAGGCAGTTAAACGGGCTCCACATATTCATCATGCTGTTGAACTGAGCATCAGGTGAGCAAACACTCAATCCTGTTATCCTGTTATGCCAGTACTGTTTTACCTTTTCAAATTCTTCTTTTACTTTGGCGATATCGCCGAATTGTTTGACTGTTTTTTTGCCCTCGACTGTCGCCTTGCCTCGCCCCAGAAGAACAACAAGCTCTTTGGTTTGTCCCGGTTCAAGCTCGATATCAATCTGGATTGAGCCGCAGCCATCATCACTTTCACATTTCGAGCCGGTGCATTTGCCTTTTTCGACGACCGCAGGATTGTGATAGCCGCGATACGGCGTGATGAATATGTCACGGTCGGTATCAAAACCGGCAATATCACCGCCGAGGAACGCCATAAAAGACCGGCTGGTCTCGTCGGCTACGAGGGCCTGGCTTGCGTAATCGATGATGCCGTCAACGAAACCCATTTTTACTATGCCATGCGAGTATTGCTGGTTTAAAAAGTCATGGAAACACTGCCATGTATATGGGTATTCGACAAATGTAAACAAGCTCAGGTTTCTTTTTACAGTGTCTTTATTTGTGACCTTCAAAAGCCAGCACTCGAAATGTTTGCCTAATGGAACAAAATACGTGGTTTCGGTTTCAATCTTGGAATACTGCGAATTGATAATCGTATAAGCAGTGCCGTGCCTGCATGTGGTTTTATACTGGTCGAGAGGTTTACCAACGGGCTGCCAGGCGTTTGACCAGTAGTCGCCGGATTGTTTATCGCGGACATAGATATATCTTCCCGGCTGGTCAATTGGAACATCATCGAAACGCAGCCGTGTAAGACGGCCCTGTGCGGCGGACATATAAAAACTGTAGCCGCCCGCATTATTGGTTATGATTGCGCCGTATTCCTTAGAGCCGAGATAATTCGACCACGACCTCGGCGTATCAGGTCTTTCGATTACGTATTCCTTCGCTTTGTCGTCAAAATATCCAAACCTCATTTTTGCACCTCTCCATCAAAATACGAACAGGTTTATTGTCATTTCGACCGAAGCGACGCCTTGCGTCGCGGAGTGGAGAAATCTGTTACAACAGATTCCTCGACTCTCCCTCGACAAGCTCGGGCTCGCTCGGAATGACATTTTCTACAGTTTAACGTTCCGCAAATTATACCGATATTGACAAAAAAATAAAGGCCGCGGATTGAAGTAAGCCGCGGCCTTTTTTGTTTGTGTAAAATTCACAAAAGCCGTTATACCTGGCCTCGTCGTGCTTCAAGTTTAAGCCTGATTTCCTCGCAAATCTTCCTCGTAAGCGGCACCTGTAAGATAAAGACAATTACAAGGACCATCCCGAAGAGCGGCAGAGCCATAAGCATTATGCGAATCCAAAAGATTGTATGAGGCGTCTGTGCTCCCAAAGCAGCGTTATAACCGATCCAGGAGAGAACAGTACCTGCAAAAAGCCCTCCCAGCGAGCTACCCAGCTTGAGAATATATGTTCCGCAGGAAGTGAAAGAACCCTCGCGGCGTTTACCGGTATTAAGTTCATCATAATCGATGACATCGGCACATATCGAGCCGTAAAGCATCCATAGACCAGATGCAGTTAATCCCATAAGGCCGGAAGCCAGCGTCTGCAGCCATTTGACTGCGGGCGTATAAAGATACCATGAGCTCGCGTAAGCCGCTATGCCGATAAGCGCGGTTACGATTATCGCATTTCGTTTGCCTAAGAAATATGCAACCCTGTTTAATATGGGAGCCCCTATTAATCCGCCGACCATGAACGCCAGGCCCATCCAGAAATTCCAGTAATTACCGCTGGTTGTATCACCGCCGCAGACGTAATAGACAGTAGCGTAATAACCAAGGGTACCAAGCATACTTGTTCCCAGGTTAAAACAAGTGCCCACCAGCAGCATAAACAAAAACGGCCGGCAGGTAAGCGTTTCATAGAATGAACTTGCAAGTGAGACGTGTTCCTGCTGTTTTTTCACAACAATTTTTTCGTAATAACGTTCCTTAACTCTGAAGAAGATTATTATGGCAAAGATTGCCATTACGACGCCTAAGATGCAGGTATATACACGCAATCCCATAAGAACGTTCTGCTTGCCTGTTGATGGGATAGTAAACCATGCAAGGTTCGTAAACATTAAAGCGGAAAAATTGCCTACTTCGAAAATCTTCTGCAGGACGCTTCTGTAGGTCATAATCGAGGTGCGCTCTTCATAGTCGGGCGTAAGCTCATTAGCCAGACTGTTAAAGGGAACGGTGTATGCACTGAAAAGCGGGATATAAATTATATTGGAAACGAGCATATACCAGAAGACTGCCGACACTCCGAGAAATGTCTTATCTGACCACGTTGGCGAGACAAGAAACATTATGGGAAGTCCCAGGCCGCACAAAACGCCGAAAATCAGAATGAAGGGACGCCTGCGGCCCCATTTTGTCCGTATGTTATCTGATATCCAGCCCATAAATGGGTCGGTGAATGCGTCATAAAAGCGGATTATAGTTAATGCCAGACCTACAAGAAACGGAGAAACACCCAGATAGATATTGAACACCGCAAAAGCAACGCTGAAATAAAGCCAGATGCCCCACATATCCAGCGCCGTTCCGAGACCATAGGCCATTTTGGTAAGAACCGGGACACGGTCTCGCACTAACTGGCCGGAACTATTTGCGGCTATTTCCTGTGCCATTTCAGCTCCTTCTTAAAATTTGGCTATTCGTCAGTTATGGTGCGATTAAAATACTTCTGAGTTTTCCTTGATATAGTCAATCAGCTCATCGACCTGCGCAAACGCGATTGCTGTGCAGGTATCGGCAGCGCCGTAATAAATGGCGATTCTGCCCGTGTCGGCGTCGTATAAGTTGGCGCAGGGGAACGTAACATTCGGCACAAAGCCGACCGTCTCATACTGTTTTTCAGGTGTGAGCAGATAATCGCGGGTCCTGTATAAAACTTTCCAGGGCTTGTCGATATCGAGAATGGCCGCTCCGAAACTATAAACAAATCCCTGACAGGTAAACGATACGCCGTGATAGAACAAAAGCCACCCTTCGGTCGTCTCGATCGGAATCGGGCCTGCGCCGATTTTCGTACCCTGCCACCAGCCCTTGCCGCCCTTGCCCATAACGTATTTGTGATTGCCCCAATAAATAAGGTCCGGGCTTTCACTCATATATATATCGCCGAAAGGCGTATGTGCGCTGTCGCTGGGCCTGCTCAATAGGTAATACTTGCCGTTGATTTTTCTCGGGAAAAGAACCCCGTTTCTGTTAAACGGCATAAGCGGGTTCGGCATACGGATAAAGGTCTTGAAGTCCGTCGTCTTGCCAAGGCCTATTGACGCCCCGTGCATGTCGTCGCACCATACTATGTAGAAGGTGTCGTCGATTTTTACAAGCCGCGGGTCATAGCCGTAGCTGATCGGGTTTGGTTTGCCTTTTTCGTTAACCCAGTCAATGGGGTCAGGCCCGATTTTCCATTTCAGGCCGTCTTTACCTCTTCCGGAAAACAGCGTCGCGCGTCCGTTTCGCTGGTCAGCCCTGAAGACCCCGACAAATTCGCCTTTATGCGGGGCGACTGCGCTGTTGTAAATACGCGCCGCCTTTGGTATCGGGTTCCAGTCGAGAATAGGATTGCCGCTGTATCTCCACAATACATCGATACAGCCCTTCGGCTTATCTTCCCACGGTATGTTCGGCAGTGCCTCGCCTATGATTGTCTTCTTTTTCATTTCTTCACCCTTTTTCATTGTCGAATAGAAAATAACTTTTTAATCAGTTGCCGCAGCTGGCGGGAAATCATCAACATTCCCAGTGACTTTGCGTTTTTCTTCCAGATCAGCTTTAACTTGTTTCATTGTCGTGTCATCCAGTTTATAGAAGAACATCAGGATTATTAAAGCAACCACTCCTATCCCGGTCGGTATTACGCTCATCATCGCCTTCAAACCATTCAGCACGTCTATGTTCTGAACCACATTGGCCACGAATCCGGTCGTCGCAAGAACCAGGCCCGCGAGCATACTTCCAAAGGCCCAGCCGAGCTTGTTCGACATAATAGAAGCGGAGAACACAAGCCCCGTGGCCCTTCTGCCGGTTTTCCATTCGGAATAATCAGCCGTATCGGCATACAGAACCCATAACAGGGCTGAAATCGGACCTCCGACAATCGAACCGACGGCCTGAAAAGCAAAAATCAGCACTAAATCTTCTGGTTTGAAGAAATAGAACGCGCCCGTGCAAATAAGTGCGGCTATGAAAAGAATGACCGCTGCGCTTTTTCTGCCGGCGAGCTTGGCGAAAAATGGAACCATAAGAACGCCGATGAGGGATAGTCCCTGCCCAATAGTATTGAAAGCGGATGTCAGAGTTTCAAAACCAAATTTATGAGTTACGTCAAACAGGACAACAGCCGGTTTCCCCAAAATGCTGTAAACGGGGTTGACGATATATTTTAACAGGAAGTTAAAAACCTGCGCCAGCAGCGGACTTTCCTGTTCTCCGACATAATATTTGAAATAGTGAGTGGTCACACTGAGACGTATGCATACGAACAGGATAAAAAGAATCGTTACGATGAAAAGCCATATCCAGGGTAAGTTCTTTGACAAATCCTTCAGGTCATTTTTTACCGACGTTTTTTCCTTGGCGATTGGCTGAATACGTTCATGTGTTGAAAGGAAGGTTATAAGAAAAAAGACAACAGCGGCAACAGCGTAAATTGCCATGGTCATCTGCCAGCCCTTTGCCGCGTTACCCTGTCCGAAATGCGCCGCAAACGGCAGAACCGTCATTGAAACAATAATGCCGCCCAGATAAGCGCCCACGAATTTAAAAGATGAGGCGCTGGTTCTTTCGACGGGGTCGCTGCTGATAACGCCAAGCAATGCCGTATAGGGAATATTGACTGTTGAATAGAGGAACATAAAAGCGATAAACGTGACATAGGCGTAAACAACTTTCGCTGAGTACACAAAATCCGGTGTTGTAAACGCAAGAACCGCTGAAACCGCTAATGGAACAGCCCCCCACAATATATAGGGTCTGAATTTGCCCCACCGGCTCTTGGTCCGGTCCGCTGTCATACCAATTACCACGTCAAAGAAAGCATCCAGCACCCTTGAGACGAAAAACATTATTCCTGCAGCTTTTGCCGTCAGACCAAACACATCTGTATAAAAGAAAAGCAGTTGCGACATAATCGTCGCCCAGAACAGACAAGACGCCAAATCGCCGAACCCGTAAAATGCCCTTTCGTGTAATGAAACTTTCTGCGTTTCGTTGCTCATAAGTTCCTCTCTCATAAACAGTTTGGATTATTTTTCAATATCCATATACAGGCGTAATATGGTAACTGGGCTTTTCGGCCTTTGCAAACCTTTTTCTTCGGTCTTTGAATGACGGATTGCTATTGACGAATCGGCTTAAAATGGGTAGTTTTGTTAGCTTTGCTAACGGCTAAACCCGCCCGCAGCGGATAAACTTGAGAAGCGGCAAATTGTTTTGAGAAAGAAAGGAAATAAGCAAGATGTTCACAACGATTGTTGGCATAAAGGCGAGAGAGATATTAGACAGCCGGGGCAACCCCACTGTTGAAGTTGATGTTCTTTTGGAAGACGGCTCATTCGGACGGGCCGCGGTGCCCTCGGGCGCAAGCACAGGCGCCCACGAGGCGGTTGAGCTTCGCGATACCAAAGAAAAGCGGTATATGGGCAAAGGCACAGCCGGCGCGGTAAAAAATGTGAATGAAAAAATAGCGCCGAAAGTTATGGGTATGGACGCAATGGCCCAGGAAGATGTTGACCACCTGATGATAGACCTCGACGGCACGCCCAACAAGGGCAAATTTGGCGCAAACGCGATATTGGGCGTATCGCTGGCCGCGGCAAAGGCAGCAGCAGCTTCCGCCTGCCTGCCCTTGTACCGTTATCTCGGCGGCTGCAACGCCAATATCATCCCTGTGCCGATGATGAACATTCTCAACGGCGGCAAACACGCCGACAACAACGTCGATTTCCAGGAATTTATGATTATGCCCGTCGGCGCGCCGACTTTCGCTGAAGCGCTTCGTATGGGAGCAGAAACCTTCCACACACTGAAAAAAGTCCTGAAGGAAAAGGGATACAACACAAGCGTCGGCGATGAGGGCGGCTTCGCACCATCGCTCAAGAGCAATGAAGAGGCGCTCGAAGTTGTTATGGATGCGATAAAAAAGGCCGGCTACAAACCCGGTAAGGATATCGCAATCGCCCTCGACCCCGCATCAACAGAAATGTTCGACGGCAAAACGGGCAAATACAGCTTCTTCAAATCAGACCCGAAAAACAAGGTCTCAAGCGATACAATGATTGAGCACTGGGCCAAATGGGCCAGCAAGTACCCTATCATTTCAATTGAAGACGGCCTGGCAGAAGACGACTGGGACGGCTGGAAAAAAATGACCGCGAAAATGGGCGACAAAACCCAACTCGTCGGCGACGACCTGTTCGTAACCAACACCGAACGCTTAGCCAAAGGTATCGAGCTTGGCAGCGCAAACGCGATATTGATTAAGCTCAACCAGATTGGCACGCTGACTGAAACCTTCGAGGCAATCAATATGGCCAAACGCGCCGGCTGGAACGCGGTTATAAGCCATCGGAGCGGCGAAACCGAGGACTCCACAATCGCCGACCTGGCAGTCGCCTCAGGCGTCGGACAAATCAAGACGGGTTCTGCCTGCAGGACCGACAGAATCTGCAAGTATAACCAACTGCTGCGAATCGAAGAGGAGCTTGGCAAAGCAGCCAGATACGCCGGCTTTATGCTGCAGAAGAGTTAAAAGGATAATCAGGTGAGCAACGGCAGGTGCGACAGCCCGACAGATAACGGATGATTGCACCTGCCGATTTTTTTGGACGGGACTATGCAAAACGAGCGCGTCATTCGAACTGTTGCGTTTGTAGTGTTCTTCAGCATCGGCGCCGCCGTATTATCGGCGACGACACTGTGCGACGACCTGCTCGAATATTATTACTACAAAGGTCTGCTCAGCCAGTCCGAAGAACGTCTTAAAAAGCTCGAATCCCTCAACGCCGACTACAACACCCTGCTTGCCCAGTTTGAGGGCAATCCAAAAGAGCTTGCCCGGCTGGCCCCCGCAACGCTCGGCATTGAGGCCAACGAACCAAACACCGCATACCCCCGCGCGACCGCTGACAAACTGACAGCGGCAAGACGTGCCTTAGCCGCAGAGCCAAACCAAACTACAATCATAGAAGGTGTCCCGCCGTGGCTCGGCCTGTGCTGTCATTGGCCTCGCCGACACATCCTGTTTATCTCCGGTGCCACTTTGGTGCTGATTTCGTTTGTTTTTTTCGGACCAACAAGAAACCCGTCCCGCACAATGACGGTAACATCCAGCGGTGAACCAGGTCAAACCGCCAAAACCGAATCCGAACCGCCCCCACCCCCCGAAGCCCAATAATCCCTTCATCAGTACCTTCGCAAAAAGAGCGAAAACACGGTCAGGCCTGTCCCAAACAAACCTGTGGTGAGCGTAGCCGAACCAGTCGCGGAAATGGCCGTATTACAAGCGGTTAAGTGATAAACTGCCCGCCCGTTATGACCGATAATTACGAAACTGGCTCAATCTATGGACAAAACCGTTGAAAATGTTAAAATAGGGAAGTTTGGCAGGTTTTTGGGCTTTTTTACCATGCCCCTAATGGTATTATCGAAGATGGTTATAAAAAATCATAAGGCACTTCCGGCTCGACAAGCTCACCGTTCCGGGCAAAGTCGAAGGATTGAAACAGTTCTGAAACTCGGCACAGCGGTAATGCTGGCAATGTGTTTGTTTTGCTCGTGCAGGGAGTTGGATGTAACGAGTCCGGAGGATTATATCGGCCCGGCCAGCCGGTCAGCCGAGCCAAATATCCAGGCCGCTGCACCATCGCCGGCAGTTAAAATCGAATCGACGGGGCCGCTCAGTATCACAATAACCGAAGCGGTCCTTATATCTCTGGAGAAAAACAAGTCGCTGGTCGTCCAGAAGTTGAATCCCCAGATAAACAGGACCGTCGAGCAGCGGGCGCAGTCGGTGTTCGACCCGTATTTGACGGGAACTGTTTTGGGAGGCAAAACGCGGTCACAGTCAGTTCCGGGCCCCGGAACCGGGTCATTTTCATCGACAGAGAAAATTTTTAGCGTAGACGCTTCGATAAGCGAGTTTTTGCCGACCGGGACAACCCTTTCGCTTGACGGCAGCACAAGCCGACTCGATGAGTCATATGCCGACGACCCATTTGTGAAAACGCGATTGGGAGTAGGCGTAACACAGTCGCTTTTGAGAGGTTTCGGGTCTGCGGTCAATCTCGTCGCGGTAAACCAGGCGAGAATAGATACTAAGATATCGCAATACGAGCTGCGCGGATTCGTGGAATCGCTGGTGGCGCAGGTTGAGGAGACATACTGGAATTATTCGCTGGCACAAAAGAACATAGAGATATTCAAACAATCACTGCGGCTGGCGGAGGAACAGCAAAAACAAACTGAGGAGCAAATTCGCGTAGGGTCTCTGGCGGCAAGCGAGCTTGTCGCGTCCAGGGCGGAGGTTGCACTAAGGAAACAGGACCTTATCGTCGCGGAAAACACGCTGGCCCAGACCCGGCTTGACCTGTTGCGGCTGCTAAACCCCGACGGGCCGGAAATGTGGAACAGAGATATTAATCTTCAAAGCGAACCCCAAACACCGGCAATTGAGGTCGGCCCCGTCGAGCCGCACGTAAGCGCCGGCCTGCAGATGCGACCCGAAATGAACCAGGCCCGGCTTCTGCTTGACCGCAATGAGCTTGACGTGGTAAGGACGCGCAACGGTTTGCTGCCGAAGCTTGATTTCTTTATTACGATGGGCAAAAGCGGATATGCCGACTCATTTGGTGATTCGAGCCGGAACATTTTTAGGAAAGATGATTATGACGTCCTGGCGGGTATAAATTTTGAGTATCCGCCGATTAACCGCTCTGCCAGGGCGCAGAATCAGCAGGCCTTATTGTCCCGCCAGCAGGCGCAGGAGGCGCTCGATAATCTCGCGCAAACAATTGAAGTGGACGTGCGAAAGGCGCATCTGCAGATAGCAAGTGTTCAAGAGCAGGTGGCCGCGGCAAAAGCAAGCCGAGAAATGCAGGAGGAAAAATTCAGGGTTGAAACCGAGAAGTTCAGCGTCGGCAAATCAACGTCTCTTCTCGTCGCACAGACGCAGAGGGATTATCTACAAAGCCAGATAGCTGAAACTCAGGCCATAATAAATTACCAGATTGCGGTGGTTGAGCTGTATCGGCTTGAGGGTATGCTTTTACTCAAAAACGGGATTGCCAGTCCGGGCAGTATCCCTGTAAAAACATCTAAAGATAGTGAGTTGGCTAAAACCTATGACTAAGAACAACTGTAAAATAAAGATTTGGCTGATAGTGGCGCTGGCGGGCGCGGTACTGCCTGCCGGCTGCTCGAAAAAAACGCCGCAGACCCATCCCGTGCCGGTATCGGTGGCGCAGGTCGTGCGGGAAACCGTGCCGATAGAGTTGAGCAGCTTTGGGGCCGTCGAAGCGAATATGAACGTTACGGTAAAGTCGCAGGTGGCAGGTGTCCTGACGGCGGTTCATTTCGCAGAGGGACAGGAGGTCAATAAAGGCGATTTGCTGACTTCAATCGATTCGAGGCCGTTCGACGCGGCGCTTAAGATAGCGCAGGGGAACCTCGAAAAAGACCAGGCACAACTGAAGAACGCCCAGAAAGAAGCGTCACGCCAGGCGGAACTTTTCAAAAAGGGTTTTACCTCGCAGAACGATTATGACACAAGCGTTACGGCGGCGGAGGCGCTGAAGGCAATGGTGGATTCCGATAAGGCGGCGGTGGAAAACGCGGCGCTGCAGGTTGATTACTGTTCGATTCGCTCGCCCATAGACGGCTATATAGGGGCGCTTTATGTTGACCTGGGCAATTTTGTTAAGGAAAAAGACGTTGCCATCGCGAGCATCAACCAGATAAGCCCTATCAGGATAAATTTCACGCTGCCGCAACAAAATCTGCCCCTGATACGCAAGTATATGGCGAGTAACACTCTTGATATAATTGTTACGATTCCCGGCGCCGAGGAACAGGAGCCGGTGCATTGCTCCCTGCTTTTTATAGACAATTCGGTGGACGCCGGCGCGGGGACAATCCGGCTGTGGGGAATATCGCGAAATGAAAAACGCGCGCTTTGGCCTGGCCAATTTGTAAACGTTGTTCTTGTCCTCGCGCAGGAGCCAAACGTCCCGGTTGTGCCGTCGCAGGCAATCCAAAACGGCCAGCAGGGCCAGTTCGTTTATATCGTCAAGCCGGATAATACGGTTGAGACGCGCCCGGTTAAAGTAGAACGAACAATAGACGGCCGTTCCGTCGTCAGGGAACTTGGCCTCGGTGAAACCGTGGTCACCGACGGACAGTCGCGTTTGGTGCCCGGAGCGAAAATCGAGGTAAAAACCGCGATAGAGGCGAAACCTTAAATACGGAACAGGCCTGAAATGAATTTCACCGCGCTATTTATAAATCGTCCCGTTATGACAACCCTGGTGATGCTGGGGCTGTTAATCTTCGGCGTCACAGCGTTCTTCGCTCTTCCGGTCAGCGATTTGCCGAACGTCGATTTCCCGTCGATACAGGTTTCCGCGTCGCTTCCGGGGGCAAGTCCGGAGACAATGGCCTCCGCGGTGGCAACACCCCTTGAAAAACAGTTCTCGACCATCGCGGGCATCGATTCGATGACCTCAACAAGCTCGCTGGGCAACACACAGATAACGCTTATTTTCAATCTCAGCCGAGACATCGACGCGGCAGCGCAGGACGTTCAGGCGGCAATAGCGCAGGCACAGAGGCAATTGCCTAAGGATATGCCGAGTCCCCCCACTTACCAGAAGGTCAACCCCGCCGACCAGCCGATTCTCTACCTGACGCTGACTGGGCCGACACTTCCGATGTATTCGCTGGACGAATACGGCCAGACCCTTATGGCACAGCGGATTTCGATGGTCAGCGGCGTGGCGCAGGTACAGGTCTATGGCGCGCAGAAATACGCAGTCCGTGTATGGCTGAACCCGTCGGCGCTTGCAAGCAGAGGCATTGGAATCAACGAGGTTTCGGACGCGGTCGCGAGCGGCAACGTGAATCTGCCCACGGGAATTCTTTACGGGCCGTACAAGGCCGTTACGGTGGAGGCGACGGGCCAGCTCAATAACGCCTCTGAGTATCGGCCGTTGATTGTCGCATATCGCAACGGCTCACCTGTCCGGCTGGGGGACCTGGGCAAAGTTGTGGACAGCGTAGAAAACAATAAAGTCGCCGCATGGTATATAACTTCGAGTACACAGCAGCGTGGAGTTATTTTGGCGATACAGAAACAACCCGGGACAAATACCGTGGCGGTGGCGGATGCCGTTATGAAACTTTTGCCGAGTTTCAGGGAGCAGATGCCTGCGGCGGTTTCGCTGAATATACTTTTCGACCGGTCTATGTTTGTCAGAGAGTCGGTAAAGGACGTTGAGTTTACGCTTGTTTTGACGCTGGCCCTGGTTGTGCTGGTGATATTCCTTTTCCTGCGGAACATCTCCGCAACGATAATACCAAGCTTGACGCTGCCGATGTCGATAGTGGCGACTTTCGCCACGATGTATCTCGCGGGATTCAGTTTGAATAACCTGTCGCTGATGGCGCTTACTTTGTCCGTTGGATTCGTGGTCGATGACGCAATTGTAATGCTGGAAAATATCTTCCGGCACATGGAAATGGGCAAAAGCGCGCGAAAAGCGGCCGTGGACGGGGCGAAGGAAATCGCGTTTACAATTGTGAGTATGACGCTGTCGCTAAGCGCTATTTTTATCCCGGTTATTTTTATGGGCGGCCTGATTGGCCGATTGTTCCGCGAGTTCGCGGTAACCATCGGCGTCGCCGTGCTGGCTTCCGGATTTATCGCTCTTAGTTTGACGCCGATGCTGTCGAGCAGATTTTTGAAAAGGCCCGAAACGGTAAAACACGGCCACGTCTATGCGTTTACCGAAAGATTGTACCAAATGATGGTGGGATTTTACGAGCGAACGCTGAAGTGGGTCCTGATATACAGACGCGGCGCCATGATTTTCTCGGCTTTTATTCTGGCGGGAACTATTTATCTGTTTATCGCCGTCCCCAAAGGATTTTTGCCGAGCGAAGACCGTTCCCAGATATTCGGATTCACCGAGGGAATAGAGGGAATATCGTTCGACTCGATGGTGACACATCAGATGGCGGTGAACGCCATATTACAGAAACAGCCCGAGATAGATTCGTTTATGTCGAGCGTCGGCAGAGGCGGGGGCAATTCGGGAATGGTATTTATCCGGCTGAAGCCGAAGTCCCAACGTAAACTTTCAGCCGATGAATTTATCCAGAAATTGCGGGGCCAGCTAAGCGGCATACAGGGAATGAGGGTTTACCTGCAGAATCCGCCGCCTATCCCGCTGGGCGGCAGGATGAGCAAGAGCCAGTATCAATACACGCTGCAAAGTTATAACCTCGACGAGTTATACAAGTTCGCCGGTATAATGGAACAAAAGATACGAGATTTACCGGGACTGCTGGACGTAACAAGTGATTTGCAGATTAAAAACCCGCAGGTGAACGTCGGAATAGACAGGGACAAGGCGTCGAGTATGGGCATAACTGCCCAGCAGATTGAAGACGTCCTGTACAGCGCCTACGGCTCACGCCAGATATCAACGATTCTGACGCCGAACAACCAGTACCGGGTCATATTGGAGCTTGAACCAAAATACCAGCTCGACCCCGCCTCGCTGGGAATGCTCTATATAAGGTCCAACGGCGGCCAGCTTGTCCCGTTGAATTCGGTGGCAAATCTGACCGACAGCGTCGGGCCTCTGAGCATCAATCACCAGGGGCAGTTGCCGGCCGTGACGATTTCATTCAATCTGCCGCCGAACTTCCCTCTCGGAAACGCAGTCGATGCCATAAACCTTCTGGCCCGTGAGAATTTGCCGGAGACGGTTACAGGAAGCTTCCAGGGAACGGCACAGGCATTTGCGTCATCGATTAAAGGCCTGGGACTTTTGCTGGCGCTTGCGATATTAGTGATTTATCTCGTCCTGGGGATTCTGTACGAAAGCTTCATCCACCCGCTGACGATATTGTCGGCGCTGCCATTCGCGGGTTTCGGGGCGCTGATTACGCTGATTATTTTCGGCGAAGACCTCTCGATATATGCGTTTGTAGGCATAATTATGCTCGTGGGTCTGGTGAAAAAGAACGGCATTATGATGATAGATTTCGCCATCGAGGCTCAAAGACAACAGGGCAAAAGTCCTTACGACGCGATTGTCGAGGCAAGCATCATACGTTTCAGGCCTATTATGATGACGACAATGGCGGCGCTTATGGCGGGCCTTCCCATCGCTATCGGGCTCGGCGCAGGCGCCGAATCGCGAAGGCCGCTTGGTCTGGCCGTAGTCGGCGGGCTGTTGTTCTCGCAAAGTATTACGCTTTATGTCACGCCGGTATTTTATCTTTACATGGAATCACTGCAGAAAAAAACCTCCCGCTGGTTCAAATCCTCATAGCGACTTGTCGCGACGAAAAAAGGCACAAAAAAGTGCCAAAAAGTGACCGTTTTTTCGAAAAAGAGGCTCATTTTTTTCCCTTAAACGCGGTTTTTATCCTTTTACTACGAAGAAAAGAAGGCGCTAAGCATATTAATAACAGATACTTACATAAATTTAGCCACAGAGGACACAGATTACACAGAGAACAGTCAACTTTGCGTTCTCGGCAGAGGCAATGCTCCAAACGAGTTTCTGTGCTTGCCTTCCGCCTTCGTCCGCAAGAGCTAAACGCTCTTTTATAAAGCTGACTGCATCGCTTGCGGCTTTGGGAAACTCGATATTCACTTTTCAATAGTTCATTGTTCGGTGCGGTTCTAATTTTCAGGGAATTTAAATTTTTTCCGAAGCGGGCTCGTCGCCCGCCAAACTAACTGGCGGGTAAACTTCGCTCCGTGTCGTTCGCAAGGAAAGCTAATAATTTACTCTGAACTTCCGGCGAGAGTTCCGGGAGGGGTTCCTCAGGTATGGGAAGATTTTTAGCTACGATTTGATTTATTGTCTTACGGGAGGGATGATTAATCACAGCCATACAGGCCTTGCGGGCAACTTCATCTTTTTCAGCGACGGTCAAACTGACCAATTTCATCGCGACCTCCGCGGAATAACGGGCGCAAATCAATTCGGATTCGGAATGTACGATGCTCAATAATCGCTTAAACTCTGAGGCGAAAAATTCCTGAGCATGCCATCTAAAATAAGTCCGCCGAGTGACTTTCCATTTTTCCAGGACCTCCTGCACGTTGAGAGAGCCGGAAAACAAGTCCTCAAGAACGCCCTTTTGTTTTTTTGTGAGAAATTTTGATTTAAGCATTGTTTTCCTCGTATTTAGTATTTCGTATTTAGTATTTCGTCCGGCTTCGCAGTGCTACGCCGTAGAGGAAAAACTTCCCTCTATATATGGCGCGAACTTGCGCGCTTTTGACGAATTTTCGGGTTTCGTGACTCGTGGCTCGTGACTCTAAGTGCTTACGTAATAAGGAGTAAAAAAAATTTCAGAAATTCTGGGATTGGCCAAAAAACACTTGCGCGCTTTTGGCGAACAAATGTATCATACAACTGTTTTATACAACCGTTTGGGTCCAGAATTTAAGCCGTTACAAGGAAAGAGGTTACGGCAAAAAGACGTGTTGAAAAGA